>WNGB01049512.1_pt1 | contig 10286 bp, 13 predicted proteins | sample 5400681 | NCBI WGS metagenome assembly WNGB01 (sample SAMN13153367, study PRJNA577476) | soil metagenome | isolation source: 115 cm soil or saprolite under grassland replicate 2 | place: USA:California | collected 2016-06-15
CGCACGCCGAGATCGGGCACGTGAAATCCTTTGGCCAGAGAAGTTGCGGGGACGGCGCCGCCGAGGAGCCCCGACAAATCTTTGATGCTTTTTGCAAAATCAGAATTGTTGGGATCGACGGGCTGGACGGGAACAGTCACAGTTGAATCGGGCACGTTGTGGGGTTCCGGTTGACGCGCCTTGAGAACATAGCCCACCGCGAGCACCGCGACGAATGCCGCACCCATGCCGCCACGCACCAGACGAGATCTAAAAAATTTCGCGACGAAATCTTTCGTAATTTGATACGGAGGAGGGTCCTTGTGGATAACGGTTGACGGAGTCACCACCGACGCTGTTTGCCCAAGCAATTCCGTCACGCGCTGAACGAGCCGATCGAATTCCGCGTTGGTCGCATCGGCATGCCAATCTCTCAAGTCGGCGCCGTTCAAAAGCCGAAACGCTAGCGGGGCGTCCACGGGCTCAATGAACACAGGAATTAAAATACCGCGGCGTTTCGCTTCGGAGGCTTCATTACGAACCCACTCGGATGCGATCGAAACGGCCGACCACAGCACGATGACGCATTTGGCTTCGGTAAGCGCTTTTTCAATGACATCATCGAAGGATTTTCCGAGGGGAATTTCTCGGTCCCACCAAACGGACCAGCCGCGCGCGCCGAGCGCCTGAGCGAGCGCCCGCGCTCTTTCGCGATTCCCCGAAGCATAACTGATAAAGATTTCGGCCATAGCGATAGGATTAGTGCAATAGTGATCGTTATTTTATACAACGGAAAGCAAACAGGCCAGCTAAATCACAGGCTTACCAGAACGAAAAGATATCAACCCGAGACGATTTGGCGCAGCCATAACTCGACGATCAACACCGAGTTTGCCGGGATGAGCCCGTCCAGTCCTTGATCGCGATAGGCAAGATGAGGACTCACGCGCACCTTGCGGTAACCGCCGGCCTTCATTCCCGTCAGTGTGTACTCGATACCGGCGATCGCTTGGCGGCGCCCAAGCGTAAGCGTGTGGTCGACAAATCGAGAGCCGTTTTCGTGACGCAACATTTTCTCCGGCAGGTATTCTGCTTGACGTTCATTTAAAGGAACTTCATCGCCTTTATTCAGAAACATCTTGAGATTGTAAATGACGTTGTCGCCTTTTTTGGCCGCCTCCCCAGAACCTTCGCGCTCGTCGAGCAATTTGATCCCGCTTTTGAGCCTCATAATAAATCGACTTCGGCGAGCCGCGCTTCCTCCCACCACACCGAATCGCCGATTTTGATTTCGCAATCGCTCAAAACTCTGGCGAAGCCACCACCGCGCCAGTCGCGATACATCGCCGCCTGCAAACCGGCAACGACTTCGTCCATGCGCTCGCACGGCTTGGTCTCGCCGGCGATCTCTAGTCTGGCCGCTCCGACTCGTAAAATTCGTGCACGCGAACCGGCGAATGCTATTCCGCTCACGAGTAAATTCGCTCGCCGGGCCGCGGGTGATGCGGAGCCGCCGATTTGGCGCATCAGGTCTTGCCAAATATTTTTTTCGATCAGAGTTATCTGGCGGGAGCCGCCGCGATCGGCGTTGCCGGCAAGGCCCTGGCCGGTGATCAGCCTGGCTGACTGCACTGGGTCCATCGGCCCTCGATGGGCGCGTTTGATCCAGATCGCTTCCAGCCGACCGGGTACTGAAAATGAAATCGTCACCCCTGACAATTTATTAAGTATAGCTTTAGACAAATTAAAGTTTTCCCTGATAAAGGCTCTTAAACACGTCTGGAGAAGTTTTTGCCTGAATCCTTCCTTCTCGACCTCATCGAGCAGACTCATATCGACAAAATCGCCGGGATTTCGCTGCGGCGCGGCCATTTCCCGAAAGTTGGATCATTAATTTCGGCAACAGTCATTTATGCCTTGGCATGAAGCGGATCGATCCAGACAATCTCTTCCGGCATCTCGACGGCGGGAATCTCCAAGTTGACGACGATGGGCTCCTGATCGCTACGCACGACCACACAGGTGAGCGGCTCGTTAGGGTTGGCATTGATTTCCTGGTGCGGTACGAACGGCGGCACGAAGATAAAATCCCCCGGGCCCGCCTCGGCAATAAACTCAAGCCGCTCTCCCCAACGCATACGCGCTCTGCCGCTGACAATATAAATAATGCTTTCGAGCTCACCGTGATGGTGCGGCGCGGTCTTGGCGTTGGGATGAATGCTCACCGTGCCGGCCCAGAGCTTGTTCGCTCCCGCCATCGCCCGATTGATTGCCGCCGCCCGAGTCATGCCGGGAGTCTGCGGCGTATTGAAGTCGAAGCGATTGCTCGAAATGATTTTGACACCATGATTGCGCCAGTCTTCGTTCATGACAAACCTCCTGCAACACAAGACTACAACTTTTTGCGGATTACGACACAGTCTCGCCCCCTCGTCCTCGCCTTCTCCCCCACGCAAACGTGGTGAGGAGGGTATGGGTTAGTTTTCTAACTCACGATGTAGCGATCGATATCGCGACTGAATTGAAGGCCAAGGCCCGGCTTGGTCGGCACGAGTAATTCGCCGTTCACCGGCACCGGCACTTCTTCGAAAAGCCGGAATGACCAGGGCATGTATTCTACCGTCAGCCCGTTTGGGATCGCCGATACGAGATGAACGTGAATCTCCGGGAAGAGATGGCTCACCACGGGCAGGTTAAACGCCTCGGCCATGGCCGCTAGAGTGGGCCTCAATCATGTGACGAAATGACGTGATGCCGTACAAGCATTCCCCGCCCGCCAACGGCGTGATCAGCGCGTCGGCCACGCGCGCGAGTCCCGTGTAATCGTCGTGAACGGTGACGTCTTCGAGCCAAAAAAAGTGCACGTCTTCGACACGCTTGCCGATCTCGATCGCTTGATGCACCGACCAGCGCTGATTGATGTCGCACATAAGATCGATGTCGGGCCCCGCAGCTTCGCGAATTAACCGAGCGCGCTCGACTTCCTTTGCCGGTGTCGTGTCGCCGGGCAGCGCCAGTTGCGTTTTCATTTGCTTGAAACCGCGATTAACCAGCAGTTGCGCCGCCTTCACCAGATGATCCAGTGGGTAAGCGCGCACCAACGCGCCGCTCGCGTACGTCGGCACACGGTCGCGCAATCCGCCTAACATAGTGCCAAGCGATTGGCCGAGTAATTTACCCTTGATATCCCAGAGCGCCATGTCGATGCCGGAGATCGCCAGCGTGAGAATACCGCCCGGACCGGCGCTGGCCCCGGCGCTGCGGAGCTTCTGTGTGATGGCTTCGACGCGCAGCGGATCTTCGCCAATGATCAATTCGCCGAGCTGATCGACGGCGTGCTTCAGACTAGCGCTGAGCGCCCCGCCAAAAAAAGTCGCGCCGATTCCTTCAATGCCGTCCTCCGTCTCCGCGCGCAGAACGACGAACTGATTATGCGAGCGAAAATAGGGCGGGCCGCCGGCCAAGGGCTCGTCGAGCGGCACGCGCAGGACGTGCGATCGAATGCTTTTAATTTTCATAACGTTTCCTCGTCCGCGTTTGGAATATACCTTGGTACTACGATGCTTGAAGATTTGAGCAGCTGCGCAAATTTTCGGACAGTCTATCGGGTGCTTCGGATTATTCCCGCGCCAAGACGCCAAGAACGCAAAGTGACGGGCCAAGCCCCGTCATCCCGAACGAATGTGAGGGATCTTAGAAAGATTTCTCCCTTAGGTCGAAATGACAAGCTCCCCCTTGGGGCCTTTGCGCCTTTGCGCGAGACAATCAGATTTGGTTCCGGCGTAGCCGCGCTAGGCACCATGTGATGGAACTCGCGGTAGATCGCGTCGCAAATGATTAATACTGGCTTCGATCAGATTTGTCATCGTTACAACAACTCCATCGCCGGGAATGTACCCCTGCGACGAGTTCTGATAGGATAATTAAAGTAAGGCTTGAAATCCATGATCGCCATGCCTGCAGAAGAACGCCGCGCCTATCTCAAGCGGCTGTACCCCTATCTAAAAACAAGTCTAGTCATCTTTGGAAGCGGCATCGTCATCGGGTTGATGGCCGTATCGCACTTTCCCCTCCTTGCCCAACATTTCGAATCCTCGGTCGTCGGTTTTATAAAAAATTTTCGTGGCCTATCCAAACTCGAATTGGCAGCCGCAATATTTTTAAATAACACTCTAAAAACGGTACTGGCGATTTTACTCGGAAGCTTGTTTGGTATCATACCGGCCGTTTTTCTCCTCGGGAACGGCATCGCCCTCGGCGTGATATTTTCACTATCAGCGCAGACGCGCGGACTGTGGCTTTCGTTATTGAGCATTGTGCCGCATGGATTGCTGGAGCTTCCCGCGGTGTTTCTCGGCACCAGCATCGGTCTCATGGTCGGCAGCCGTGTCATGAAACAGTTTTTCGGACGACCGGAAACGACGATTGGCAGCGAGTTAGTGCAAGGTCTGAGATTCTTCATTACGGTCATATTGCCGTTATTGTTCATTGCCGCACTGGTCGAAGCCTTCCTGACATCGGCGTTGATCACGCCAAGATAGACTTTTAGTTAATATCTCATCCGCGAATGGTTAACATGCCTCGCCTGCAGCCAAAGAAAAAGTTCGTCATGCCGGCGCAAGCCGGCATCCAGGTAGCTAAGAACGAAAACGTCTGGATTCGCGCGGGCTGGAATGATCAAGAAAAAGAGCGGATTTTTCCAAAACGACAGATCGAGAACCATTCAGCCATCGCCTTCTAGAGAGCTCACCCCGCAGCATACATATTGTCGAGGTTTTTCCTCTGCTGCATGAATAATCCGGCTTAGGGTTACTTCACTTCACGTCGCTCGCGCAGCGGAATCCCAAGTCGTCCGAGCGTTGATCCGGGTTCGCGTACCATCGCTTGGCTATTATCAAGCGCTCCGGCGGATCGTACCATCCGCCACCACGGATTGCCTTCACCGTTCCCTTTTCGGCTCCTTTCGGATTTCGGACATCGGCACGGGAAAACCCCTCCGCAAACCAGTCTGCCACCCATTCCGATACGTTGCCTAAGAGATCGTGAATACCAAATGGGCTTGTGCCCTTGGGATGTCTGCCGACCGCGGCGACTCCATCCTTGTAGACCGGGTTTTTATACGGCTTACCAAATATCGCATGCTCTGGCGTAGGCACGTCGTTACCCCAGGGATACTTGCGTTTGTCAGAACCCCGCGCGGCCTTTTCCCATTCCGATTCCGTCGGCAGCCGTTTACCCGCCCAGCGGCAGTAGCTATCCGCATCATGCCAATCAACACCGACCACCGGTAGTTCAGCGCCGTTCTGCAGATCCACGGTCTCCCATTCTTCCGGCGCTCCGACGTTGCTCGTCGCTTTTAAAAATTTTGCGTAGCGGGACACGGTGACTTCGTACTTATCCATGTAAAAGGCATCGACGTAAATGTCTCGGCGCGGTGAGTTTTCATCATCGCCCATGACGAAGCTGCCGGCGGGAATCAACACTGCGGGCGCGCCGTCTTTACCGATTAGCTCGCTTTTGTTCCGCGCCTCATGGAGGTAGAAGAATCCGCCAGCGACTGCGGTGACAATCAGCAATGCGGCAGCAAGTCCTTTGAGTCGTTTCCGCATGAAATCGGCCGCGATGCGGTGAACTTCTGCAGCGACGCTCGCCGCCAAATTGCCCGCCGGCCGGTGAAACGTAACGTTCTTTATCGAGGCTGGAATTTGATCCATGGCGGACTCGCGAAGCACCACCGGTAAAAGTTTTACGCCGGCCTTTTCGGCGATACTCAATTCCTCCAGCGTATAGCTGTCAGCATCCAGTGCATTTGGACTGAGCAAGAAAATGAAGAGATGTGATTTCTGAATCGCCTTCCGTATGCGGTTGTGATATTCGTCGCCCGCCGGAAGATCGGCGCGGTCGAAAAATGCCTGCTGCCCCTGATCGCGCAACGCAAGATAGATAGAATTCGCCGGTTCTCTATCCTGGGATGCATAGCTTATGAAAATTCTCATCCGGAAAAGCAAGATTGTTTTCCTACTGACGTCGAGTCTTTAGAAAATTCGAGTCATGAGTCCGTCGCGACAAAGCATAAGCCGCAATCGTCCGGAGCCAGCGCAATTAAATCTCCACGAACAGCGCGTTTCTTGGCGCTCCATACATCACGCTGGATCCGATCGGTCCGACTTTTCTCGATACGACCAAACGAGCAGAACGGTTCCGATTATCGTCGAGATCCAATAATCCACCGGCAGGCCACTCCACCAGTGTTTGTGCCACGGGATGTACGCCGATGAAAATTTGTTCCAACCAAAAGCCGGATTGAAAGCGAACCAGAGAAGGTCTTCGATAACCCAAAAGAGCATGATCATTCCGATTATGCGCGCCTCGAGGCGCCAAGACCAACGGCCGCTTACGAACACCGGCACGTGAAACGCCAGCGCGATGAAAGGAAACACCCAGGCGTGATAACCGGTCATGGTCCGGCCACTCCAAAAAAGATCGAGCAGCCAATGTTTTTCGACACGCCAGGTCGGCAAGTTGGCCGCCCAACCGGCCGGACCTTCGATCTGAATTTCCACTTGAGCAAAGAAAAAACTCAACAGTGCGATCCAGCCGATCAACAGCCATGGACTTAACCAATGTGGAAACTTCATCGGCCGTTGCCCAAGACGCGGCTCAGTACCGCATGCGCAGCATCGGGCCGGCCGAGTCCACGCATGTTCTCGCGCATATGTTTGAGCCGTTCCGGTTCCTTGACGAGTTGACCGATCTTGAATTCCAACGCCACCATGTCCGGGGCCTTTACAGCGACGCCGTGTTCCAGCAGATAATCGGCGTTGCGCTCTTCCTGGCCGGGAATCGGCGAGGTCAATACCATCGGTAGACCAACCGCGAGGCACTCGGAGACCGTCAATCCGCCCGGCTTTGTGACCGCTAGATCGGCACAGGCCATAACTCTCTCAATCGTAGACGTATAACCCAGCGCGACCAGCCGGCCCGGATGGGCCGCGGCAAGTGAACGGTATCTACCAAGCAACTGCTGGTTCATTCCAGCCAGGGCGACAATTTGAAAATCATCCGGCAGCCCGAGTAGTCGCTCCACCATTAAGTCGCCGCCGGCAAGTCCGGCGCCGCCGGTCATGAGCAGCAGCGTTGTTTTATCCGGCGCGATGCCGAACTCTCTCGCCGTCGCTCGCCGCGAAGTAGCCGCGCATGCCTGCCTGCACCCACATGCGGTGTAGATCAAAATCGGTGACCTGCACCCAGACCGACGGCACGGCGCGGCCTCGCTTGATGTCATGGGCTAGCAGTTCAGCGGGGAGAAAGTGGGTGCAAATGATGTGATCGGGGGCAAACTCTCTGAGTAGATCGTGGAGCTTGCGTGTGTTGAGCCGCTCGATGGTGCGGCGCGTTTTGGCGAACAGCACATCGCGCGGCATCCTGTCCGTGGCGTGATATAAATAGGCCCACACCGACGGATGATGCTCGACGATCTTGATGTAATAGTTCGCGTACAGCGCCCGAAAGCTCTGTGGCACCAGAGTCATCAGGTCGATATGTTTCGCTTCGACCTTCGGAAAACTCGCTTGCGCCTCGGCGCGCAGAGCTTCCGCGGCGCGGCTATGCCCCGCGCCCGCGGAAACGCTCAACAATAAGAGTCGTCTCATTGCAGATCTTACGTTGGGTCACTGAATTACCCGCAGTAAGCTGCGGGTATCGACAGACTTTTAATAATTATCCCCAAAGTTGTCACCCTCGAATGTTTTTATCGGGGGTCCACTCAGAGTCTCGCCTGTGGTGAGCCCTGTCGAACCACCGCTAAATGCATGCGGGAATGACTGACGGCAATAGGACTCGGAATCGCTATTAGGTAGCAAGCTGCGGAGAATTGAATCAAAGAGATTAAACATTACAGAAGATGTGATAGAGAGACGGAGAAGAGTGACTAGGGTCGTTTTCTTTCCTCCGGCACCGCGCCGCCCCACAATTCTTTCATGAAGCCACTCTTCTCAAGATTCTCGACAAAGGTGTTGTCAAAGATCTCGCTCGGCTTTCGCCTGATCGTCGTGCCCTCTTGGCGGGCATTATCAAGCGTCTCGGCCACCAACTTTCCGGGCACGATCATGCGCCGATTGATGAGATTCTTCGCGTATGCTTCGTAGGCTGAACGCAGTGTGTCGGGATCCTTCATTCTCAAAGTCTTACCGACCGAGGCCATGGCCAGCTCCGGATTTTTCTCGACGAAGTAGACCGACTCCGCCAGCGCCGCCACCACTTTCTGCACGACCGCAGGCTTTTCTTTCCAGGTTTTGCCGCTCGCGAAGAGCGAGCTATAAATGAACGGCAGACCGAGATCATTGAGATTGTAAATAATGTTAAACCCATCTTTTCTGCCGCGCGCATCGAGCGGCGGCTGAATCAGCGTTGCCTGAAACATATCTTGCACCAGCGCCGCGTAGCGCTCCGTGGGCGTGCCGCCGACGGTGGCGAGGGTGACTTCCTTTTCGCTGAGATTGAATTTCTTTAGGAATTCCTTCGCCAGCCTGTAAGGGAAATCTCCCGGACGGGTCACGCCGATGCTCTTGCCCTTGAGATCCGCCGGCCGCTTGATGTCTTTGCGCGCAAGCACCACATACGGAAGACCGATCAGCGGCGAAGCGACGAGTTTTCCATCCGCTCCCGTGCCGATGCGCACGATGTTTGCGTCCGCGTTGCAGTAGAGAAAATTGATCTCATCCGATGCCAGGCCCGCCATCGCGACGGCACCGCCACGCACGACGATGTGCTCGGCATTGATGCCGTACTTGTCGAACAGCCGATTATCCAGCGCGGTGTAGAGATGAATAAATCCACCGGTGATCGCACAGGCGCCGATGCGAACCTTTACCGCAGGCTCACCAGGCTTGGCGAGATAAGGATTTCCGTGAGCCACGCTATAGGCTCGGCAAACGACCGCGAGAACAAGAGCGATAAAAAAATATCGGCGTCGACGATCACCGACCGGTTTCATATTGAAACTCCTGACCGATTTTTCAGTCTCGTGCCTATATTCGAGGTTTCGACGAAGCCGGTCAAGGAGAATGTCAGAAAGTCAGAATGTCAGGAAGAGTCCAGTTCGAGTTGACTGCGTGTTAGTCTGAAGGCTCACTTGCGCGTTTCACGCCATACCATCACCGCAAGCCCTGCTGCGATCACAAAAGCCACTCCGCTCGCCCAGACTGGAACACCCAATCCATTGACAGTAACCTCCCAGCCAAGGATAAAGCGCAGCAATTGCAGTAGGGCGATCAGCGAGAAAAGGGCAATGGCGATTATCGTGAAAGGTCTTTTCACTTCCTGTCTCTATTAGCTGAGATACGCTGGTTACGAGGCATCATCGGCGTGAGTACAGCCAACCCCGCCAAACGATTATCTCCCACTGGATCGCGCTTTGGGAAGAACGGAGAAACCGATTAAACCACACCCTACAACCGCGATCCTCGCGTAGAGAGTCGCTTTCCAAATCCACAGATTGTTTTCGAGATTAGCAACAGTTCCCGCACTCGCGCAATCTCCGGCTTCTGTTCCTGGCCGTCAATCGCTTGCCGAATGGAGGATGTCGCCGTAAGAACCACTCCCTCCCCGAGTTGAGAGCACCACGCAGTGGCCAGCCCAAGCACAAAAAGGAATCCTAGAACAACGCGGATCGCCACCAGTCGCCCCTTCACTGCTAACGCCCGGCTTGACGCGCGCCCGCTTCGCGGGCGTCGCTGTCCAAGCCGCGGTTAGAGAGCATCATTTGAGTGGAGCGACAATCACGCCGCGTAAACCGGCTCTCTCGATCGCGGCTTTGACCAGACCCTCGGACTTCGCGTCCTCAATGAACTGGCGTGCGTAGGCCACGCCGGGATCCCGTGCCTTCGGCATCGCCATAGCGTGCGGGTCGATGCCGGGCCGACCGTCGAGACCCGAGAACCAGGCAACTGATTCGACAATTCGAACAGGACTGGCTTGATGCTGCCCATTACGTCTGCTTTCCCGGATTTCAGCGCCTCCAATGCGCCAGGGTTGCTTGATGCTCGGATCACCACAGCATTTTTTAGCGTGCGAGAAAAAAAGCTATCCGGGCCGGACTTCTCCTGCACGGCAACTCGAATCCCGGGGCGATTCATATCAGCCATTGTTGAGATGGAAGAACCGCCAGGTCAGAAGCTCGGCCTGCTTCTGATTTCGGGTCGCGACGAGCTCGTCGATGTGTTTTTTCGTTTCGTCCATCTCTCGCGTGTGTGTGAAATTCCGGGGACACAATACTAATTTTTATGATGCCACTCTGAGTGGTGCTT
>WNGB01000500.1_pt2 | contig 10285 bp, 10 predicted proteins | sample 5400681 | NCBI WGS metagenome assembly WNGB01 (sample SAMN13153367, study PRJNA577476) | soil metagenome | isolation source: 115 cm soil or saprolite under grassland replicate 2 | place: USA:California | collected 2016-06-15
CGCCCGCCTGCCCCCGACGTGGGTGGTGGCCCCGCTCGCCCGCCTGCCTCGGGCCCACGTGCGCCGGGCGGCCCGCCAGCCCCGGGTGTCCGGGAGGCGGCGGGGGAGCTGCTGGCGCGCCATCCCCACCTGGCCGCCGCGCACCGCCGGCCCCGGCCGCAACTCGCCATGGGCCTGCGCCTGGCCGCCGGCGGCGCCACCGCCATGCTCGACGTGTCCGACGGGCTCGCCGGGGACGTGCTCCACCTGGCCGAAGCGTCCGGCACGGGCGTCGAGGTCCACGACGCGGCCGTGCCGCTCGCCGCCGGCGTGGCCGAGGCGGCGGCGCTGCTCGGCCGCGACCCCGTCGAGCTCGCCCTCGGCGGCGGCGAGGACTTCGCCCTCGCCGCCGCCCTGCCCCGCACCGCCGACGTCGGCGGGGTGATCGACTGCGGCACCTTCACCGCCCGCCCCGGCCGCCGCGTCCACCTCACCCCGGCTGGCGACGCGCTCCCCCTGGCCGGGCTCGCCTACGACCACTTCCGGTCCTGAGCTGCGCGGCAACGGCCAGATGGGAGGACCTCAGCCGAACGCCAGGAGGACCTTGCCGAGCTTGCCGTGGCCGTCGAGGCGCTGGAAGGCGGCGGTCACCTCATGGGAGAGGGCCTCAGCCGAACGCCAGGAGGACCTTGCCGAGCTTGCCGTGGCCGTCGAGGCGCTGGAAGGCGGCGGTCACCTCGGCGGCGGGGAACTCCGAGTCGACGATCGCCCGGGCCCGGCCGGACGCGAGCTGGGGCACGACCTCGCGCTCGAACGCGCGCACGGCGGCGGCCTTCTCCTCGAGCGGGCGGGACCGCAGCACGGTCCCGCGCACGGTCGCGCGCAGCTGCATCAGCCTGAGCAGCGGCAGCTCCGCGTCGCTCCCGGCTGCAACGCTCACCACCACCACGCGCCCCTTGGGCGCCAGCACCCCCAGGTTGGCCGGGAAGTGGGCCGCACCGACCAGCTCGAGGATCACGTCGGCGCCCGCGCCGCCGGTCGCCTCCAGGACCGCGCCCGGGAAGGCGTCCTCGCGCACGACCTCGGCGCCCAGGCCGGACACGACCTCGGCGGCCGCGTCCGAGCGGACCACGGCGAGCGCCCGGGCACCGGAGGCGACCGTGAGCTGGACGGCGGCGGTGCCCACCCCGCCCGCGGCCCCGTGGACCAGCACGGTCTCACCCATGCGCAGGCCGGCCTGGGAGAAGGCGGCATCGTGGGCGGTGATGAACGCCTCGGGCACGGCCGCGGCGTCGCGCTCGGCGAGCGTGGCCGGCACGCGGGCCACGCAACGCTCGTGCACGACGACCCGGTCGGCCAGGCCGCCGCCGCCGACCAGCCCGAAGACCCGGTCCCCGGGCTGCCAGGCCGACACCCGGGCCCCGCACGCCAGCACCGTCCCGGCCACCTCGAGCCCGGGGACGTCGGCCGGGGCGCCGGGCGGGGCCGGATAGCGCCCCTGGCGCTGCTGGCTGTCGGCCGGGTTGCAACCCGCGTACGCCACCGCCACGAGCACGTCCTCGGCACCAGGCTCGGGGTCGGGACGCTCCTGCAGGTCGACCACCTCGGGGCCGCCCGCCCCGGTGAACACGACCGCTCTCACGCCGCCTCCTTCCCGGCCAGCTCCCGCAGGCGGGCCAGGCTCGGCGCCAGCCGGGTGCGCTGGACGTCGACGTCGGCCCGGTTGTCCAGCCCTCGATGGCGAAGAAGGTATCGCTCCCGCCGAGGCCGCGCAGGAGCGCGGCGATGATCGCCGCCCGCCCACCGGTACGCCTTTGGATGCAGGCCTAAGATCGTGGCCGGAGCGTCCGGAGCCGGACGGCTCCGGGACGACGTCGACGCACCAGGAGGGCGCGCGCATGGCTGGCAGTGCTGAGCTCGGCCTCACGGGGCTTGCGGTCATGGGCCAGAACCTCGCCCGCAACGTGGCCAGGCACGGGATCCCGATCGTGGTCCACAACCGCACCGCGGCCCGCACCGAGGAGCTGCTCGCCCGCCACGGCGACGAGGGGCCGCTGACCGGCGCGGCCACCGTCGCGGAGCTGGCCGGCGCGCTCGCCCGGCCGCGCCGGATCGTCATCATGGTCAAGGCCGGCCCACCCGTTGACGCGGTCATCGGCGAGCTCGTGCCCCACCTCGACCCGGGCGACGTGCTGGTCGACGGCGGCAACTCCTGGTTCGAGGACACCCGCAGGCGCGAGCAGGCGCTCCGCGAGCGGGGCCTGCACTTCGTCGGCAGCGGCATCTCCGGGGGCGAGGAGGGCGCCCTGCACGGCCCGAGCATCATGCCCGGCGGCTCCGACCACGGCTACGCAGCGGTCGCGCAGGTGCTCACCACGATCGCTGCCAAGGTCGACGGGGCCCCCTGCTGCACCCACGTCGGCCCCGACGGGGCCGGGCATTACGTGAAGATGGTGCACAACGGCATCGAGTACGCCGACATGCAGCTCATCGCCGAGTCCTACGACCTGCTCGGCCAGGCCCTGTCGCTGGGCGCGGCCGAGCTTGCCGAGGTCTTCGACGACTGGGACCGGGGCGACCTCGAGTCGTTCCTCATCGAGATCACCGCCCGGGTGCTGCGGCAGGTCGACGCGGCCACCGGCCGGCCGCTGGTCGACGTGATCCTCGACGAGGCCGAGCAGAAGGGCACCGGACGCTGGACGGTGCAGTCCGCCCTGGAGCTCGGTGTGCCCATCACCGGCATCACCGAGGCGGTGTTCGCGCGCATGCTCTCGGCCCGCAAGGACGAACGCGTCGCCGCCGCCAAGGTGCTGCCCGGACCCGCCGGCCGGGCACGCCCGGACGCGGCCGACCGGCTCGTCGACGACGTGCGCGAAGCCCTCTACGCCTCCAAGGTGGTCGCCTACGCGCAGGGGTTCGAGCAGATCGCGGCGGCCAGCGAGCAGTACGGGTGGGGCGTCGACCTCGGCGCCATGGCCACCATCTGGCGGGGCGGCTGCATCATCCGGGCCCGCTTCCTCGACCGCATCGCCGACGCCTTCGCCGCCGACCCCACCCTGCGCAACCTGCTGCTCGCCGACTACTTCCGCGACGCGGCCGCCGGCGCCCAGCAGTCGTGGCGGCGGGTGGTGGGCACCGCGGTCGAGCTGGGCGTGCCCGTGCCCGCCTTCGCCTCCTCGCTCGCCTACTACGACGGCTACCGGCGCGAGCGCCTGCCGGCCAACCTCGTCCAGGGGCTGCGCGACTACTTCGGCGCCCACACCTACCGGCGCACCGACCGGGCCGGCTCCTTCCACACGATGTGGTCGGACGACGGCCGCGAGGTCCAGGCCTGACCCACCACCCCGCGCGCCCGGACCGTAGCCCCGGGCGCGCGGGGCTGGCGAGAAGTCGGGCCTGGTTGACGGGTGGCCGGCCCGGTGTGACCGTAACCCCACGCCGGGTCAGCCACCGCCCGGCCCGACGAGCCGGAGGCCGCCGATGGCCATCACCCAGGACGCCCCGCCCGCCGCCGCCACCTTGACCTCCACGAACCCCGTCACGGGTGAGGTGGTCGGCACCTTCGCGGTCGACGGGCCCGAGGCGGTCGAGGCCGCGGTCGCGCGGGCCCGGCCGGCCGCGGCCTGGTGGGCCGGGCTCGGCTTCGAAGGGCGCGAGCAACGGCTGCTCGCCTTCAAGGGCCACCTCGCCCGCCAGGCCGACGAGCTGTGCGAGCTGGTGCGGCGGGAGAACGGCAAGCCGCTGGACGACGCCTTCTTCGAGGTGCTGGTCGCCGTCGACCACCTCGACTGGGCCGCCCGCAAGGCGGCCAAGGTGCTCAAGCCCCGGCGCGTCCCGAGCACGCTGCTGCTGGCCAACCAGGCCGCCTCGGTGGAGTACCCGCCGGTCGGCGTGGTCGGCGTCCTCGGGCCCTGGAACTACCCGGTGCTGACGCCGATGGGGTCGATCGTGTACGCGCTCGCGGCCGGCAACGCCGTGGTCTTCAAGCCGAGCGAGCTGACCCCGGCGGTGGGCCGCTGGCTGGTGGACGCGTTCGCCGAGCTCGTCCGCGAGCAGCCGGTCCTCCAGCTCGTCACCGGCTTCGGGGCCACCGGGGCGGCGCTGTGCCGGTCCGGCGTTGACAAGCTCGCGTTCACCGGCTCGCCTGGCACCGGCCGCAAGGTGATGGCCGCCTGCGCCGAGCGGCTGACCCCGGTGGTCCTGGAGCTCGGCGGCAAGGACGTCATGATCGTGGACGACGACGCCGACGTGGGCGCTGCCGCCGACGCGGCCGTCTGGGGCGGCCTGTCCAACGCCGGGCAGATCTGCATCGCGGTGGAGCGGGTCTACGGGCTGCGGGAGTTCACCCGGCCCCAGGCCATCACCCGGCAGCGCTTCCCGCTGCCGTTCGCGCTGCAGAGCTTCGACCGGCCCGAGCGGCTGATCCCGATCCTGAAGCGGTCCATGCGGCTGCGGCACGGCCGGCGCTGAGGCTGCCGAGGCGACCAGCCCGACGACTTCATGTCCATGCAGGAGAAGCTGGCCACGGTCGCCGAGCACTGAGCCATGGAGCGCGTGAGGCTCCCGGGGCTCGAGTCGGACCGGCACCGGGGGGACGCGATGGGCGTACCCTGAGCGCCGAGCGGGGTCGGGACGGCCGGGCCCACGGCGACGGAAGAGGTGCGACGGGTTGCCAGTGCCGGCGCGGGCGCTCACGATCGCCGGTTCGGACTCCGGCGGCGGCGCGGGGATCCAGGCCGACCTCAAGACGTTCCTTGCCCACGGGGTGCACGGCATGTCGGCGATCACCGCCGTGACCGTGCAGAACTCCATCGGGGTGCAGGGGTTCTACGAGCTCGGACCGCGCGCGGTGTTCGAGCAGATCGAGTCGGTGGTGACCGACATCGGCGTGGACGCGGCCAAGACTGGCATGCTCGCGTCGGCGCCGATCGTCGAGGCGGTCGCGGACGCCTGCGAGCGCTTCTCCATCGGCAACCTGGTCGTGGACCCGGTGGCCATGTCCAAGCACGGCGACCCGCTGCTCCGCCCCGAGGCGGTTCTGGCGCTCCGGAGCCGCCTCGCCCCGCTGGCCACCATGATCACCCCCAACCTGGGCGAGGCCCGGCTGCTCACCGGGATCGAGGCCCGCGACCGGGCCGGCATGCAGGAGGCGGCCAGGGCGCTGCACGACCTCGGCCCGCGCTGGGTGCTGGTCAAGGGCGGCCACCTGCCCGGCGACGAGGCGACCGACCTGCTCTGGGACGGCCGGCAGGCGACCTGGCTCACGGCGCCGCGCCTGGCCACCCCCCACACCCACGGCACCGGCTGCACGCTCGCCTCGGCCATCGCCGCCAACCTCGCCCTGGGGCTGGACGTGCCCACCGCGACCAGCGCGGCCAAGCGCTACCTGAGCGGGGCGATCGCGGGTGGCTTCCCGCTCGGCAAGGGCATCGGCCCGACCGACCACGCCTGGCGGTTCCGCGCCGCCGGGCTGCTGCGCCCGGGTGGCCCGAGCCACCCGACCGCCGCCTCCTGGCCGTACGGCCCCGACCCGTTCGAGGGCTGAGCCATGCCCAGACGCCGCGACGACCTGGTCGCCCGCATCCTCGTGGTCCACGACGGCAAGGTGCTGGCCGCCCACCACCGCCATCCCGACGGCGACGAGTTCTGGTGCCTGCCCGGCGGGAAGGCCGAAGCGGGGGAGCGGCTCGAGGACACCGCCCGCCGGGAGCTGCGGGAGGAGACCGGCCTGCCGGTCGGCCTGGCCGGCGTGGTCTGGCTGCAGGACCTGCCCCGGCGCCACCGGTTCGAGGTGGTGTTCGCCGGCTGGCTGGCCGCCGGCCACGACGGCGTCCTGTCGGTCGAGCCCGAGCAGCACACCGAGCACGACCGGCACCTGGTGGAGATCGCCTGGCGCCGGCCTGCGGAGCTGCTCGCCGAGGACTTCCGGCCCGCCGGCCTCCTCAAGGCGCTCGACCTCGGCACCCTGCCCGAGCTGCCCCGCCCGGAGGCCTGACCCCCGCCAGCCGCAGCGGCCGGCTTGGATCAGCCGCAGGATCCCCGCCACTGTCCTGAGAAGTGGCGCAGAAGTAGAAGTGGCGCAGAAGTGGCGCGGTCAGGCCCTTCTCTGCCGATCCGGTACTTGGGCAACCTGGTTGCAGCTGCCACTGTCCTGAGAGGTGGCGCGGTCAGGCCCTTTGACCGTGGCGGTAGGTGTTGTGGATGTGGAACGGTGTCACGTCCGGCTGCGGCATCCCACCAACCTTCTCGAACGCCGGCCCAAGACGGCTGGCAAGGAACCGGTCGAAGGCCTCCTGCGACTCCCACACGTCAACGACGATCCAGGTGCCGTCCGGTGTCGAGCCGGCCGCGTGGCTGATGACGCCCTCAGGCCAGTCCCCACCCGTGTCACCGAATGGAAGGCCCAGCTCCTGCATGATCGCGTCGTACTTGTCCGCTCCGGCGCCCGGAAACCGCAAGACCAGACCAACCGCCATCGTCGCCCCCCTGTCTGTCCCGATTGAGGGGAGTGACTGTCTCAGTACCGCTCCAGCAAGACAATGACGAAAGCGGACTAGTACCGCAGCCGCTCCTCGCTGCGCTGCGGGCGCTCCACCTGGTTCCGGATGGTGCAGATCAGCCCGGTTGCTCGACGAGCCGGCGGCGGCCGAGGAGCACCATCAGCACAGGGCCACCCAGGCCCAGCAGCACCAGTAGCGCCTCCAGCCATCCTCCCACCAGGGGGATCGCCGAGATCAGCACCACCACCAGTACCCCAAACGCCACGGCGCCGAGCCCTCGGAAGAACGAGCGGACATCACCCCTGAACAGCAGCCGTCCAAGGGCCAGTCCCACCGCCGCCTCCGCCCCGAAGGCCACCGCGAGGAAGAACAGGAACGCGATGACGCCCGCGGCCAGAGTCCCCCCGAACACGGTCGCCCCCGCCAAGGCCCCCAGCCCGAGAAGGCCCAGCCCGACTGCCACCAGGACCGTCACCAGGATCACCACCACCACCAGGGCCACACCGCCGATGATCCCCAGGATCCCGACCCCAAGGCTGGCAAGCGGACGTCCCCGCACCGCCTCGGCGGCGCCACCGATCGCTCGCGGCGCCAGCCACAGCAACAGCACCCCGACGACAAGGATGCTCACGTACCGCCGCAGGCGGTCAAGGGCACGCTCTGCCAGCGTGGGCGCCTGTTCCCTTCTCTCCTGGACGGTGACCTGCTCGCTGCCGCCCACCGATCCTGCCCGCGTATAGCTGCCAGTGGCACCCAGCACACTGCCGGCCACGGTGCCGTCCATGCGCAGCCGCCCTGCGCCGAAGATGAGATCCCCGCCGACTTGAGCCCCCGAGGCGACGGTCGCCTGACCGGCGCCGAGCAGCAGGTCTTCTCCCACCCGTCCTTCCACCCGCGCCTGGCCAGTGGCGATCCGCGCGTCGCCGTCAACCTGCCCCGAGATCGTGGTGGTCCCGCCGGCCGCGAGCATGTCGCCGGTGACCGTACCGGCGACGGTGACCTGTCCTCCGCTGGCGACGAGGTCGCCGTCCACCCGGCCGTCGATCCGCACCGTCCCCGCCGAGGTGATCAGGTCGCCCTGGACGGTCTCCCCCGCGGGCACGACGACCTCCTGGCCGCTGCGGACCTTCCCGCCAAGTTCGGTCTGCTGGGCCAGGGTCGTGGCCGACAGGGACGCCAGCGCCACGGCCAGAAACGCGATCGCTTTCATTGGCAGGCTCCCCTTCTCGGTCCGGTGCGCTTGCTGATCGACCGGATACCCCGCAGAGCGGTTGGGATCATCCGCCCCAAGGTTCCATCCCCGCAAGACACCCAAATCCTATCCGTGACCGGTCAGGCGGGCATCTCCAATGGGGCGACCAGTACCAGACCACCCGCGTTCGCGTCCCCGCCGGCCCCATCGTCCTCCATACCCCGCTCGTGGGGGAGCGCCCGATCCTTGTGTACCGGGTGGCCAGACGATCCCGAGACCGTCGAGGAGGCAAACGTCCACCCCGAGGTGTTCGCCCACAAGACGGTGAAGCAGGTCGCCGATCACTTCGACGACGTGATCAGCAAGCTGACCACCAGGTGTCGGTGCTCGCCGACCTCAAGACCGAGCTGGAGGACAAGGCATGACAACCCAAACCCAGAAGTGGGGCTCCAATGAGCCTATTCGGGACAAGTAGCTGAATCTAGCCGGCCGCTTGGCGGCGGAACCAGTCCAGCGTCTCGGCCACCGCCTGGCGGTGCGGCGTCGCGGGCAGCGGGCCGAAGGCCTCCTGGAATCTGCTGGCATCCACCACGAACGGGCGCTCACGCTGGTAGGCGGTCTCGCGGAGCTCCCGAACCGCGGGGTTGACCAGGCCGAGCAGGCGCTGCATGCCCGGGCCGACCGCGGCGAACTTCGGCGGCCGCCCCAGGACCTCGAAGACCAGTTCGAGGAACTGGCGTATGGTCAGCGCCTCGGCGGCGGGCAGGTGCCAGGCCTGGCCGTCGGCCTCGTCCCGCTCGCCGAGCACGGCCAGGCCGCGGGCGATGTCGGGCAGGTAGCTCAGGGTGTGCGGCACGTCCAGGCGCCCGAGCCAGCGGGCGGTCGAGCCCTTGACCGCGTTGGCGAACACGGTTGCGCCGGCGGTTGAGGTGACCCCTCCCGGCCCGTAGTAGTCCGACGCGCGGCTCATGGTCACCCGCAGCCTGCCGGCCGCGTGGGCGTCAAGTAGCATCCGGGCCATCTCGGCGCGCGTCCGCCCCTTCGGGTTGGTGGCCGCGTATGGCAGGTCCTCGGTCATCGGCCGGTCGACCGGGCCATAGGCGTACAGGTTGTCGGCGAACGCGAGCTTGGCGCCGGCTGCCGCCGTGCCGTCCAGGACCGCGCGGGTCAGCGGCGGGAACAGCCCGGGCCAGCGGCCGTAGGGGGGCTGGGCGCAGTGGTAGACAACGGCGGCGCCGGCGGCGGCGCGCTCGACTGAGGCCGGGTCGGTGAGGTCGGCTTGGTGCGGCTCGACGCCGGCCGGCAGGTCGCCGCCGCCACCGCGGGTGACCGCGCGGAGCTGGTGCCCGCGGGCGGCGAGCTCGCGCACGACGGCAGCGCCGATCCCACCGCTGGCGCCGAGGACGACGTGCAGGTCAGAGGCACTTGACATGATGGTCACTCCCTTGCCTCGACGGGAGCGCGGGCGCGCACCAGGGTTTCACGACATCGTTCCACGCCCACGACTGCACGACTACGACCAGCTTCGCCAGGCGCTGCTGGACGCCGGCGGGCGGATCCTCGCGGGGGAGGGACCCCACGCGCTCAACCTGCGGCGGGCCGCCCGCGAGGTCGGGACCTCCACCACCGCGGTCTATACGCTCTATGGTGACAAGTCCGGCCTGATCCTCGCCATGTTCCTGGAGGGCCTCGCACATCGGGGCCGAACACGAACAGCGAGCCGGAGTCACACGAGGGCTGAGCGCTGCCCGAAACGGGCCGTGAGCAGCGCTCAAGCAAAGTGGGCCGCAAGACGGCGCACCCGGCTTACGATTGAGAAGGCATGATATGGGGAGGTTGTGACAACTTCTCTACGGCTCTCTTCAAGGCCGACCTGCGGGCGGTCGCCTCCGGCGGCCGTCCTCGGCCGGCGACGGGACGGCCGGACGGGCGGGCGCCACGTGCGCGGGACGTAGCGCGCCGACGTAGACCCCCGCCAGGACCAGGAGCCCCCGAGCACCAGGCCGGCGCCGACCGGTTCATCGTCCAACCACCAGGACAGCACCACGGTGACGACCGGGATGAGCACGAACGTGTACGCCGCTCGTGACGCGCTCCAGTATCGGAGCACGACGATGTAGAGCACGAACACCACCACCGAGCCAACGGCGACCAGGTAGCCGACTGCAACCCACGTCGCGGCGCGTTGGGGCAGCACCAGCGGCTCGCCTGCGAGCACCGACCCGACGACCAGCAACGCCCCACCCGCCGTCATGCCCACCGCGTTCATGGCCACCGGGTGCACACCGGGGAACCGGCGCACCAGCACCGCCCCTCCGCGAAGCACAAGGCGCTACCCAGTAGGGCAGGCAACGACAGCAGTGGTACCGACCCCCCGCAACGGCGCCCGCGACATCACCGCGATCCCTACGAGGGCGAGCAGGGTCCCAACGACCGCCGCGACGCGGAGGCGCTCCTGGCGCTGGACTACGGCGAGACGGCGCTGCTGTGCCTGTTCCACGACACCCAGGAGACCCGGGTGGGCGACATCCCCTCGGTCGGCCGGGACTACCTCACGACCGTGCCCAACGAGCAGGTCACCAACGATCAGGTCGCGGCGTTCCCGGCCGAGGTC
>WNGB01036551.1_pt1 | contig 10285 bp, 2 predicted proteins | sample 5400681 | NCBI WGS metagenome assembly WNGB01 (sample SAMN13153367, study PRJNA577476) | soil metagenome | isolation source: 115 cm soil or saprolite under grassland replicate 2 | place: USA:California | collected 2016-06-15
CACCGTGCCAGCCAGCGTAGCCACGATGGGTGTGATGCCGTCGCGGACTCTTTGGTCGGGTCCCGCGTTGACAAACGGCCCCTGATTCACCCGGTTTACTGTGACCGTGAGGTTGCTGGTCACGGTAAACATATTGTCGCTGGCGCCCAATATAAGAGTGTAAGTTCCGTTAGTGCTGAAGGTGGCTTGGGCGATCGCCTGGTTCGTCGCGTTGTGCGTAAAGTTTACCGCTCCGGGTCCGCTCACTTTTCCCCAGGAGATATTCGTGATGCCATAAGGCAATCCGTCGTCCGTGACGGAGCCATTCAACTGGACGGTTCCAGGAGGCAGGTTAACGGTTTGGTTTGTACCAGGATTGACGGTCGGAGGATTGTTGACGATGAAGGTTACGACACTGGAAGTGGAAACCAGGCCGAAGCCGTTCGTCGCTCTCGCTGTGAGCGCATAATTCCCGTTTTGAACGTTCGACCAGACCAAGCTGTAAGGGAGCGAGGACTTTTCGCCGAGCTTTGTTGATCCCTGGTAAAACTCCACCTTCGAAATGCTCCCGTCCGGGTCGATGGCGGTGGCCGCCAAAGAGACATTGACCGGAGCTGGACCGACGATCGTCCCGTTGACGGGGCTCGTCAGCGTGACGGCGGGCGGCTGGTTCGGCGTTCCGATCCGGCAGAGCGAGTTGGTGATTGAATTCAGGACCGAATTCAATGCGTTTGTGTCCGGGGCGTAATAATAATCGCACGGGCTGGAAGCAATGTTTTGCATGAGCGTCGTATTGACGCTGGAACCCAAGCCAACCGTAATGATCCGCGTGCCATTCTGCCTGGCCAGCAGTGCCGACGCATAAGTCGCATTGGGACTCGCGGCATTTCCATTGGCGTCGGTAGGTTTCCCATCACTGAAAAGAATGATGACCGGCTGCGCGCCGACGATGTGGTTGGTCGTCAGTTGGGCCTGGGCGGTGTCAATCCCCAGGTTAATAAAGGAGCCCGGCCCGGTGTTGGTGATCGTATCAATCTGGCTGGTGATCGCGCCGGCGCTCTTGGTGAGGGGCTGCTTCAATTCCCCATTCGTCATAAAGGCCACGACCCCGGCCCGATCCAGGTTCAGGTTCATGTTGGTCGCAAGATACTTGGCGTTGTTCCGGGCATCGACCAACGGCTGGTTGGTCAGTGAGCCCGAATGGTCAATGACCAGCATCAAATCCAACACCGGCGGACAACTCGGTGTGTTGACCCAATTGATGGCGGCATCAAACAAGGCCCAGCCGTTTGTGTTTAAGCTCGTGGCCGTCGTGTCCGACAGGAACAGCCCCACTCGTCTGGCCGGAGCCAGCAGACCTTGCATCGCCGCCCCCTTCTCGTAAGCGAAGATGACGTAATTGCTGGAGTTGCCGGTGACGGTGGCAACCTGGATCGCATTCGTGTTCGGCCGGCCAAAAGAGAACGTGCTCGCATTGGAGGCGACTGTAACCGTGCCGGTCAGTCCGGCTGCCAATGGGTGCAACGGATTCACGATGTCGATCTGGGTTTGGCTCGATACCGTGCCGTAGTACGTGCTATTGCTGACTACCATGCCAAGGTCGTCGTAGAGTCCTTCATCCCAGTTGATCACGGGCACGGTGTTGGTCGAGAACTTCGTGTTGACATCAGCGGGATTGACCGTCGAGGAAATCACGACGAGAGATTTGTCATTCGCATTGGTGGAAATCACATTCGTGGCCGCCTTGGTGGTGACGAAGTAGCTCAAATTCTGGAGGCGCGAAAGGACGTTGCTGTCGGCGTTGGAGAGATTGGTCGGGGACGAGCCAACGACGAACAGGACATTGCCGTTCTTATACGGCGCGCTGCCCACCCAACTCCAACCGTTGGTCTTGAGCGTTCCAGTGACGTTTGTGCCGGTGGAGCTGTAGATATTGGTGCCTGTGCCTTCGTTTAGGGTCCACTGGGCAACGAGCCCGCATTCGTTGCTGATTTCGCGGTTCATGTTGTCGCGAATCTGTTTGCCGGTGCGGGCATAGCTCCAAATGCGGACATCATCCATGACGCCGTAGAAGAAGCCAGCGGGAGTACCGGTGGAATCCATTGCCGTGGCCAGGGCCGCATGCTGGATACTGTCGTCGCGGGTGGGTTGGTTGACGATCTTTTGAGATTCCAGATTGCCGTTGAGATAAAGCCGCCAGGCGTTGCCGTCATACGTGGCCGCCGCGTGATACCAAAGATCGTTGGAGATAACCGTCACGCCAATAACCGGATGGTTTAAGCCGGGCATCCCGCCCGTGGCTCCTTCCTCGAAATCGGCGGCCAATACGTTCGTCCCGATGCCCATGAAATAGTTCATGTCCTTGTTGTTGCCGTCGACTTCGGCTCGTCCCTTGGTCACTAGAGGCACAGCGTTGATGCCGCCGCTGCCAGTCGAAGTGCTGACCCCAGTCGCCTTACGCTTGAACCAGCATTCCAGGGTGAAGGCTTTGAGACCGAGATTGGCGTTCGTGCCAAACGTCACGTAAGCATTGTTCGTCCCGAAATCCAACGCGCCGTTGACTGTGATGGTCGCGGCGCTGGACGTCGTGACCGCGCCGCGATTATCGGTCGCCTTCGCGGTGAACGTGTAGGTGCCGACAAGGACATTGCTCCAAGTGTAGTTGTAGGGACTGGTTGCGACGTTGGCCAATAGATTAGTGCCATTGTAGAACGCGACATTGGTAATCGTACCGTCGCTGTCGGAGGCGGTGGCTTGGAGCAAGATGTTGGTCGGTGAGGACGAAAAGTAAGCTCCGTTCACGGGATTTGTGATGCTCACGGACGGCACGGCGTTGACGGTGATCGTGACGGTGTCAGAAGCTCGCACTCCACCAAGGTCGTCGGTTGCTTTGGCGGTTAACGTATAGGTCCCTGCTGTCACATTGCTCCACGTCAGGCTGTAGGGACTGGCGGTGTCCTGGCCCAACAGATTCGTGCCGTTGTAAAACGCCACGTTGGTCACGGTGCCATCATCGAGCGCGCTGGCGGTAATCGTGATGTTTGTGGGTGAGCTAACGAAAAGCTGATTGTTCGTCGGGGCCGTTACTGTCACCACGGGCGCGGAGTTTGTCCAACTGGTCTCGCCGTTATCGAAGCTGCCATTGCCATTACGATCTTCGAGGTAATTGGGCGTATCATCGCCGTCGAAGTCCCAAACTTTATTTGCCAATGCGGCGATGTCGTTTGTGCTCAACGCCCGATTGTAAATCCGTACGTCGTCCAGAGCGCCCTTGAAGAATTCGTTCCAACCCGAATAGCCAAAAGTGAGCGGATCATTCGACGTAAGAGGCGTTCCCGAAAAAGACATTGAGGCATCCATGACGCCATTGATGTAGATGGCGGCGGTACTCCCGTTATAAGTACACGCAACGTGATACCAGGACCCTGCTTGCAGTGCCGTTGTGCTAGGAAGACTGAGATAAACACCGTCGGTTCGTATGAATTGAAAATTGAGTGTGCCGGCGGTGTACAACCAAACTTTGTAGTTGCGATAGTTGCCTGATCCCTTCCCGACTAGCATGCTGTAATAAGCTGGGTTTGCATCCTTGCGTACCCAGAAGGCAATCGTCATCGTGGTGCCCAGACGCAGCGCCGGGGACTCGACGCAACTGACGGAATCATCAACACCGTCGAAGCTCAACGCGCCGCCCAATGTGCCGTTTGTCCAGGTTGGCCCATTCAACAGGGTGCCATCGTGCCCGTAACCTGAACTGTCGGGAGCCAGCGTGCCTGCAGCCTCGTCGAGCTTCCACCAACCCACCAACCCCGTGCGGTCCGGACCAACCGCAACGTAGTGGAAACCGATATCCACGACTGAATTGCTCTCCTTCACCTGGCTGACTTGGGTGGTGAAATGATAGAGTCCCGCGTTGGTGGCGTTCTGGCTGCCGGCATTAACCAGGGAAAACAGATTGGTCCCGGAACTTGGATAGTAATAAGGCCCAAGCGGGCCGACCTGGTAGTCCATCGTCAAACCGGTTATGTTGCCTGCCCCACCCAGAGTCCCCAGCCCGCTGCGATAGCCGTTGTAGGCGGCATAGGCCGATCCGCTGACGGCGTCACAATCGAACAGGTTGTCGAGGATGGTCCACGTATTCTGGTAATTCACGTCGTTGAAGGTGTAGCTGCCCGCGCGGAACAGGTTGTTGTAGAAGTAAAGTGTGATCGGGTAATAACCGGGAATGTTCTCCTGGTAGAATGAAAGAGAGCATCGTTCGAGGACGTTGTTGGTGAGGGTAATGACAATGCCCCCAGCGTACGCGTAGATGCCAGCCATGTTCACCGCGCGCAGTTGTGAGTTCGCTATCGCCAACGGATTCACGACGCCATAGACTCCGAGCCCGGAAATAAGAGCGCTGGACACATCAGTGAACCTGAGATAAACCGCAGGCACGTAACTGGTCAGATGCAATTGAGTCCCTCCCGCATTGGTTGTCCCCCAGCCAACGGGCTGTTCCTGAACCATCTGATACCCCGCCAAATGATTAAGATTGATCGGGCTTCCTTCACTGATGTAGGTCGCCCCGGATTGCAACACGGTTCCCTTCGGCCCGTAAATGCCCACCGCCACTCCGTTAGTGAGCGTCAAAGTTGCGCCGCTCAGGTTCAACGTCGCGGCGCCTGGGGCGAGAGCACCGTTGACACCGTAAAATCGTTGGTCAGCACAATCGGCGGATAGGTCGTCATCTTCTTCAAGGCCCCCGCCAGGGAGGAGTTGACATTCGTCGTGCCGACGTTGCGGTAAGGACTGTTCGCCGCCAGATAGTGATAACGACCCAACCGCCTGAAACACACCGCTGGCGCTGGGCACGTTCGAGACGGTGTTGCCGGAATAACTCCCGGTATTGGCCACGGCGACCAGCAGGCAGTTGGTCAGATAGAGGTTCGTACCGATGTCATTGTTGAGCCAATTGGCCGTATCCACCGTCAGGTGTTCGACCCGGCCGGTGGAACTGGAACCGGTGAAGTTGGTGAGCACGTTGTGCAGAAGCGCGTTCCGCAAGCTGAACTCGGCGTTGGTCGCGGCAATGCCGTTCTTGCACGTAACGAATTGGGCGTGGCTGAGGACGTGCCCCGAACGGCCGTTTATGCCGATGCCGGTTTGAGCATTGGCAATCCGCAGATTTTGCAGTACCGCGTTGGTGTTCGCGGTGTTGGCGTCGATGTACAGGGCGGTCGCGGCGTAATAATTACCGGCAGGGTTGCCCGTCGATCCAGGGATGGTTTGTCCAACGCTATTGTCATCCTTTGAAGTCATGATTACTGGTCGGTAGGGAATGCCCTGCCAGGTAATTGGCGTACTCGCGATCAGGCTGACGTTGTTGGTGTATTTAATTACGGTTCCGCACTCAAACGTCGTATTTGTTCCGTTCAAGCTCACAGAGCCGCTGAGGTAATATGTAGTGTCACCTTTGAACAGGTAATTGGTCTGGCTCGTATTCAACGTCACATAATCCAATACGAACCCCTCCACGGGCCTCGGCTGGCCCGCTTTTTTAACACTCGCGACTTCCTTCGACTTCTGCTTTGGCTTCATCCCTTCCAACGCCATCAGCGTCTCCCGGTTGGGCGTTGTCCGCAGCGCCACCGCCTTCTTCTGCTCGGTGGACACACTGGCTTGCAGGTAGTCCAACAGCGGTTTGACCTGCTGATACGGCGCCTCCTCAATGAGAAAATACCTTCCCTGTATCTGCGCCCATTCTTTCGTGACGGGAAATTCTTCCAGCGTTGTTTGATTCAACAGATACGCCGCCCCGCGTCCGATCCGCATCTGCCCGAAGTTCAGCGTCTGGTCGCTATCGGGATCCGTCTGCACCGTCGGGGTCGGGGGACTGAAAAACTCGCTGTACATCTCCAAAACGGTCGTGGCGGGATCGAGGCCGTAATCGGCCGGCGAACCGGGATTCTGATAGAGTATGATGTCCTGGGAGAATCCAGATTTGGTGTAGGTGTAACGAATCGCCGCCTTCAGAGTGTCGAACGCATTGGGATAGACGATGACGTTCGAGGCGACCAGTTCTCCGATGCAATTGGTCAGCTCGGCGATCAGGACGTTTTTGCCGCTGGCGAAGTCGTGAAAGCTCAGTCCCATTGGATTGCTCAACAGCCGTTGGCCATCTGGTGTGAGGAGATCGACCGAACCACCCGTGTTGATGTCCGCTGCAAGTATCACTTGATGCTGTCCCTTTCGTGCCACGGCATTGCCATCTTTGGTGATCTCGAATTGTTCCTGGCTTTGTTCATATCGACCGGTGGCTGGGTCCAGATAGTCAAGACCGGTTGCAACTTCAACGTACGAGTGCGTGTTCGTCCGGCCTTGGGCATCGAGGGTCACGCTGCGCCAGAGCCGCTCGTGCGGGCCGGCGGAGACCACCCGATAGGGCGCGACCACGGTGGTGTCGTTATCGACGGGGGTCGGCGTGACTTGCGCGTTGAGGACGAGAGGCAATAATAATACGGCAAATCTGATTCTCATAATGGTCATTGGGTTGAGCGTTGCGCGTTCAAAGAGTTTGTTTCAATTGCCGAAGAGCGGCTCCATTCCGAAGCATTGCTTTGGCCCGCCGGAAGAGGCTCAAAGAGATTTTGGGCGACCGCAATCTGGTGGAGGATTTCCTGAAGCCGGGTCTGTGCCCAGCGTCGTTCCCGGGGCGACCATTCGTTTGAGGTCGAATCAACGAACTCGCCAAACTTTTGCAGTCGTTGCTGGACGTTGAACCGCTTTGCTCTCACAACGTTTGGTTCGCCGTTGAATTGAGCTACGAGGTTTTTGGCCTGCCACAACTTGAGCGCCGGATGAATCACTCCTTCCTGGACGAGCCTTTCCAACGTCGTTCTGTCCAGTCTGGCCAGGTGGTAAAGGATGCTCCAGCCAACCGGCAAATTGGCAAACGTTTGCCAATTCACCCATCCCAAGCGCGCGCCAATCGCCGCCAGCATGTCCGCTTTCCGGCGCGAAAATGGTAGCGCCTTCCATATTTCCTGCCACTGGCCGTGGCGCGCCGGGTTCTTGGCTGCCGCGACCGCCCGGGCCAGTTCCAGCGTGCTGGCCGGACCCCACGCCCAAATGCGCTTGATCTCTGCGATCCAGTCGGCCGCCGAAGTGGAGCCGGTCTTGAGTCCGCCGCATAATCGGATAAAACCGTCCTGATTGCCCCTGGCGCCGCTGGACTCAGCAACAAAGCTCGAGACGGGGTGCTTCGCGATGTCATGTGGGGAGAAGATTCCAGGAGTCGGGCCTGAGTGTGCTTGAATGTCGTGGCGGTCGGGTCCCGGACATCCGATGGCAAATTGTCCCGAAGAATTGATTGAACCCTTCGCTTCTGACCGCCAACTGCTCGTACGTAATGAGTCCACATATGTATAAGTATTTTTCTTGTCGAATTGGCACGGGGAATTTTCGCCAGAGCAGCGAATATTCTTCATCGCCCTTGCAAAGGCGCATCGTATTGGTCCTCCCAGCACCGCCTGCCGCCGCACCGTGCCGCGTCCAGTCGGATAATGCAGGCTACTTGCGCGTGCAAGTGTGACGGCTCGCCTGGCGTCGCGGCGGATGGCCGACAGGCTCCGGCTGGCTTGCAACTCTCGAGTTGCCGTCCTGCCTTCCGAGCGGCCGTGGGTCGCGCCGCACCTGGGAGTCGCCTGGGTAACGCCCCGCGTAGTGCGTTTGGTCCTCTTCCAAACCGATAGATGAGCCTTATAGCGGGTGGCTACGGTGGTCTGGGGAAGGTATCAGCGGAACGATGCCAAGTTTGAGCGCCGCGGCCGCAATTTTGAGTCGATGTCTCCTAACGGATTCATGTGATAACTGGAGTCGTTTTGCAACCGCGCGACTTGCCCAGCCTTCCTCTAATGCGACGAGAATGGTCTGATCGACCGGCTCCAATCGGTCGATCAATACGGAACGGATATCGCGGGCATTGATTTCTGACATTATGCCGTCGCCCAATTCAAAAGGGTCCAGCGGTTCGTTCGGCCTATCGCCGTTGTCGGCCAACCCTGCCTGCGCCGCGCGGCGCTTGGATGAATCCAGGCTGCGTCCAGATTTCCCGAGATTTTTGAGATGAAATTTGACCCATTGCAAATACCAACCGAGGGGTCGCCCTGGGTATTGCTGCTCCCTTGACCAAAAACAGGACCATGCCTCCTGGAACAAATCTTCCCGGGTGTGGGGATTCCCGTCCATCCGCATCACCAACCGGTGTAGGGCCGCGCGGACAACCGGATCTTCAGCCAACAAACCTTGCTGAGTGGACTGCACCGGTGCGGAGCCTGTGTCTCGGTCGGCCCGAAGTTTCCGACGCTGCAAACAATCTCCCAGTATCTCAAAGAACTGACCGAGCGAAAATGGCTTCGTCAGATAAGCATCGGCGCCAGCTTCCAGCGCCCGCGCCGCGGCATCGGGATCGTCGAATCCGCTAATCATTATGATAAGCAAATGGGGCCGAACGATCTTGAGCTGCCGTGTGGATTCGATCCCTGACATGCCTGGCATCCGAACATCCATCAAAACAACGTCGCTGGCGGAGAAAAGAATGCCGTTCAACGCCTCCACCCCGGAACTATAGGAGCCGACACTTTCCAGATCAGGCGACTGATTCACGGTACGGGTTATAAGCAACAGATCGTTCTCATTATCATCCACAATCGCGACGGCGATCCGCTTTGGCACCCGTGGGAGCGCTTGCGAATTCTCTCGCTCTGGTGAACTGGCGCCACCCAAAGAAGCCGCCGATTTTTCAGATGGATTCATATTCCGGGAGCCGATTTGGGGAGATGCGGCTTCTGGCCGACACCCCTGGGCCGAATCACCGGACTTTTTGAAACGAAATCGGAAGAATGTCCGCACTTCTTCCTCCCAGACCGAGACCCCGAATGTTGGCTGAGACTGGCCCCCGGTGTGGCAGATGCAAACGGCATTATTCTCGTTGGCGATTGTATTCGAGTTGGGCCATTACCATTCTTGTTCAGGCCGGACAATTTCCGATTAGCTGGTTGCGATGTCTGTGTCGCAAAAAACAGTCGGCCGGAAATTCCGTGAATCTGCTTGGAGAACGAAGAACTCTCCACGAACGAACCTCTGCGACCGTGGGAGCATAACGGGGCGAACGAAGGCGTCACCGGGAAGAAGGTTCGAGTCGCTTTCACAAATTCGCGCTGAGACTTCTGTTTTTAGCTCTTCCACGGCCACGCCGCCATACCCCGTTTGTGGTAGGGATTAAAGGAGCGCCAAAATTGAACGGAGGGGGAAAAGCAAAGGACTGTTTCGCCTGGGCCGGAATCGTTGGAAGCAGTAATTCGTGCCTGAATGAAATTGCCCCAGTCGGACAGGCGGGCGCTGCATTTCCAGAGATAAAAGACCGCCAACCTGCGTTGCGCGACAGGCAAGTTCCGTGTTTTCATCGGGACCGACTCCAGGCGATGGTATTTCCACCGCACGGAAGGTTTTTACACCTCCTCAGGAAAGGCACAAGAACAAATTCCACATATATGTGGTTCTACGACGATGCCGTTCGTGATTCGGTAAGCGCCTGTGGCCTCCTCTTATCGTCGAATCCTGGGTGAGACTATCCGCGCGCGTCGTAAACAAGCTCGGGTGAGCCAGGAAAAACTCGCGGAAAAAGCCGACTTGAATCCCAAATACCTCAGCGAAGTCGAGCGGGGCCGCGCGAACATTTCGTTGGACGCTTTGGTGAGAATATCCAAGGCGTTGAAAGTGCACCTGCGCGACCTCGTTCGCGGCATATAGTTTGTGTCCGAGTTGTTGATTCGTTCGCAGTTATGTGCCACAGCCTGTGGCGTTTGGGCAGGAACGAGGCCATGCACTCTTAACGTTCCATGCGCTTCTGGACAGCGAAAGAGGATCGGCTGTTGGGGACCAAATCCGACGGGGAGCTTGCCCGGCTGTTGGGCCGGACTGCCCTGGCCGTGCAGACGCGTCGGTTGAGCAAAGGTATTGCGCTCAAGAATCCGAAACGGCGGCCCTTGACGCGCGAAGAAGAAAAATTCTTGGGCACTCGACCCGACAAAGAGATTGCCCAACTACTCAGGCGTCATCTGACCACCGTCGCCGAGCGGCGCCGAGAGCTTGGCGTCCCGCGTTTCATTGGAAAGTACCGGGAATGGACGCTGGCCGAGGAACGGTTGCTGGGCAAGGCGCCGGATCGGGAACTGGCGCAGCGTTTGGGTCGTACGCTGTTCTCGATCCAGAACAAGCGGCTCAAGGCGGGCATACCGCCCGCGCCCAACCCCAAATATCGGCGCTG
>WNGB01015026.1_pt1 | contig 10284 bp, 9 predicted proteins | sample 5400681 | NCBI WGS metagenome assembly WNGB01 (sample SAMN13153367, study PRJNA577476) | soil metagenome | isolation source: 115 cm soil or saprolite under grassland replicate 2 | place: USA:California | collected 2016-06-15
GGTGCGCGGCGCGGCGCTGCGGTTCATCCTTCTGGGCGGGGTCACGGCCGAGCCCGGCGACCGGGCGGAACTACGGCTGACCGGGGCTCGGGTCGAGGGCGCGTTCGAGGTGGAGTTCGCCGAGGTCGATGCGCCGATCACCCTGAACTGCTGCACGTTCGACGGGCCGATCAGTTTCTTCGGCTCGCATCTGCGACGGCTGACCCTCGCCGGGTCCGAGTTCCCCAAGCTCAATGCCGCGAGTACCACGATCGACGCCACGCTGGCGCTGGGCGGCTGCACCAGCACCGGGCTGGTCAGCCTCGGGGGCGCGACGATCGGCGGCTCGCTGCTCATGCACGGCGCCCTGCTCGCCGGCCCGGGGATCGCCTTCGACAGCACCTCGCTGCGCGTGCGCCGCGACGTGCTCGCTGACGACGGGTTCACCTGCCGGGGCGCGTTCCGCCTCGACCGCGCCGAGATCGGCGGGGTCCTGTCGCTGGAGCGGGCGGTGCTGCACGGTTCCGGCGACGTCGCCATGAGCAGTTTCCGCGCAGCCGAGGACATCGCGAAGGGTGGGTTCGACGACACCGAGTGGTCCGCCAGCGTCGCGTTCAGCGGCCGGCACCTGACCGCCCAGGAACTGATCCTGTTGCCGGCGCAGCCACCCGGAGGGCTGGTCGACCTGCGCCACGCCACGGTCGGGCTGTTGCGCGACGCCCCGGCGACCTGGCCGCCCGGGCTTCGCGTCGACGGCCTGAGCTACGAGGCGGTGAGCGATGTCGACGGGCGCGACGCCCGCCTGCGGTGGCTGCGGCTGGACCCGCGCGGCTTCCGGCCGCAGCCGTACGCGCAGCTGGCCCAGGTGTACCGCACCGCCGGCAGCGACGACGATGCGCGGACCGTGCTACTGGCCGGCGAACGGCACCGGCGCGAGACGCTCTCCCTGCCCGGCCGGTGGTGGGGCCGGCTGCAGGACCTGACCGTCGGCTACGGCTACCGCCCGGTCCGCGCCGGCATCTGGCTTGCCGTGCTGTTCGCCGTCGGGGCGGTCGTGTTCACGCTGTACCCGCCGCAGGCCGTCGAGCCGGGCAAGGCACCGCAGTTCGTGCCGCCGGTCTACACGCTGGACCTGATCCTGCCCGTCATCGACTTCGGGCAGCAGTCGGCGTACCACCCGCGCGGCGCGACGATCTGGCTGGCCTACGCGCTGATCGTCGCCGGTCTGATCCTCGCCACCACAGTGGCCGCCGCCGCAGCGCGCCGCCTGCGCCGCACCTGAGCTGAGTTCGATGCTGATCGCGTCTGCAGCCACGGCAAGGGCGACGTGCTCGCGCACCGGGCAATCGCGCCAGCGGGAAGTCGTTCGACCTGAGGCCCGGACCCGCGGCGTAGCTGCATATCGGGCGCACTCCACACTCTTCTGCCGTGAAGCGTTGCGCGATGCACGCTACTGCCCGCCCTGCGCGCACCGCGGTGCTTCGGGCGGGCTAACGGCTCGTACACGAACCGGGGCAGCGGTCCGGCCGGCCCGCGGCAGTAGACATGGCCTGTTGTGCCCCGCCAGCCGTGACCCCGACGAGGGCGGCGGCCAGAGCCCAACGCACAACGGACCGACCGCGTCGCCGTGGTGGGCGGTAACCAGGAGGTTCAGGTGCCGCGGCCGTGTTGCTGATCGGTGGCAATGAGCAGGTCGGGGGTGGCCGCGCACAGCGTTCCACCCGGTGTTGCTCGGGGTGGCTGCCGTCGCGGCGGGCCGAGCACCAGGTCCGCTGCCCGCACCCGACTTGACCGCTCGTCTCATGCCTGGAACCGGTCAGCGGCAACGACATCAGCATGGATGGCGGATGTTGAACCGGCCCCAGCGGCGCATCGTTGGGGTCAGCAACACAGGAAACGCACCGGGGAGGCACCGATGGCACGCATCGATCTGACGGCAGCCCGCCGCGAGGCGACCTTTGTCGCGCTGCTCGAAGGCCGCCCCGTCACCGAGTCCACGCTGTCCGCCACGATCTGCTCGACGATCGGCCGGTACGGGACCAGGCGCTGCGCAGAGATCGTCGCCGCCGAGTACGGCGACCACCCCGAGGTCGCCGCCCCACGGATGAACCGCGCCATGTCCCTGGTGGCCGCCAGCTACCCCGCCAGCAGGCACCACCGCCCCGTCACCGCCACCCCGGCCACCGCAGCCACACCGGTCGCCTCGGTGGCGCCGGTGGCCGCCTGACCGCTGACGCGGCTGCCGCCGGCCGGGTGGGTGTGGTCGGCCGCCTGCTCGCCCTGCTCGAGGCCTTCACTGGCCGCCCCAGGGCAGCCGGATATCCGAACTCGCCAGGGACACCGGCCTGCTGAAGTCGACCATGCACCGCACGCTCGCCAAGATGCGGCCCATGTACATGGTGCGCCAGATCGGCCACCGGTACTGGCTGACCGAGCTTCACCGACTGGCCATCTCCGGGGAAGCCACCGAGCCGGCGCATCCGCGATCCGGTGCCACCGCATTTGTTAGCGCGCTTCGAAAGGCGGTTCGACGCGCAAAATAGCAGCCGACACAGGAGCAGGATGAGCGAACCGCAAGCGATTTTCCTCTCATGCCGGCGTGTGCTTCATTCGAGGAGGCGCTACTGGCCGGTTGCCGGCCAGAAGAAATCTAGTTGGATGCTGTCCGGATCACCGAAGGTGATCACCGCGTTGGAGGTGTAGCCCGGCTCCTTCACCCGGAATGGACGATTCCCAGCACGTCCAACCGCGCGGCCCAGCCCATCCAGGTCCTCCCGGCTGGCCGCCAGAAACTCCACGTGATCCAGCCCGGCCCGGAACTCGCTGAACCTGCCGGCCGAGGCCCTCAGCGTCCTCAAACGCCGCCTCTTCGACGTCATCTATGCAGCGCTGCACGAAGACCGCAACATCAACAACCAGCCCGCCGCCACTTGACAGAAGAGCTAGGGACGGTCCCGCCGAGGTGCCCGATCGCTAGAAGTGGCCGGCCACCCAGGCGCGCGGCGCCCGATGAGGCCACCGAACCCGGTGGCATGCGGCTACCATCGAAGGACCAACCAAGTCACAGGGGGTCCCGGAATGGGTATGTGGATCGTGATCGGCGTGGTTGTACTCGTTGTGGCGGCGGTCGCGCTCGCCGTCGACCTGCGCGACGGCAGCCTCCGCTCGGGGGTAAACCGAAAAGCCGTCCGTGAGGGCCAGCTGACCAGCCAAAACAAGGCTGCGCTGAGCGACAGCTTCTTCGGCAGCAACAACCCTGCGGGAGGCTGAGCTGAGGCCCCGCGGCCACAGGCGCCGCGCCGCCTGCCCGACACCGCCCATACAGACGGCGCCCGGCGCCGCCCCGAAGTTCGGCTATCGAAAACCGCAGCCGAGGCCGGCGTCGCGGCACTGGGCGCCATGCATGCAGATGATCATGAGGGTGTTGCGACGCCTTGAGGTCGCCCCGATTAGCGAATGTTGTGGATGCGCGCAGCCTCAGGGCCGGTTGGGTTTTTGCGACCAGTGTGATGGGGCCCTTGTTGATCGCCCTCAGCTCTGAAGCGTGGCTCGATCGCCACCTGCCGAGCCACCGGTGTTCCAGACAAGGTCGCGTTCGCCACCGCGGCAGACCAGGACGACGCTGGCCGGCGCGTGGGCTGTCGGCGCTCCGTTCGTGTGGGCGATCGCGGCGACGCAGCTGCCGGGGCCGCGGTCCCCGATATCATCCGGGCATGGGGGAGATCGAGACCGCCGTGGAGCAGTTGACCGCGGCGATTTCGGACCTACGCCGGCGTGGTGCGTCAGACCCCGAGATTGTCCAAGGACATGATCGAAGCGTCGAACCAGGTCTACGCCGCGGCCTTGACGTGCAGAACGCCATCGTTGAGGAGTCCGGCTCGCACATCCGGCTGTTCCAGGCTGATGAGGACGGTACCGACGAGGCGGTGTCGGATGACGGTCGGCTGCTGCCACCTTCCGGGCAGGGCATCTCGGCGCGGATCCGGGCAGACTTCGTTGTCACCGTTCCAGGCCGGCTGCTCGCCGTCTACAGCAGATGTCGCCTGCCCGATCCCGAACGGTCCGTCCAGCGCGCGGACCGTCAGGAGGTAGCGATCGGCGGGTTCCTGCACCGCCAGCCCGCCCGACCCTTGTCCGGCATGAACCTCACCGAGCTCGGGCTCGCGAAGCTGGCACCGGCTTCGTGATCTACCGTGGGGACCAGGTACTGGACAAGAGCAACGGCTTCTCGGACTACCCTGACAATCCCTTCACCGTCAACTAACGCCAAGCCGAACCCAAGTACACGTCGCCGCCGCTCCGACACGATAGGCACCAGACACGAGCGGCCTGCAACATCCGCTACTACCGTTGGCGAGTGGTTATCCGCTACCGGTTGGGGTCTCACCCGGAGTCGTGCATATGAGACTGAATCCGAGAGAAGCAGACATGGCCGCGCTGGTCTTCCTTGGGAAGGGGCGCTGCTTCTGGCCTGGATGCGTCGTCAAGATCTGTGCCTTTGAAGATGGCAAATACACCTTCGATTGTGTGCGAGCACATATCGAGGCGGCTGAGGAAAACGGCGCACGTTGGAATGCCGCCATGACAGACGAGGAACGTCGGTCACCCGCCAATCTTATGTGGCTTTGCCTTAAGCATCACAACACGATAGACGGCAACTCGGCGAGGTACACCGTGAAGGTTCTAAAGGGGTGGAAAGCGGCGCGTGAAGCGCAAGATCCGTCTCAGCGGTATATTGATGGACTTACCGAAGCGCGACTACAAGAAGTCCTGGATGAGTCAATGGATCGACCTCGCGGGGGCTCTCGAAGGCCTAGCCTTGCCGGGAGAACACATTGCGGAGATGCTTCTGGATGCAAGCTATCGACTGCCCGACGAGGGCACCGCCTCGATGCTACTGAGTGCTAGCTACCGACTGCCTAATGAGGAGGTCGCGTCGTGGCTGGCGGGCGCTAGCCATAGATTCCCTGACGAGGGCGTGGCGTCCATGTTGCTCAGAGCTAGCGAGCGAATGCCTGACGAACCATACCTCTACCAACTTGACAACAGGATACAATCCCTTGAGGATGCCGCTGATAAGATCCGAACTGCGGCGATTGAAGCGTCGAAAGTGACCATTCGCGTTAGACCGCCTCAACACACCAATAGTCCTTGGCGCTGGTTCGCTGGCGGCGTGATAACCGCTGCCGTCGTACTGCTCGTGGGCGTGGCTATCGGAATATGGATGGCAAACCGCTAGCGCCGCTCTCGAATGATACGACGCCTGCCAAAGCCAAGCACTACATCCGGGCCTGACAGCCGAGGGACGCCGAGACCGCCGCAGGCGTCTCTCCCGGTACTGTGGCTGACATCCTCAACTGCCGCGAAGGGGGGCTGCGGCATACCGTGTCTCCCGGTCATGCCATGCCGGGGTGTTCGAGCGTTCTGATCCGCAGACATTCTCGACTGAACCAACGGGCTGGCCACGAACTGGCCAGGAAATGTCAACACAGCTCCCGTCCCGCGTTTCGCCCTCGGGCACGCGGATTGACTCCGCTGATTCCGACGCTGCGAGCCCGCTCAACAGTCCGGCAGCGCCAACGGCAACCGCAACACCGGCCCGATTCACTCACATGCCGCTCGCCGTAGGCCTGATCCGGGCCGACAACGTTCGCGCGGTCAGCGACCTGTTCGACACGAGGCTGCCCGAACGATGCCGAGGCGGTCGGGGGCTGGGCCGGTGTGCTGCGGCCGTACTGTCTAGTCGGCAAGGCGACACCGGCATGGAGTGGTGATTGTGGCGATCTGGGGTGTAGTCGGGGTGCTGGCTGGCGCGCTGCTGGTGGCGGCTGCGGTGTGGCGGGTCGTGCTGCCCTGGTTGCGTCGGGCCGGCTGGTGGGTGCGGCGGCCGCTGGTCCGTGCTGCCCGGGCTGACACCACCCAAGAAATCCATGGCCCCCTGCGGGGACCACCCGTAGGTGGGTGAAACTCTTCGGCGGTGTCGCTCGCTGTCATCGGTTTGGCTTGGTGCGTTGGCGCCTGAACCGCGGCCATCCGCGCCGGCTACGAACCCGTACAACGGTGCGTCGCGCTGCTGGCCGCCGTCAGCGACGGTGGCCTGGTCGGCCGCGGCTCGTTCTTCCAACTCCAACAGGCCCGCTCCGCCCGCGCCCACGGCCACCCCATCCACCTCGCCCAGCACGAAGACGTCCTGATCCTGCGCCGGCCACCCGAGCCGCCGGCCGGCCTCGCCGGCCACCTCGGGCAGCAGCCCGGCCACCCGGCTGACACGCCCTCCAGGGCGGAAAGGCGCGCGGCGTGACGGACGGCCCGAGGTTGCGGTTGCTGTCGCTGGGCGCCGGCGTCCAATCCACCACCGTTCTGCTGCTGGCCTGCGACGGAACCATCCCACGCTTTGATTGGGCCGTCTTCGCCGACACCCGATGGGAACCGGCCGCGGTGTACGCGAACCTCCGCCGGCTACGGGTCGAGGCCGCCAAGGCAGGTATTCCGGTGCTCAAGGTATCCGCCGGCGACATCCGCGCCGACGCCCTGGACCCGGCGCACCGGTTCGCCTCCATGCCCTTGTGCCTGCCCCGAGTTCAGGATTTCTGCGGGTCTCTGGAGGCGGAACTCCGGGTCCTTCGGGCGCCTGGGCACGCCTCCTGCGGGGATCTCACCGATCCCGCGGGGTGGTCGGATGAACGGCCTGAGCTGTCATGTGCTGACGGCTCGGATGGCGTGCAGGATGAGCTGAGGGCAGGTGTCCAGGGCACGGCTGAGCGCGGCCTCGAGCGGAACTGCGTCGGGCTCGGCGTCGACGTTGAGGTGGGCTTCCCAGCTTGCCGGTTCGTAGCGAGCAAGCATCGACAGCGTGTACAACACCGCCCACCACGCGAGCAGAGGATGGAGAGGAACGGGGCTGCCGCCAAGGGCCGGGAAGACCCACCGTTCGTCGTCTCCCCGATAGGGCCGTGTGCGGCTGGCAATGAATGGGTCCGGATCCTGGCCGGCCGGCAATGGCCAGACGCGCGGAACATCCGCGGTTCTCGTGGTCTCCTGAGGAAAGGCGTGGTCTGGGGCGGCGTTCTGGCTACCGACCAGGCTCGGATAGGACGCCAGGTAGCCGATGATGTCTGCCTCGGTGTAAGGGTCGGTGAACCGCCACGGCAGGCCGCACACCGGGCTGATGATCTGCCCTCCGCGAGTCCGCCAACCGCCGAGGGTCAACGGGGTCAGGTACTCCGTGCCTGCGTCGATGGGGGTGGTGCGAAGGTCCGGGATGGCGGCCCACACCTGGCCGAGGGACGCGCCGTTCGGCAGCGTGCCCGAGCGAAGCAGGCCTGCGAGTTGGACGAAGGTCCCGCTCCCGCTGTCGCGCACGACGAGTTGGTGCAGCCCGGGGCGCTGGTCGAGGTTGGACACCTCAATCCCGTGTCCGCGCAGCCTCCAAGCCGCCGGGGACGTTGCAGACTTGGCAGCTGCCGCCACGGCTCGACCGGCCTGACTCAGTCCATAGAACAGCAGTATGGGTCGTGCTGCATAGCCGACCGTGGCGGCGGCTTCGAGGAGTTGCTCTGCCTGTTCAAGGGCGGACCCGAAGGTCTTGCGGCGGTCGCCGCTGTGAGCGCCACCGGGCGGTGCGTGGCGAAGAGCACGAAGGTGCTGCCACACGGTGTCACGGTGAGGGGATTCAACGTCATCCCAGGTGCTGCGGACCCGCAGTCCCCCGGAGAGCGGGGCTTGCGGGGGAGGCGCGGTCATGGGCCCATTTTCGCATTAGGGGCCGTCGAGGCTGGATCGGCGACGGCGCGGGCAGCGAGGTCAACGGGGCTGGACCGGAACAGGTCGTGGTCAGGGCCGCATCCGCGACCACCCGCATCGCCGGGCGGCCCGAACCGGCCTCTTGGCGCGCCGGCCGTGCCGCCACGCTTGACCATCCGCCGAGGCGGAGGGTGCATGGAGCCAGCTATGGCGACGGTGCCAGGGCTGACCGGCTGGCGGTCCGCAGCGCAGGCCGCGGACCCAGAACCCGGACTGGATCGAGGTGAACGTGACCAACCAGCGCGTGACGCCGTGCAGCAGCCGGTGCCGCCCACCGGGTGGCCCTGGGGCGGCCGCGCGTGGGCGACGTCGGCCCCGCCCGGCGGCAGCAGGATCCTCCAGCACGCCAGCGCGTCGGCACCGGCATGAATACCCGACATCGGGTTGCCAGCGGTGGCGGGATGGGCAACCTGCCCGTTCACCGACACAAGTCATCCCAGGGAGCTCGCTCGTGACCGCCGATCCGTCCGGCCGAGCCTGCGGGGGAATGGGGCAGCGATGCCACCCCCATCGGCGACGCCCCGGAGGAGAAGACGGTCCAGCGGGCCCGGGTGCACTGACTGTCGTGGTCCCGGCCGAGCCGCCAATGTTCACCCCGTCCGCCGCGGCGGCGCTGTTGCGCCTGATCCACAACCTCCGGCGCGCTCGTGCTGAGGCCGGGCGGGTGCCGAGCGTCGGCCCCGCGGTAGGTGAAGACCCGAGCTTCGAGGGGAGAGCGGCGTGAGCATCCCCTTCGCCTTCGCGGGTCGGTGTTCCACTGAGGATCAGCAGGACCCACAGGCATCCCGCAACTGGCAGCTCACCCGGGCGCAGGCCCTGATCGGGCCGCGCGGGGTGGTGGTGATGGAGTTCTTCGACATCGGGCAGTCGCGGTCGATCCCGTGGAAACGCCGACCGCGGGCCGCCGCGCTGCTGGAGGCGCTGCGACGGCCCGACCGCGGGTTCGACGCCGTGGTCATCGGCGAGCCGCAGCGTGCCTTCTACGGCAACCAGTTCGGCCTGACGTTCCCGGTCTTCGTCCACTACGGCGTGCCGCTGTGGGTGCCGGAGGTCGGCGGCCCGATCGACCCCGAATCGGAGGCCCACGACCTGGTGATGTCGGTCTTCGGCGGGGTCAGCAAGGGCGAACGGACCCGGATCAAGATCCGGGTCCGGACCGCGATGGCCGCTCAGACCAGGATCGAAGGCCGCTACCTGGGTGGCCGGCCACCCTACGGCTACCGGCTGGCCGACGCCGGGCCGCACCCCAACCCCGGCAAGGCCGCCGACGGCAAACGCCTGCACCGCCTCGAACCCGACCCGGCGACCGCGCCCGTCGTGCAGCGGATCTACTCCGAGTACCTGTCCGGCATCGGGATCTACGCCATCGCGCAGCGGCTGACCGCCGGGCACGTCCCCTGCCCCTCCGCGAACGACCCGGCGCGCAACCCGCACCGCAGCGGGATCGCCTGGTCCAAGAGCGCGGTCCGCACGATCCTCACCAACCCCCGCTACACCGGCCACCAGGTATGGAACCGCCAACGCAAGGACGAGTCACTCATCGACGTCGAGGACGTCGCGCTCGGGCACCAGACCACGCTGAAGTGGAACCGCAGGGACGCCTGGATCTTCTCCGACCAACCAGCCCACCCCGCCCTGATCCTCAAGCAGACCTTCGACGACGTGCAGCGGCGGCTCGCCACCCGAGGCCCCACCTCCACCGGCCGCGAGATCGTCCGGACCCGGCACGCCTACGCCCTCAAAGGCATGCTGTTCCACAACTCCTGCGGACGGCGCATGCAAGGCAACTGGGCACATGACCAGGCACGGTACCGGTGCCGCTACCCCCACGAATACGCCCTCGCCAACGCCATCGACCACCCACTGAACGTCTACCTTCGCGAAACCGACATCCTCACCACCCTCGACCGCTGGCTCGCCGACGCCTTCGCCCCCCACCACATCCAGCGCTCCCTGACAGCTCTGGAGCAAGCACAGACGACAGACGACACCGCCGCCGAAGCGGTACAGCGGACCCTCACCGAATGCGACCGCAAACTCGCCCGACACCGCGCCGCCCTCGAAGCAGGAGCCGACCCCACCCTCGTCGCCACCTGGACCAGACAAGTCCAAGCCCAACGTGCAGCCGCCGAAACCACCCTCACCCACAGCGCGCGCAGCGCCCGGACCCGCCCACGGATGAGCCGCGACGAAATCAAGGCGCTCATCGACGCCCTCGGCGGGCTGCTGTCCGTCCTCCGCGACGCCGACCCCGCCGACAAGGCCGAGGTCTACCGACAACTCGGCCTGCGCCTGACCTACGACCACCAAACACACACGGTGCTGGCCGAGACCAGGCCAGCACCGTCCGTGGGTGTAGTGGTCGTGTCCGAGGGGGGACTTGAACCCCCACGCCCTTTTCGGGCACTAGCACCTCAAGCTAGCGCGTCTGCCATTCCGCCACCCGGACGCACGCGGGGACGTGTTCCCTCCGCGGGGGGCAACTGTAGCTGACCGCGGGTC
>WNGB01031127.1_pt1 | contig 10284 bp, 8 predicted proteins | sample 5400681 | NCBI WGS metagenome assembly WNGB01 (sample SAMN13153367, study PRJNA577476) | soil metagenome | isolation source: 115 cm soil or saprolite under grassland replicate 2 | place: USA:California | collected 2016-06-15
TCGAGCGGGTTGCAGGTAAATTTTCTCGATCCTTCTACATGCCGCAAACCGTGAAACACGATGGTATCAAAGCGACCTATCGGGACGGAATACTTGAGGTACAAGTTCCCAAAGCCGATGAGGCCAAGCCAAGACAGATTGCTATAAGCCTGAACTGATTCATCGCAACAACCCAGGGGGAAGCCAAGCGCTTCCCTCTGGACATTCTCGTAACGCCGCCAAATGCACGAACCTTCGTAATTGGCTGAACAGTACGAACAAAAACGGGACAGGCTACTTTTTGCTCTCTGCTCTCGGTCTCCCCCTCCCGGCCGCAATCACCGGAATAGCTGGCTGGAATGTTCCGGAACGCCTGGCCGAATTGAGCGGAATAGGCAGCGGTTTGCCTAACTCGGGCAATCACTCGTATGGCTATGCTCCCTCGGGGCTCGCCGGGGCGGCCCTGATCACGCCAAACCTACCGGCGCTCGCATCCATAGATCAAAATCAAACAGACCCCGCCCGCCTGAACTTACGGACAGATCGTGATAGTAATGGAACCATGGGCCGTCCTTTTTTGCCGGCGGCGGAATAGAGGTCTACGAACATGGCTGAATGGATCGAAGTGCCGGCGCATCGAATCTACGTGATATGCGCGCGTGAATTACGAGATGGCTTTGACTACATCCGCGAGAATGGGAGGACCGCGGCGCGCGGCGAAAATCCCTACCGTTTAGTACGAAAGAAGGATGGCAAAGTTTTTAAGTTGGCGCGCTTCATTCCGCAATATAGCGAAGTTCATAACTACACGGCGCTCGAAGAGATATGATTCATGTAATTGGGCGACCAACGGCCATACGGATGGCTTTTCAAGAGAAAGACGACGACCGATGAAACAGCAGAAGGACCATCCTATTTATGGAGTAGCAGTTCCATCACCTAGGAAAGAGTGGTACTCACGCGGCTTAGTTTTTGATCGGGACCTAACCCGGAGCGATTAAACGACTCGAAGGCCCCCACGGATTCACCGTTCACCGTTTAAGTCCAAGCAACAAGCCGAGGTGAGTACGTAAAATGAAATCGGTCACCGAGGAACACGGACTCAAATTATGCAAGGAATGGATTGATAAGCAGGCGTCCCAAACAAAGTGACTGTCATGAATAAACAGCGCCGCCTTGAGCGTGGCAACAGTCTTGGTTGTGATTCTTGGGTACTCCGGTGAGTGCCGACACCTAAACCAGCCGCCTTTTCATCTCTGCAACTCGCTTACCCAATGCCTCAAGTTCCGCTATCGGCCCAGCCTTTCCAAATAAGCCTGGTAGTCGCTACCGCCGAAAAACGTCTTCTGTCTTTGGTTTCCGCGCACGATCACGTGATACAGAACTCCGGGAGCCAAAAGTGGACGCCTAGCCATGCATTCCCTCTAACAGGAGTGATAAGAAATCGTCAAGATAGGCTAGATTGGAAAGTCTGACCCTAGGTTTCTGCCCTAGGTTTCTGCCCTCAGGAACTAATTCCTACCCCTTCTGCCGCCCCAAAACTTTCCCCCGACTTCCTGTTGGCAGCGGTACAAACCCCGTGTTATAAGCCGCTGCCATGGATCCGATCTGTTGTTATTTACCGAAGTCGTAAATTTTTGATTTTACAGCAGGAGAGGCGCTACCGTATGAGCCAGTGGGCCGACCGCATACGTAATCACCCCGTCTGGGAACAACTCAGCGCGTTAGGTCCCGCGATTGATCAAGCAGTCGCTCGGGAAGGCGGGATCGACCCGCAAAGTGCGGATAGTCTGGAACGGCTTCGTACAGTTTTAACATTTACTGGGAAACGGCTTGCTGCAACGGATCCTTTCACCACAACTCCCGGTGCGCTGGATGCTATCGTTACGGCGTTACGAAGTGCAGTTACCGAAATCCAAACTTTCGCTTCCGATGGGAACACGAATCATCTTAACACTGCAAACACACACGCGGATTCGGCTCTGATCAATCTAGCGCAAGTGTGCACGCCGTTTACGTCGGAAGATCTAGGTGTTCTAAACCAGGCCCTACTCTCCTACCGATCAACTTTTGAAAAGCAACTTACTGAGGCGGCCAACGTGAACGCTCAGTTTGTGTCGGAGCGAGATGCTTTGCGGACCAAGTTGACGGAGCTAGGCAATGAGATTGCCGCTGAGCGCCAGCGATTGTCTCAGCTGACCTCGGATCATCAAGGACAATTTTCGGCTGCTCAGGAAGTTCGTAATCGTGAATACACCGAAGCGCAAACAGCGCGTCAGGATAAGTTCGCTTCAACGCTCTCTGATTATGTACAACGCCTTACAGAGCAGAATGCCGACTTTACTCGGCAAAAAGAGAATGCCTTTAAGCAATATCAGGATGATGTCGACTCGTTGAAGAAGAACTACGCGGAATCAGGGAAAGCACTTCTCGACGAAATCGAACAGCACAAACAGAAAGTCGAAAAGTTAGTGGGTGTTATTGGTAATCTCGGGGTCACTTCAGGTTACCTACGAACGGCAAATTACGCCCGGCGCAGCCTGTGGTTCTGGCAGGGACTAACGGTGTTGTCCATGGCGCCAGTTATCATTGTCGCTTACGTAGCATTCATCCCGGTAATTAAGGGAACGTTTACGTGGGAAAGCTTTGCCGCTCGCGTTTTTCTTTGTGTGACGATGGGTGTGTTAGCTGCATATTCAGCGTTCCAAGCGGATAAATTTTTCGAAATTGAACGACGTAATCGTAAGATGGCACTAGAACTAGAAGCGATTGGGCCCTACCTGGCGCCGCTGCCACAGGAAATGCAGGACAAGTTTAGAATCGATATAGGGGATAGATCATTCGGTCGGGAAGAAGCAGGTTTAGGTAAGAAGGCGGATAAAAGCCCTGCGAGCGTAATTGATGTTTTGATGAAGTCAAAGGATTCCCGTGAATTCCTCCGTGATTTAATTAAAGATCTGCTTAAATCATTAAAGATCTCGTCATAGCATCAAAACAGCGCTCGGAGTGCGTTGAGACTGACGGCTAGCGCTTATCCGGGGAGCGCTTTTATGGCGTCCTTTTGTTCGGTGATAGCAAAATCGTCTGGAGAACTGTAGGCCAATCCCCGCCGTCCCGCATTATTTCTCCATGATCACTCCTCCTTCACATCATCACTCAGTCCCAACTCTCTCAGTGCGCTCTTCGCTTCATCGACCTTCTGCTTGGAGACGCCGCCTTCCGGCGCGACCTCCACACGCACTGTGAGCTTCAATCCGCTTCCAGTCACGAAGCGTGACAGAACTCTTGTGTAAAAGTTCATCCACTTCTGTGGCGCGATCTCGCCAGACCACGCGATCTTCTTAATTCCGGCTGCGGTTGGTCCTCTTTCAATCGGTGGCGGCTGATCGCCAGCACTCACGCCTCCGTCCGGGCGACCTCCCAGTGTCCCGGTCGGACCTCCAGCCGGTTGAGGTTGCGGCTCCGGCACACTCTCTCCGGCTTCGCGCTTCTTGATGTAAGTCTCGGCCGTTTCCTTGGTGATGATGAACATTTCGTCCACGATCTCGACTTCACTGGCTGGTAAACCTGTGTTGAAATGAAACGGCTTGTACCCACCGATAGCCGTCTTGCCGACGTAGGCGAGTTCCCCACGGCTTACCCCGTTGGCAATTGCGTTCTGGATCGCTTCTGCGCCCTTCACGATTCTTGGAAACTGCGGCGACGCATAGATGGCGTCGCGAACTGATTTGGTCGGCCACTCAACGAAAGCCGCCGGCCAGTTCTTTGTCAAGAGTCGGACACTGACGCCTTTGTCGAACTCACCGTCCCTGGTTAGTTGCTCGATGATGTTTGTAATCGGTGAATCGAGAGTGGAGGTGACATACCCAAGATCTACCTGGCGCAATGCGTTGTCCTTGCCGAGCAGGAAAACGTAGTGGTAGGAACGCCAAACTGCTTCTCTCAAATCCCTTTGTGCCTTCTTGATGTTTTCCGAAAGTTGCCGCCGCTGAGCTTTCGTGCCTCGTCGCGCAACACGTGCAGGCTTTCGGCGACTGCCCAAACCAAGGCGCTCTTAATGTCCGCGCTGATGTCCCACACTCCCGGGTCATTTGCTCAATTTGTGCGATCGTCTCTTTGGCATTCACCATCGTGTAATCGGTGTCAGTGACAACGACGGTTATTACCGGTCGGTCGGGAATCTTATTGCTTCGCTCGGGGAAAAAAATACGTTCGATAGCGTCTTTAGTCGTAAACCTTTTTTGAATTTCCTGTTTTACGGTTTCGTCAATTAACTTAGGGTCGATATTCGCCCGCTTGTCTGTAAACCGTTTATTGAGGTTTTCTTTTAGGCTGAACTTGTAATTTTTGCGTTCGACAGTGAGGTAGTAACAGCGGTCGGTGAGCCCATCCAATGCGGTCTCGACATTCCCGAGGTCCATATCGGGATGTCCCACCGCCAGCCGAATCTCAGGTAGCGTCGCCTCAGACCTTGTGGTTCCCCCGTTGGACTCAAAGAACACAGCCGTCGCTACTTTCTGATGCAAGCGCTCTTTTTGAATCGATTCGACAGCTTGCTCATCCAAAGCGATTGAATGAGCTTCCTTGCGCCCGGCGATGTCCACCGTAACGGCCGTCTCCAACGCGCGACTGCCTAATTGTTCAAACACAGCCGCACGGAAAAGCGGTTCCGAAAACGGTGCTGTTCCCAACGTCAGAAGAGGGTCTGGATGCGCCTTTCGGTAAGCCTGGGTGTAAGCGTGCTGAATCCACAACGCCAGCAAGCGTAGAATGCCGCGCGTCTGCTGGAACTTCGGCACGCTTTGCCACTTGCGCTCGAAAACCGACAGCGCGCATGGATGAAACGGATAGCAAGCCTCGAAGTGAGCACGCGCATGTTCGGCGGGAATTGAACTGGAAAGCTCCGTCGAATGCGTGCTAATCCATCGTGCAAACTCATGGCACGTGTCCTGAGCGTCCTTAGTCAAAATCACGCGCCCTTCGGTGTTCAGAGCCCGCGTGTTCCAATCAAACAGCCGGCGTCGTATTATCTCGCTCGTTTCGGCGCCCGCAGTAATGGTCATCGCTTTACCCACCCGGTCCAGCATCTTGGTCAGCCGTTCGAAATCGTTTACATCGGCCTCCGTCATCTCCAGTTCCGATGCCGGCAGCGAGACCACGAGCACCGATTTGGGATTCAGAGCGCCAGAGAGATTCAAGAGAAAGTCGTAGGTTTGCTCATTCAGTTTTAACGAACGAAACCGGCTTGCGTAATTCAGCAGCTCATCAAAAAGAATCAGGCAGGGTTCATTTTCCGGCAAGATCTTCCGAATCACATCACCGCCAGGCGCGATTCGTTTTTCATCATGCTCCTTGACGAGATTGAACGCAGCCTCGCCGCCGAGTTGAAAGGCCACTTCTCCCCACGGCGTCATACGGCGCGGTTCGCCTCCCTCGCCGCCGCGGCCCGCCAACGAATCAAACTCGGTGCCGACAAACACCGCAACGCGAGCCTTGGGGACCTCGTTGATAGCCGCCGTGTCGCGGATCTGGGAGGCTCCAAGCCACCCATGCGCGGCCGGGCCGTTCTTGGCGAGATGGTATAGCAAGGTTAAGGCGTGGGTTTTGCCGCCGCCGAAATTCGTCACGAGATTGAAGACTGGGGACGTATGACTCGTCTCGCCCGAGAGTCGTCGGACGACCTGCGCCGACAGGTCTAAGAGATTGGCGGCAAGAAACGTCTTAGCAAAAAACTGCTCGGGTTTGCGATAGTCGTCGCGAGCGGTACCGTCGCGTACCCGATCCAGATGGACGGCAAACTCCGAGGCGTCCTGGGATTTTCCCTCGCGCAGATCCTCGCGCGGTTTTACCACGTCGTACCATGGCTTTAGTTTCATCGCTTCACCTCAGAAGTTTTCAAATCGCCCTGTGTTCGCGTCTAGCTGCCACCATGCGAAGAATCCATGAGGAAAGGTCTCCGCTTCAGCCCGCCGCCCGATAACCAAGAGGGTATTGCCCTCCAGAGCCGCTCTCTTGCCGAGATCCATCGCCTCGACTACTTCATTCTGCAAATGTGTCTTCAATGGCCCCGCTTGAGATGCCTCTTTCCGGTAGCAGAACAACACCCGCAGAATCGCCCGCACACTTAACAGCTTCCACAGCGAATAAGCGATGACATCCTCATGAGCCTGGTTCTCCAGTTCCATTACGGCAAGCGGGAATCTCCATCGTCGTTCACCGGGAGCAAAGGCTATCACATCCAATCCCAAATACTCGCCCCTGCTGACGGGCAGCAATTCGGAAGTGTGACCCTTGGCGGAAGCGCTCCACCCGAGACGCACGCATGCGTTCACGGAGGCGCTAGTTAATGCCTTTGTCCACGGCATCAGCCGTCCGCTGAGCGCCGCCTCTCGCAACGGCCCGGCATGAATCTCCTGGCGTAACGTTTCCAATCAGCGTTGCGCGAAAGCGAGTCGGTAGATCGTCCACCATGCAGAATCTCAGAACCCCAATCCCTTCTTCCTTGCCAGCACGCCATCCACCCAGCGCTTTTCCTCGGTGTGGCTGGGGTAGAGGGCTGACAGCGCCTGCGCGAGCCGCCAAAAACGTTGGTCCTGTCCTACGCCATCTTCGATAAGTAAGCGTTTCAACGCTTCGCCACGTCCAGCGGCGAACAGAATCATGCTTTGATGGATGCGATCGAGGACGGTCTCGCCAAGCCGCGCAACTTTCGTTTCTCCGAACGTCGTCTCGCTATCGTCGACTTCTTCAAGCACTTTGAACAAGTTCATTTGCGGCTCGAGCTTCTTCCGCTGCGGCGCGACTTTGCCTTCGTCCTTACCGAACAAGGTGCGAGCGCGTTCACCAACGGGCAGCAGGCGAGCTTGTTCGCCGGAAACTTCCACGAGACTCTCCAAGTCCTCCAGGTGCGCGCCAAGTCCCTGCGCGATTTTGCGCGCTGCGTCATATTCGAGGACGAAGCCGGCGACCTTGGCCTTCTTCGTGTCGCCTTCGGACTCGTCGTCGGCTTCTTCCTTTTCCGCGCTGTCGCCGTTGGTGTTTCCAGCGTTCATCGTCCAGAGCCACATCGCGGTTAGGCGGGCGTCTTCTTCAAATCCGACCGTGTCAGCATCCGGGAAAATTATAGTGAGCGCTTCCTTGGCGACAGCGGCCCAGACACATTCCAAATATTCCTTAGGTGTAACCATCTCGCCGCTGGCTTTCTCCACGCGGGAGTAGCGTGAGAAGATCTCGAGGGCGGGACCGAGACAGGCAAAAATAGCGTCCGCGCCCACGACTCCTTCCTCGGCTAGGCGCGGCATCCAAGCGTGGATGCGCCGGGGCAACTCGGCCAGCACGTCGCGCCAGTCGCCGACTTCATCGGTGCGGACGGAGCCGTCCTGGTTCTCGCGCGGGCGGCAGATGATGTGAACAGATGAGCCGAGAACGGCTCGCCTTTGAGCTATCACGCGGCGCGCCATCTCAGTATCAATGGGCCATGAGCCGGTTACAACCCAGCCGGCGTCAATCATCGCCTGTAGCTGGGCTTCCCAACCCTTTGTCGATGTGTGGGCGAAGACGACCATCGCAATGCCGCTTGGTTCGAGCACTCGCCGCGCCTCGGCCATCGCAAGTCTCATTCGCGATTCGTAAAATGCGTTATTCTTTCCTTCTGCCGCGAACTCGTGGCCGGGCGATTGAACGATGATTTCGGCCTCTTTGGGCGTCAGAGGTGGATCAAGCAGTCCGGCATGGTGTCCGTGGAGTGTCCTGCGGAGCCAAACGTAGAAGAAATCAGACAAGTCCCCATACTGGACTGAGAAGTAGTACGGTGGGTCTGTGAGGACAGCTTGGGCCGAATCTGAAGGAAGGGGATGAGCTGCAGCGTCTGCCTGCTGGACGGTCCCCTGAAACCAGTCGCATCCAAGGCTAGCCAAGACTTCGGGGAATCGCTCTGTGACTACCGTCCACGACCCGGCTGACTCCCCGATGAGCACGCTCTCGGCGTAATTCCAGACCATCGGGATAGCTTGGCGCGCGAAAAGGTGTTTGACGCATTGGGTGTCGAGCGTCCATCCGCAGAGATTGTTCGCCAAGTCCGCAACTCGGCCGAAATTCAGCGCCAAACAAGTTTGCACTGCCTCCGCCATTTGTGGATTCTCCGACCGGTCAAGCCGTTTCCCGAATTCCGAGATTAGCTTGGCCAGAGTCCCGAGGGCCAAGGCCTGACGTGGAGTGAAGTAGTCATCCCACGAACACATACCGTAAATCGGGCCACGGTTGACGAACGAGTGGTAGTCCTTCGTGGATTCATTTGGAACGTAGCTCAGCGGTCCTTCATGGAGCCGCGTCTTCCGCTCAAGTTCGATTGCGGCTTTCGCTGCGGCGCTTTCATCTTTCGCATTCGGCAGACGGTAGTAGCGACCTTGAGCATCGGTGCGAGTTGATACGACGCAGTAGAGGCGAGCGTCGCCCCATCCGCCGCGCTTTCCTTTCAGTTGTTCTCGCACCCGCGCCACCGGCATCGTGTAGCCGCAGCACGGGCAGGTGGCGGAGCCGCGTTTGACCGTGCCCTCGAACTTCGGGTCTTCGATTTTGGTTTTCGGATCGTCCTGGTCCACCCAGCCGCCGCGTTGCTTGACGATGATTTGGAAGTCCACGCGCCTGGCCCTGAGCCGGGGCACGAGTTGCAGGGCGACGGAGCGGTTGGCCTTCTTGGCCAGCCAGAGAGAGCGAATGAGCGGGACTTCCGCGCCGCAGCCAGGGCCTTCGCATTGAATCGTCCGCGCCCAGAGGTAGGCGATGGGCGTCGCGCCGTCCGTGTCTTTCGGATAGAACTCGGCCAGTTCCTTCTCGGCTTCGCGCTTAATCCACTCGCCCCACTTTCGGACCTCATCGGCTAGGCGTTGGCCGTATTTGGGGATGTATTCAAGGACGACCTTGTTTAGCAGGACAGCAACAGGATTAAGGTCGCTGGCGTAGGCGTCCGCGCCGTCTTTTTCTTGCCCATATCTGTGAATACGCCCCATACGCTGTTCGAGCCGGACGGGATTCCACGGGATATCGTAGTTGATCATCAGCCAGCAGAACTGGAGGTTGATGCCTTCTCCCGCCTATAAGCGCTCATCTTGTGCGCCTCATCGACAATGATGAGATCCCAATGGCTGCGCAGCAAAGACTCCTTGGCGTCTTCGATGCGGGACACCCAAGACACCGAAGTAATTAGTTGGTTCTTATCTTGCCAAGGGTTGCTGCCGTAATTGGCGCGCAGCACATCGCTACGGATAATTTCGAAGTTCTCGCGAAACTTGTCTTTGAGCTCGCGTTGCCACTGAAAAGATAGACTGGCCGGTGCGACAATGAGTGTGCGCTGTACCAAACCGCGAATCTTCAGCTCCTTAATGAGCAGGCCCGCCATGATGGTTTTGCCGGCACCCGGATCATCAGCCAGCAGGAAACGGATGCGCGGTAGCTTGATAAAGTAGTCGTAGACGGCTTCCAACTGGTGCGGCAGCGGGTCAACACGGGCAATCGATAGCGCGAAGTATGGATCGTATTCGTATGCTAAACCGAGACGCAAAGCTTCGATCCCTAGTCGAAATCGGAGCGCGTCGCCATCGAACGGCTCCTTATCCGGCGTGGCTTCTAGGCTCGCGAGTTGCTCGGCATTGAGAATAGGCTCGTGGACTTTACCGGTGGTCAACCCCTTTCCAATGAGCTTTACGGAATTGCCCATCGGAACTACGACAATCACCTGCACCGGCTCAGGAAAGATCGCGCCGTGGACAATAACGTTAGGCTTGAGTTGGTCTATCTGCACAGACAAAACTGTTTCAGTATAATCTGTGTCGGTGTAGCGCAGGAATCTGAACCGACGTCAGCGCTAACTGGGCCAAAATTTTTCGTAGTGTAACGGATTCGGCGGGTTTCGGGCAAGTCCGGGAAAATACGTGGGCTTACAGGGGCTACGGGCATAGGACACGGGGCAAAGCGCAGATCCACGTTTTCGAAATTCCGAAAACGTGAAAATGAGCAGCGCCGGCTAATCTTCACTTACCACGACGCAATGGTCGGGATGCGCGGCGGCGCGAATGGATTGGCCCGGTTGGAAGCGTTGGGATGGCGGCGCGATGACTCGCAAAAATGTCCGCGACGGTAACTCAATGGTGTAATCGACGGCGTCGCCTAAGTAGATCGAACGTCGAATAATGCCGGAGAAAAGATTGTAGCCGCGATCTGTCAGTTCGCGCGCGCCATTCTCGTCGGCGACCAGGGTGATGTTGTGCGGCCGTAGACATACCGAGACTTGCCCGGACGTCTGAGATT
>WNGB01032405.1_pt1 | contig 10284 bp, 8 predicted proteins | sample 5400681 | NCBI WGS metagenome assembly WNGB01 (sample SAMN13153367, study PRJNA577476) | soil metagenome | isolation source: 115 cm soil or saprolite under grassland replicate 2 | place: USA:California | collected 2016-06-15
AGCGGGAGGAACTGGTGATGGACAAGGAGCGGATCGCCAAGGAGCTGGCCGGGATTGTTGGCGCCGACGGCCTCGTCACCGATCCTGGCGAGCTGCGCGTCTACGAGACGGATGGCCTGACCGTCTTCAAGGCCATGCCGGACATCGTGGTCCTCCCCCGCTCCACGGAGCAGGTTGCTGCCGTCGTGAAGGTCTGCCATCGGGAGAAGATCCCCTTTGTGGCACGGGGAGCAGGAACCGGGCTTTCGGGCGGGGCCCTTCCGATCGAGGCAGGGATTCTGATCGGGCTCAACCGGATGAACCGGATCCTGGAGATCGACTACGAGAACCAGCGCGCCATCGTGGAGCCCGGCATGGTGAACGTCTGGCTCACGAACGCCCTGGCCCCCCGGGGTTATTACTATTCCCCCGATCCGGCCAGCCAGACAGCCTGTAGCATCGGCGGAAACGTCGGGGAGAACTCCGGCGGCCCCCGCACACCGAAGTACGGGGTCACGACGAACCACGTCCTTGGATTGGAGGTGGTGCTTCCCGACGGGGAAATCGTCAGGCTCGGTGGGAAGACATTGGATCCGCTCGGTTACGATCTCACCGGGGTCTTCGTCGGGTCGGAAGGGACCTTCGGGATCGTGACCAAGGTCATCGTCCGAATCATGCGCAAGCCCGAGGCGGTCAAGACCTTGATGAGCGTCTTTGAGAGCATCGAGGATGCATCGAACAGCGTCTCGGGGATCGTGGCCCGCGGGATCATCCCGGTCGCCATCGAGATGATGGACAACAACAGCATCCAGGCGGTGGAAAAGGGGGTCGGGGCGGGATATCCCACGGATGCCGTGGCCGTCTTGCTGGTCGAGGTGGATGGGCCTAAGGACGAGGTGGAGGCCCTCGTCGATCCCATCATCGAGGTCCTCAAGGAGAACCGTGTCCGGGAGGTCCGGGTGGCGAGAGACGAGAACGAGCGGCTGTTGCTCTGGAAGGGGCGGAAGGCTGCCTTTGCCGCCATGGGGCAGATCAGTCCCGAGTACTACGTCCAGGACTCGGTGATCCCGAGGACGAAGCTCCCTGAGATCATGGGCTTCATCGGGGAGCTTTCACGACGATACGGCCTCCGGGTGGCCAACGTCTTCCACGCGGGCGACGGCAACCTTCACCCCCTCATCCTCTACGACTCGAGAAACGAAGGCGAGCTGCAGCGGGCAGAGGAAATGGGGGCCGAGATCATCAAGGCCTGCATCGAGATGGGCGGCAGCCTCACCGGGGAGCATGGAATCGGTCTGGAGAAGCGGGAATTCATGCCGCTGATGTACACCGACGATGACCTGGGGGCGATGCGGAAAGTCAAGGAGGTCTTCGACCCCGAGGGTCTCCTGAACCCCGGCAAGATCTTCCCGACAACCAAGCGGGCCGGCGAGGTGGGGCCGGCGGGCCAGCGCGGGAGTCTGGAAAAGGTGCTCGGGCACGGGTAGGGGGGGTCATGCTGTCTGACGAGGCGCTGGTCCAACGGTTGAGTGGTCTTGTGGGTCCGGAGCATGTCACGGCCGGCCCTCCCGCCTCCCCATACGCTGTCGACCATCAGGTCCCCCGAGCCATCGTCTTCCCAAGATCTGTGGCGGAGGTCTCGGCCGTCATGGCGTTCGCCTCAGCCGAGGGTCTCAAGGTCGTTCCGCGCGGGAGCGGAACGAAGATGGCCTTGGGCGGCATTCCCGAGCGCGTAGACCTCGTGCTCGTTCTCTCGCGCCTGAACGGGGTAGTGGACTACGAGCCGGCGGACACGACCGCCTCCTTCCAGGCGGGAGTCCTGCTGAAAGACGCACAGGCGATCTTGGGGCGGAACAGGCAGCTCATCGGTCTGGATCCGCCCTACGCGGATCTGGCCACGCTGGGCGGGATCCTGGCGACCAACTCGAGCGGGCCGAGGAGGCTCCGCTACGGGGCCTCGAGGGACCTCGTCATTGCCATCCGGGTTGTCCACGCCGACGGGAGGGTTACCAAAGGGGGAGCGAAGGTCGTCAAGAATGTCACCGGGTACGACATGAACAAGCTCTACATCGGCTCCCTCGGCACCCTGGCGATCATCGTCGAGGCGACCTTCAGGCTTCACCCCGTGCCGGCTCTCGAAAGGACTTTCCTCGCGCCGTTCCGTACCATCGATGTCGCAAGCGGGGCTGTGGCCAGGATCCTCGACTCTCCCGTGGTTCCGTCCGCAGTGGAGCTCTTCAACCCCAAGGCGTCGCGTCAGGTTGCCGAGCAGGCCGGGGTGCCTTGGCCAGAGGGCGGTTACGGCCTGGCCGTCGCGACCGGCAGTGTTCGCCGCGAAGCCGTCGACGCCCAACTCGAGACGGTGAGGCGCCTGTGCCGTGACATGGCAACCCCCGAGGCCTACATCCTAGACGGCCGCGTCCACGACGCCTTCTGGCGGGCAACCCGGGACTTCGGCTTGGGCGATGGCCTTCGGTCGGTCCTCAAGGCGAGCGTCCTGCTCACCACGGTGGCCGAGGCCGTGAGGGTGGGGGAGGAGGTCGCCGCGAAGCAGGGTCTGGATCTCGGGGTCGTCTCTGACGCGGGATCGGGGATCATCCGGTATTACCTCACCGGCGGCCCCGCCTCGCCTGAGCGGTTCCCGCAGGGGGTGGCCGAGGCCGTGAACCGGCTGCGGGCCTTCGCCCGAGAGGCCGAAGGGAACCTCGTCATCCTAGAGGCCCCGCCCGAGGTGAAGGAGCGGGTGGACGTGTGGGGGCTGACGGAGAGGGCCTTGCCCCTCATGCAGCGGCCGAAGGCGGAGTTCGATCCGCAGCGGATTTTGAACCCGGGTCGGTTCGTCGGAGGGCTTTGAGGATGGCGGTCCGGCCGGCAGAGCAGACTGGCACCAGCGCCTTCGATCAGCTCGATCCGCCTGACACCCAGCTCTCCCTCGACTGCGTCCACTGCGGCTTCTGCCTCCCCACCTGTCCGACGTACCTCGTGCTCGGGAACGAGATGGATAGCCCGCGCGGACGGATCTACCTCATTCGGGCGGCCTCCGAGGGGAAGGTCGGCATCTCCCCGAGCTTCGTCCAGCACATGAACCTCTGCCTCCTCTGCCGGGCCTGCGAGACGGCCTGCCCGTCGGGCGTCAAGTTTGGCTTCCTGATGGAAGCGGCCCGGGGCCAGGTCGAGCGGCACTACCAATACTCCCCCGCCGAGGGGCGGTTCCGGGATTTGATCCTTCACACGTTCACCGACCTCGGTCGCTTGCGCGTCATCAGCGGTTTCCTCCGGTTCTACCAGCGGTCGGGCCTCCAGAAGCTGGTCAGGGCCTCGGGGATTCTACGCGCCCTGGGCCGCCTGGGCCAGATGGAGGCCTTGCTGCCCACCATCCCCGATCCGCGCCTGCGCAGCGAGCTGCCGGAGATCGTACCGGCCAAAGGCGAGAAGCGGGGCCGCGCGGGGCTTCTCAGCGGTTGTGTGCAGCGCTTCTTCTTCTCCCAGGTGAACAACGCGACGGCCCGGGTCCTGAGTGAGAACGGTTACGATGTAGTGGTGCCGAGGGATCAGGAGTGCTGCGGCTCTCTCCTCGTCCACGAGGGGGAGCGGGAGCAGGCCAAGGAGAAGGCGCGGAGGACGATCGACGTCTTCGAGCGAGCCGGCGTGGACGTGGTCGTGGTCAATGCGGCGGGATGCGGCTCGGTCATGAAGGAGTACTGGGAACTGCTCCACGGCGACCCGGTCTACGCCGAGAGGGCGACTGCCTTCAGCCGGAAGGTGCGGGATGTTTCCCAGCTCCTGGCCCAGGCTCCACTGAACGGTCGGCTTCGACCGGTGAGGCGTACCGTCACGTACCACGACGCCTGCCATCTCGCCCATGGTCAGAGGGTCCGGCAGGAGCCCCGGACGATCCTGAAGGGAATACCGGAGCTTCGGTTCATCGAGCTTGCGGAATCGGACTTCTGCTGCGGAAGCGCCGGTATCTATAATCTGCTCCATCCAGAGCTGGCTCGGCAGTTCCTCGATCGGAAGATCGAGCGCATCAAGGAGACGGGCGCCGAGCTAGTCGTGAGCGGAAACCCGGGGTGCTCGCTGCAGATCGAGAAGGGGCTCAAGGAGCGAGGGCTCGACATCCGGGTTCTCCACCCGGTGGAGCTCCTGGACTGGTCGTACCGGGGGACCGAGCGGTAGGTGTTCAACGAAATCGATCTCTGCCGGGCGATACCCCGGAACACGGTTTCCATCACCTTTCGGTATCAGATCACCAGTCGAGCCGACGACGTCCCGCTGCTCGGCGAGCTCGCGGACAACCCGCAGGGGCGCGCCCCGGTCCTCCTGGCCGGGGATTCCGGGAAGGTGAGTATCCGCCTGCGGAGAGCACAGAAGCTTTACTACAGTCTCGCGGACCCTGGGCGGCGCCCGGGTGCCTCGCGGGCGAGCTGTGGGACGGCCTCTCTCGCGATGAGCGCGAGCAGGTCGCGAGGGTCTGCCCCGAACGACGCTTTGGCAAGGGGGACGTCATCTTCGCGCCGGGCGACCGCCCCGACGCCCTCTACGTCCTGACCTCGGGGCTCGTCGCGCTCAGTTACCTGTCTGAGGACGGCCAGGAGTCCATCTATGTTTCCCGGGTTGCTCGTAGGGAGGGGAGGCGCTCAGCAGCCTGAACCTTGCTCCTCTCGGCTCGGGCGAGGACTGACGCCATCGCCCGGACCGCCAGGCCTCCGACCGAATCTCTGACTCGGAACGGATCGGGCGAGTCCGATCCAACCCCCGCGGAACGCGTCCTCGGGCCGAAGTCGTGCAGCCGTTGCCTGCCGGTTCCGGCCTCCCCAAGACGACGGCAAGTGGGGGTGCGGCTATAATGGACCTCGGAGCTTGGCGGGTGTCGCGCGAGATCGTGGATCGCTTGAACGAGCTCCTCGAGTGCGAGCGCGCCGGCGTCGACGCGGCCCTGGGCCTGGGCGCCTCGGCGGCGCCGGGGTTCACGCACGGCGAGCTGAAGAAGTTCGCCGAGGATGAGGGTTGGGCCTGCGGCGGCCTGCGGAAGGCGATCCTCCGATTCGGCGGGACGCCATCGGAACGCACCGGGGGTTTCGCCGAGAAGGTGATGGCCCTGTCGAGCGAAGGGGAGCGGGTGAGTCTCCTGGCCCGGGGCCAGGCCTGGGTCGTCAAACGCATCGAGGCCCTTCTCGCGGGGGATCTGGATCAGCAGACCGGGGCCTTCCTCCGGGAGATGCGGGAGCAGCATCTGGAGAATATCGAAGCCTGCCACCGGCGGGCTGAAGAGCTGCAGGCGCCGCCGGATCCCCCCTACCGTGGGCTTCCCTTCGCCTATTTGCGCGAGGCCCACGACCGCCTCTACTATGGCGCGTGGCGGGGCTCCGCTGCCACCGTCGTGGATGTCCGGCGAGCCTGTCGCCAGCTCCAGCGCTATCTGAACACCCTCTCGCGGGAGATCGAGCGGTCGCGATCGGCGGAGGCGCAGAAGTCCCTGGAGAAGGCACAGAAGGCGTTCGCCTCGACCGATCCGGAACTCTCCACGGCCGACCCGACACTCGGTCTGGACAACGCGCTGGCTTACGCGCACGGTGCGCTCAACGTGCTTCTGCACCAGTATCGGATGCCCACGCACGACCCGGAAGCCTTCGCCGGATTCTACGATGTCACCGAGGTCCCGTTTCGCGAACTCACCTAGTGTCCTGTCCCAGAAGCTTGTGGACAAAGCGCCGGGCGGGGCGGGGCGGGGGGCCCGTCGCAACCCGCACCGGGCTCGTAAGGAGTCACGAGAGTGAGGCTTTCGCCTCCGGCAACGGGCAGAAGCCACGATTCCGCGGAGGGCCCCCCGCCCCGCCCGGCGCCGCGAGTCAACGGATTTCCTGCAGCGACTCCCTGACAGTCCAGAGCGTGACCGGCCGGGGAAGCTGCTTCCGGGTGACCCTGCCCCTGACGCTCTAGCCTGGTCAGGGAGGGGACGCCCGCCTCACCCGGGGTCGCGGGGCCGCATCGTCCCCTCAAAATTGACACCCCCTATGTCGTTTTTCCTCCTTCCAGGGGGGGCATTTTGTCCATGCCTCCCCCTGCATCTTCGAATCGCGTTACGAATATTGGGCTTCTGGAACCGCCCCTAGCCAGGAACCCACGGGCACGCGGATTGCACAGGCGGATTGCAAGAAAGAGGGCGACCGGGTCGACGGGACCGCTGGTCCGTCGCCCAGGAGGGAGACGCCATGGAAGACATCAAACAGCGCTTGGAATCGGAACTGAATCATACGATGGGTCGGATTCGCCAATTGGGCGGGGCGGTCGTATTGGAGGAGTTTCCCGGTGCCGTTGGGGACAATTCCCCCCTGGCCGATGAGGTTGACGTGATCCGTCTGAACGAAGACCGCGAGATGAGCTTCGCCACTCGAAGCCTCTTGGTGGAGCGCGCCAACAAGCTGGCCGAGGCGCTCGAGCGTCTCCGGGGCGGGGAGTACGGGGTTTGCGAGGAGTGCGGTGAGGCTATCGCGCCGGCCAGGCTCCGGGCCATGCCTGAGGTGACCACATGTGTCCGCTGCCAGGATCGGCTGGAGCGCACGCGTCACCTGGAGGCGGTCGGGGCAGGCTTCGACGGTGACGACCTCGAAGACGAGTAGGCGAGATGACTAACGGTCGAGCCGGGCCCGGAGCAGGCCCGGCCGGTCCGTGATGATGCCGCTCACGCCCCAGTCAACGAGCCGGTCCATCTGGGCCGGCTCGTTCACTGTCCAGACATAGCAGTCCAGCCCGGCCTCGCGGATCTCGGCGATCACCTCCTCCGTCACTAGGTGGGCGGCCGGACAGAGGGCATGGGCAGCCCCCGGCGACCGGATCAAGGGCTCGAGCGGATGCTGGGCGATGAGGGCGCCGAGTCGCACCTCGCGGTTGAGGGTCCGGATCTGGCTGAGCGCATTGTGGTCGAAGGACTGCACCAGCGCGCCCTCCAGCACCTCGTAGACCTCGATCATCGAGACGACCCGTTCCTCGATGCCCAGGTAGAGGTCCGACCCCCCCTTCAGCTCGATCCAGAACCTGGTTCGATCTCGGAAGCGCTCGAACACCTCCTGCAGGGTCTGGATCCGCTGGCCCCGAAACCGTCCGCCTTGCCAGCCGCCGGCGTCCAGCCGCTTGAGTTCGCGGACGGTGCGCTCCCTTACCGGGCCTGAGCCGTCGGTGGTGCGCTCGAGCGTGAAGTCGTGGATGACCACCGGCTGGTTGTCCTTCGACAGGTGCACATCCAGCTCGATGCCATCGGCCCCGTGCAGGAGCGCCAGCTCGAAGGCCGCGATGGTGTTTTCGGGCGCGTCCCCGGAGGCCCCTCGGTGGGCGATCACCAGAGGGCCCCGCGTCCGGCCGCTCATTGTCTCGCTCATGATCTCCGTGGCACTATCGAGGTGTGGGCACGCCGGTCCTGGATGTGCTTCGCCCCGCCCTGTGGCTTGGCGCGCGGGCCTACTTCGGCATTCGCTTCGAAGGTGTGCGCCACGTCCCGGCCTCGGGCCCGCTGATCATCGTCCCGAACCATGTCACCTTTGCGGATCCCGTGTTGGTCTCCATCCCGGTCCGCCGGCGCGTGTACTACATGGCGTGGAACGCCCTGTTCGGCGTGCCAGGGCTCTCGTGGTTGATCCGCCGACTTCACGCGTTCCCGGTCGAGATCGAGTCGGCCGACCCGAGGGCCACCCGTGAAGCGGTGCGGCTGCTGCAGGCGGGGGAGGCCGTCATGATCTTTCCCGAGGGAGGGCGCAGTCCCGACGGCCGACTCCAGCGCTTCAAGCCTGGCGCCTTTCGCCTCGCGTGCTCGCTCGGGGTCCCCCTGCTCCCGGTGACCATCGTGGGAGGGCACGAGGCGTGGCCTCCTGGGCGGACGCTGCCGCGGCCCGGCCGGCTCACCATCACCTATCACCCTGTCATCACGCCGTCGGCCTCTCGGGATGTCAAGACGGCGGCGCGATTCCTGGCGTCCCAGGTGCATCAGGTCGTGGCCTCGGCGTTGCCGGCTCACGAGCGGTCCCGGCCTGAAGGCTCGCAAGCCGCCTCGGACGAGCCCGAGTGAGAATCATACGGCCCCCGCGAGGGCGGTTGCCGGCGCTGGCGGCCCCGTGTATTCTCTCCGACCAATGACAGCCCGCGCGAACCACCCCATCCTGGTCCTCCACGGTCCGAACTTGAATCTGCTGGGGATTCGGGAGCCCGCCATCTATGGCCGTGTTTCCCTGGCCGAGATCGACCGGGCTATTGAACGGCATGCGGCCTCGCGTGGCACCAGGGTCGTGTGCCGTCAATCGAATCACGAGGGCGAGCTGGTGGACTGGATCCAGGGGGCCCAGAAGGAGGGGTTTGCCGCCATCGTGATCAATCCCGGGGCGCTCACCCATTACTCCATCGCGCTCCGCGATGCGGTCGCCTCCTCGGCGCTGCCGGTCGTCGAAGTCCACCTCTCCAATATCCATGCTCGCGAGGAGTTCCGGCGCCACTCGGTGGTCGCGGCCGCCGCGGCCGGGCAGATCTCGGGCTTCGGCCCTACCAGCTACCTCCTCGGCGTGGACGCCGCCCTCGCGGCCAGGGGCGCGCGACAAGGTGGCGCGGTCGCGCGCGCTCGCCGCGCGGTCCCTCGGCTCAAGCGGTGAATGGCGGTTTCCGTCCCGCCGTCAAACTCGCGAGATGAGGGTCGCGGAGGTAGTTAGACCTGCCCGTGACGCCTCCCGACCCGACCGGTCGCCCCGGACCCACGGAGCCCTCGAGCGGCGATGAGCGCGAACTCATCCGGCGATGCCTCGCCGGAGACGCATCGGCGTTCGAGCCCCTCGTCGAGCGATATCGGCAGCGTGTGTGGCGCCTGGCCTATCAGTTGCTGCATGACCGGGAAGAGGCCTGGGACTGCGCCCAGGAGGCGTTTGTGCGCGCGTTTCACTCGCTCCCGTCGTTCCGCGGCCAATCGGCGTTTTACACCTGGCTGTTCCGGATCACCGTGAACGTCGCCACCGACCGGCAGCGGGCTCGCGGCGCCCAGGCGCGCGCGTTCGGCGCGGAGCGCGTGCCCGAGGAGGAGTGGAAGCGCACCACACCGGATCTTGGAGCCCGTCCGGACCAGGCGGCGGTTCAGTCAGAGCAGCGCGAGCGGATCCGGCAGGCGCTCGATGCCTTGCCGCCCAAGGGCCGAACGATTATCATGCTCAGTGACGTCGAGGGCTTGTCCTACCGCGAAATCGCGGAGGTGCTTGGCTGCCCCATCGGGACGGTGATGTCGAGGCTGCATAACGCGCGCAAGCGCCTGAAGGCCCTGCTGGGACCGATGCTGGCGCTGCTGCTCTGGCTGGGCGCGTGTCTCTTCGGCGGCGTGGCGGCCGCGGATGCCCAGCCCATCATCCGCTTCGGGGTGCGCGTGTTGCAGGCCTCCAACGTGCCCGAGGTGACGCCGCCTCCCCCTCCCCCCCAGCGGCAGCCGGGGCCCGGAGTTCCTCCACCGCCCCCGCTCCCGCCAGGCCAGCGTCCCCTCGCGCCTCCGCCACCGCCAGGCGGCCCGCCTGGTTCCGGGGTGGAGGACGAGCGGCTCAGGCGGATCCTGCCCCAGCTGAGGACTGTCTTCCGGTACAACGACTACACCACGCTGGAACGCCACCGCGTCGAGGGCCCTCTGGGAATGCCGCAGCGCTTCTCGATCCCGGGCGAGCGCTGGCTCGAGGTGACTCCTGACGAGATGCAGGGCACGCGGGTGCGGATGCGGGTGCGGCTCTTCAAGGGCGATCGGCCGGAGATGAACGCGAGCATCATCGCCGCGCCGGGCGCCCCCGCCGTCCTCGGCGGACCGCCCCACGGCAACGGAGTGCTGATCATCATCCTCTGGGCCAACCCCAATCCGCAACGAGAGCACTGAGGCCAGCGTGGTAGTGCGAGGGGCGGTCGGAGGCGAGTCGAGCGTTTCGAGCGCGAATGATTCACGAACCGCGCGGGCGACGGGTGGCGCGGCGAACGAGCGAGCGGACGCGGGGGGCGTGGCCCGCGACAGGCCCCGCCGACTCGACGCCTCCGACGGCGCTCCACGAAGCGGAGGCCTTCGAGCGTGAGCGAGGAGCGATACTTCCAGGAGCGCGCCCGCATCGAGCAGGGGCACGTCAAGTATCGCGAGAAGCTCAAGGAGGAGGGCAAGCTCTTCGTCCGGGACCGGCTGAAGCTGCTCCTCGATCCCGGCTCGGAGTTCCAGGAGGACTTTCTGTTCGCGCGCAACCAGGAGCCCGACACTCCGGCCGACGGCGTCGTGACCGGAGTGGGGACGGTGGGAGGCCGGACCGTGTGCATCAT
>WNGB01015029.1_pt1 | contig 10283 bp, 11 predicted proteins | sample 5400681 | NCBI WGS metagenome assembly WNGB01 (sample SAMN13153367, study PRJNA577476) | soil metagenome | isolation source: 115 cm soil or saprolite under grassland replicate 2 | place: USA:California | collected 2016-06-15
AACGCCGCTCGTGGTGTGTATCCGACGCGGGAGTTACGGACGCCAAGTCATCGCCAGGCGATCAGCGAATCGCTCTCGCGACCATGCCACGCCGATGGGACCTCTGACGGGGCGAATACGAAGGGGATAAAGCGATGCACTGTATAACGTACGCGAGGTGGGATCTGTCAAGAACTGTCGCTTATCGCCACTCGAAGAGGCGCAACAATGTCAGCTCTGGACCCACAGCGTCGGCTTGCCTGTTCCGTCGTCAGTCCCTTTGATGTACCAGTTCTTGCCCAGAGGATCGTGATCCATGGTGGTGACAAAGTCGAAAGGTGCCTGGAATTCGATGTAATCGAAACCGGTCTCGGACGCGATCAGCTGGTGCCATTCACCAGCCGGAATCAACACCAGGCTGCCGGGACCCACAGGAAGGCTGCCGGTATCGTGCTTCACTTCACCGGTGCCTTTTTCGATGAAGTAGAAATGCTCCGGTGTGACGGAACCGGTCTTCGACGGATGGTGTACGTGCCGCGGAGAATGCGCGTGCGGCGCGTACAGCATGCGGCCGAGCTGCAGATCCCAGGAGCCGGAAAGGCCGGTTTCCTTATTGACCCAAAAGGTCCGCTCCCGGAAACGTTTCTCGTCAATCAGCGATCGGAGTCGTGCTTCTTCGAAGAAGTAGCCAGCCGGCGATTGGTGGCCTGCGGCCTTGCCGGTGTGCTTGGGCACCGTGACAAGCAGCAGCACCAGCGGAGTTCCAGACGCTGTAACGGTGGCCTCCTCGGTTGGTTCCAGATAGACGCCGGCACGTCGCTGGGCCGCGTATTCGGACGTCTTCCCAGCCGTCGTGTAGGTCACTTTGGCGTCTCTCCCGTCCAGGATGTACGCGACCTGTGTCTTGTCGCTTGGAGCCAGACGAAAGGTCTTGCCGGGATCAACTTCCTCAATCGCGACCCGAACCCTGGTGCCGTCGTCAGACGGGACCAGCAGGTTCCTCACGTGCCCTTCGGCAACCGGGATCCTGTTCCTGCTCTCGATGTTGATCACCTTCATCATTTCGCTTCTCCTAGAAGCGAAGCAGTCGCGTCAGTTTGATCGCAACCGATCGGTTGACGAGTCCCCGCACCAGGGCTTCCGAGGTGTTCCGGCCGTCGCTGTACACGATGAAAAGCTCGCTGCCAGGAACGTACTCCCACCGCAAGCGCACGCTGGAGCTCACGGTCTGATCGCTCGCGTTGTATTGCATCAGACTGCTGATGAGCATTCGAGGCGAAGGCGTGAAGATCCCTCTGGCGGTCATCAGCCGATTCTGAAAGGTGCCCTGCGGCAGATCGATCCAGTTCATCGTCATGCCCGGTTCGATGCTCACACGTGCGGAAAGCGCGATCCGGCCGCTTGTGAAGTTCGCTTCCTTCTTGTTCCCATCGTAAAACGTGCCGGTTGCCACCGACAGCCGGCCGGAGACACGGCGCTGCTGGCCAAGTTCGTAGGTCATTCGGAGGGTATCGTAGTCATAGCCGCCGATGGGAAGGATGACCGCCGGGGCGATCTGGAAATTGCGCGGCAGAAATTCGAAATCGTGCGTGTAATCCAGAGTCCATTGGTCGCTGCTGTCGAAATCAATCTGAAAGGTACCGGAAAGCTGGCGGTTTTCGACTCGTGTTCGTCGGCTGTCGGTGATGTAGTCGTAACCGGCTTCCCAATCCAATTTGCGAATCAGGCGGTTGGACTTCGGCCGTGGGCTGAACCGCGCGCCGATGGTGCTGCGACCAAAATCGCTACGGCGCATGAACCCGATGTCCGGACTGAACTTGTCACCGACCAGCAGGTGTTCGAATAGCAATCCGTAGCGGTCACCAGCGTAATCGAACCGCCCGCGATAACTCGATTGGTCCCCCTTGACACCCGGCGTCGCTGTACGGGCGTAGTAGCCGCTGATCGAAAGATTCCTGAAGAAAGCCAGGTTTGTATCCGCGCCAAAGACTGCGTTCGACGCCGACTGATTTGCAGCCGGCGTCCGGCGTGTGGCCAGCAAGCCGACGTTGCTGCGCCGCAGAATGTCTCGCTTCAGTCGAACGACGGAAAAGTTGGTCGCGACCGCACCTGCCGAGATCTTGTCGTCCGTCTGGATGTTCAGCGCCCCGACTCCGATCTTGCCGACGGTGCCGGTGAGTCGGCCTCCGGCGACGACGGGTACGGATTGCCCCTGACTCAAACCGATCCGCCGGCTGAAAAACAGGATGGGGACGTCGTTGCCGCCGCCACCGCCGCCGCGCGTGCCCCCGAAGTTGAACATTCCCTGCCCTTCAAGAAAGAAGTCCCGCTTCTCAGGAAACTGCAGGCTGAATCGTGTGAGGTTGATCTGCTGCAGATCTTCCTCGACCTGTGCAAAGTCGGTGTTGACGGTGGCATCGGCGATGAGGCTGCGCGTCAATCCGTACTTGAAATCGAAACCGGCGTTCCGCGAGAAGCGGTTGGAATAAGAGGCCGCGGCGGCGTGGTCCGTCGTCAACGAGGAAACCGCGTACGGTTTCAGCTCGAGGTTCATCGATTGCGCCGGCGTTTCGAGACCGACGAGCGTACCTGCCGCTGACATTCTGAAAATGCCGTTGTGGCCGTACGCGCGGGGCATTCGCGTCAGGAACGAGGTCTCATTCTTCCATTTGACCATTCGTCGAAAGTTGATCCCCCACACCTGCGGACCGGATTCTCGATAGCGAAGCGACTTGAAAGGAATGGCCATTTCAACCGTCCAGCCTCCTTCGAACCGCCCGCTCTTGACCTGCCACACCGTGTTCCAATTGGAATTGATGTTGACTTCGTCCGTGAACGCTTGCTCGCGCAGCGCGCTGAGCGGGTTGGTCTGAAACATGAAGCCGTTGCGACGGTCGTAGAACGTATCGAGTGAGACCGACAGGTTCTCGTTCTCGATGATGTTGCCGTTGTCATGGCGCAACTCGGTCACCACCCATCGCTCCGGATGATCGTCCCAACACCGCGCCGCAATATAGAGATTCTCGCTGTCAAAGAGCACCCAGGTGTCGGTCTGCTCCGTGGCCTGCTCGCCTTCGCGCGGCTCCTGCATGATGAAATCGCCGGCGCCAGGCACGTTGCGGTAGACCTCTTCGTCCAGTTGCCCATCGATCTTCAACGGCTTGTCGATTCGCACGGCGCGCATCGTCGCACCACCCTTGTCATCACGCGTGATGACCGCGGGCGCCACGGGCGACGGCGGACCGTCGACCACCGCGGCGCTCCCTGGGACAGACGTGGAACTGGCCGGCGAGGTGGCGGGCTGCGGCAGCGGTCCTTGAGGATTGGCCGCCCGCGCCGCCGACAACGGCGTGAGGCAAAGGATCGCGAGCGGGATGACGGCTCGGCGAAAAGGCGCCAACCGCCGATTAGGTTTCATTCGCGAGTGAGTGTAACGCGCGAGCGCAAACGCGTGAGCGCGCAAATGAGCCGGACACAGCGTGAGGAGACGCGACCGATTTCACAGCGCCGGAGTGGCTCGCCGCACTGGACGATTTCCGCAACTGGCTCATCCATGCAGCCTGAGTCGAGCGCCGCGACGCCACGCCACATGTAGCGGTACCAGAGTGGGACCTGGCATGGCCGCGAATCTCTGGCGGGACTGCCCTCAGCCCACATCAGTCGACAAGAAGAGTCGGAGGAGACCCGGCAGCCTCCGGAGCCGCCGCGCCTCGCCTCTCGTCGGCGCCGTTTCGCGCCGTTCAACCCGCTAATGTGCGGGCTCCGTCGCGCCGGACGTTCTTCCTTCGCCCGCCGTCGAAAACGTTCTGGGTTGGGGTGCGTTCCGACCTCGGCCCGTCAAGACCAGACGGATGTGGGGAGCGTGTGTCCGGTCTCGAGTAGCGTTTTCAGGTTCGCCAGGGTCTTCGGCCAGCCGCCTGCGATGCCTCGGTGCATCTCGGGATCGAGGTGCTCGTGGAGAACGGTCAGCTTCACGAGCTCGTCACCTTGAGGCTCAATGTGGAACGTCACCCGCGAGTTCAACTCGGAGTAGTCCGCGTTCTTCGGTCTCGCCCAGGTGAGGACAAGTCGGCGTGGTGGTGTGCTCTCGAGCACCTTACCGACGATGTCGACGGTCTTCGCCTCGTCGAGCCGCCGGCGCTGCCATGGCGATCCAGACTTCCAGTTCGAGACGTTTTCAAGCGAAGTCGCCGCACTCGAAAGGCGGTAATAGCGACGTGTGACCTCGGGATTGGTCAACGCCTGCCAGACCTTCTCAGCTGTCGTCGCGATGTAGGTGACGTAGACGAAGCTCGGCTTACTCATCGTTGTCTGCCTTCAGCGTTGGACCGACCTATCCATGACTCGCCTCTCCGCCACACTGATCAGAGCTTCTTGACCGCCTCTTTTACCTTGGCCACGTTCGGGCCTTCTCCGGCCCCTTCATAAAAGGAGAGGTCCTCGTCGATTCCGACTAACCGGAAACATTGGCCTCCCGGAGTCTGGAAGTAAAGGTGACGGTCCGGTACGTCAAGCTTCCTGACACCGCAATCGAGAATTCGTCGCGTCATTTCTTCCACGTTGTCGGACTTGATTTCCAGCCACACAGATCTAAAACTTCGTAAGAACTCGCTCTCATCAGCGACATCACCATAGAGAAACCCGATATAGAAGTCTTCTGCCAAGCGAATGAAGTCCCTCTCGGGATCCGCTTTCATGATTTTGCCGCCGAGGACATCACAATAGAATTTGCGAATGCTGTCTCGATCCTGCCGCGGAACCAGAACCGACGAATGGTTTCCGAAAATGACCTTGGCCATGATTACTCCATTCCAGAGTGGGCGGCTCTAATTGGGGTAAACGTCATGCAGAACGGCGGAGCCGGTCTCCAGCAGGGACTTCAGGTTGGAGATGACCTTCGGCCAGCCGCCGGACACCGCCTCGATGAATTTCGAGGGTTCACGCTCGATGGTGTGGGTGATGGAGAGCTTGACCGCCGTTCCACTGGGTTCCAGTTCCATCGTGCATAGCGACTCGCCTTCGGCCTTGAGCTCGGGCCTGAACTGGTTCTGCCAGCGGATCACTAAGCGCCGTGGCGGCTCGGCCTCGACGATCTCGCCGGCGTCGAGGATCTGACCACGGGGGGACACACTCTTCCACGAGGATCCCGCCGTCCACTGGCTTTCGCCGTGCACGCCGAACCAGTACTGCTTCATGAACTCCGCGTCGGTCAATGCTGACCACAGCTTGTCCGGTGTGGTGCGGATGTAGCTCACGTAGACAAACGTCGATCTAGCCATTGGTCTTCTCCAGTCGCCGCTTCAGGTCGCCCAGCGCCTTCAGGCGCGGTTTTTCGAACTTGGCAATCCAGCGCTCGTAGATTTCCTGCAGCGGCACCGGATTGAGGAAGTGCAGCTTTTCGCGGCCGCGCCACATGGTGACCACCAGGTTCGCCGCCTCCAGCAGGTCCAGGTGCTGCGTCACGCCCTGCCGCGTCATGTCCAAGTGTTCGCACAGCTCGTTGAGTGTGCGGCCGTCGTGCGCATGCAGCAGGTCCAGCAGCTTGCGCCGGCTCGGGTCGGCCAAGGCCTTGAACAGCACGTCGGTGTCGTGGCGTTCTGTCATGTTCTATACGCAAGGCATTACTTGCCTAAATAATAGGCAAGTCGACACTTGCATGTCAAGCGCTGGTGATCGCCAACGCGCGCACCAATCGAGGCGACTATGCTTGCTCGCCACCTTGAATGCCGCATCGTGACGGTCATCGCCGCCCGCGCTCAGGTAGAGAAGCTGGGAGGCCTACAAAAAACGCGTGGGCTGGACGTTGCATTGCCTTGCTGATCCGCGCGTCTCACCCGCTGAAATCGGGTGATTTTTCGCTTTCGCTTTGTGTTGCGCTTTGCGCCCGTTTGCCGGCCTTTGTTGCATCGAAAAGGGCAAGAAAAGGGCAACGTCTCGAGAACGCCAGACTGGCGCACTCGGCGCAACACTCGTCAACCGCATCTGGCCCGCAATTCAAGAGTGGCAAGGCAGGATCTATTCGGCACTACGCTATCGCACGGGTGTAGCCTAATGCCCATCAGGGACGTGAAATCGGAAATCCCAGCTTGGATTTCGGACGTTCGATTTCTGACGTCGGACGTGACACCGGGGGACGCTGCCCTCGCTCATCGATCCTGGATTGGTCACGCTACAGAAAAGGGAGATAGAAGATGATCGAACCCGCCGTCACGCCCCTCGTACGCGTCCCACGCGGGACAATGCGGCGAACACTGCTCGTCATCCTCGCGATGCTGTTGGTGACGGCACAGGCCGTGACGCGTTCCCAGTCTGGAACCCCTCAACGGCCCGCCGTCGACATCACCAACGCCGACATCCGCGCGACCATCAAGACCGCGCCGACCGATGCCGTCACGGATCAGCAGATCCGTGTCGTCGACATCGGCACGTACAACGTCGCGGTCGGCGTGCTGCATCGCGCGGCGAAAGCGAAACAAACGGCCATCTCTCACGCGCAGGTGACCGAGGTCTATCACATCATCGACGGGGCCGGAACGTTCGTCACTGGCGGCGAGATGCTCGAACCAACGCCGTCACCCTCCGACGGCAACACGGTGAAGGTGCTGGTCGGTCCGAGTACTGGCGGAACCTCGATCCGCGGAGGTTATAGCCGCAGGGTCGGACCGGGCGACGTGATCGTCATTCCGCCTGGCGTCGCGCATTGGTTCAGCGCCGTCGAGAGCGACATGAACTATCTCGTTGTTCGCATCGATGCCCAACACGTCCTGCCCGCCGGCTACGTCAACCCCGCGATCACTCGTAGCACCGCGCGCTGACTGGATCGAGCGCGTCACGCGGGCGGAATCGGAGCGCGGACGAGGCTCTCTCGACGGACGGGTGCAAGTTGAGGCCGCCCCGGCGGGTTCATCCACACTTGCCGCCGGATCGCTACCTATCATCTATCCAGCATCGCTCGGGCACGAGCTGGACCAGAACTCAATCGATTCAGCCCTCCCGGTAAGATTCACATTCACTCGCCGTGACGAGTCATGACGGCTGAAAAGGAGGAGGCATGGGAGACAAGGGTGGCAAGAAGGACAAGGAAAAGAACAAACAACAGCAGCTGACGAAACAGAAACAGGAGGAGCAAAAGAAGCAGGACAAGGCCCGGCCAAAGACTCCATAGCCGGAAGTTCACCGTGGGGCAGCCGATCGCCCGTCAGGGAGAATCATGAGCGAAGATGCACACGCCCGACCGACACGCGACGCGCCGGAGCCGCTGTACGACGTAAATGTCCCGACTCCCACGCACGCGGAGCGCGCGCGAACATTGGTCGCCCAGATCTCGACTGGGACCCTGTGCACCCTGGCCGTGGAGCCGGAGGGCTATCCCTACGGCTCGTTCGTGACCGTCGCCTTTGACAACGGAAACCCAATCTTCCTTATCAGCGGACTCGCCGAGCACACCAAGAACTTGGAGCGGGATCCTCGCGCGTCGCTGCTGGTGGCCGAGGGAGGCTCGGCAGATCCGCTCGCCAACGGCCGCGTCACTATCCTCGGACCGTGCACGCGCGTCGAAGGGGATTGCGGCAGCGCGCGTGCCGCATTCTTCGCTGCTCATCCGAACTCAAGCTACTACGCTGACTTCCGCGATTTCGCGTTCTGGAAGCTGCATGTAGATTATGTCCGCTACATTGGGGGCTATGGCCGGATGTCGTGGATCAGCAAGGCTGAATGGCGGGCCGCCGAACCGGATCCCCTCGGTCCGTCGGCCGCCGACATGATTGCTCATATGAACGCCGACCACGCCGACGCCATGGTGCTTTACTGCAAGGCCTTTTCAAAAGCGACCGAGATCACTTCCGCGAGCATGACGGGCGTCGACAGGTACGGCTTCGACATCTCGGCGATGACTCCAAAAGGACCACGACCCGTCCGTCTGGCGTTCGGCAAGCCCCTCAGCACGCCGGAGGAAGTGCGCGCCGCTCTGATCTCTATGGTGAAGGACGCCAGATCCAAGCTGGGCTGAGGGGCACGGTAAGCTGCCGCTCTCACGGTGGCGCTGGGGCGCGGGTCGAATCAGTCCAGGGCGAAGAAAGGGGTGCAACGCGAGACGGGTGTCCGAGAAATATCATCGAAATCACCCGGTCTGCTCCAATTCGGCGGCGGATTGCGAACTCTATGATGGACCATCCGACTGACGACAAAAGTTCGCCCGAGACCTGTGTCGCAGGAGTAAGATCCGCCGAGGTTTGGCGGTGAAGTCGGAAATTCCGATCAGATCGGTGGGAGGGAAAATGCGACAACAACCGAAACTTTTTTTACTCGGGCTGAGCTTGGCGCTAGGCATGACAACGACATGGGCAGCATTCGCGGCAGGTACGGCCCTGATCTATGTCACGAACAGAGGCGGAACCACTATTGATGTGATCGACGCTGCGACGAACAAGGTCGTGCATACGATCGGCAACATCGAATCACCCGAGGTGGTTCGATTCTCTCCCGACGGCCGCCTGCTCTATATCTTCAGTAGGACCGACCCCGAAAATAACTTCCTCATCGTGATGGATCGGAAGAGCGAGAAAATTGTCAAAAAGGTGCCGCTCAGCGGTTGGGCCAATGAAGCCCAAACGACTAAGGATGGAAAGCTGATCTTGGTCTGTATCCGAAATACGGGCACAAAGGCGGAGGATACGGGGGCCTTGGATATCATCGACGCCACCACCCTGGAGAAGGTAAAGAGCATCCCGGTACGAAGAGGACTGCACGATCTCGCCGTGACGGCGGATGGCAAGTATGTCGCTGCCGGCGCGCCTGGGGGACGTTTTCTAGTCGTCTTTGATCTCCAAAGGATGGAAGCCGCTTGGGAGGTTCAGTACGACTCTGGAGTAAATCCGATAGCAATTGAGAATAACCCCGACGGCTCGGGTCGCCGGATCTTCGTAAACCTTGGCGCTTTGAACAGCTTCTCGGTGGTGGATTTTGCCAAGCGCGCGGAGGTGGCCAGAATTAAGGCCCCTGACGAGCCGACAGGGTTCGGCGGCGGCAGGGGGTGCGAAAGCAACGCCCACGGCATCGGTATCTCCCCGGACCAGAAGACCCTCTGGGTCAACAGCAGACCGTCCAATTCTGTTTTCGCCTACTCGCTGCCTGATATCAAACTGCTGGGACATGTCTCGTTGCCGGAACAAGTCGTGCCGGGAAAGCCAAGCAGGTCAGGAAACCCGGCCTGGATCACATTTACTCCTGACAGCAAGACGGTTTACGTTTCCAGCTGTGGGGTGAAGACGGCAACCGCCATCGACGTGCAGAAAATGAAAGAGGTGGCTCGCATCCCGGTTGGAGAGATGCCCGACCGGATCAGCACGTTGGCATTGCCCTAGGTACTCAGTTATTGGAGAGATTATGGTTCTTAATGTGCGTCCGAAGAGAATTCTTGCCGGCTTTCTAGTAGCGTCGGCGGTCGCACTCTACGCGCCTATACCATTCGCGGCGCAGGCGCCTTCTGCGCCGCGGCCGTCTCTTGATTATGAGTTTTTCAAGACCCAAGTCGAGCCTATCTTCGCAAAAAAGCGGTGGCCAGACCACGCCCGCTGCTACGTTTGCCATGAGGTAAGCCGTCACGGCGGCGGACCCCTCAGCCTCGAGCGGCTGTCGGGCGGGGCGAGCTCCTGGACCGAGGAGCAGTCTCGCACCAACTTTCAAACTGTCTCAAAGCTGGTGACTCCCGGCAATCCGCTACAAAGCCTGTTGCTTCTAATGCCGCTGGCGCCGGAGGTGGGCGGCCTCGCCGACACCCACCAGGGAGGGAGGCAATTTAGATCCCAGGACGACCCGGACTGGAAAATCATGGCGGCGTGGGTTCGCGGGCAAAAAGCAGGAGGTTCCTCCGCGCCGTAACCGAAAGGTTCCAATGCACTGCCCGCAGCACTAATAATCATCAAGTATGAATAAATTGCATCGGGCGGTCGGCTCGCGTTACCGGGTCTCACTTGCCTTGGGCGCAGGGGGTCGCTGGTTCGAATCCAGTCGCCCCGATCACTTTTCGAGTTCCGGGGTTCCAGCGGGGTTCCACCCATAGGGCGACGCCGGGCATCATCATGCGTCGCCTCCACTTCCGCACTACTGCCGAAGTTCGGCGGTAAAATGGACATCATGCGGGTCACCATTCAATTGCCCGACGACATATCCGCAGCCCTCGAGGGGCAGTGGGACGACGTGCCTCGTCGCTCGCTCGAAGCCATCGCGGTCGAGGCATATCGCACGGGCGCTTTGACAGACTCTCAGGTGCGGCGGCTGTTGGGGTTTGAGTCGCGCTTTCAGGT
>WNGB01015864.1_pt1 | contig 10283 bp, 2 predicted proteins | sample 5400681 | NCBI WGS metagenome assembly WNGB01 (sample SAMN13153367, study PRJNA577476) | soil metagenome | isolation source: 115 cm soil or saprolite under grassland replicate 2 | place: USA:California | collected 2016-06-15
AAGCGTCCCGGCGCTCCTGTGATTGCTCGATTATTTGCCGATCAGCTTTCGCAATACGTAGTAGTAAATCCATCTCTTCGGCGTCAAAGAGGCGTTCGACTAGTAGGTAGCCATCTTGATTAAACTGCTCAACCTGTTCCTGATTCAGCTTGTACATAGGGCTTGTCGAGAGACTCCAGGACTTATTTCAGTCGCTGGTTTCAACCGGCTCGTTATCAGTTTATCAAAAAAGTGCCGACGCAAAGATAATCAAAGTGGCGGCGCATCGCTAGTTCTCGATACGAAGCACTCACGATAATGTTGCTGGGCCACAAAACCACAATGCGGTATATCGGGCCGTTCAGTTGCAGAGACAGGTAACACCTGAACAAGGTGTGCACAAATTGGCCACACACGAAATACGGCCGCCACTACTGGCAGCCGTAAGTTGTTGAATTATTGGTCGGGGCGAGAGGATTCGAACCTCCGACCTCTCGGTCCCGAACCGAGCGCTCTACCAGGCTGAGCCACGCCCCGACAAGTGAATGGATAATAGGGAAGGCGACACCTGTGTAACCTCGGTGCTCTCTGCGTCTCTGTGGTGGACAATCGCCCATAAAGATTCACCACGAAGTCACAGAGAACACAGAGGATGCACAGAGATTACTTTAAATCTAGAGATACGAAAAGAACCTCCCCTCAATTCTTTAACCCCTCTGTAACAGCTCCTAAAAGCAGCCTCAGATTCTTCGTCCTTATTCGACCGCCGCTCGTCTAATTCTTTGACTCAGGACCGGCCAGGAATGGCATAGTTTTCGCCAACCTGGGTTATTGGCCGGGTGGCCCCTCCACCAATCCAATTGGGAATCAGCCTCATAGTTTGCCCGTTAGTGTTGGACTTTGGCAGAAACCTGTAAATGGAGCGCCCATCTATGACCAATAGTCTTCCGTGCCACTCGCCTAAAAGTTTTCTTAAACTCATTAGTGTCGCTCTCCTGGCAGTCATCGCTGGCGCTGTTAACAACATTCAGGCCGCAAACGCCAACAAGGCTCCAATCCTGGTAAGCGATGCCAGTTCCACGCGAGCCATCGCTTTGGAATCGGTTACGTTAAACGCCGAACCTTTTCCGCTGACATCCACAGTAAAGTTTAGTAGCGATACGCGCACGCGCATTTGCATCTTTGCCCAGAACCTGGAATTGCTGGCCGGCGAAGGAGCGAACGCGTTTAGTGCCGACGTTCAGGATGCAGCTGGAAAACTCTATGGGTTGAAGGTTGAATTCCAGGGACCAGTGCCCGGATTTCCCGGACTAAGCATGCTGATAGTTCGGTTTGCCGATGACTTGGGAGATGTTGGAGACGTGTTATTACGCCTGAGTCTCCATGGCGTTTCCAGCAACCGTGTACGTGTCGCGATCGGCCACGTTGGTGGTGGACCGGCCGATGATCCAGGTGCTGTCCCGACTCTTATTTTCGGGGATCCGACAATCCCCGAACCCCTGGCAACTCCGAACGCCTATACCGATCCGGCCTTCGCATCGGGTGTTGACGGCATTAGATTCCTCGAGCAGGCGACCTGGGGACCCTCGGATGCGGACTTGGCGCACGTCAGAAGCATTGGCTATGCGGCGTGGTTGACCGAGCAGTTCAATACGGCGCCCCAGTTCAGCGCCACGCAATCTGATTACCCCGCGCTCCCGCTTTATCCAATCAATCAGCCAAGCCCGTGCGATGCGACCTGCGTGCGGGACAATTACACTCTCTACCCGCTCCAGAAGCAGTTCATCGGAAACGCTTTGACGCAACCGGATCAGCTAAGACAGCGCGTCGCCTTTGCTCTCCACGAGCTACTGGTCGTCGGTGGTAGCGAGCTCAACAACAATGAAGCGAGCTGGTACGCGCCTTATTTGCAAACTATAGATCGCAACGCCTTCGGCAACTTCCGCATGCTGCTCTTCGACATCACTCTCAATCCGGGTATGGGCGAATACCTGAACATGAGAGGGAACTCAGTTAACGGCGGCAGCCCAAACGAGAACTATTCACGAGAGATCATGCAACTGTTCTCAATTGGCGTTGATGCGTTGAATCAGGATGGAACGCCTGTGTTTGATTCCGCCGGCAATCGCATTCCGAGTTACGATCAATCAACGATCACCAATCTGGCCCGAGTCTTTACCGGTTGGGATTTAGGACCAAACAAGACAACTAACATCAATGGCGTTGACACTCCGGTCACCAATTACCTCGATCCGATGATTCTGAATAACAACGCCAATCGTTACGACGTTAATCAGAAGACAATATTTGGGGTGAACTTCCCGGCTTGTGTTGGCTGTACTACCGCTCAGAAACAAGCGTACAAGGCCGGCGAGTTGAATACGGCGATCGATCTTCTATTCAATCATGCAAACACAGGCCCCTATCTATGCACACAATTAATTCGCAAGCTGGTCAACGGTAATCCCAGCCCAGCCTATGTCGGTCGATGTGCGGCAGCATTCGCTAACAACGGATCAGGTGTGCGCGGTGACATGAAAGCTGTCATCACAGCAATCCTGCTCGATATTGAAGCTCGTGGTGACTTGAAGAACGCTCCGGATTATGGCCATCTACGCGAGCCGGTGCTGTTCATGACTAATCTACTGCGCACGTTCAATGCGACGAGCGACGGCGTTCTCGCGAGCACTCCTTTTAGCTACACGAACGACCTGGGAATGAATCTCTTCAATCCACCGACGGTCTTCAGCTATTACCCCGCAGACTTCGGTTTGCCAGGCACCAATCTATTTGGCCCGGAGTTTGGCGTGCTGGACACTTCAACGACTTATAAACGAGCGAATTTTGTGAACACGCTATTCCTTGCAAACAGCGGTAACGGCATTCCGGCGGCTTTGCCAAACCGGCCGACCGGCACACAGACAAACTATTCATCGTATCTGGCCCTGGCCGCCAACCCGCAGCAACTGGTCGATACACTGGAGGCGCGACTAACCCATGGAATGATGTCCACTTCATCTAAGGCCAATATTGTTCAGGCAGTAACTAACATATCAAGCGCGGATGCCGCGGGGCGTACACGCACGGCGATCTATCTAATCGCGACCTCATCGCAATATCAGGTGGAGAGGTAAGGAAACATGAATGAATCAAGAAGAAAGTTTCTGAGAACATCAGCCTGTGGATTGTCGGGAGCGGCGCTGATTGCCGGCTTGGATCAACTCAATTTAGTTAACGCAATGGTACAGGAACAGGCAGACGCCGCTACTGACTACAAAGCCTTGGTTTGTATTTTTCTTTTTGGTGGCAGCGACTGCAATAACATGGTGATTCCATTCGATGACTACAATGGGGCCGGTGGCTACGGGGCCGTGCGCACTGCCTCCGGATTGGCGATTCCGCAGTCAGCCCTTGCAAACACAAAGATCACTCCAGCGAACACAAGTGGAGTTGCCTACGCCTTACATCCGAACCTTTCACCTGAGGCAAACAATGCGGGCGTGGCTAAAGGGCTTCTCGATGTTTGGAGCGCGGGCAAGCTCGCCGTGCTTTGCAACGTAGGCCCACTCGTTCGGCCTGTTACGCGAGCACAATACATCGCTGGAATCGGTCATCCGTATCAGCTGTTTTCACACTCGGATCAGGTTACTCAGCAGCAAACCTCTATTTCAAATACAACGGGACAAACCGGATGGGGCGGACGCGTGGCAGATGCAACCGGTGATCTGAACGGCGCGGTAGTGCTGCCAATGAACATATCGGTTGCGGGGAACAGTCTGTTTGCTACCGGGCTCACAACGCGGCAGTTGGCAATCGGAACGGGCGCGCTCGCCGGTGTCTTGAACCTGGGGTGGAGTGGTCCTGCGTCAGCGAATCCCTTTACAGCTGGAAGCAGCTACCGACAATTACTGGGAATGGATCTCAGCTCATTCCTCGTAAAGGCCGCAGGTGATACAACAACCCAGGCGTTATCTGCTGATGCAGTTTTGAACCAGCCTGACCCCGTAATCCCGACGCCGCCAAACACTACAGCTTTTCCCGCCACGTCCCTCGGTAACCAGTTGAAGCAAGTTGCCAAGCTCATCAAAATCAAGGATACACTTGGCATGAAGCGCCAGATATTCTTCTGTTCACTTGGCGGCTTCGATACACACACTAATGAGACGGGGAGTGCTCCTACCAACCCCGCTGGCGGCGGCGCGAATTCCGGGACTCAAGGCGGATTGATGACCCAACTAAGCCAAGCGATGCGGGCTTTCTACGATGAGATGGTGGCGCAGGGGAGAAACAATGACGTCACTCAGTTTACCCTCTCTGATTTCGGTAGAACGCTGGCGCCTTCAGGTACAGGCGCCGCGGTGGTTGGCTCGGACCATGCCTGGGGAAGTCATTCCTTCATTATGGGCGGCGCGGTGGTGGGCGCCAGATTTTATGGCCAACTAAGGCCAGACGGCACTGGCCTCCCTTACGGATATCCGACACTCGCGCTCGGTGGGCCTGACGACACAGACAGCCGCGGCCGCTGGATCCCGACGACGTCAGTGGAACAGTATGCGGTGACGCTTGCGAGTTGGTACGGCCTGGCGCCGGCTGATATACCTGTTGTGTTTCCAAATCTCACCAACTTTGCCCCGCAGAACCTTGGGTTCCTGGGATGATGGCTTAACACGGGGTGGGAATTCCAGCGAAAGTTTTGAGGGTCGGACTGGTTGAAGAAAAATTGTTGTTCAACCACGCCCGGCCCTCAGGCGTGTTCACATTATACGTCTCGCCCCGAAGTCCGTTGCGCGCACGTATTGAATAATTTTTTTCGCCGCCGTCCAATTTAGTAATGATTGGTTTACCCACTATGCGCCACGCAGGACTCAAGTCGATCCTGATCGCGAGTTTCATCATCGCCGGAGTTCTCGCTTCGATTTTCGTGCCGAAGCGGGAGACTGAGGATCGATCCTCCAACGACAGACCTGCTTCCGAGATACTATCCAACCAGCAAAGCGGTCAACATTCCGAAAGTGCGACCGCGCTGCCACGCGTGGAGGCCAACACGCTGACTGCCCAGCTGCCACTAAGCTTTGAGCCCAATCGTGGTCAGACCGACCGCCACGTAAAATATCTCTCCCGCGGTCGTGGCTACAGCCTCTTTCTTACGGCGACTGAAGCGGTCTTTTCGCTGCGACATTCGGAGCGAAAAGAGCGCAATCGTGAGCGACCAGGCACAGGCAGCGCGACAGCGCAGGATTCATCGTCCGCACTGCGTCTGACTTTGAAGAATGCAAATCGGAAGGCCCAGCTGCAAGGCGGCGACCAACTCGCGGGCGTGCAGAATTACCTCATTGGCAATGATTCCCGGCGCTGGCAGGTAAACGTTCCCAGTTATCGCCGGGTGACTTACGAAGAAATCTATCCGGGGATCAAGCTCACCTATTACGGAAATCAGCAACAACTCGAATACGACTTTGAGGTTGCCGCAGGCGCTGACGCGAGTGTGATCCGATTGGCATGCGATGGTACCGATGAGATTGCTGTCGACAACAACGGCGATCTGTTCTTGCGATTCAAGGGCGGTGAGATCCGGCAGCATAAACCAATCGTTTACCAGAACGTTGCCGGCCAGCAAAAGAAGATCGACGGCGGCTTTGTGATTGAAGGAAACGAGATCGCTTTTGAAATCGCACCTTACGATCGAAGCAGACCTTTGGTTATAGATCCCACGCTTGTTTACTCCAGCTACCTGGGCGGAGCCGGAGACGACTCCGGTAGCGGCATCGACATAGACGATAACGGCAACATCTATGTGACCGGAACCACCAGCTCAACGGCGTTCCCGAGCATGAATGCTTTTCAGCCGTCGAACGCGGGGCTGGCAGACGCCTTTGTAACCAAGCTCGATCCGACGGGCGCGAATATTATTTACTCAACCTACATTGGTGGTAGCGGGCAAGATCGCGCAGACGCGATATTTGTCGATAAGACAACCGGCACTGTTTATCTTGCCGGCCGGGTCGACCCTGCATCGTCCAACTTTCCTACCACGCCTGGAGCTTTCGCCACCACTTATCGTGGAGGCGATTTCGATGCCTTTGTTCTGAAGTTGAACCCGGCGGGAAACAGTCTCGCCTATTCCACCTTCCTGGGCGGTGGTGACAATGATTCGGCCATCGGCATCGCCGCCGATGCGAGCGGCATTGCGTACGTAACGGGCGGTACGCGTTCCTCCGGATTTCCCACTACAGCAAGCGCCTACCAGTTTTCAGTCGCCGGAGATACAGATGCCTATCTGCTGAAATTCAACGCCGCCGGCAATGCGATTCTCTATTCGACATTGCTCGGTGGGGGCGCAACGGACCGCGGCAGTAGTGTCAAAATCGACAACGCGGGTAACGCTTACGTGGTTGGCTACACAAGCTCGCTGGACTTTCCCACAGAGACTGCCTTCCAAAATTCGCTAGCTGGGAGTTTCGACGCGTTCGTCACGAAAATTAATACAAGTGCTTCGGGCGCAGCTTCTTTGGTGTTCTGCAGTTATTTCGGTGGGACCAGCGATGACAAGGGATACGGATTGGCGCTCGACGCGGGCAACAATCTTTATATCGCCGGCCAGACGACTTCTACTGACTTTCCAGTTTTGAATCCAGCGCAAGCCGCGAAGGGCGGAAGTCTCGATGCCTTCATTGCCAGGATTAGTTCGTCGGGAGCGAAGCTCTACGCCACCTACCTGGGCGGTAGTGGCGACGACCGTGCCACCGGCATCGCTGTCAATGCGACGGGAAATGCCTACGTCACCGGTTACACCGCTTCCACAAATTTTCCAACCACCATACCGTTGCAACTTGCCAACGGCGGTGGCACTGACACGTTTGTCGCCAAGCTCAATCCATCCGGCAACGGATTTCTCTATTCAACTTATCTGGGCGGCAGTGCGAACGAAGGCTTCACCAGCACAACAACTTTCAGTGGGAACATTGCTGTTGACTCCGGCGGTAACGCGTACGTAACCGGCTATACGGCATCGAGTAACTTCCCCACGGCTGCGCCCTTGCAGGGTACCAATGCCGGCGGCGCCAGCGACTCATTCATCGCCAGGATTTCCGACATCACGTCCGCTGCAGACTTCGCCGTTAGCGTTAGTCCTGCTTCGCAAACCATTAATCCGGGTAACGCCGCGACGTATACAGTCACGGTTACACCTTCCGCAGGCTTTACCGGAAACGTGGCCCTGAGCGTGACTGGACAATCTGTCGATACAGTCAGCTCGTTCAATCCCGTTTCGGTAAGCATCACGGATTCGAATGCGAAGTCTTCAGCGTTGACATTAACTACTATGTCGTCGACGCCTCCGGGCACGTATCCGCTGAACATCACCGCCACCAGTGGCAACCTTCAACACAACACCTCCGCGTCGCTTATAGTTGCCGGTGCGACCAACGCAAATCTTGCGGTAACGAAAACAGCGTCACCCAATCCGGCGATCGTTTCCAGCAATCTCACTTACAGAGTCGTAGTCACGAACATGGGTCCGTCGCCAGCTACGAACACGATGTTGACGGACATACTCCCTGCTACTGTCACGTTTGTTTCCGCCAGTCCCACGCAAGGCTCGTGTTCAGGCACAACAACCATCACTTGCAATTTTGGCAGTCTGACAGTTGGGAGTTCCGCCATCGCGAGTGTTCTCGTAACACCGCAATCGACTGGACAGCTCAGCAATACTGCCTCAGTCAGCGCCACTGAATCCGATCCTGACCTGAGCGATAACCTGGTCACTATTGCCACGCAGGTAACACCACAATCGTCAGGTCCATCGATGCTGGATCCCAATCTGGCTGTTCACACCATCGTTAGCGGTCTTAGTCAACCTACCAGCATGGCGCTTTTCGGCGACGGGTTTTTCGTGCTCGAAAAGGATACCGGCAAAGTTCAATACGTCCTCAATGGCGCAGTCCAACTTACGGCGCTGGACCTTGCGGTCAACAGTGCCTCAGAAAGAGGATTACTCGGTATCGCTTTGCATCCGGATTTTGCGTTCAATCATTTCGTTTATCTCTACTGGACTGAAAGCAATACGGGAGTGGACTCAACTAACCTTGCTGATGTTGCTCTGCTGGGCAACCGCGTCGATCGCTACCTCTGGAACGGCGCCAACCTGACTTTTGATCGCAATATCATCCGGCTGCGCGCGTTTCAGGCTGATGCCAATCAGCCGCTTCGTGGAAATCACAACGGCGGAATTCTGCGGTTTGGCCCTGACGGCAAGCTTTACATATTGATGGGAGACAATGGCCGTCGCGGATTTTTGCAAAACAACCAGCTCGGTCCAGTTCCGGACGATTCGTTTGGTGGGCCGGAGCCCGATGATTCGCACCTTACCGGCTTTGTGCTGCGTCTCATTGATGACGGTTCTACGCCGTCGGACAACCCCTTCTTTAATGTGTCCACGAGCCTCAGCGGCGAGGCTGCCGCAAATATTAAAAAGCTCTATGCCTATGGCGTGCGCAACGGTTTCGGCATGGCCTTCGACCCGCTGACCGGAAATCTTTGGGACCAGGAAAACGGCGACGATTCGTTTGACGAAATGAATCGCATAACGGCCGGCACTAACAATGGTTGGGTCGAGACGATGGGACCGGTTAGCCGTGTTGCCGAGTACAAGTCAATTGAGACAACTTATGGCGCCGGCACTCTACAACAGTTTCGTTGGGCGCCTTCGCTGATAGCCGATACGCCCGCTGCCGCGCTCGCGCAACTCTATATGTTGCCGGGTGCGCACTACAACGATCCGGAATTCAGTTGGAAGTATGCGTTGGCACCGTCGCCGTTAGGCTTTGTGCAGGGCAGGGGACTCGGCCCGCAGTTTGAAGGAGACATGTTTGTTGGGGCGGGACGAACCTTCCTCTCCGGGGGCTATTTGTTCCGCTTCAAGTTAACGCCCGATCGTTTGCATTTCTCTTTCAGTGATTCTCGGCTTCTGGATCTCGTCGCCGACAACATGGACAAATTTGATATCACCGAGAGCGAGACACTTTTGATCGGAAAAGATTTTGGTATTGGGACCGACATCGAGACTGGACCCAACGGCAACGTCTTCGTCGTTTCAAACACTAACGGCGCGGTTTACGAAATCGCCGGAAATCAGCCGACGCTTTTCGTGGCGAACCTGAATGGTGCGCAGGAAGTGCCGCCTAATAACTCGACCGCCAGCGGAACGGCCACGCTGCTTCTTAGTCCGGATGAAACGAGTGCGCGCGTCTCGCTGAACTTGAGCGGTCTCTCGAGTCTGGAAAGCGTTGCCCACATTCACGGCCCGGCGGCGCCCGGTGTTACGGGCCCAGTACTTTTCCCTTTACCGCAAGATGAATTCAGCGATTTCGAGATCTCGCTCGGCGGCGGCGATGTGCAAAACCTGAAGAACGGATTGCTTTACATCGACGTTCATAGCAACACATTTGCGGGCGGCGAGATACGCGGACAGTTTCAGATGTCGACCGCCGCTAGCAGTTTTCAATTTAACTACGCGACATTGCTTGTAACTGAAGGCGGTGGAGATGCGGTCGTTAGAGTAACGCGATTGGGAAACACTTCGACTCCTGCTACCGTGAACTACGCGACCAGCGATACCGCCGCTGCAAACTGCAATACAGCTAACACCGGCAGCGCCTCGTCTCGTTGCGACTACGAAAGTGCTCAAGGCACGTTACAGTTCGCCGCCGGTGAAACTTCCAAAACGATTGCAGTTCCCATCGTCAACGATGCTTACGCTGAGGGCAACGAGAGTTTCAACATCAACCTGGCTAATCCCGGCGGCAGCGGATCCAGGCTCGGCTCACCTTCGAGGATTACGGTCATCATTACCGACAACGATGCGATTAATGGGACCAACCCGATCGACAATCATGGATTCTTCGTACGCCAGCACTACCTCGATTTTCTCAATCGCGAGCCTGATCCGCCCGGTTTCGGCTTCTGGAAAAACGAGATCGACTTGTGTGGCACGAACCAGCAGTGCATCGAGGTGAAACGCATCAATGTCTCGGCGGCCTTCTTCCTCTCGATTGAATTTCAGGAGACTGGCTATCTGGTTGAGCGGCTCTACAAGTCCTCCTACGGTGATGGCGTTGGTACTTCAACTATCGGCGGCACTCATCCGCTTTCGGTGCCGACCATTCGCTTCAATGAATTTCTACCTGATACGCAGGCGATCGGGCAGGGCGTTATCGTTGGACAACCAGGTTGGGAAACAGTGCTCGAGAATAACAAACAAGCGTTCAGTGCAGAGTTTGTGCAGCGTTCGCGGTTTACGACTGTCT
>WNGB01019354.1_pt1 | contig 10283 bp, 9 predicted proteins | sample 5400681 | NCBI WGS metagenome assembly WNGB01 (sample SAMN13153367, study PRJNA577476) | soil metagenome | isolation source: 115 cm soil or saprolite under grassland replicate 2 | place: USA:California | collected 2016-06-15
ACTGACACCGACCAGCGACCGGCGGCAGAACCGGAAACGGACCCGTGCCAGGCTTGCCGGTGTGGTGGTTCGCACCGTCGCGTTGAAGATCGTTCGACGTGTTCTAGCGCCCGGGCAGGGTGTGTCGGGGTTCATCCACTCTCTTAATCCGCGGGTTCGGGGTTCGAGTCCCTGGCGGCGCACCCGTGCTGAGCAGGCCGTATAGCCATCTGGCTATGCGGCTTTGATCTTTGGGTGTCGCGTGGGTGTCACGTTGGGGCAGCCCTTCTTGCTGCGCCGTATGCGGCGGGATCGCTTGGGGCGTACCGGTTCGGGTCTGGTTGCCTGGTCGGATGCTGCGGACGTGGGCGGGCCGGTCTGCGGCCGAGTGCGGTGGCGGCGGCCGGGGTTGCGGGCCGCGGCGGCCAGCACGAGCCGGGCGGTGGCCTCGGCGACCTTGAAGTGCAGGTCGAGCAGAACGCTGGTGTACGTGTCCGCGGTCAGCACGATGCTGGTGTGCCCGAGCTGTTCCTGGACGGTTTTGAGGTCGGCGCCGGCGGCGTGGGCGAGGGTGGCGGCGCCGTGGCGCAGGTCGTGCAGCCGCACCGGTGGTAGCCCGGAGCCGGCCACGAGGCGACGGAAGCGGCGGGTCAACCAATCGGGGTGCAGCGGCTCCCCGTCGGGGGTGGTGAACACGTAGCCGGAGTTGCGCCATCGTTCGCCGGCGGCGAGCTGCTCGGCCTGTTGTCGGCGCAGGTGGGTGCGTAGCAGGCGCACCGTGATGCGGTCGAGGGCGATGGTGCGCCGGCTGGCGGCGGTCTTGGGCGGGCCGATGGCGACGGTGTGGCCGTAGGCGAGGCGCTGTTGCTCGATCATGATGATCTTCTGGTCGAGGTCGACGTCGACCCAGCGCAGGCCGGCCGCCTCGCCACGGCGCAGTCCGCGCAGGGCGATCAGCCACCACATCGCGAACAGCCGGTCGTCGGCGACGACGTCCAGGAACGCGGCGAGCTGGCGGGTGGTCCACACCGCCACGGCGAACCGCTGCCCGGTCCGGCGCCACGCCTCGACCCGCGGGTCGGTCCACACCTTGGCTTGCGGCCGGCGCGGGGTGGGCAGTTCGGCGAGCCGGGCGGGGTTGTCGCGCAGGAGCCCGTCGCGGATCGCGGCGTTGAGCGCCGAGCGCAGAGTGGCGCGGATGCGGTGCAGCGTCGACGGGGTGGGCGGGCGCCCCAGCCGCGTGTCGGTGCAGGCGAGGGCGGTGAACATGGCCGCGATGTCGCGTCCGGTCAGCTCGCCCAGCCGGATCCGCCCGAGGTGGGGGATGAGGTGGCGTTCCACGTGGTCGGTGTAGGAGCGCAGCGTGCTGGGCCGGATGCTCGATCGGGTGGACAGCCAGTGCCGTAGCCAGCGGGCCACCGTCCAGGTCTGGGTGGTGCGTTCGGCCCGGGACCGTTCCAGCAGCTCGTCGCGCGCCGCCTGCGCCTCGGCCCGGCTGGGGTAGCCGCCGCGACGGACCCGCTCCGGCCGGCCGAACAGCGTCGTCACCGAACAGTGGAACGACCAGCTGCCGTGACCGCGCTCGGCCAGCCGCGGACAGTTCTGCTCCAGCCGCTTACGCGATTGTGGATCACGACACCCGCACCGTTTGAAGATCACACCACAGGAACCCATCACGCACCTCCAGGCCGACGTCGGCGATGACTCCAACCTGCGCCGCCGCTGCTGTCCTGTCGACGTGTCGGTCGCGGGCCGGTGGTCCGCCGCAGCCACGTCGACGACATGGCCGCGTGGTGTCCCGAACGCGGCGCGAAAGTCGGCCAGCGATCCGGACGCGGTCTGGCTTCTCGGCGAGCGAGGATCGCCGGGTCGAGGTCGGGTAGCCGCTCGGGTCGGCGACCGATTCGATGGCGGTGATCCTTCCGTTTGCGATCGTGACGGTAAAGACGACGTGTGGCCGTCCGCGGGCGGCGGTTGGTGCTGGGGTGTCTGTGCGAGCGGCGCGGTCTTCTGGTTGAGCGTCCTTACGGGCGGTCGCGTGGTCGAGGCCGTGGCGGGGGACGTCTTTATGGTGGTTGGGTCGCCTGGTCGGCGAGTCGTGTGAGGACGTGGTGTGTTTTGGTGCCCTCGATCGCGTCGGGGTCGAGGCCGTTTCGGCTCAGGCAGGCGTCGAGGCTGCGTTGGGCGATTTCGGCGCCCTGCGGTTCGACGCGCAGCGATAGTTCCAGGAGGTTCAGCGGTTCGTGGGTGGTGCTGGTCAGGTGCCACCGTTCGGCGGTGACGTCGAGTGCGTGCCATCGGGTTGGCGGCCACCGCATCGCGTGGACGGGTCCGAGGATCTGGAGTGCGTCGGGCTCGGCGTTGGTGTCGGCGCATTCGGCGAGGAAGCGGCGTTGTGCTGGGGAGAACAACTGCCGCAGGGGTAGGTGGCCGGCGAGCACGGCGTTGATCTTGTTGGGGCCGAGGTTGGATGTCAGCGAGGCGGCCAGTACTTTTCGGTCGCCGGCCCAGTCGGCTTCGATGCGCAACTCGTCTGGGCCGTGGCGGTGGAAGGCGAGCCAGTCTGTGGTCAGTCGGGAACGTCGGGTCGAACGCGGCATCGAGGTCGACCACGTCACCGTCTACCGATGGGTGCAGCGGTTCGCGCCGCTGATGGCCGACGCCGCCCGATGGTGCCGCCACGCCCCAGGTGACAGGTGGTTCGTCGATGAGACCTATGTCAAGGTCAACGGTGTGTGGCGCTACGTCTACCGCGCGATCGACCAGTACGGGCAGGTCATCGACGTGCTGGTCTCGACTCGCCGGGACGCCGACGCGGCCCGGCGGTTCTTCCGGCGGGCGCTGGCCACGCTCAAGGTCATGCCGACCGAGGTGGTCACCGACGCCGCTGCGGTCTACCCCGGCGTGCTCGATGAGCTCATCCCCGCCGCGTGGCATCACGTCGAGCGGTACGCAAACAACCCGATCGAGGCCGATCACGGCCAACTCAAACACCGGCTACGACCGATGCGCGGGCTACGAACTGATCGGACCGCGCAGACGGTCATCGCGGGACATGCCTTCATGCAGAACCTTCGCCGCGGCCACTACGAACTCGGACTCGACGCTCCGCCCGTTGTGCGGGTCGCCGCGGCGTTCACCGAACTCGCCCAGGCGATCTGACCTCGAGCCAAACCGGGGTTCAACACGTCCGCTGATCAGACAATGCAACGGCGCCCGACCGATCACGCCTAGTTTTTGTAGATCTTTGACGTGCCGCCACATACCTACAGGACCCTTGACGCCGGGTTGGATGCAGGTAAGTGCAACTCGCTACTCGTGGCAGTGGAGGACGGGAGTCCGTGGTGTGGCGGCCGTGTCAGCGTCCGCTTGTGGCGGCCGTCCTGGAACCACTCACCGGCCTCCAGCAAACAAACAAAGGCCGCCATGACGGGCGGCGTCGCGGCGTGGCGCGGGTGATTACGCCGTAAGGGATGGCGACAGCTTGGGCTCCCACGGCACTCGGTCGGCAAGGGCTCGGGGTGGATCCGCGCTGCACCGAACGTCGGGCCGCGATACTGGAAGGGTGGGCGCGGACGGAGAGGTGAGCGCGACGCGGCGGGGCCGGACGCTGGTCGGCCGTGTCGCGGAGCGGGCGATACTGACCGGCTGTCTGCGCTCGACGCTCGAGGGCCAGCGGCAGGTGCTGCTGGTCACGGGCGAGCCCGGCGTGGGCAAGACGCGCCTTGCCGAGGAGGCCGCCGATCAGGCCCGCGAGCTGGGGCTGGCCTGCGCCCTCGGGCGGGTCAGCGAGGATGAGGGCAGCCCGCCGTACTGGCCGTTCCTGCAGGTCTTCGGGGGGCTCGCCGGTCGTCCACCGGCGGAGCTGTACGGCGGACTGGCGGGTGGCGATCTGGCCGGATCAGCGCGGGAGCGGTTCCGGCTGTTCGAGGTCACCACCGAGGCTCTGGTGGCCGCGGCGCAGCCGAGTGGGCTGCTGATCGTGCTCGACGACCTGCAGTGGGCGGACGCGGCTACGGTACGGCTGCTGGTGCACCTCGCGACGGGCGTGACGCCGGCCCGGCTGATGGTGGTGGCGACCTATCGCGACACCGAGACTGCCGGACAGGGGCCACTTCGCGTCGCCGTCGCCGCGCTCGCTCGCGAGGCATCGGTCACCCGGGTACGGTTGGGCGGGCTTGGTGAGGCTGAGGTCGCCGCCTACCTGGCCGCTGTGACCGGCTGGGAGGTGCCCGACTCGGTGGTGGCCGCCATCTGCCGGCGTAGCAGGGGCAACCCGTTCTTCGTCGGTGAGCTCGGACGGCTGCTTGTGTCCTCGACCGACGGTCAGTTGCCGGACGGGATACGCGAGGCGGTCCGGGACCGGCTCAACCGGCTCTCACCGTCGTGTCGCACCCTCGTCGGCGCGGCCGCCGTGCTGGGATCCGATGTGGAGCCGGTCGCGGTCGCCCACGTCACCGGCACCGACGTTGCGGCCGTCCTCGCCGCGCTGGACGAGGCAACGGTCGCCGCGATCCTCACCGGCGCACCGGCGCGGCGGTTCACCCACGACCTGTTCCGGGAGGCGGCCCGCCTGGATGTGCCGACCGTCGAGCGGCTGACGCTGCACCGCCGGATGGCCGAACACCTGAGCGCCCGCGGTGACGCCGACGCACGGGTCGCGGAGGTCGCCTTCCACTGGCTTGAGTCGCTGCCGGCGGGAGACGCGGCGCAGGCCGTGGCATGGGCGGAACGCGCCGCCGACCGGGCGATGGCCCAGCTCGCCTGGGAGGAGGCGGCCTTGCTCTACCAGCGGGCACTCGACGCCGGCGACACGCACGGCGTGACCGCTGCGCCGGACCGGTGCCGGCTGCTGCTGGCCATGGCCCAGGCACAGGTGCGGGCCTTCGATCTCGACGGCTGCCGACGCAGCCTCCTCGCGGCGGTGGACATCGCCCGGGCCGGCGAGGACGCCGTATCGCTGGCCCAAGCGGCGTTGACGATGGAGGGGATCAACGACGTCGCCTGGGACCCGACCTCCCGTGCCCTGTGTGCGGAGGTCCTCGACAAGTTGCCCACTGTGGACAGTGCGGTGCGGGCGCGCCTGCTCGCCCTGCTCGTCGTTGCGGGCGGCTGGCAGGAGCCCGAGGAGTCCCGCTCGCGGTCGGCCGAGGCGCTGGCCATGGCGGAGCGGGTGGGTGACCGGCGCGCGCTGCGGGAGGCGTTACGGGCCCGGCAGATGGCGCTCAGCGGGCCGGACGGGGCTGCCGAACGGCTGGCGCTCGGCGACCGGCTCGTCGCGCTGGGCGGCGACAGCGACGACGACGCCGTGCTGTGGGGGCGGCTGTGGCGCTTCGACGCGCTCGCTCAGCTCGGCGAACTGGACAGGGCCGAGGCCGAGGTCGAGCGGATCAACGCTGTCGCGGTACGGCTGCGCTCAGCGCTGGCGGCTTGGCACGTGGCCCGCTGCCGGGCGGCCGTGGCCGCCGCGCGCGGCCGGTTCCAGCAGGCACTGGCGTACGGCCGGGAGGCGGAGCTGGCAGCCATGCGCGCCGGGAGCCAGGGCGCGCACCTGCCGTCGCAAGGGCTGCTGTCGATGCTGCGTAATCAGGTCGGCGCCCTTGACTCGCCGCCGTTCGAGCCGACCGAACCGCACCACGATGGGCCGGGAGCCGATTTCCAGCGATCCGTGTACGCGACCTGGCTGCTGGCCGAAGGCCGGCGGGACGAGGCCCACCGGATCTACCGGGCGATGCCGCCGGTAGATGAGCTGCCGCCGTTCGTGCACCTGTCGGCGTACGCCGGCATGGCAGAGCTCGCGGCCGCGTTCGATGACCGGGAGACCGCCGCACAGATGTACCGGCTGTTGCTGCCCCACGCCGACCTGTTCGTATGCGGCGGTGCCGGCGTCATCATGATTCGCGGCTCGGTCCGCTACCCGCTAGGCGTCGCGGCCGCGACCATGGGCCGCCTGGACGACGCGGTCCGGCACCTACGGGCCGCGATCGACAGCGGCGAACGGACCGGGATGCCCCCCGCTGTCGCCCAGGCCACCCACCAGTTGGCCCGGGTGCTGGCCAGGCGCACCCGACCGGGCGACCGCGACGAGGCGGCGGCGCTGGCCGCGGCGGCGGCCACGCTCGCCGACCAGCTGGGCATGCGCCCGCTGCAGCGGCAGGCTCAGGACCTGGCCGCGTCGCTGACCGGTCACCGACCCAGCCGGCTGACCCGGCGCGAGCGGGAGGTTGCCGTGCTCGTGGCCCGGGGACTGACCAACCGCCAGATCGCCGCCGCCGCGCACATCAGCGAACGCACCGCGGAAAGCCACGTGCAACACATCCTGGACAAGCTCGGGTTCACCAACCGGACCCAGGTCGCGGCGTGGGTCGCGGCCGACGGGGAAAAGTTCGGTACCGGTTCTCTGTAGCAGTACTGAGGCGCGGGAACCGTGGCCAGCCACATGCTGCCGGCATGACCATAGCAAGCACCACCGTGACCGAGCGCCGACGCCTGACCGCGATCCGCGCCGCCTGGCTCTTCGACGGCACCAGCCCGGACCTCCTGCCGGATCCGACCGTGGTCCTCGACGGCAGTACCATCACGTCCGTCGGCTCGGCCGCGGCGGTGCCCGACGGTGCCACAGTTGTCGACCTCGCTGGCGCGACCTTACTGCCGGGGTTCGTTGACGGGCACGTTCACCTCATCTTCGACGCCTCCGAAGACCCGGTGTCAAGGCTCGCCGGCCGGGACGACGCCGCCGCGTTCGCTGCGATGAGCAGCTTCGCCCGCGCCGCCGCGCGGGGCGGCGTGACCACCGTGCGGGACCTGGGCGACCGCGGCTACCTTGCCCTCGGTCTACGGCGGGCCGCCGTCACCGACCCGACGCTGCCGGACATTCTCGCCGCCGGGCCGCCGATCACCACGCCCGGCGGCCACTGCCACTTCCTCGGCGAGGAGGCGGCCGGGATCGACGGGATCCGCGCCGCGGTACGCGAGCACGCCGAGCGCGGCGTCGACATCATCAAGATCATGGCGAGCGGTGGCAACATGACCCCGGGCAGCCGGCCCGAGCTTCCCCAGTACGGTCCGGCCGAGCTGCGGGCGGCGGTCGACGAGGCACACCGGCACAACCTGCCCATCACCGCGCACGCCCACGCCACACAGGCAATCGTGGACGGACTCGCGGCTGGCATGGACTCCTTTGAACACCTCTCGTTCATGACGGCCGACGGAGTCGACCCCATCCCCGACGAGGTGTTGACCGCGCTCGTCCGCCAGGCCGTCACCGTCGGCATGACGCTCGGCCTCGCACCGGTACCGGGCGCGGCTCGGCCGCCCGGCTTGGTCGCCCGGATGCCGGCCCTGGTCGCCAACGGCCAGCGGCTGCTGGCGGCCGGCGTCAACATGATCGCCGGTACCGACGCCGGCATCGCACCGATCAAGCCACCGGACGTGATCCGCTGGGCGATCCCCCAGTTCCAGAAGCTCGGGATGACCGCCGCACAGGCATTGCACGCCTGCACCGCACGGGCCGCGACCGCACTCGGGCTCGGCCATCGGAAAGGACACCTGCGTCCGGGATACGACGCCGACATCCTCGCAATCGACGGTGACCCGCTCTCGGACCCGGCCGCACTGCACGCCATCCGCGCGGTGTACGTCCGCGGCACCGCCCTCGCGCGCTGACCCGCGGCTGCGCAGGGGCAGCCCAGGCAAGTGGCGGGTTGGACCCGTCATATCCGTTGGATCTACGGAAGCGGGTAGGTCGCTTCAATCGTCAACACGCCGGTCAGGCTGGCGCAGTTCTGTGACGTGCTCCCGGCTACTGTAGAGACCGAACTGCGGCAGCCACGAGCTTTGACGGCCCGGCTGAGCTGCCGCAATAGATGGCCTGACCTCGACGTTTGCGCCCGAGACGTGGCGCAGGTTGGTGCCTCTGCCGGCCCGGTTCTCGGCGCTCGGACTCGGGCTCGGCGCGATATGAACGCGGCCGAGCGCCGACGCGTCGACGGGATCCTGGTCGATGGCGTCCAACTCGGGAAGGACAAGCCGCAGCACCGTCGGGAGAACGTCAGTTGGCAGCCACGGGATCCCGTCGATGGCCAGCAGCCGCTGAGCCAGCGACGACTTGCCGACCCCGCAGCGCGCCTCGGACAAGATAGACAACGCGGCAACCCGTGGCGGCATTGTCTCGGCCCGAACCGGTCAGCTGCTCACGCTTGCCTGAGCCGCGCCAGCGGCACGGCCCTGGTGCGGTTCGCGGTCCCGACAGCCCGGCGGCCATTTGATGGGTGCTCGGTGGGTGCTCGGACGCCATAGACCGGGCAGCACGGATGGGACCAGACGGCACGTTGTTTGCCATCAACCGGTACGAAATGCCCGTGGTTTGGACTGGCGAGCACGAGTGGGACGAGATAGCACAAAAAGGAGCGGACTCTTAATCCGCGGGTTCGGGGTTCGAGTCCCTGGCGGCGCACTTCTGATCAAGGCTCTGACCTGGTGGTTCTCCCCGGATCGGAGCCATTTTCATGTCTATTGTGGACGGTTGGGTGCTCGAGGGGTGCTCTGGAGCCGTTGGACGAAACCGGCCCTGGGTGGACCAGATGGACTGGATGGCACGATCCGGTGGCGTGGGGCGCACGCAGGACCGGGTCCGACCTGGTTGGCGTCGTGACCATGACCCGCCTATGCGCGACTCGCGGCCGAAGCGGATGGGCCTTACCTGATGCCCGTGCGACGGGGGGCGTGGAGGCGCCGGTTCGGTGGTCGGTCGGCACCCGACCGTCTTGCAGGTCCAGATCCAGCTTGACCACCTCGGCGACACGCAGATCACGCAGCGTCCGTGCCGCCCGTTCCACGGCGGTGGTGGCCGCCTTCTCCCACGACTCCGTGCTGGTCCCCACGACCTCGGTGAAGGTGTAGACGCTGTCGGACATGGCGGTGCCTCCTGGATGCGTTGGGCCGTCGTTGTACGGCGCGGCTGAAGCTACACCCAGCCTGATGTCCGGCGGCAGTGCATCGCCGATGCTCGGCCGCGGCATGTCCACGATCGGGTTGAGCGTCGCGTGCGGGCACGCGATGAACCTGGGCACGCCGCGGGCGGGTCGCTGCACTCGAGTCGCACCGCCGTCCGTGATGTTGAAAGGACGCGCGGTCGGCCGCCGGAGCCGGTGGTTGCGGCGGGCCGTCCGGCAGTTGGTGAACAATATTCGGTGTCTTTGGGCAGGATGGCGTCCATGGACGAGCTTGACCCGGCGATCCTGGCGCACCTGCAACGCGACGGCTGGCAGACCAACCGGGACCCGGCCCGAGCGGTGGGGGTGGCTGCGTCGACGTGTCTGGAGCGGGTCCGCGCGCTGCGGCGGCGGCGGGGAGTCATCACCAGCGTGCACGCGGCGGTCGACCTCGCTGCGCCCAACCGCGGCCTGCACGCCCTGATCGCGGTGTAGGCGCGGCCGTTGAGCCGGGAGGTGATCACCGGGTTCAAGAACTGGGTGAGCACGTTGCCCGAGGTGCTCGCGATGTTCGTGCTGACCGGCCCGACGCCAGGGTTCGGCGGATCATCATCAGGGCCAGCTGTGTCTTGGTGGCGAATTCGGTGTCCGCGGGCACGCCGGCCTTCGCGCAGCGTGCCGGGTCGTCGATCCAACTCTTGGGTAGATACAGGATCCGGTCGATCAGCAGCCGTGCGCGACCGATGGCGTACACCAGAAAGACCGCGACCTGGCAGTTGGACCTTGCCAAGAGTGCCGGAGTACTGACGAGCCGCCCCGCCGAGTCGGTGCCCTTCTTAGCGCCGATTCTCGCGCAGCGAATTCCACCCCAGCTGGTAGGGGTCTTTCCGTTTCGTGTTGCCGAAAATCCGTTGGTGTGGGCTCGGTGTGTGCTCCCGTGCGGCGAGGATATCGGCCAAGATCGATACGATAGTGTCGGCATGCTCAACCGCCGATGACAGTGCATTGCGGCGAAGCGGAAGGTTTGGGTTCATGGACGCGTAGCGCGCCGTTTCGCCAGCGCCATCTTGAACAAGTAGGGCGGCGTGGGTGGGATCCAGCCGAGTTGCCGTGCGGTGCCCAGATCGTCGCGGTTGGCCCAGTGCTCGATGATGACGCCGTCTTTCATTTTGAACCAGTGGGACTGGGTCATCGCGAAGGTCTTGTTCGTCGGCGGGAAGACCGTGTCGATCGTGCCGTCGTCGGTGTAGACGGCCCACGGGGCGACGTGGCGCCCGTTCATTGTCGAGTTCACCGCGACCAGGTCGCCCGCGGCGATGGCGTGGTAGATGTCGTAGTGCAGGCCGGCGAACGCGGCGCGCAGCCACAGCG
>WNGB01015031.1_pt1 | contig 10282 bp, 7 predicted proteins | sample 5400681 | NCBI WGS metagenome assembly WNGB01 (sample SAMN13153367, study PRJNA577476) | soil metagenome | isolation source: 115 cm soil or saprolite under grassland replicate 2 | place: USA:California | collected 2016-06-15
TGGTGCTCGGCCGGGCCCCGGCGTGAAGGGCGCGCGGCGGCTAGGCGACGGGAAAACAAAGCAGAGCAGCATCAAAGCGGGAAGCGTCTGGGCCCCTGACCTGGCGCTGGCCTCCTACTTTTGCACCGGAAAGTAGCTAAGCTAAGCTAGGTGGCGTGCGATCTCCTCGGCGGTGTTCCACTCCCGTGCGGCGATCGCCCGGAAGAGCCTTGCCAGACGGTAGAGGTCAGCCATCCGACGCTAAAGGCTGCCCGAAGTCGACCCGATTTCCCAGTCCCGCCAAAGTCTCAAGCGGCGTGCCGCGACCACTCGAGGATAGCCTGCCGAAGCGCGGCATGCAGCGTGAGCCCTTTGGCCCGTGCGCGCTTTTCGAGCACAGCCCAGATCTCGTCGGTAAACCGCCCCGACCGCGGCGTAGTCCCACCTGACTCCAAGAGCCGCTTGGGCCGCCACGGCCGACCTGGACGACGAGTCCTCCGGCCGCGATCCGTCGCGGCCTCTCAGGACTTCGTGCTCGGTCGCTTCAAGGACGGCGGACGCCGGAACCGAGACGACGGCGACTGTCTGGCCGTTCGCAGTGAACACCTCGAGCTCGCCGGCGGCATGGTGATGTCGCTGATGACGCGGCGCGGCCGCGGCCTGGGCATCGCTGTCACGTCAAATATGGCGCACGCGAACACGTCCTCGCTGGCCCTGCGAGTCGGGGACGCGTTCGCGGAACAAACGCGATCATCGCGCTGATCAAAGCGCTACGACCCAACTGCACCTTCGATCGCGGAAGGCTCGCGGCCACTTGCGTTAAGCCGCTCGACTCTTCGCTAACGGTGCGAAGAATGGAGGGATTGGCTCCTCCGGTAGGATTCGAACCAGGGACAGTTTCGGGGACAGCCGCCGCCGCACCTGCGGTCGCAGCCAGCGATCCCCGGGCCGGAAGGACCCGGCCCCGGGGAACGAACGGCGCGGACCGGACGCCGACCTGCTCCAGCAACCCAGGTGTCGCCGCAATGGGAGGCATCGCGGCGATCGCCTGTTTCACGAATCGCCGTCTCGAGGACGGCGGCGCTCACTTGCCGGCTCCGACGGAACCTCCCTCGCTCTTCGGCACGCTGACGGTCGTGGTGCAGGTCGTGCGGTTGCCGGCCAGGTCGGCGCCTTCATAGACCAGGCTGTAGATCCGGCCCGGGCCCCTGCCGGAGCACTCGGCACGCACCTGTCCGCTGGTGTCGCCGGTGCCGGGCGCGAAGCCCTGGATGTCGCCGGCCGTGTCGCCGTCGCCGAGACCGTTGTCCGGCTCGCTGCTCGCGACGCTCACGAGCGTGAAGCCCGCCTCCGGCGAAGTGCCGCCATCGACGCCGACCCTCGTCTGGACGTTCACCAAGCGGTGATTGGGCGGCGACAGGAGCGGCGCCGAGTTCGAGCAGGTGACGACCGGCGGGGTGAGGTCGATGTTGATCCCGGAGACGGTGGCCGACGCCGTGTTGCCGGCGCGGTCGCGCGCCAGGCCGTCCTGCGACTGGTTGGCGCCTTCGCCGAACAACGTGGTGGGCCCGCTGCAGGCCTCGATTCCCGACAGTGCGTCGGCGCAGGTGAACGAGACCGTCACCGGCGTGTTGTTCCAGCCAGCCGCGTTCGCGAGCGGCGAGCGCGACCCCGCGATCTGCGGCGGCGTCTTGTCGATCGAGAGGACCGGGGACGTCGCGCTGGCCACGTTGCCCGCCACGTCCACCGTTGCGACGGTCTGCGCTTGACCCGCGCCCTCGTTGGTGAACGTCAGCGTCCCCCCCGTGGGCGCGCCGGGCACGAGCCCGGAGCCCGCGTCGCTGAACGCGTAGCCCACGAAGACGTCAGTACGATGCCAGCCGTTCGCGTTGGCGAGCGGCGAGGGCGCGGCGAAGCCGATGGAGGGCGCGGTGCGGTCGAGCCTGACGGTGACGGACCGGCTCGAGGTGTTGCCCGCGGCGTCCCTCGCCGTGCACGTGACGAGCGTGCCCTGCGTGTCGTCTACGAACGTGGCCGCGCCGCAGCCCGTGGCGCTCGTCACGCCCACGATGTCCGTGACGGTCCACTGGATCGAGACGGGGTCCTTGTGCCATCCGGCGGGGTTGGCCTGCGGGCTGACGGCGAGCGAGATCGCCGGCGGCGTCGTGTCCACGACGGTGATCGTGAAGGAGGCGGATCCCACGTTGCCCGCCTCGTCCTTGGCGCTGCAGTTGACGTCCGTCGTGCCGAGCGGGAAGACGGAGCCGCTCGCAGGCGCGCACGAAACCGGGAGCGGGCCGTCGACGTTGTCGGTGGCGCTGGCCGAATAACCGACCGCCGTGCCCTGCGGGCTCGTCGCCTCCCGCGTGATCGGCGCCGGAACCGTGACCACGGGCGGCGTGACGTCGAAGCTGCGGACCTGCAGTTGCATCACCTGCTCCGCGGTGGTGCCGAAGAGCGGGTCGGTCGCGCTGGCTTTCACCGTGTACGTCCCCTTCGAGGGATAGAGGTGCGAGGGATTCGCACCGCTGCCTCCCTGTCCATCGCCGAAGTCCCAGGTCACGGGCAGCCCGGCAGGAGTGATCTCCGCCGTGAAGCTCACGGGCGTGTTCTCGAAGATCGTCGCCGGCGAGTACGACCCGGTGATGCTCAGGCACGCCGGCGCGCTGGTGTCCGCCTGCTCGCCCAGGCCGACCCTGCGCGCGCCCTCCCAGACCCTGATGTAGGCCTCGGCGGAACGGAACAGCAGGTTGAGGTCCGAGCCCGACATGCCGACCGTCTCCAGGTCCGCGACGAAGTCAGGGAGCAGCCCGATGTGCGCCAGGCCGTCGAAGTTGTAGTCGAACACGCGCTGGCCGGTGACCTGCTTGCCCAAGCTGCCGAAACCCGGCAACGCGAAGGGGTACTCCAGCTTCCTGCTGTCGGGGCCGTACTGCGCGGCACGCTCGCGGAACCACTCGAGCTGCGCGGTGGCGTTCGAGATCGCCTCCGTGGCGTCGAATGGGAACTCGCCGCCGCAAGCGTCGCTGCCGAAGCGCGGGCCGAAGTGGCCGGCGGTGCCGTTGAAGTCGCTGCCCATCGCGACCGGCCCGCCCATCACGTCGACGGCGTACTCGTACGCCTGGGCGAACGACTTGGACGAGTTGCGGCAGTCGTTCCTCACGTTCGACTGCGCGTAGTCGCGCTGGTACTTGAGGCCCCTCCTGTCGGAGTCCAGCGTGTCGTCCTTGAGCATGGCGGCGATCATCCCGCCGACACCTTTGATGCGCTGGAGCTGCGACTTCGTGCGCATGCGCTCGTGCCGGATCGCCTCCTCGTTCAGGTCGAACGAGATCACGTGGCTGGCCACGATGCCGGGGTAGCGGCGCGCCTCGGCCATCTCGAGCGTCTTGTCGAAGGCCTTGCGCGACATGTGGTCCACGTCGATGAGCATGCCCTTGTCCATCAGCTCGCTGACCAGCGTCTGGCCGAGCGAGAACAGGCCGTATGCGTTGCAGCTCGGCGGGTCGGTCGCGAGCACGCGATCGGGCGTTTCCGTGATCACGCCGGGGAAGAAGAACTTGATCAGAGACAGCGCAAACTGCGTCAAGTCGCCGAGCTGGAAGCCGTAGTTGCCGCCGTCGGCCGGGCAGCCTTCAGGGAACCACCAGTGCTTCTCCACGACGCGGTTGCCCACCTCGATCGCGTCCTGCCACGTGGCGGAGCCGCCGAAGCCGTTATCGAAGTTGTGGATCGGGAAGACGTGGCGCACGCCGAGGCCGTGGAGGTACTCGACGCGGTTCTTCACGAAGTCCGCGGTGCAGATCGTCTGTTGCTCGCCGTCGACGGTCACGGGCACCGTGAGCGGCGCGGTGGCGGCCATGTCGTTGGTGCCGGGGCAACTGACGGTCCGCCCGCCGACCGTCTCCGTGATCGTGCACTGTTCGATCGGGAACTTGCAGTTGAACAGCTCGGCCGTCTCGACGCCGAGCACGACGGCCAGTTGTCCCTTGGCAATCGCCCTGCGAGCCTCCGCAGGCGTTTCCACGATGCGGAACCAGCCCTTGTTCTCGGCGTCCGTCCCGTACTGCTTGTCGATGAAGCTCTCGAACTTCCTGGCCTCCGCGATCTGCTGCTCGACCGGGAGCATCGAGTTCTCGCAGTTGACGCCAGCCACGTGCTTGCCGCCCTTGCACAGCGCTTCGTTGGTGACCGCCAGCATCGTGGTCAGGCGAAGCCCGCCTTGCCATGCGCGCTCGAGCCATTTGTAGTACGACTGCTGATGTGTCGTGGTGGTCCAGCGCGGCCATCCGTTGAAGAGCGGAGCGGCCAGCCCGGAGTTCTCGCCCGCCAGCCCCTCGAGCGCACCGTCGCGCGTGCCGAATCCCGCCGAGTCGTTGAAGATGTCGTGGCCGCCGTGGAGAATCCGCTGCCCGCAGCCGTTCGGGTAGAAGTCGATCGGGCAGGAGAGGCCGGGCGGCAGCACCGCCGTCTCGGCGCCCGTCTTCAAGTCCTGGGTCACGAGGTCGAGGTTGCTGCCCGCGCACTGCTGCAGCGCCGCGTTGACGCCGCCCGCCTCGTCGTACGGCTTGCCCGCGAGGACGCCGCCGCCGTGCGCGAGGTTCGCGAACAGGTGCAGGTGCATGTCCATGTAGCCGTAGAGCGGGCACACCGACGACGCGCCGGTCGGCGCCTCGGGAGGCGGCTGGCTGCGGTTCGTGGTGGGCTCGGAGATGGTCTCGGGGGTGGAGCACATGCCCGACGAGATGCCGAACGAGCTTCCGTCGCCCTTGCCGCGGCAGTCGCCCACGCAGCGCGGCACCTCGACGAGATCCTCGTTGCAGGGCGTGCCCTCGCGCTCGCCGACGATGCAGGCGCGCTGGCCCTTGCCGCCGCACTCGGAGACGGGCACGCAGGTTCCCGAGGACTCGACGCGTAAGGGGTTCGCGTCCCCACCGCAAAGGCAGTTGCCGGTGCAGCCCTGGATCTCAACGAGGGGTGACCCGGTGTCTTGCCGGCATTGGCCCAAGGCGCCGGAGTCCTCGCCCAGGCAGCAGGCGCGCTGCCCTGGGCCGCCGCACGGGGTGGCCGCCAAGCAGGTGCTGGTGGACTGGACACCGAGGGGATTCCCGTCGCCGCCGCAGAGACAGCTCGCTTCCCCTCCGCTGCAGTCGTTCACCTCGGTGAGACCGTCCTGGCACGCGCCGAACTCGCCGCGCCCGGGATCGCCGACACAGCAGCCGCGCTGGCCAGGGCCGCCGCACGCGGCCGCCTGAACGCAATGGCTGCTGGAGCAACCGCCTCCGTCCCAGCCGATCACCTCGGTCAGACCGTCCTGGCAGGCGCCGCCGATGTTGTCGCGCTCGGGTTCGAGGATGCAGCAGGCGCGTTGGCCCGGCCCGCCGCAGTCCGCCGCCTCGGCCTCCATCGGCGCGAGCGCGAGCCACGCCAACGCCAACAGCAGCGCGCGCAGCCACGGCGCGAACGGTACCGACGTCAGACGCCCAACGAGATCTCGCTGCACGCATCCTCCTTCGCCGCTCTAGGTCGCCCTAGTGGCTGGCCCGCGTCTTGCGCTGCTTGCCCTGTTCCAGCAGCTCCGGCTCCTCGTCGATCACGCGCGCGAACGCCTCGAACGGCTGCGCGCCCGACAGCAGCCGGCCGTTCACGAAGAACGCTTGAGCTGGTACTCCCGGGTACGCAGGCCGAACAGCCGCGCCGCGCCGGACTGCTCCAGCTCCGCGGCGCTGATCGGCGCGCCGCCCACGGTCGCGACCACGTCGGCCGGGCGCGGCTGGCTCTCGCCGGCGAAGACGGTCGACCCGAGCCCGGCCAGCAAAGCGATCCGGATCGCCGCTGCTCGCATCTGAACTCTCCTGGATTCGCGCGGACGATCGCACGCGCGGCGCGGCGATGTAAGTGCATGCGCGTGTGCCCGGGGGGTACATGCGCATGTACTGGCGCCGCCTGATCGCTCAGCCACCTGAAGTAGCATTCAGCCTCCATGTCCTTTCTCGCGGCGCTCCTGCTGCTGCCGCCGCTGGCCTCCGCCCCGACGGACCGGATCGTCGAGCGCTGGAGCGTCGAGGAGGGACTGCCAAACAACGCGCTCACGAGCGTGGTGCAGACGCGCGACGGCTACCTGTGGATCGCCACCTGGGCGGGCATCGTGCGCTTCGACGGCGTCCGTTTCACGCCGGTCGCCGAGGACTTGCCCAACGCCCACGCGCGCGTGGTGTTCGAGGATCGCGCCGGCGCGATCTGGATTGGCATGGCTGGCGGCGGCCTGGCGCGGTGGCAGGCGGGGCGCGTCAGCGCGTCCGGCGCCGAGACCCTGGCGCGCGACGACGTCAGGGCGATCGCGCAGGACTCGGGCGGCCTGATCTGGGTCGGCACCGAGAACGGCGTCAGCATCCTCGAGCCGGGCGGCCTGCGCAGCCTCCGCCGCGCCCAGGGACTGCCGCACGACGCCGTCAACGGTCTGGCGCCGTCGCGCGACGGTCGCGTCTGGATCGCCACGTCCGGGGGCGTCTGCGCGGCCGGCGCGCGCGAAGCACGCTGCGCAGCGCTCGAGCTCCCGCGCGACGCGGACGCGGCCAATGCGGTGCTCGAGGACTCCGCGGGGCGCTTGTGGATCGGCACTCGCAACGGCTTGATCTCCCGCAACGGAGAGCCCGGATCGCCCTGCGCGCGGCGTTGTTTCCCCGGGAAGTCCGTCACCTCATTGCTCGAAGGCCGCGACGGCAGCCTCTGGGTCGGGCTCGCGAGCGGAGGGCTCGCCCGCATTTACGACCGCGCGATCGAATACGCCGGCCCGGCGCAAGGCGTGCCAGCGGGTCCGGTCGTCACGCTTCGCGAGGACTTCGAGGGCAGCCTGTGGGCAGGCATCTACTACGGCGGCCTCGTGCGCCTGAAGCCCAGGCGCGTGGCCAGCTTCTCGACCGCGGACGGGCTGCCGACCGAAGCGATCGGCTCGATCGTCGAGCGTCCGGACGGCTCGATCTGGGCGGGCGCGCAGTGTGGCCCGGTGTCCGAGCTGCGCGGCGGCCGGTTCGTGCCGCGCTTCGCGAAGCACACGCGCGACGCGTGCGCGTGGGTGCTGTGGCCCGCGCGCGACGGCGCGCTCTGGATCGGCACGCGCGGGAGCGGCCTGTTCCGCTGGCACGCCGGCCGCATGGAGCACTTCGGGTCCGAGAACGGTCTGTCGGACGACTTCGTGTGCGCGCTCTTCGAGGACCGGAGCGGCGTCCTGTGGATCGGCACCGAGCTCGGCGGCCTTCACACCTACGCCCAGGGCCGGCTCTCCCGGGCGTATGGTCCGGCGGACGGCGTCGCCACGCCCTACATCGCCAGCTTCGCGGAGGACCGCGAGGGCCGCATCTGGATCGGATCGAACGCCAACGGGCTCTCTGTTTACGAGCGCGGGCGCTTTCGCACGCTCGCGGCCGCCGAGAGTCCTCCCACCCGGAACATCGCTGGCCTGCTCGTGGACAGCCGCGGCGATCTCTGGATCGGCAGCGCGGCCAACGGCCTGTTCCGCCGGCGCCACGGGCGTTACGAGCCGTTCGGAGTGGCCGAGGGGCTCGGCGACCGCCTCGTCGCCGTGATGCTCGAGGACCGCGACGCCAATCTCTGGGTGGCCACGACGCGCGGGATCTCGCGGCTCGCGCGCGAGCGGATCGAGGCGGTCGCGAGCGGCCGCGAGCGTTCGCTGGATCCGATCCTGCTCGACCGCGCGGACGGCCTGCGCCACAACGAAGGCTCGGGCGGCGGCCTGGATCCCTCGGGCCTGCGCGACCGCCAGGGAAGGCTCTGGTTCTCCACGATCGACGGGATCGCGGTGATCGACCCGGCGGCCTTCCGGACCAACCGGTTGCCGCCGCCCCTGAAGATCGAGGGCGCCCATCTGCTCGGCCGCGACGTCGCGCTCTCGGCGAACGCGACGCTGGCCGTCCCCGCGGGCACGCCGACGCTCGAGCTGTCCTATACGGCGTTCAGCCTGCTCGCGCCGTCGAAGGTGCGCTTTCGCTATCGGCTCCTCGGCGCCGGCGAGGAGTGGCAGGACGTGGGCGGCCGCCGCACCGCCTACTACGGAAAGCTGCCCTCCGGTAGCTACACGTTCGAGGTGACCGCCGCGAACAACGACGGCGTCTGGAGCACGGCGCCTGCGCGGGTCGGCGTGGTGGTGGCGCCTTTCTGGTGGGAGCGCCAAAGCGTGCGCATCGGCGCGCTGCTCGGGCTGCTGCTGCTGACCGCGGCAAGTGTGCGACAGGTGGTGCTCACGCGCGCGCGCAGTCGGGTCAGGGAGCTGGAGCGCGAGCGGGCCCTGGAGCGCGAACGTTTGCGCATCGCGCGCGACCTGCACGACGACCTCGGCGCCCGGCTGACGCACATCGCGCTGATGTCCGACCGCGCGCAGGCCGGCGAGCTCTCCGGCCGCCTCTCGCGCGCGGCCCGCGAAGCCTTCGAGACCCTGGACGAGCTGGTGTGGGCCGTCAGCGCCCGCAACGACACGGTCGAGGCCTTCGCCCAATACGGGTCGCGCTTCGCCGAGGAGCACCTGCAGGCCGCCGAACTGCGCTGCCGCCTCGACGTCGAGCCGGAGCTCACCGCGCACATGCTGCCCGCCGACGCTCGGCGCCACCTCTTCCTCGCCTTCAAGGAAGCGTTGAACAACGCGATCAAACACGCGCAGGCGTCGGAGGTGCACGTGCAGGTGGCGGTCGTCGACGGCCACCTGGGGGTGGTGGTCAGCGACGACGGCCGCGGGTTGCCGGAGGGGCGTCGCGATCCGATGGGCAACGGCTTGACCAACATGCGCGAGCGCATGCAGATGGCCGGCGGCACGCTCCGCGTCGACTCGACCCCCGACACGGGCACGCGGATCGAGTTCCGCGTGCCTCTCGGTTGAGGGGGCACCATGCTGGGGTACATCTCCATGTACTGGCGCGGGCGCGCGCCCCTCCTCCAGACTGCGCCGAGCACATGACGCTGCGCGTGGGCATCGTCGAGGACGTCGAGGAGCTCCGCTCCGAGTTCGCCCAGTTGGTGGCGACCGCCGACGACATGATGTGCGTCGGTGCGTTTCCGAACGCCGAAGCGGCGCTGGCCGCCCTGCCGGCACTCTCGGCCGATGCGGTGCTGATGGACATCAGTCTGCCCGGCGGCATGAACGGGATCGAATGTGTGCGGCGGCTGAAACGCCAGGCCCCCGGCGTCCACGTCGTGATGGTGACAGCCTTCGACGACGCCGACTCGATATTCGAGTCGCTGAAGGCCGGCGCCACTGGCTACGTGCTCAAACGCGCGCCTGTCAGCCAGATCCTGAGCGCCGTGCGCGAGGCGTGCTCGGGCGGCGCGCCAATGTCGGGCAGCATCGCGCGCCAGGTGGTGCAGTTCTTCAACCGGCGCGCCCAGGCGCGGGAGGTGGACGCGCTCACCGAACGCGAGCTGGCAGTGCTGACCGCGCTGAGCAAGGGGCAGCAGTACAAGGAGATCGCGGACACTCTGGCGATCAGCATCAACACCGTACGCAAGCACATAAAGAGCATCTACGAGAAGCTGCAAGTGAACTCGCGCGGCGACGCCGTGAAGAAGCTGGGAGGCAGCTAAGAGGGTTGGCTCCTCAGGTAGGATTCGAACCGAGAATCAGGCGTCTACGCCGGACGATCCGGACCCAATCGATCCTGAGCTAAAGCCAACTTAGGCAACGACTGTTTCGGACCACCTTGGCCCAGTTCGCACCGAGCAAGGCGACAGTTCGGGGACAGTCAGGCACGCGCCATTTCCCGGACGCTCAAGACCTCGTGCTCCGTCGCCTCACGGACGGCGGCGGCGGGAACCGAGACGACGGCGATCGTCTGGCCACTCGCCGCGAAGACCTCGAGCTCGTAGCCGAGCTTCGGCCCGACGGGTTGGTGCGCATCACCCTGAAGAAGGCGTACGCCGACGGAACCGCCGCGGTCGACATGGACCCGCTGTCGCTGCTCTGCCGGCTGGCGACCAGCGTGCCCCCACCACGGTTCCACACCGTGAGATACGCGGGAGTGCTCGCGTCGGCGAGCCCGTGAAGAGCGCGCATCGTGCCGAAGCCGCCCCCGGAGGCGGCCGCCGCGGCCGAGCCCGAGACGCCGAAGGGCGCCGGCGGATACCGCCCCTGGGCGGAACTTCTGGCGCGCACGTTCGCGGTGGACATGCTCGCCGCGTGCTTCGCCCTTTACCTGCTGCGAGACCTCGACACGAAGTGGACGGTGGATGGGGGACGGTCGAGAGTGCTGAGCGAGAACAGGTAGCCCTTGCCCGACGTCGCCCTGCGGGGGCCGCC
>WNGB01034194.1_pt1 | contig 10280 bp, 10 predicted proteins | sample 5400681 | NCBI WGS metagenome assembly WNGB01 (sample SAMN13153367, study PRJNA577476) | soil metagenome | isolation source: 115 cm soil or saprolite under grassland replicate 2 | place: USA:California | collected 2016-06-15
TGCGCAGCCGAGTCCAATACCGCGTTCTGCACGCGACTGGGCAAGACCTGCGGAAGCGTGACGGCCGCCGACAACTGCGGCGCGTCGCGGACGGTGTCGAGCTGCGGCACGTGCACGGCGCCGCAGACTTGCGGCGGCGGCGGCACCGCGAACGTATGCGGCGGCGGCACCACCGCTTGCACCACCGCCTACACCTCTTCTGCCTGCCTCACGTACGGCGTGGGCACGCGGGTCTCGAGCGGTGGCCACAACTGGCGCTGCTCCGATGCGAACTGCGCCAATTGCGCGACGTTCACGAGCTGCGCGCCCGGCGGAAGCGGCTGCCCCTGGGGCGCCGTGTGGACCGACGAGGGTACCTGCAGCTGACCTTCGCAGATCGCTTGGTTACGTCGCTTACTTACCGGCAACGCCCAGCCAGCCGCGGGTGGCGTAGTCGATGAGCGTGAGGCCGACCAAGATGGCGAGGCCGAACAGGCCCGACACGATGACCAGCGGCGTGAGACGGGTCGAGTAGCGCACGTGCATGAAAAAGAGAATGACCAACGTCGCCTTGAGAACGGCGATGCCCATGGCAACCAGGTTATTCAGCGGGCCGAGGTCGATGAAAGCGATGGCGACCGTAGTGCCCGTCAGAATCAGCAGACTGAAGAAGACGAACAGGTAGACGCGCAGGGGAACGACGTGCGTGCTCGATGTCATCGGCGCCTCATCCATGTCGTCCCACGAGATACAAGAGAGGAAATAAGAAGATCCACACGATGTCGACGAAGTGCCAGTAGAGACCGATCCCCTCCACGTAGTTGTGGTTGTTCGCGTCGAACTTCCCTTTCAGGCTCGGCCAAATGAGCCACGCGAGAAGTCCGACGCCGACGACCATGTGCAATGCGTGAAGGCCGGTCATGCCGAAATAAAGAAAAAAGAAAAGCTGCGCATGCGCCTGGATGTCGGTTCGCGCGGCGGTGGGAAGGGGGACGTCGGCGCGGCTCTCGCCCACGATGCCGGTGGGCAGATCGGAGGTGACCGGCTTGCCGTGATGGGTAGGAAGATGTGTCTCTTCGAGGTGGAAGCTTGGGCCGGGAATGAGATGCTCGACCCACTTGTGGTGGTACTCGTTGGCTTTGATTCCGAGGAACACCGAGCCGAGCCCGATGGTGGCGATCAGGAAGGCTGCCGTGGCCTTGCTCTTGGCGAGCTGAGCGCTCCTGACGGCCATCGCCATGGTGAGGCTCGAGAAAATGAGAACGGCCGTATTGATGGTGCCGAGCCTGATGTCGAGCTGGTGGCTGCCCGCGACGAAGGCTTCGGGGTACTTGGAGCGGTAAAGAATGTACGCGGTGAAGAGCCCGCCAAAGAACATGATCTCGGTGACGAGAAACACCCAAATCCCGAGCGAGGCGGATTTCTGCTGTTGTTCGTAGCTCTCGAAGTGATGCGCCAAATTGTGTGGATGGGGAGCGATGCCGGTTGCGGCGTCGGCCAACCCACCGTCGACGGCCTCACGGATTTCGACGGGCGGGCCGGACGGGATGCCGAATCCGAGCGAGGGGGGGCCGGATGGCGTCCCGTACCCCGGAGGAGGAGGCGCACCGAATGGCGGCCTGCGCTTATCAGAAGACACTGGGCATCTCCCTCGATCTTGGTGCGAGCGAATGCGTGGCCGTCGACTCGTGGTACTCGTACGCGCCCCAGGTCACGACCGGAGGTTCGCCGAAGTTCTCGACCGGCGGCGGCGAGCTCGTTTCCCACTCGAGCCCGACCGCGCCCCACGGGTTGTCACTCGCGTCTTTGCCGTAGCGCATCGACCAAATGAGGTAGATCGCGGGGATGAGATAACCGAGGCCGAGCACTGTCGCGCCGGCCGAAGACATCACGTTGAGCACCTGGAATTCGTCGGGGTACGTATGGTAGCGCCGCGGCATCCCGAGATAACCCAGCACGAATTGCGGAAAGAAAGTGAGGTTGAATCCGAGGAAGACGACCAGGGCGGCGACCGTGGACCAAAACTTCGGATAGAGTTTGCCGGTGATCTTCGGCCACCAATAATGTAGCCCGCCCAGATACGCCATGATCGTTCCGCCCACCATGATGTAGTGGAAGTGGGCAATGATGAAGTAGGTGTCGTGGACGTGCAGGTCGATACCGAGCGTCGCCAGCATGACGCCGGTCAGCCCCCCGATCGTGAAAAGACCGATGAAGCCGAGTGCGTAAAGCATCGGCGTCTCCCACGAGATCGACCCCTTGTAGAGCGTCGTCGTCCAGTTGAAGACTTTCACCGCCGACGGCATCGCCACCAGCATCGAGAGTACCGAGAAGACCGCGGCTGCATAGACGGAGATGCCGGCGACGAACATGTGGTGCGCCCACACCAGAAACCCGAGGATCGCGATCGCAATGCTCGAAAATGCCACGAAGTGATAGCCGAACACCTTCTTACGCGTGAAGGCGGCAATGAGCTCGCTGATCACGCCCATCGCCGGAAGGATCATGATGTAGACGGCCGGGTGCGAGTAAAACCAGAAGAAGTGCTGAAAGAGCACCGGGTCGCCGCCCAACTTGGGGTCGAAGATCCCGACGTGCAGCAGGCGCTCGGCCGCCAGTAACAAGATCGTGATCGCGATGACCGGAGTGCCCAGAATCTGAATCAGGCTCGTCGCGTAGTGCGACCACACGAACAGCGGCAGGCGGAACCAGGTCATACCCGGCGCGCGCATTCGATGGATCGTGACGATGAAGTTGAGCCCGGTGAGAATCGACGAGAAGCCGGCGATGAAAACGCCGAGCCCGACGGCAATGACGTGGGTGTTGGTGTACGAGGTCGAGAGCGGCGCGTAGAACGTCCATCCCGTGTCGATGCCGCCGCTGATGAGAGCGTAGAACGTGAAGAGGCTCCCGGCGACGTAGAGGTACCACGATAGAAGATTGATCTTCGGAAACGCGAGATCCTTCGCGCCGATCATCAACGGGATGAGAAAATTGCCGAGTACGCTGGGGATGCCGGGGATGAGGAAGAAGAAGATCATGAGCACGCCGTGCATCGTGAAGAGACGGTTGTAGATGTCCGGCTGCACGAGATCGCCCTCGGGTGTGGCGAGCTCGATACGGATCAGCACCGCCATCAAACCGCCGAGCGTGAAGAAGAACGAAATCGAGATGAGGTACAGAATTGCGATCCGCTTGTGATCCTTCGTGAGGAGCCAGGAAGCCAAGCCGAACTTGTGATTCAGATAATGATCGCCCGGTTCGATCGCTTCTTCCTGGGGAATGACGAATTCCGTTTGCGTGCTCATCGGGTGGGCTCGGTGGTGGTGGCGGGCTTCAGTGACTGGACATACCGGATGAGTTGGATGATTTCTTCCTCGCTCAGCTGGCCGCGGTAGGTGGGCATGATCGGCTGATAACCGGCGACGATTTTCGCCGCGGGGTTCAGGATCGATTCGCGGATGTACGCTTCGTCGGCGGTAGCCTTTTGGCCGTCGTGAAACGTCACGCTTTTGCCGAAAAGGCCCCAAAGCTTGGGCGCGCGCGCCTCGGTGTCCGGCCTATGGCAGGTGTTGCAGGACTTGGCGACGAAGAGCTCTTCGCCGGAGGCCACGCCAGGTACGCCGGCGGTGGCGCTCGCTTCCCCGATCCAGAGCTCGTAATCTCTGGGCTCCATCACGACGACGCGGCCGACCATGCGCGAGTGCTCGGTGCCGCAGTACTGGGCGCAAAAGAGGTGGTAGGTTCCGACCGTGTCGGCGTTGAACCACAGCGTCGTGTACCTGCCGGGGATGACGTCGGCTTTCACACGTGTGGCGGGCACGAAGAAAGAATGGATGACGTCTTCGGACGTCATTTTCAACTTCACCGCCGTACCGCGCGGCACGTGCAGCTCGTTGATTTCGCGCTTGCCGCTGGGATGCTCGATCTTCCACATCCATTGCTTGCCAATCACATAGAACTGTTTGGCCCCAGCGGGTGGGCGTGCGGCCGCAAAATAGATGCGAGCGCCCCACGCGAAGATCGTGAGCACGAGTAGGAGCGGCACGATGATCCAAGACATTTCGAGGAGCATCTTGTTGCCCTGCAGGTCCTTTCCTACCTCGGACGGCGACCGGCGCCGATATCGCACCATGAAAAAGAAAATGAATGAGGCGATCAACGTCGAGAAGAAGATCAGAACGCCGAGCGTCGTGAAGTAAAGAAGATCGATGTCTCGCGCCATTTCGCTCGCGCGAGGCGGAAAGAGCGGAGCATCGCGCAGGAATGCGCGCCCCGGCTGCATACTATCGCCTCCCCTGCTGGCAGGTCCGGCTCTTGCGTTCGCGCCGCAGCATGCAGGGTGAGCGTGCCGGCGGTGCGCAACGCTCCGATCGCGACGGGACCGTATTTGCCGATCTTCGGATCGTAGTGATAACAGAGCAGAAGCAGCTGATCGACGACGGTGCCGAGCTTTTCGTGCGACGCTTCGACCAGCGAGAGGCGCAGATCCCTGGCTGCGTACTCCACGCCGAAGAGGTAGCGAGCGATTTGACCGGTTGGCGTGACAACGACGACGCCGGTCGGGTGCGCGTATTGCTGGATCGACGCGTCCCACACGTAGCGAAAGCCGACCGCGTTGGTGACCCGACGGATCTCGCTCTCGTCGCCGGTCAAGAAGCTCCACCCTGAGGCGGCGCCCGCGCGCCCGTAGCGCTCGATGGCCATGTTCTTTTTCGCCAGCGAACGCTCCGGCGTGTCACGGGGATCGAAGCTCAAGGTGACGACGTGGAAGTCGCGCCCGGCGTCGAGGTTCATACCCTTGAGACTGCTCGCGAGGCCCTCCACCGCAAGGCTGCACAACATAGGGCAGGTGTCGTAGGCCAAGGAAAGGACGACGGGCTTGTCCCTGAAGTAGTCCCCCAGCCGAACGAGCTTGCCGGTGTCGTCTCGGAACGTCGCGTCGAGGGGCAGGTGCTGTCCGATGTTCTGATCGAAACCGACTTCTTTGGGAGGAGGCGGCAGGATCTCCATGTCCGGAGCCGCCTGACCGTGCGCCCGGCTCGCGAAGAGCGCGATCGAAAGCACGAGAACGGCAGAGCGAGAAGAGCACTTCATTTCTTCGGCCCTTTCTCGGCCAGAATCGAAATCGCGCGTTCGACTGGGATCCGCGCGACGCCATTCGGGGCATCCACCCACCCGTAGGTGGTCAAGACCTGCTCGTCTCTGGCTCGCAATTCGTCCATATCGCGGAGCGGCGCGGGCTGAAGGCGCGGACCGGGTGGAATCGGATCGAAGCGCGCCTCCGGAAGTGGCGGCGGCGCGCGGTCCCTGGCTTCTTCTTGGCGTTTGAACACGGTGCTCATCCACCACATCACCGCGGCCGCGATCAACGTTACGGTGATGACGCCCACGCTGAAGCCGATGATGCTCCGCAGATGCAGCTCGGTGTCGTAGACGCGGCCCCGGCCGTCGTGCGTATCGTGACCGCCGTCAGCCATGTCCCAAGGCCTCCTTGAGCGCCGGATCGTGGACCGGCAAGAGCGATCGCGTTTTGAGCTGCCGTGCGAAGACCCAGAACCAGCCCCCCGCCAGCGCGAGCGCGGTGGTGAGGTCGAGCGGGTGAAGCACGACCCGATCCGAAAACGCCGGTGCCGCGAGCCAATAGACGTCCAGCCACCGGACCACGAGCATCATCACGGCAACCCGCGCCAGACGTGTTTTGTCGCGCTTGAGATTGCGCGACAAGAGGAGCACGAACGGCAGCACGAAGTGCGCGAAAACGAGCAGCACCGAAAACCATCGCCACGCGCCGTTCATGCGCCCCATGTAAAAAGTCGTCTCGTCGGGCAGGTTGCCAGACCAGATGATGATGAACTGCGATAGACCAAAGTAAGCCCAGATCATCACGAAGGCGAGCAGCAGCTTGCCGTAGTCGTGGAAATGATAGGGCTGGAAACGGCCCTGGAGCGGCGCGCGGCCGGCGAGGAAAAGCGACATCAAGATGATGAACGCGAGCGCCGCCACGGCTTGCCCCACGATGACGTAAAAGCCGTAGATGGTCGATGACCATGCGGGCGACAGGGACATCAGCCAATCGATGGCGCACGAGGTCATGAGCACCACGTGAAGGCACAGGCCGCCGGCGGCCATGGTTTTCATTTTGCGGCGCAGCGAAGCGTCGTTGGTTTGGTCTTGCTTGAGGGACATGCGCGAGAGAAGGACCGCGAAGGCCGACCAGAGCGCGAAGCAGACCAGCGCTCGGAAGATGAAGCCGTTCGGCGTCAGATAGGCGGCGCGGAAACCTTCCTCGTGGCCGCCGTGGCGAGCCCAGGGGTAAAGGGTTTTCATTCCGAGCGCGATGGGCACGAACGCAGCGGACAATACAGGAATCGTGCGCGTAGCTGCCTCGAGGATACGACGAATCATGAGCCCCCAGGCTCCGCGCGAAAGGTGATGCATCGTCATCAAGCCGAAGCACCCGAGCGCGACGCCGAAGACCCAGACATAGGCCACGAGGTAAGATCGGACGAACTGCCCCGGGTTGGCGATGGCCAGCGCCAACGTAGCGACCAGAGCGCCGGCGCCGACGAGAAGACTGGCGCGAGCGATCCGATCGAGATCGGCGGCCGGCGGCGAATAAGTGTCCAGCAGCGGAAGCGCTTCTTCGCGCGGGTGCGAGCTCACTTCGGCCCCCCCAGCTTGGCACGGTCGGCCATCGGCAAGTCGGCGGCGAGGGCGTGCTGCGAAAACTGAAGGGCGCGAATGTAGGCGGCGATCGCCCAGCGATCCTCGGGACGCACCTGGCTGGCGTAACTCGACATCTGACCGAAGCCCTGGGTCATGACGTCGAAGAAGTAGCCGATGGACTGCTCGCGGAGCCGGTCGGTGTGAAACGACGACGGCTGCTTGAAGCCACGGGTGACGATCATGCCGAGCCCGTTGCCCTGCTTTCCGTGGCAAGGGGAGCAGAAAATATCGAAGCGCTCGTGCCCTCTTTCCATGAGCGCGCGCGTCAGTGGAACGGGCAACTCGGTCACGAACTTGCCGTCCGGACCCAGCCCCGCGTACATGGCCTTGTCTTCGCGCAAAAAGCCGCGGGCCACGGTGTCGGGTGGCAAGGGCCGCGCGTTCTGCCCGTTGGCGAAGAACTCGCTTTCCGACAGCGGCTTCGCCTTCGCCTGATCGTACATCTCGTTGCGGCACCCACTCATCGCCAGACACAAGGCCAGCACCGCGACACCAGTCGTGAACGAGGGGATGGAACCGCCAGGGCGCCAGGGCCGCCAGGATTTGGGGGGGTGTTGAGTTGGTGGGTCCGCTGGCATGCCGCGCTTAGTGTGCTGAAGGAACTGGCCGAATGAATGAATAGATCCCAGCCATGGCAACGATGCAGCGAAGCTCGAACGAGGGGCTAGGATACAGGCGGCAGCGACCCAACCCAGCCCCCTGGCGGCCCTGGCGCCCTGGCGGTTGGCTCTTCTTCTTTCACCACTGTGTTGCACCGCTTCGTGGTTGTGGCTAGAGGTCGACATCGGCGACCTCGGTTGCCTTCACCGTCAGAAGGAGCAGGTGGGCTCGCTGTCGATCGAATTTCGGGTCGGTGGCCTCGATGCAGAGGAAGTACCGATCGCGCGACGCGTACGCGAAATTCTTCACGTTGAAGACCGGGTGGTAGGGCTCCGGCAGACCGTTCAAGATGAAGACGCCCGCCACGGCCGCGAGGACGGCGCCGAGGATCGTGCACTCGAACGTCACCGGAATGAACGCGGGCCATGAATTGTAGGGCCGCCCGCCGACGTTGAGCGGATATTCGATGGCGGAAACCCAATATTGCAGAAAGAAACCCCCGAGGCCGCCCACGATTCCGCCGATGAGCACGATGAGCGGAACCGGAGATTTGTGATGACCTATCGCTTCCCAAACCTCCTCGATCGGATGGGGACTGTACGCGTCGATCTTCGTGTAGCCTTCCGCGCGAACCGCTTCGATAGCGTCGAGAAGATCTTGCGCGTGAGGAAACTCCCCCATCACGCCGTACAGGCCTCGTTTCGCGGCGATCATGGCTTCTCCTCGACTTTTGCGTCGGGCAGGATCGTCCGCATCTCGAAGATGGAGATCGACGGCAAAAACCTGATGAAGAGAAACATCAGCGACAGGAACAGGCCGAGCGTCCCGATATACGTCGAGATGTCCCAGAACGTGCCATGGTACATGCCCCACGACGACGGCAAGAAATCGCGATGCAGGCTCGTCACGATGATGACGAAGCGTTCGAGCCACATGCCGACGTTGACGATGATCGAGATGACGAAGAGGAGAACCACGTTTCTCCGGACGCGGCGAAACCACATGAGCTGCGGAATGACGATGTTGCACGCCCAGAGCATCGCGTATTGAAACCAGTAGGGCCCGAAGATCCTATTTTTGATCATCGCGATGTCGTGCTGGTTGTTGCTGTAGAATGCCATGAAGATCTCGATCACGTAGCCGTAGGCGACGATGAGCCCGGTCACCAGCATGACTTTCGCCATGTTGGCGATGTGCCGCAGGGTGATGAAATCTTCGAGCCGGAAGAGCTTCCGCAGCGGGATCGAAAGGGTCATGACCATCGCGAAGCCGGAGAACACGGCGCCGGCCACGAAATAGGGTGGGAAGATCGTGGTGTGCCACCCCGGTACGACGGCCACCGCGAAATCGAAGCTGACGACGCTGTGGACCGAGAGGACCAGCGGCGTCGCGAGGCCCGCGAGCAGAAGATAGGCCGCCTCGTAATTGTGCCAGTGGGCAGCGGAGCCCCGCCACCCCATCGCCCCGAAGCCGTAAACGATCTGCGCGAACTTGCTTTTCGAACGATCGCGAAGCGTCGCCAGATCGGGGACGAGCCCGACGTACCAGAAGAGCAGCGACGTGATCGCATAGGTGGAGACCGCGAACACGTCCCAGATGAGCGGGCTTCGAAACTGCGGCCAGGTGCCCATCGAGCTCGGATACGGCAAGAGCCAGAAAAAGAGCCACGGCCGCCCGAGGTGAAGGATCGGATACTGGGCCGCACAGGCGACCGCGAAGATCGTCATGGCTTCGGCGAAGCGGTTGATCGATGTGCGCCACTGCTGGCGCAAAAGAAGAAGGATCGCCGAGATGAGCGTGCCGGCGTGGCCGATGCCGACCCACCACACGAAGTTGACGATGTCCCAACCCCAGGCAACGGGCATGTTGATGCCCCAGATACCGATTCCTTTTACGAACAACCATCCAATCGCGATGAGGAACAGGTTCAGAAGGGCGAACGCGACGGCGAAAGCCGGAATCCACCAGCGGGGCGTTTTGGCCAGGACGACGGCGCTGATCTGATCGGTCACCGACCCGGCCGTGTGGCCGGGCGCGACGAGCGGCAGGCGCGAGACCCGAGAATCCGGGGCGCGTTGGCTCAGGGGCAGTGTCAATCGCCCTCCAGATCGGGGTTGGGGTTTCGGACTTTGGCGAGGTACGAGGTGCGAGGTTGGGTGTTGAGCTCGGCGAGGAGCCCGTAGTCGTGAGGCTCCTGTTTCAGCTGCGTCACCTTGGCCCCCCGATCGTTGATGTTGCCGAACACGATCGCTCCAGCGGGACAAGCCTGTTGGCAAGCGGTGACGATCTCGCCGTCCCGGATGGGCCGGTTTTGCTTCTCCGACTCGATGCGCGCGGTGTTGATGCGCTGCACGCAATAGGTGCACTTCTCCATGACCCCGCGCGTTCGCACGCTGACGTCGGGGTTACGCATGAGTTTGAGCACCGGAGTCTCGGTGTCGCTGTACTTGAAGAAATTGAATCGGCGTACTTTGTAGGGGCAGTTGTTGGAGCAGTACTTGGTGCCGACGCAGCGGTTGTAGACCATGTCGTTCAAGCCTTCGGAGCTGTGAACGGTCGCGGCGACGGGACAAACGACCTCGCAAGGTGCCTGCTCGCAGTGCTGGCACATGATCGGCTGGTGGTGGGTGGCCGTAATCTTCGACTCGTCCCCTTCCCAATATCGATCCAGGCGAATCCAATGCATGGCCCTGCCACGCCCGACTTCTTCCTTTCCGACGACCGGGATGTTGTTCTCCGCCTGGCACGCCGTCACGCAAGCATTGCAGCCGACACACGCCGACAGATCGACGCTCATTCCCCAAGCGTAACCGTTGTATTCGAATCCCGGATAGAGCCGGTCGGTTTTCTTCGGTGACTCTCCCATCTTCGCGGCAAACTCGGGATCCTTCGCGAAGGTCGCGACGGTGCCGGTGCGCACGAGCGCCCTTCCATGCATGTGGTGTTCGTGCTGCGTGCTCACTAGCGCCGAC
>WNGB01040747.1_pt1 | contig 10280 bp, 12 predicted proteins | sample 5400681 | NCBI WGS metagenome assembly WNGB01 (sample SAMN13153367, study PRJNA577476) | soil metagenome | isolation source: 115 cm soil or saprolite under grassland replicate 2 | place: USA:California | collected 2016-06-15
CCCGCCACCGCATCGAACGGTTCCTGTCCGGCGCCGATGGGGAGTGAGTCGGGCGGGTCGGCTGCGACCAGCCTGAGGTCGTCGTCGGCGTTGGCGGGGAAGCGATAGAACGGGTCTTGGAGTTGGTCAAGGAACTCTGCCCAGGTGGCCGCTACCCCGTCGTCCTCCGTCTGGCTTGCAGCCCTGCGGAGGGCCTTCTCCAGCGCCTCCTTGGACGCCAACGTGACTGCTCCCTTGGCAGTCTCGACCATCTCACTAGCCTTCGCTGGTTGGAGATCGGCGGGAGTTGCCGGCGCCCCGTCCGGGTCCCGTTCGTTGGCATCGACGTAGAGTCCGCGCAACTTGGTCGCAGCGTCGTCATCGACGGACGCCAAGATGCGCTCGACCGTGGGCGCTCCGAGGACGGCAAACAGGCCGCACCGCTCGCGCTTCGTCCAGCAGAACGCTGGCAGCGGCCGCCAGATCGGCGGCGTTGGTTCGGGCGGCATGTGCCAGCCGCTGGAGCTGGCCAGCCGCGGGCATGGGGAAGCTCGAACGCGTCATTGTGAAAGGAGACCACGGTTGGGCCAAAACAGCGGCGAGCTTAAGTAGCCGCACCCGTGGAGCCTGTGGCCGTGCGGAACATGCGCGGAATGTCTGAGGCGTCCCGCGATCGGCTCAGGGCTTCTGCGCAGGTCAGGGCATGTGTGGGCCCCAGTGGCGGCGCTGCCTGTAAACCGTCGGCTCAGCCTACGTTGGTTCGAACCCAACACCCGCCACCCACACAGACACGGCCCCTGACCAGCACGTTAGGTCGCGGGCCGATCCTGCTGTGTACGGGCCGGCCGTGTCCGGCAGTCACCGGCCATGGGTGGCCGTCCACGGCAAATGCGCGGCGGAGCCACCCTGACGAGCTGGTGCGGCGAGGTACCGGCAGCGGCCGGTATCTGCGCGGAAGCGGGCCGGTTGCCGTCCGCGATGATTCAGTGCCATGAGAGGGGAAAGGTGTGTGCGGTCGGGGCTCGTTGTGGCTGGTGTCGGCCTGGTGGTGGCTGCTCCGCTGACGGTGGCGCCCTGGTCGCGGGTCTGGGCCGCGGCGGGGCGCCTCCCGGTGGTCGGGTGGGTGCTGGCGATGGCCGGACTGGCCGTCCTGGGCGGGGCCGCGGTCCTGTCCGCGGGGCATGGCAGGCCGGTATGCCCGCAGAGCAGGCGCGGCGGCCGATCCGGGAGCTGCGTCTATGGCTGGTGCTGGCCGGGATCGCAATAGTGGTCGTGGTCAGCGTGTCGGTGACAGCGTGGCTGGTGGCCGAGGCGAACAAGGCCACGAGTGACCGGGCGCAGGCCCGCATCGACGCCATCCGTACCGGACTGACCGCAGCAGCCGGTGCCGGCGGCGGTATCGCGCTGCTGCTGGCCGCCCGCAGGCAGTGGCTGGTGTAGAACACAAGGTCGTAGACGGGCGCCCAGGCGCGGCAGAACCGTGCCATGGCGTCGAGAACCGGCGCTGTCTGGGCGTCGGCCGAGCGGTCGATGACAAGTCGGGCGTAGGCGAGGACGTTGGCCACGGTCTTGTCGCAGATCAATAAGCGCTGGTTCCGGGCGGCGCGCAGCTGCTCCGTGAGCTGGGCGGCGAACAGGTCTATTTCAGTCGGCAGGTCGAAGCTGCCGCGTCCGTGGATGACGATCTCCTCGATGAACGGGCTGGTCCGGGCCGGCTCACCCGTGCAGTCCACCAGCACACCGCGGGCACGATAGTGCGCGACGAGGGCGTGAATCAGGGTTGTCTTGCCGGAGGCGTGGGTGCCTTCGATGGCGACGAGCAGGCAGTCCCGGACGGCCACGGTCACACCAGGGCGCGGAAGGTCGGGCTGTCCAGCCAGCCGAAGCTGTCGGCCAGGCCGACTTCGAGCAGCCGGTTCACGTTCACCGGCTGGGCCCAGTCGAGCTGCCCGGCCGCCCGCAGCGCCACGAACGCCGTGGACAGGCTATGCCGCAGGTTGAGCACGGAGATACGTTCTCGCGCTTCTGTATCTTCAGCGTTAAGCCAGTCGCGGTGCAGCGCGGTCATGGACTTGCGGTTCAGCTCGGGTTGGGTGACGTCGAGGCCGAGCTCGGTGCAGACGTCCACCAGCCGCCGCGACCGGCCAGCGAGCAAGTGATCGACGTCAAAGCGGGTGTCGATCAGCGACCGGCTCGTGATGGGTAGCTCGTGCCGGTCATGCCAGGTCTGCCGCGCCTGCTCGACGTGCGCCGGCCGCCCGTCAGCGTTGGCGGCCAGCACCGCTAGGTCGCTGCACAACTGGTGGCCGGTGATGAGGTCGGCTTCCTTCAACATGGCTTGCAGATCTACGTCAGCGAGAGCGACGAGTTGGGCCGGGTCGTCGTCGGGGTCGAGGTAGACGCTGGTGTAGGCGAAGGACACGGCGTCCATGGCGGCCGCGCCGGTCGGCAGGGTGACCCAGGTGACGGAGTAGCAGAAGGCGCGGTTGCCGTTCTTGATCCGGTAGTTCTTCTGCCACTCCACGTCGAGCGAGGCGAGCAGACGGGTACCGGCCGGCCGGGCAGGGATATTGCCCTGGCCGCCGACGTTGCTTGTGACGATCACGCCGTGTCTCCCTCGGTGGCGGCTTGGTCCGCCTGGTCAACGAGATCCCAGGCCGCTTCGGCAACAGCTTCGCGGACCCGGAAACTACCGCCCCAGGCGAGCAGCCCAAGCCGGCACGCCGCCGCCAAGCCGATCGCCAGCGACCGCTCGACCAGGCCGAGACCGTCAGTCGGCGCGTTGTCTTGATCGAGAGGCGGGTCCAGACAGACCGCCACGTCAGTGCGGTCGAGCTGCGTGTCGAACATCTGAGCCAGCCCACGGCCCTTCACCATGCGGTCGCCCCAGGCTTCACCGACGCCGGTCACGCCGGCGAGCCGTTGCTGTGACCAGCCGGGTAGGCGTTCGAGGTCGCGGTCTAGGTCGTGGCCTGCCAGCACCACGGCGTGCCGGCGGGCTCGGACCAGCGCCCGGTCAGACAGTGTGACCAGCTCGGGCACCTCGGCCTGGTCGTCCACGACCGTTGCCCGGAAGCCGAAGGAGTAGCCGGTGTCACCGATGTGCAGGGTGCCTGTGCGTCGGACGTGCAGGTAGCTGACTGCCGTGCCGGTCGGCATCCGCCCACCATCCACCGCGCTCGCCCAGACGAACGTCACGGCGGCGACCAGCCGGGCATCCTGGCCGAACGGTCGCTGCGCCGCGCCGAAGGGTGCTTCGGGCCAGGACAGGTTGGTCAGGTCACGCATGGGCCACCGTGCGGATGCTCGCGCCGAGGTACTTGGCGTAGTGGTTGCGCTTGAAGCGGTACCGCTGCCAGATGGCGGTGACTGGCTCGTCCAGTAGGTTGCCCAGCGGCTCGAACAGGTCCGGCGCGTCGTAGACCGGCCAGGCGTTGGCCTTGCCGGTCGGCTCTACGACGATCATGTGGCCCTCGGTCTGTGGCGTCCAGGTCGTCATCCGCAGCGCTGGCCGCCAGTTGTGGATCGCCCGCAGCTCGCTCAGTCGCTCGAAGGTCTGTCCGGCCTCATCCAGGGTGATGAACTCGTGCTCTTCCAGGTCCAGCGCGTTGCCCTTGCGCAGGGGCAGGATCAACTTCAGCTTGCCCGCGCCTACCACGTCGGCGATCTGGTAGGTGAACGGCAGCGCGTGCAACGTCGAGCGGTACACCACCGCCGACAGCGAGATCGGCAGGCCGTGGTCGAGGAAGGCGCGGACGCCGGCCATCACCTGGTCGTAGTCGCCGCGCACCCGGTTGGTGGTCGAGCGCGGCCCCTCCAGCCCGACGTTGACGAAGGCCACCTTGCCGACCAGCCGCGCCGCGTGCTGCAATCCCCGGGTGGCGTTGGTCGGGATGCCCAGGATGTAGCCGACGTACATGTCCACCACGTCGCCGAAGTCCCGGCGCAGCAGCGGCTCGCCGCCGGACAGGAACACTCGGCTGGCGCCGGCCAGATTGTCGCGGATGGTCTCCAACTCGGCCAGTGTCGGATCGGGCAACTGCAACGTTTCTGAGCAGAACGAGCAGTCGAAGTTGCAGCGCTTGGTCACCTGCAGGATAACCGACAGCGGCACCGTCGCCTGCTCGGCCAACTCGTCAAGCGACACATTTGGCGCCAACGAGAAATGGTGGCCATCGGTGAAACGCACCGGGCCGGCCTCGGCCGTCTCTCGTCTCTGTGGCACCTGCGGGATCCCCAGCATGGTCATGGCACGGCTCCTTACTGTATGTTACCGATTGTAACAATTTGCGGGCTGCGGTCATCGGACAAAAACTGGCCGCTCATCACCAGTGCGGCCTAAGGCGCGCCTAAGGCGTCGCCACATTAAGTCGCCGCAGACCGCGCACGACACGAGCGAGGAGCGACGGATCGAGGTTGGCTGGCATGGGTGGCAGAGCCGGTCTGACAATTGCGGCACGCTGAGGCAACCACCGTTCGCCGGGCATTGGGATTCGTATCTCAGCCCACACGACCTTGCCACTCCCTGACTGAAAGTAGTCCCACGCCTCGGCCAACATCGGCACCCAGTACAGCTCACTGCCGTCGCCATGACCCGCGCCTGGCTGCTTGAAGCGTGGCGGCCGTGGATCGCTATCCCAGGTGGCAATGACCAGGCCCTCGCTCCCCAGCCGGAAGCGCAAGCTCAGCCACCGCACCCGCAGCAGCTCCCGGTATCGCGGCCGAGCAAGCTCCTGACCTCCAGCGCTCAGCGCCACACTCACCAATTCCAGTGCCAGCAACTCGACAACATCGGCGACGTGGTGCAGTCCCCAGCCGTCCATCACCCTCCATACCTCGCGCTGCGCACACCCCAGCGCGCTGTCGGTGGCCGCCAACTGCACCGACCACTGCGGCGCGCCAACGTAAGTATTCACCTCGCTGCGCCCGCGCCATCGTGTTGCGGTGGTGCCGTCCGATCGCCAACGCCTTGGCTGTTCATTGCGGCTCATCCTCAACTCACCGTTACGCCGGGAAGTTACGTTCGCTTCTTTCGCCATGCACCCCCGCGCGGCCGCAGCGTCGCGCCCGCCTCAACCAGCAATTTGTGAATCAGCCCGTACGACCCGCCGTACTCCGCTGCGAGTCCCCGAATGCTGACACCTGTCTCGTATCGTGCTCGCAGGTGAGCGGCAAGCTCGTCTCGCGTGGCGTCCGCAAGATCGGGCGCACCCGCGGGCAGCGGCAGCACCGCGGCGCTCTCCGTGCTCACTTGCCCGACTCCTTCGGCTCCGCCGGCGGCGGCGGCGGCGTGCGAGGACAGTGGCAAATAAAGTCGCCGCATTGTGAGCAGGGAAACGGTGCAGTCGTCACCGGTTTAGCTCCTTCGGTGTCCGTTGGTCGTCTCGTGCGTGGTGCGGCGGGCACGAGCCGGCATCACCAAGGCCATGGCCCCGGCTGCCGCCAGTTGTGCACGCATATCAGCTCGAAGCACCGGGTCACGCGACAGGTGCTCCTCGGTCGGTACGACAACCATTTGCGCATCCCCAGGGTTCAGCACATCGAGGAGTGCCGTCCACCCCGCCCGCACCAGCTCGGTGTCGCTCACCACCAAGTCAGCGAACACCAACTCCAGCGCCAAGCCCTCCTGTCGGCAATAGTCGGCGATCCGCGCCCGCCAGCGCTCAACCCGTCGTCTCCCCTGCTGTCGTGGCTGGGTGGTTGAAAGGAGAAGGAGCAGTGCGCACCCCCAGCAGCGAGACTGTTCCTTCACACTGCTTCGGTCGCCCGGTCCTCAGCTGTACTGAGGCCCACAGCCACCAGCTCGCCTGTCTCGTGGCTACCTGCCTCGTGGTGACCGTTGACGCCAGCCGGCCCGCAGCCACGAGACTTTTTCGAGGAGGGTGCCCCCGCCCTCGTTCTCCCACGCCTTCCCCTAACGTGAGTCACGACAGACGGCGGCACCCTCCAGCTCTTGGAGAGCAGCACCGGGAACGGGCATATGGCGGAGGACTTGCCGGAGCGAGGTCTGCCCCCCGCAGCGCTCACCGTCCCCGGTGCTGCCGCTTGAGACGGGCACTACAACAGCGCCGCGTTGGGCTCCGCCACGACCGCCAGAGCGCAGGGGAATGCCACACCTGGGCACACCGCGCACAGGCCGTTGTCGTTGGTATGCTGGTTGAGGACCATCGCAGCGAGGTGAGCCAGGTGCTCGATGTCGATGGCCAGGGTGTCGGTCGGGTGCAGCTCGGCGGAGTTGACGAGGATCACGACGCGCTCTCCTCGCCACTCAGCAGCCAATGCACGTCCGAAGCGTCAAGGTCCACCTGGTGCCGCGCGCGCAGATTGTGTGTCACATCGGCGACAGGACGGACACAGCCGTCATCCCGCAGGCTGTATCGCTTGGCGAGTTGGTGGAGGTGCTTGAGGTCAGGCGTGGAGAGTACGGCAGGCGAGGGCGGTGTGCCCGAACATCTGGCCTTCTCGGGGGTCATCGTGAGGCTCCGGTGGGATTGACCGTTGTTTTGCGGGTGGGGCCACACTCACCGCGCCCGGGGCCGGCCTCCATGCCGCCGTCAGCATGACTCTTATGCATGTCATGCATAGTCGTCACGGCGACCGGGCATGGCTCGGCTACGATCTTCCCGAGGGTCTCAACTCGTGCGGATCAAGGACGCCTGCCCATGCCGTCGCCGTCAGACCGTTACTGCCGCTCCTGCGGCGGCCGGCTGGCGCGGGATCAGGACGGAACCGAGTGCACGCCTTGCCACCGCACCCGGACGCTCGGGCGGGCCGGACCGCCGGAGATGCCTGCCGGGTTCTGGCGTACCGATGGCATGCGCGACGTCATGGCGACGTGGCACATGGGCAAAGTCCTCCGGGCCTATCGCCACCATCCACACCACGGCATCCGGGCGCTATCGCAAGAGGTGGTCGGCCGGTGGCTGGGGTTGTCCCAGGCTCAGCTCAGCCGCTTGGAGACCGGGCCGCCCCTCAAGGATCTTGGCCGGCTGACCCACTATGCCCGGACACTACACATCCCCGCCGACCTGCTGTGGTTCCAACTACCCGACGAGCCGCCGGCGTTCCACGAGGGCGCCATGGCCTCAGACAGCCCGGAGTCATCCGACACGTCGACCGGTGGGGTGCTTCTGCCGGTGGTGGTCAACGGCCGGTCAGTGTTGGTGCCACTTGACGCCGAGACACTGGCGGCCAGCGGCTTGGCTGAGCATGTCGGCGTGTTGGCGTCTGCGGGAGGCCCGGATACGGCCTGGGACATCGTGAGCCTAGTCAAGCGCCAGTCACTGCTGTCCGGCGGCATCGCAGCCGCTGCCCTGCCGGCCTTCGGGCTCGAAGAGGTGCGGCGGGTGGCTGCCGCGCTGGAGGACGCGCGCCGCTACTTCGATGGCTCCGTGGTCGAGTACTTCCAGCGCCAGCTCGAAGCCAGTAAGGCCGAGGACGGCCAGCGCGGTCCCCGCAAGACCCTGCCGATGGTCCTGGCCATCCTCAGTTCGATCGAGGAACATGGCCGCGAGGTTCGCCCGGCGGTCCGGCGCCAACTGCTGTCGGTCGGCGCCAACGGCGCGGAGTTCGCCGGCTGGCTGTACCGGGACATTCGACAACCCCTGGTTGCCGCCTACTGGCATGACCGCGCCACCGAATGGGCGCAGGAGGCCGGCGACCTGCCAATGCAGGGCTACGTCCTACTCAAGAAGTCGCAGATGGCCTACGACGAGCGCGACGCGCTGCGAGTGCTCACCCTGGCGCAAGCCGCCAAGCAAGGCCCGTGGAACCTACCGGGTCGGGTACGGGCCGAGGTCGCCCAGCAGGAAGCGCTCGGCCTGGCCATGCTCGGCGAGCCGATGCCCGGGGTCGAGCAGAGGCTCGACGATGCCCGCCAGTTGCTCGCCCAGGTCTCCTGGGACGACGAATCCACCCTCGGCGCTTACTACACCGACACCACCCTGCTGCTGCGCAACGCCAGCAGCTACTCAGAGGCCGGCCGACCGGCCCGCGCCGCGGCACTGTTTGGCGAGATCATCGCCAAGCGAGACCTGTCGCGTCGCGACCAGGGCTACTTCCAGTCCCGACGGGCCATCGCTCTGGCACTGAGCGGTGAGCCAGACGAGGCTGCGACCGTCAGCCTGCGTTCGCTGCCGATCGCCACGGCCACCAGCTCGCAGCGCACCATCCGCGTACTGAGCGAGGTCGTCCGCACGCTGCGCCCATGGCAAAGCCGGCCCGTCGTGCGCACCTTCCGCGATGCCTTCCAGACAGCGGCAGCTCGACAAGCTACGAACCAGCCGTCAGCCACGCCGTGACCTCTCGGATCACGGCTGCTTGCCAGGCTTGACTCTGCGGGTCCAGGTACTGCGGGTCGTCATGCACCGCGAAGCCATGCTGAGCACCGTCGATCTCCAACAGCCGGCGCTCGCCGCCGAACTGCTCGACAGCCGCCCGCGAGGACTCCACGGGCACGAAGGTATCCCCGGTGCCGTGGACGACCAGCGTCGGCGCCGTGATCTCACCCAGCACCTCGTCCGGCCTCAGCCAGAACACCTCGTTGAGGATGGCCCGCCCGTGCTTGAACGTCGGCGTGAACGCGATGTAGCCCTGCCCGGTCAGTGTCCGGGCCATCTCGTCGTCCAGATGATCGTCGACCCAGTACGACCGGCTGTCGATCGTCCGCTTCTTGTAGTCCAACTGCGGGTTCAGCAGCACCAGCCGCACCACCTCCTGCGGTTGCTTCGCCGCGTAGTAGGCGCAGATACCGCCGCCGAAGCTCGCACCCAGCAAGCTGACCGCCCGAGCCCCGGTCGCCTCATGGACGTGAGCCACGGCCACCCGGATATCGTTGAGCACGCCGGCCAAGGTCAAGTCCTCTTGCCGGCCCTCACTGGCACCGTGTCCGCGGAGGTCGAACCGCAGCGACGTCACCCCCGCCTCACCCAGCCCGGCCGCCAGGCGCGTGAAGAAGCCACCTTCCTCGCGCGTCACGCCGCCACCATGCACCAACACGACCGCCCTGGCCGGCTCCTCTGGTCGAACCAGCGTGCCGGCGAGGCGCAGGCCGTCGAGAGCGCGGATGACGACGTCGGTCTGCGTTGGTCGGTCGGGCATGGGCTCAGAATGCCAGAGTGACTGGTGCCCGGTCGCCCGCTATCCGCGCCAGGCGACCGCCGACCGGTTGGGAGCAGCACAGATGAGCCGTCATCACCCGCATGCAGCAAGGCCGCGTCTGTCCGCGCGGCGCCGCAGTAGCCACCCGATCCGCGAGTACGATTCCACACATTGCTATGAGATCGCAGCTGGATCGGTATAATAAGTGCACCGTCACTGCCAGATGCAGCCCGGCCTGGTCCAGCCGCAACCCGACCTCTTCCCGGGCTTCGCGCACCAGCGCCGCCACCATATGCTCGCCCGCTTCCAGTTTTCCGCTGGGCAGGTTCCACTGACCGTCGGCGTAGCCGGTCCCCTCACGCAGCGCCAGCAGCACGTGGTCGCCGCGGGTGAGGATCAGCAGGACGTCGACGACGGTGGTGTAGGGATCTGGCACGGGCGCGAAGCCTAGCCGCCGCGCCCAGGCCGCGCAGAACCGCTCCATCGCCCGAGGACGGTGGCGGTATGGCTCCCGGCTGGCGCGTCCAGGACCAAGCGGGCGTAGGCGAGCACGTTGGCCACGGTCCTATCGCAGATCAGTGAGCGCTGGTACCGAGCGGCCCGCAGTTGCTCCATGAGCTGGGCGGCGAACAGGTCGACCTCGGTCGGCAGGTCGGAGCGGCCGCGCCCGTGGATTACGATCTCCTCGATGAACGGGCTGGTCCGCGCCGGCTCACCCGGTGCAGTCCACCAGCACCCCCGGTAGTGCGCGACGAGGGCATACTTTGCCGCGCTGACTATTCCTCGATCGGTTGGGCCGACACGGCGGCGTCGGCGTCGACGGCGGGTTCGGCGCGGTCGCCATGGGTGAGGAGGATGGTGGCCACCAGGGCGGCCACGGCTCCGCCGGCCACGACAGCTGCCATCGGGACCGCTGTTCCCTCACCGCCGAGGGCCATCAGCGGGGACGCCAGGATGCCACCGCCGAACATGCAGGCCCCGAGCACCGCAGACGCCGCCCCGGCTGCCGGTGCCCGCTTGACTCCGAGCACGGTGGCGTTGGCCGAGACCAGGCCACGGCTGGCCACTACCAGAAACAGCGGCGGCAGCACCGCCAGCAGACCAAGCCCGGCGCCGGCCACCACGACGAGCAGGATCGCGGCGGCCACCGTTGAGGCCACCAGGCCGATGACCAGCAGGGACCGGACCGGGTACCGACGGAC
>WNGB01043859.1_pt1 | contig 10280 bp, 7 predicted proteins | sample 5400681 | NCBI WGS metagenome assembly WNGB01 (sample SAMN13153367, study PRJNA577476) | soil metagenome | isolation source: 115 cm soil or saprolite under grassland replicate 2 | place: USA:California | collected 2016-06-15
GTTCCTGCAGCACGCCGATCTGCCGGGTGTAGAACCGGTTGAAACGCCGCACGGCGGCGACACGCGTTTGGTTGAGATCCACTGCGCCCCGTTTGGGCACGGCCGCGACTCCCGCCCGATCGAGTACTTGCCAAAGGTCTATTACATGGTTGACTTTGTCAACTATATGCAGTCGCCGCGCGTTATGCCAGTGCACGAAGTGGCGAGCCGCGTGAAGACGAGCTGGTGTGGAGGGTAGCCCTCGGTAAGTGCAACCCGAACTTGCTGATCGCTGTTCCCCACTAAATCGGGACGGCGCGATGATGTGCCTCGGCCCGGCGCGGTTGAAAGAACATCGCGACGCACGCGAGTGCGAGCAGTCCGCTAGCCCGCAACATGCTCCGTGGCTGCATTCAGCGTCCGTCGCTCCTCGCGGAAAAACATCTCGTATTCGAGGCAACATGCTCCGTGGCTGCATTCAGCGTCCGTCGCTCCTCGCGGAAAAACATCTCGTATTCGAGCCTGCCCGCTTCGTCCGTTGGAATGGCGGTCTCTGGCCGATCCCCACCGATGAACGTTACTGCCTCCCGCACCACGCGAGCGTCACTCGTGACGCCGCGATGTCCGAGGCCCTGGGTCGTCACGAGCTGAGAGTCGGGCCACGCCGCGGCGATCGCGGCGCCGTCCTGCCAGCGGACCGTTTCATCACTCTCGTCGTGGACCACGAGCAGGGAAGGGGGGCGCGATATGCTTCGGGCAATGTCGCACACATGCAAATCAGCCCAGCGATACCGAATGCGGCGCTCACTGCGGGTGCGCACGAGGTCTGCGGTCTGCGGCCGCAGCGCGAGGGCGCGCACAAATGGCGCGACCCACGCCGGCGGATCGGCAGCGGGGGCGAGAAAGACGAGTCGCTGAGCGTCGAGTCCCCACAGCAATGCGAGCGACGTGGCGCTGCAGCCGAAGGAATGCGCAATGACCGCGTGCGGAGACCGGCCACGACCGTGATGAGCCACCACCGCGGCGAGGGTGCGCGCGAACTCCGGCATCGAGCTCATGCCCCTGCCCGACGCGCCATGTCCCGGTGCATCGTAGGTCACCACCGCATAGCCCGCGTCGCGCAGCGGCTCGGTGAACGCCGCCAGCCGAGCGCCACGGCTGGCCCAACCGTGCACGAGATACACGGCCGGGGCGGCATCGCGTCCCCAACTCCACCCCGTCACTCGCCGGTTCTCCACCGACAGTACGAACCGGCGTCCGCTCGCGAGGAACGCCCTCGCTGCTGGTGACAACGAAGTGCGCCGAGCCGTAAAGAACAGCCGTTCGGCGAGCCATGCGGCCGCATGCGGCGACACGGCCTGCAGCAGCCATAGGACAACGCGAAAGAACCTCATTTGTGAACTCCCTCGAGCAGTCGCGTGAACGCGCGGCGCGCGCGCGCCTCAGCCCCGGCATCGCCCATCAGCCGGGAGTGGAAATGAGAAGCCAGCATGATGCCGTACATGTCCTGTGCGAACTCATCTGGATCGGTATCGGCGCGAAACAGTCCGGATTCGACGCCCTTCCTGACAGAGGTGGCCAGCACCTCGATCCAGTCGCGTTGCAGCGCGACGAGCCGTTCACGCACGGGGCCGGGCCGATCATCGAGCTCGGCCGCGGCGGCGACGAACACGCACCCACCCGGCAACGCCACGTCATGCTCCCACGACATCCAGCGCTCGAACAACGCGCGCATCCGCGCGGCGCCGCGCGGCTGCTGAAGGGCAGGGCGCACGACGGTCTCCGCGAATCGCGTCGCGGCATGATTCAGGACATCGATTTGGAGAGCTTCTTTGGAGCGGAAATGCGCGAACAACCCGCTCTTGGAGAGCTTTAGATCATCGGCGAGTACGCCGATGGTGAGGCCCGTGAGCCCGACTTGGCTGGCGAGCCCTGTCGCCCGGTCGAGGATTGCAGCCCGGGTTCTGGCACCCTTGGACATCCGGCCAGAATAGCACGAACGTTCGTTTTGTCAACACTTATGGAGGAGTACGTCCGCCGGAAGCTTCAGGCGCGGTTAGGCCACGTCGATCGACAGCAAGAGGCCAAGAGCTGCCTCTGAGCACTTGAGAACGTAGACGGCGGTCGGTGCGTCCACATTGCTTGTCTGTGCTGAACCGTGACGCACGCCAGGAGTGCTGGATGCCCAGCCCCAGAGATCCTCAAAGCAACGGAGGAGCGGCGGCTGCAGGCGGCCGGAAGCACGCAAACTCGTTATTGCGCCTCCGAGCGTCGCACTTTGATCATCAACGACGATGCGGGCGAGCTGCTCGACTGCGCTGACGGCTTCTTTACAAGCATTGTTTTCGTCTGCTGGAGAATTCTCGTGAAACGAGACGGACTTCTTCCAGGCAGTTAGAATGGCTGTGTAACGAGGTGCCTGAAGCTGGTGGCCGACTGGAATGCGGGTACGATCTTGCCTAAGTACCTTGATCTCAAGCTCCTGTTCAACGTGGGCGCGAGCAAGGTCCTTACTCCTCTCAAGTTCTCCGATTCGTGCGCTTTGAGACTGCGAGCCCAAAACCTGGCGCAGCATCTCTATAATCTCGTCCGAATCCCTGACTAGTTCGGCCGCCAGAAGGCCACGGATCTCGCTGGCACTTTCGGCAGTCCAAGCAGTCTCGGTCTCCGCCATGATACGATCAGCTATCGCAAGCCACCTTTGGACTCGATGGTCGTACTCGGCCGCGCATTTTAGGTCGAGATCAATGGGATACCGTCCATGGCCCAGGGCGCCTCGGGCGCTGTACTGAGCCTGGACAGTGCGAAGCTCTGCCATAGGGGGATTCTGGCGACGCGCCCGTTCTGTACTAATGGCTCTGCGAATGAGCGCCGTTATTCTCTCGTCAATCATCCTTAGCGAGGCGACGCCGCCTAACGGATCGCGCTTAAGCTGCAGCGCGCTGAAGGAAGATTCATTCCTTAATCTACGCGCTGCCACCTTCAAGCGCTTGTTAGGCCGTTGGCGAGAACGAATCAGCGGGCTCATCCGGCTTCAATTGGTCAAGGAGCACGGGCAGCGAATCGCGGGGCGGGCCATCGCTCCACACAACTTCAAACGTCGCCCGGACGGCTCTCGGGTGGCCGAGTGCAGCAACGAACACGTCCGCGACATCTGCCCGGGCGATCCTGTAATGAATTGACAGGGGGAGGGGGCGTTGCGTCACCACCAGTGCACGTTGGCCCCCCGGGCGGTTGAGCAAGATCCCGGCCCGGATGATGGTGTACTCAAGCCCACTGCCGCGAATCTCGTGCTCCGCACGCTCACGCCACACCAACGTATTGCCTTTGTAGAGATTGAGGAGCACGGTGGCCCAGGACCGACTCGTCACACCGCTTGCTGTCATGTACAGAAAGCGGCCGCCGAATCCCACCCGCTGAGCTGCGACCAGAGTATTCACGACGCCGCCATACTCCGTTTCTCGAATGTGCCGCTCCGTCGTGGGACGACCACTCCGGCAACCGGCGGTAAACACCACGTGAGTGGCGTCCTCAAGGGCGCGGGGAATAGTGTCTTGCTGCGTGATGTCGCCTGCGATGAGGTGGAACGTAGGTCCGAGCCGCGCCTGCGCGCTTACAGGGTTCCGGGCGAGGATACGGACCGGCACACCTTGGCGCTGAAGGCGCTGCGCAATGAGAAGGCCCGTGCCACTAGTACCACCGATCACTACGACAAGTTGGTTGACACTCATGAGGTCGTCAGCGGCATAACGGGAATTAGACTGCAATTCCGACTGTGAATGAATTGCTCACTCAAATCCATCTTGAAGATGATACCAAGGTAGCTGGTCGTTGGAGAGAGCGCCGCGAGCCCGCGGCGACGAGAACCGAAGCGCTCTCCGACGAATTCTCGCGGAACCTGCGCGGTCAACCCTGGGGCACAAGCGGGGCACAATTGGCATCAAAAGCACGCAGCGACCCGGAGGATCTCGCAGCTGGCAACTGGACTGGTGAAGCGAAACGAAGAGGGATAAAGTAGTGCGCAGGCGCTCCTGGGCTACTGCAAAACCTCGATTCGTCGGTTCGATTCCGACCGGCGCCTCTCGATAAGTCACGCCACTCATGCTGGCGGCCGGTCGAGGATCGTTCGGACGTGCGTCAGCAGCTCGCTCGCCGTCCACGGTTTCGTTACGAAGGCGACGGCGGGATCATGACTCAATCGTTCCCGGACCTGCTGTTCAGGGTAGCCACTGATTCATAGAGGCGCGTCCCGCTCAAACGTGGCATGACGAGATCGCTGATGATGAGGCGGAGCTCGTTGCGATGCTCACGATGCAGCGCTAGACCCTCTTGTCCATCCGAGGCGACGAATACCCGATAGCCAACCTTCTGGAGCAGCCGCTCCGCCACGTTGCGTAAACGCTCGTCGTCCTCGATCAGCAAGATCGACTCCGTCCCCCGGGGAAGCTCCTCCTCCTCGCGTGAGGCTGGCTGATCGACGTGCGACAGATCCGTCACGCTCGGCAGGTAGACCTTGACCGTCGTCCCCTGGCCGACCTCGCTGTATAGATGGACGAAGCCCCTGTGTTGTTTCACCAGACCATACACCATCGGCAACCCGAGACCGGTGCCCACACCGGCTGGCTTGGTGGTGAAGAATGGCTCAAACACCCGCGCCTGCGTCGCCTTATCCATGCCAGTCCCAGTATCGCTGATCGTGAGATAGCCAAAATGTCCTGGCTCGATCCACGCATGCAGCGGTCGGTCTTCCTCGCGCAACGTGGTCAGCCCGACTTCGGCATGCAGCGTCCCACCCTCTGGCATCGCGTCGCGCGCGTTTGTGACGAGATTCAGCAGGATTTGCTCCAACGCGACCGGATCTGCCATGACGAGGCTGTGCGGGTCGGCGACGTCGAGACCGATCTCGATACTCGTTGGCAGCAAGCGACGCATCACCTCCAGCACATCGCGGGCCCAGTCCGGCAGGTCGATCCTCTGAACCGCGAGCTTCTCGTGGCGGCTGAACCCGAGCAGCTTGCGGACCAGTTCCGCGCCCCGGAGCGCCGCGCCCTGCAATTCGTCGAGATCGCGTCGGAGATCCGGGCGATCGGCAGGGAGGGCATCGGCGATCAGTCGACCGTGCCCCATGATGACGGTCAGCAGGTTATTGAAATCGTGTGCGATCCCGCCGGTGAGGTGCCCGATCGTTTCCATCTTTTGCGCCTGCTGGAACGCTCGCTCCAGCGCGCGTTGCTCGGTCACATCCTCGGCGAGCATGGAGAAGCCGATCAGCTCTCCTTGATCGTCGCGAAGCGGTCGGCCGCTCATTCGCACGAGGATATGATGCCCGTCTTTGCGTTTCCATGTCACTTGGACACCGCTGATTGACTCGGTCGCGCGATACTGCTCGATGAGCCGCGCGCGTTCGGCCGGATCGACGTACACGTCGTTGCTGAGATCCAGCGCTAGGACCTCGGCTTCCGAGTCATAGCCGAGCATCTGGACGAGTGCGCGATTCACGCGCTTGAGCTTCCCGTCCACGGTGGAGCGATAAATGCCGTAGGTCGCTTGCTCGACAATGGCGCGAAACTCTGCCCCGGAGCGCCGGTGGGCCTGTTCGGCGCGGAGGCGATCGGTGTCTTCGACCGCGATGACGCCGATCCCCTCGAGCTCGTTGCGAAGGCCGGGGACGGGAACGAACGACACGACCCAATGACGCTTGACGCCCGGCTGCGCGGGCGTCTCCCCACTGATCTCTTGATTCAGGGCTGGTTCGCCGGTGGCGAGAATACGCTCGAGGAGCGGCTCCAGAAACGACGCCATCGCGGGGACGACCTCGCGGACGTGGCGTCCCCCCAGCTCGGCGAGCGGAAAGCCCAACATCTGCGCGGCCGTTTCGTTCGCCTTGACCAGTCGGAGATCGCTGTCCAAGAGTCCCAACGCGGCTGGCGCAGACGTGAAGAAGGCGTCCAGCCGCTCATCAGTAAGCGTCGTCTGTCGCCCGGCGCGGCGCTTTCGCATATGGGCCTTGGCCGAAGAGTCGCCTCAGAGCTGAATCCTAACTCGTGAACATGGTCGTGTTCGGCCAACAAACTAGGGTGATTTTGCGGCACCGGGGGGCGATATTGCGGCGCCCCATTGCTGGGAGGGACTCACGAGAGGTTACGGACGAGTGCCGTACGCTGCCGTCGTCGCGCTGCTCGCCGCGTTGTACTTCGCGTCGGCCAAGCTTGGCTTCTTCGCCGCAGCGGCGCACGGCGTCGTCTCCTCGGCATGGCCGCCCTCGGGGATCGCGCTCGCCGCCCTCGTTCTCCTTGGCGTGCGCTTCTGGCCCGCCGTCGCTCTCGGGGCGTTTCTTGCGAACGCGACGAGCGGCGTGCCGGTCGCCGGCGCCGCCGCTATTGCTGCGGGAAACACGCTGGAAGCGGTAGCCGGGACCTGGCTGCTCGCGCACGTGGCGGGGTTTCGCCCCGCGCTCGATCGCGTACGGGACGTCCTCGCCCTCGCCGGGCTGGCGGCGATCGTCAGCACCACCGTGAGCGCGACGATCGGCGTGGCGTCCCTGGCGGCCAGTGGCGCCGGGGCGTCCGACCGTTTCGCCACGCTTTGGCTCTCCTGGTGGTCGGGCGACGCGATCGGAGATCTGCTCGTCGCGCCCTTGATGCTGACTTGGGCGACCGCGGCGCGCCGCATGCCGACGGTGCGCGAAGCCGCTGAAGCCCTCCTCCTCGCCGCGGTGACTGTCGCACTGACGATCGGTTTGTTCGAAGCCCGCTTCGCCTACGTGTACGCGATTTTCCCGGCTGTGCTGTGGACGGCGCTCCGTTTCGGCCCGCGGGGGGCGGCCACCGCGAGCGCGCTGGTGAGCGTGCTCGCGGTGTCGTATACCGTACGGGGCGTTGGTCCATTTACGCGTTCGTCAGCCGTGAACAACCTGTTTCAGCTCCAGACCTTCATGGGACTGTTGGCGCTGACCGCCCTCGTCGTTGCTGCGGTCATGTGGGAGCGGACGGCGGCCGAAGCGGCGCTGCGCCAAGAGCAGGGAGAAGCCGCTGAGGTGCTGCAGTTCGCGCCGGTCGGCATCTATCGGGCGTCGTGGGATGGAATGATCCTCTTCGCCAATCCGACACTGGCGCACATTCTTGGACGCGAATCGCCGCACGAACTGATCGGCCGCAATCTCGCCACTGACGTGTATGCCCGGCCGGAAGACCGACCGGCACTACTCGCGCGTTTCGAGACGACGGATGAGGCGCGAGGGCTCGAGGTGCGCTGGAAGAAGAAGGATGGCACGCCCATCTGGGTCGAGATGTATGCGCGAGTGATCAGGGATACTTCCGGTCGTAAGGTGGGATTCCAAGGATTCATCTATGAAACCACCGAGCGGAAGCAACTCGAGGATCAACTCCGCCAGGCGCAGAAGATCGAGGCGATCGGCCGGCTGGCGGGCGGCGTGGCCCACGACTTCAACAATCTCCTGACCGCCATCCTCGGCGGTGCCGAGCTGTTGCGTGATGATCTGCCGAAGGACGATCCTCGTGGCGCCGAGCTCGACGACATCATGGAGGCGGCGCAACGGGGCGCTGCACTCACGCACCAACTGCTGGCGTTCAGTCGCAAACAGATTCTGGAGCCGCGCGTCTTCTCGCTCAACGATCTGGTCCGCAACGCCGCGAAGATGTTGGGACGGCTGATCGGCGAAGATATCGAGCTGATCAGCGCGACGGCGCCCGACCTGGGTGCCGTAGAGGCGGATCCCGGGCAGATCGAGCAGGTGCTCATGAACCTCGTCGTCAACGCGCGCGACGCCATGCCCCGAGGGGGACGCCTCACCATCGAGACAGCGAATGTGGAGCTCGACGAGGAGTATGCCCGCCGGCGCCTTGGTGCAACACCTGGTCCGCACGTGATGCTCGCCGTCACCGACACTGGAGTCGGGATGGACGAGGCTACCAAAGCACGCCTCTTCGAGCCGTTCTTCACCACCAAGGAGGCGGGGAAGGGCACGGGGCTGGGGCTCGCCACCGTCTACGGCATTGTGAAGCAAAGCGGCGGGAGCATTTGGGTGTACAGCGAGGTCGGGAAAGGGACGAGCTTCAAAGTCTATCTCCCGCGGGTCTTCGCTGAGCCGCGTGAGCATCTAGCCCCGCGCGCCGCCGCGCCGCGACCCAAAGGGACGGAGACTATCCTGCTTGTGGAGGACGACCTGACGCTGCGCGCGCTCGCGCGCCGGGTGCTGAGCGCGTCCGGATACACGGTCGTGGAAGCGAACAGTCCAGCGGACGCCATCACCCTGTGCGAGCGCGACGGCGCGCAGATCGACTTGCTGCTCACCGATGTCGTCATGCCGGGGATGGGTGGCGTCGAGCTCGCGGAACGCATCAGGCGGATCCGAGCAAACCTCAAAGTGCTGTACATGTCGGGGTACACCCACGGAGCGGTGTCCCATCAGCAGGTGCTGCCGCCCGGTGTCGCCTACCTCCAAAAGCCGTTTACCCCAGGCAAGCTTGCCTCGCGAGTGCGCGAAGTCTTGGACGGTCCAGAGACTGCTTCAGGGCGAGGGGGGGACGTCGGAGTCGAGTTGTAACACCTAGCGGATCGTCTCGAGCAAGGCGGAAGGCGGGAACGGCGTTTTGAGACTCGCGGCGGCTCCCAAGAACTCGGCGTCTTTGCGCAGGTCGAGCCGCCCGCTCGAATCGCCGCCGGACACCACGATCACCTGTACGCGCGGAAACTCTTTGCGCATCCGGCGCACTGTCAGAATGCCATCCTGCCCGGGCATGAAGATTCAGACACCCAGAAGCCGGGCCCAGTTCGCCCGTGACGTCACCGACGCCGAGCGCGATTCGACCCCAACCGCGATGTCACTGTTCCGCGCCCCCCGCTCATGCGACCTGTTGCGCGACCGCGCCACTGGCGGGCCCCGGGGTCAACTCGCAACCTTTCCCTCGGCGGATGGACGCACGATCGGAGTGCCGATGGGCCCAGCGGCTCTACCTGGGTGCTATCCCGTGAGCGAGCAGTCCCCGTCGCCTCCGCCACCGGAAACCGAGCAGGCCGTCGAGGGTTACCTGCGGCATGCCGGTCGTGAGTTTCTCGTGGCGCTTCACACCACGCTGCGCTCTCATTTTCGTGAACGGGACGCGCCTGCGACTCGAGCTCAACAGCTTCGCGTTCTTCTCACACGTCTTTGGCGTGTTCCGGCACTGCGGCATCGGTGCGATCCGCATCCGCGAGGCCGTCGGCCGGCCGGAGCTGCAATTGCTCGTCGGGCTGCTGGTCTCTTATGTGTCCAGAACGGCCGATGCCGACACCGCGGTGGAGCTTGGCCGGAAACTCCAGGAAGCCGGCGTGACAGCGATCATCGTAGAGCCGCGTCACGCACAAGACGCTGTCGCGGGCGCTCACGATGAAGCCGGACGAAAGGAGGCCGCGAAACGCACGTACGCGCGTTCCGTGGCGGTGACCAAGGAGGTCATCAATGGCGTGCGCCTGGGGCGCGCGACGAGCATCAAGAAGGTCAAGCGCGTCGTGCAGGGGATCGTGGACCAGGTGCTGCACGACGAGACATCGCTCATCGGTCTCACTACCTTGCGCGACTACGACGAATACACGTTTACCCATTCGGTGAACGTGTGCGCCTTCGCCGTGGCCCTGGGCCGGAAGCTCGGCCTCACCAAGCCCCAGCTCTGCGACCTGGGTCTGGCCGCGCTGCTTCACGACATCGGGAAGGCCCGCGTGCCGCTCGACGTGCTGAATAAGGAAGGGAAGTTCAGCGAGGACGACTGGCGCCTCATGGTGGCCCACCCCTGGCTCGGCGTGCTCACCCTCTTCGGGCTGCGGGGATCTGGGGAAGTCCCCTACCGGCCGATGATCCCCACGTACGAGCATCACATGAAGGTGGATCTGACGGGCTACCCCAAGTCGATCCGGCCGCGCCAACTCTCGATCCTGTCGAAGATCATCGCCGTGGTCGACTCGTTCGACGCAGCGACCAGCCGCCGCTCGTATCGCACGGCGCCGATCCTGCCGGACCAGGTGTTGCGAGAGATGTGGCAGGATCGCTGGCGCGGGCACGATCCGGTGGTGGTGAAGGCGTTCATCAACTTGCTGGGGATCTACCCGGTCGGAACCTGTGTAATTCTCGACACCTATGAGCTCGGGATCGTCCACGCCGCCAACCCCGACCCGACCCAGATCCACCGGCCACTGGTGCGCGTTGTCGCCGCGCCCGATGGAATCCTTCAATCGCCCGGGTCTCTCGTCAACCTGGCCGAACGAGATGAGCACGGCGCCTTCCTGCGCACCATCACCAAAGTGAC
>WNGB01004214.1_pt2 | contig 10279 bp, 5 predicted proteins | sample 5400681 | NCBI WGS metagenome assembly WNGB01 (sample SAMN13153367, study PRJNA577476) | soil metagenome | isolation source: 115 cm soil or saprolite under grassland replicate 2 | place: USA:California | collected 2016-06-15
TCTTGCAGATCCAACCCTTGCGCGAAAACTTCTGCAGGATCCCCGAACGGTCGCCGTCGGAGTAACTCCACTTGAGAGCGACGAGCGTGTAGAGGACGAAGATGACGAGGGGGACCACGATGAGCGTCGTGCCGCCCAAGATGAACTTCTTTCGGGCGCCAGGACTTCGAAGTCCTGCCCCGATGCCCAGGTTCGCCATGGGCCGCAAGGTAACCTACTCCGCCGAGCTTGGGCAGCCGCAGATCACGATCCGCTCATCGTTGGGGGCGCGGGGCATCTCCATAGCCGATCATCTCGAGGTACCCGCGGCCGGTCAGCAGTTCGCCCGATGCACTTCCTTCGACGCGCGCGGCCCCTTCCCAATAGCGGAACGTAAGGTCCAGTTCCTGATCGCTGACCAGCGGGACTACCTTCAGATCGAGGCTGGCGGCCGGAATACGAATTCGAAACGATGCAGGGTAGCTCGTATGCGACCGCGCGCTCTTCCACGTTCCGACAGGCTCCATCGCCACGTCGGCAGCGGTGAGCGGGCGGCTCGTCCCGTCACGGTCGACGAGCGCTCCGCTGCTCATCGGATCGGAGCTGCCGTCGCGTCGCCGCAAACGGAAGAACATGAGATCGCGCCCATCTGCGAGCTGCAGACCCACCCAATCCCAGCCGACTTGGTCCGCTTCGAGCGCGCTCGTGCTCCACTCGCGATCCATCCAGCTTTCACCCCGCACGAGAACGCGCTCGTCACCCGCGATGAGCGAACCCGCCGTCGGCATGCGGGTGAGGGAGTAATAATACGAGGCGTTTCCCGGCTCGCGCCCTTTCTGGCTCCATCCGCGGGTTCCCTGCAGCACGGGGGGCTTGCCCTGGTCGAGCTCGAGGTCGATGGCGACCCGCTCGTCTTGTGCTCGCAAACGCATCGGCGTGGCGACATCGGACTCGGCGGGCCCTTGGGCGGACCAGTCCAAGATCCAAACTCGAAACGGTGACGCCGATGCGCCAGCCAGGTCGAGCGCGGCTCGGGAGATGCGCTCGTGAGAAAAGAACCGCCCGCTGGCTACGTCGGTGAGCGTGAAATGCGCCATGTAGACGTCGCGCGTCGCCCACGCGCTCGCCCGATCGACCGGGAACTCCGGCTGAAGAGCCGATCGAAAGATCGTGAGCTGGTATCCATAGCGACGCCCGCTCGAGCTCTCGAGGTTTCCCGTCCAATACCACCACTCGTTGCGAAACTCCGGATGCGGTCCGTGGTCTTGCGGGAACCGAAACTCGCGCGGCCCGTTCGCACGAGCGAAGCGGTCGTCGGCTGGTCCGGGGCCGAGGGTTCGTACCACCGAGAGTGGCGGGCCGCCGGGAGCGAGCTTCCGTCGAGCGACGATGCCCGCCGCCACCAAGAGCGCCAGCAAGACGGCACCTGAAAGGAGCCAGGAGCGAAGGCCAAACCGAGGGGGCCCACGCATCAGTCCTCGCGAAGCGCCGCAGCCGGATGGGCGCGCGCCATCTTCCATGACGGATAGATGCCGGCCAAGAGCGCGGCGAGCAGCGAGAGCGCGATCGCCTCGATCATCACGTGAGCGGGGAGCGCGAGCTCGAGCGTCCACCCGAACGAGCGGCGATTGATCACGAACACGAGAATGAACGCGAGCGCAATGCCGAGCGGGATCGACAAGAGGCCGGCACAGAGGCCCATGAGCGACGTCTGCAGTGTGACCAATTGCACGAGCTGCCGAGGCAGAAGACCGACGGCGCGGAGAATGGCGAGCTCACGCGCTCGTTCGAGGGCGAGCGCCATGAGCGCGCTCAGGATGCCGACGAACGCGACACCCATCGACAGAAGCCGCAACACCTGGGTGATGGCGAACGTGCGGTCGAAGATGGAGAGCGAGGCCTCGCGCAGCTCGCGGTTCAGCCGGATGTGGAGGGCTTGCTCGGTGCCGGCGCGCTGTCGCACCTTTTCGGAGAGTGCCGCGAGGTCGACGCCGGGCTCGGCGACCAGCGCCATCGCCGAAATCCTCCGATCCTCGAAGTGGCGCTCGTACACGTTTCGGGACATGAGGACGCCTCCTTCGTCGGAGGCGTAGTCGGCGTAGATGCCGATGATCCGGAAAGACTCGTGGCCTCGATCGGTCATGATTTCGAGCTTCGATCCTACGCCGAGGTCGTGGTGAAAAGCGTAAGGCTCGGTGATGGCAACGGTCTGCTCTCGCTCGAGCTTCTGCATCACATCGCCGCTTTCCTGCTTCTGAAAGCGGTACACCCTGCTACCCGGCCGATTGAGCACGGGAACGTGCAGGTCGATTTCGCCGTCGAGCGTTCGAATCCGGCGATTGCGGATGGTGTTGATCGACGAGACCCCCTCGGTACTCGCCACCCGTTCGACGACGCTCGGCAGTAGCGTGCTGTCCCCTTTGCGCGAAATCAAACTCGGCGGCTGGACGAAGATGTCCGATTCGAGCGATGCCGCGAGCCAGTCCGCCACGGTTCGACGAAAACTGTGCACCATGATGCCAACGCCCACGGTGGTCGCGACGGCGATCATGAGCGCCGCAAGAGCGATCGACGTGCGCGTCAGCGAAGCGACGATGCCGCGCGCGGCCATCCTACCCACCACGCCGAAAATTCGCGCCGCCACCGGGCGGGCGGCGAGGGCGAACGCGCGGGTTGCAGCGGGCGTTGCCAGCGCGGCCGCCAGCAACACGCCGAAGAGCCCCATGTAAGAAACCAAGAGATTCTTGCCGGGCCATGCGAGAAGGGCCGTTGCGAGCGCGGCGAGGGCGACCCCACCGAACGCGAGCCGCCCTGCGTTGCGCGCGAGCGCCGCCTCCGACGACGAGCGGCGCAGGGTGATGCTGGGTGGCACCCGAGTCGCTTCCCAAGCGGGGGCGAGCGCGGCGAGCAGCGTCGCTCCCAACCCGAGGACGACGCCCTTGGCGATCGTCTGCACATCGAGGCTCACCTCGCGTACGTTCACGACGAAGTAGAGGTCGTTGATCGTGCGCGTCACCAGGTGAACGAGCTCGGTCGCCAAAAGCACGCCGAGCGCGATGCCGAAAGCGGTAGCCGGCACCGCGAGCACGAGCGCTTCGCGCACGACGAACCCGAAGACCTCGCTGCGGGTGACGCCGAGGCAGCGCAACGTGCCGATCAGAGGCCGCCGCTGAACGACCGCAAAGGTCATCGTGTTGTAAACGAGGAAGATGCCGACGACCAAGGCGAGGAGGCTCAAGGCGCTCAAATTCAGGCTGAACGCCCGGCCCATCTGGGTCGTCATGAGCGAGCGCGCCGCGGCTCGCCTCAATTCGCAGCGCCCGCCGCATAGATCGCGAACGTGCGCCGCGAGCTCGGCCAGATCGGTCGAGTCGGGAACGAGCAGGTCGACGCGTGACAATTTTCCCGAATATCCGAGGAGCTCTTGCGCCGTGGCGATGTCGGTGATCAACACGTCGTCGAGCGCACGAGCGGGCGTGCCGGCGGGAGCTTCGATCCGAGCGACGGCCACGATCTGCTTGGGCACCCCTTCGATGGCGATCGGCCAGGCAGCTCCGGTTGCGACGCCCAGGCGATCCGCGGTAGCGGCCGACACGAAAGCAGCCCCGGGAGAGCTCAGAAATTCTCGCAACCCCTGGCTCGCGTCCGCGGCGACGTACGAGCGAAAAGGAGCCTCGGCGAATGGGTCGACACCGAGCAGTCGAAAAGCACGCCCGGGTTCCAGAGGCGACGTCACAAAACCCTCGACGATCGGAGCCGCGGCGACCGGTCCGAGCTCGCGGCGCAAGCGAACGTAAAGCGAATCATCGAGACCCGAGGGGCCACCGAGCAGCTGGTGGGTTGCTTTGCCGGTGATGCCCTGGGCCGACAAAGAGAATGCCCGGAGCGCGCTTCCGTTGGCCAGGTCGATCGACACGACGACCGCGACACCGAGCGCAATGCCGATGATCGAGAGCAGCATCAGCGCAGGATGACGCCGCAGATGCCGAAAACTCGACCGTACGAGCAGCGTGCTCATCCCGAAGCCTTGGGTCGTTCGAAGAGCCGGCCGCGCTCGAGAGCGAACACGCGATCGGCGCGTTCGATGAGGTCGCGATCGTGGGTCACGACGACGACCGTGCGCCGTTTCTGCCGTGTCAAGCGATCGATGAGATCGAGGACCTCATGACCGGTTTGATCATCGAGATTGCCGGTCGGTTCGTCGGCGAGCACGAGCAGGGGCTCGTGGACCAGCGCCCGCGCCACCGCGACGCGCTGCTGTTCGCCTCCGGACAGCTCGTCGGGAAAGCTGTCGGAGCGCGTCGAAAGCCCCACGTCTTCGAGCAGCTCGCGCGCGCGCCCGCGATCGTCGGCGTTCACCTCCCCGCGCAGCTCGAGCGGCAACAGCAGATTCTCTTCGACGGTGAGCGTGGGGATGAGGTTGTAGGCCTGAAAAATGAAGCCGACGTTACGCCGGCGAAAGAGGGTCCTCTCTTCTTCCGACAGCGACCCGAGCAGCCGGCCCATGACTTGGACGTCTCCCTGGGATGGCAGGTCGATGCCGCTCACCAGATGGAGCAACGTGGATTTTCCGGAGCCACTCTTGCCGACCAAAACGATGAACTCGCCCGCCTCGAACGACGCATCGACTCCGGCGAGCACCATCCGTTCGCCAGCTCCTTCGCGATAGGTCTTGGTGACGGCGCGCAGCGTGACGATCGGCTCGGGCATGGCGAGAGAGGTTCTAGGGCGCCGAGCAGCAAGAAAGAAGAGGGGGATAGTCGTAACGCTACGGTGCGGTGACGATCTTTCGGCGGCGAGCGCGCTTCAAAAGCGCGCGACCAAGCAGCGCGAGCGGCAGGACGAGGATCATCATGACCGGCACGAGCAGGCCGAGCGCGCGGATGGAGCCACGGATGATGCCGGCGGTGACCGCGACCCCGTCGCTCGCAGCGCGCTTGACGGTGTCGCGGAGACCGAAGGGGCTTGCGCTCACGAGCGGGCGCCGCGGCGTGACGCGGAGCTCGATCGTGGCGAGCGCAACCTGGCTTTCCAAAAATTGCCGTCGACCTTCGAGCTTCTCGATCTCCGCGCGCACTTGCGCGAGCTGGGTGTGCACTTCGAGAGCGTCTTTGACCGTCTTGGCCTGCTTGAGGATTTCGAGAAACTGCGCTTCCAGCGCCTTTTGCGAGTTGAGGCGGGCCTTGAGATCGATGAACTCTTCGGTAACGTCCTGCGCTTTCACCCGCTCGTAGACGACCCGCACGCCGAGATCTCGCAGGCGCTCGAGCGCGCGGGTGAAATGCTGAGAGGGGACGCGCAGGACCATGTCGACGTACGGACCGAGCTCTTCATCTTCCCCTCGCGCCGCTCCGCTCGTGACGACGTAACCACCGAGCTCCTCCGCGATCGCAGCAGCGGCGCTCTGCACCTGCCGCGGCGCCTCGGCCTCCAGGCCGAGCTCTGCCGTTCGGACGATCTGGCGGGTGATCGAGCTGACTTCCGGAACAGCCGGGGCGGGCGGGGGCGCCAACTGTTCCTTGGAAGGAGCGCCGGCGGCCTGTTCGTCTCTCGCGCAAGCGGAAAACAGCAGCCCTACGCACACCGCCACCCAAATGATTCCGCGCCGTTGCATGTAGGCTCCTCCCACCGTAGAACGAACGGCCAAGCCGGATCTTACAGCATCAGGTTTTTGCGGGTTTCTGGCTACGCGGGCCGAACGATCTGGTAGAGCGAGACCGGGAACGGGTGGAGATGGGATTGAACTCGCGGTGGGCTCTTGGGATCGGCGTGCTCCTCGTCGCCGGCACGCTCCAAGCCGAAAAGGCGCGCAGCGTTGCGGCGTTGACCCGCTGGACAGCTCGTACGCCCGACGAGATGCTGGATCTCGCGTTGCGGCGCGCCGCAGCGAACGGCGACACCGCGTTGGCGGGGCTGGCCGTTGCCTATGCTCTGGCCGATCGAGCCTCGGCCGGTCGGGCCCGCGCCGGGCTCGAGGCGCTCGGGCGCAGCGATGGCGAAATCGCCGCGCAAGCTCGGTGGATCGCCGCCGAACTCGACCCGACGCCGCGCGCGCTACCGTCGGGCCTCGTGCGCACGTGGTCGGTGCTCGGCCCCTTTCAGGATACCGGCGGCGGCCTCACGCGGCGAGAAGGTCCCGAGCAGCCCGGGCATTTTTGGGGCGATCCCAACGCTTCCTACGCGTGGGGCGCCTACGAGGTGCGGTGGAGGGAGGTTCCTCGCGAAGTCGTCTCCGCGCGAGGCGTGCCGCTCGATTTGATGATTCATCCGCGCAAGGAGAGCTGCTCGTATCTCGCGACGAAGGTCACGCTGAAGGACACGACCCCGTTCGTCGTCTGGACCGCCTCGAGCGGCTCGGTGCGCCTCCTCTGGGACGGGCTCGACGCCGGAACGAGCGAGGAAGATCATCAAGGATCGGTTTTCGACAGGATGGCGGCGAAAATCGAGCCCACGGCCGGTGATCATGTCCTCGGCATCAAGGTCTGCACCGGCGCGCTCAACGACGATGGGCGCGTCCGCATTCGAGCCACCGGTCTTTCGGGAAAACCCCTCGACTTGACGACCTCCGTTGCTTTTGCGGCCAAGCCGGCGGAAGCCAAGCAGACCCTCTCACCGGTTGTGACTTCTCTCGGGCGAGCGATCGCCGTCGCCAAAGATCCGCCCGAAGAGCGGGCCCTCTCGGCGAGCATCGTGCGCACGTTGGGCGACAGCGACGATCGCCGGTCGCCCCGGGCGCCCGGGCTGCTCGAAAAAGTCGCCAGCGGCAAGAAAACCGACCCCGATGCCATCGCGATGGCCGGATGGGTATCGCCATTCGGCGCGTCGCGCAGCGGCTCGCTCAACCTCGCCGTCGAGCGCGCGCTCGCTGCCGGTGACGCGGCGACGGCCAGCTTCGCGGAGCGACGGCTCGCCGTGGCGCGCCTTTCGGCGCGATGGTCGGATTGGGCCATGGCGACCCTTGCGCGCGAGCCGCTCGCGTCCGAACAGGATTCCGAAGCGCGGCTCATCCGCTCCATGGTCAAAGGAGGACTCGGTCTCGAATCGCTCCGGCGCGTCGCGCTGACCGAGATGCTGGAGACCGCCAACAGCGAAGGCGCTCGCGCTTCGGTCGCACTCTGGCAAGAGTTGGCGACACTCGCCAAACAGCTCGATACCCCGCTGTTCGCGAAGGCCAAGAATCAGCTCACCCAGCTCGTGCCGGAAGCACGCGATTCCGGTTGGGTCGAGGCGATGACCGCGTTCAGCCGAGGCGCGGTGAAGGCCGCGGCGGAAGAAGCGCTCGCCGCCGGAGCTATCACGTCCGACGCCGAGCTCGTGGAGGTCGCCGAGACGCTGGTCAACGCGGGACTTCACGACGACGCGCGCACCGTTTACGAGCGGGCGGCGCGCCTCTGTCCCAACCGCGCATCGGTTTGGGCCGGCCTTGCCTCGGCGACCTTCGAGGCCGGCCGCGCCCCGGAAGCGACGCGTGCGCTCGCACGCGCGCGCCAACTGGAGCCGGCGGAGGCCAAGTACCGCGCCGAGTTGTCGTATCGTGCCGAAAGTGCCCGGCTCGCCGCGCGCTCCGGACCGAGCGAAAAGGGGCCGGCGCCCGCCGCCACCGACGAGGAGCGCGCCGCCGACATGGTCTACCTCGTCGAACCGTCCGCCTTTCTGTCGCGCAAAGACAAGGATCCCGCCAAGAAGGGTGAAGTCTTCGATCGACAGCTGCATTGGGTGCGCGCGGTCACGTTTCACGCGGACAGGCGGGTCTCGCAGCTCATCCAATACGCGCGCGAAATCGTGATCGAGCCCCGCACGCAAGAAGAGCTCTACGAGCCCATCCCGGCCGAGGGGGACGAGACGGAAATCCTTCGCGCTCGGGTCCACCGCGCGTCGGGGGGTGTCGCTTTTGCCGAGGAACAAAAATCGGAAGGCGGCCGGCCGACGATCCGCTGGCCCGATCTCAAGACCGGCGACGTCCTCGAGGTCGCCATCCGTTCGTGGACGAAAGGCCCGGTCGGGGGGCGCGGAGATCCTCCCTACTATTTCATGGACTACGCGGGTTCGCTCGCCACCCATCCTCTTCTTTACAACGACGTCATCGTCGACTCGCCCGCCGATCATCCCCTCGCCGTCGACGTCCTTCATGGCAAACCCGATCGTTTCACCGACGACACCAAAAAAGGCCGGCGCATCGTGCGCATGATTTGGGATAAGCCGGTCATGGTGCCGGACGAGCCCTTTGCTCCGAAGTCGAGCGAGATCTTGCCGACCATCATCGGGTCGACGTTCGCCAACTGGAAGGTGTTTCGCGAGTGGTACCAAGCCGCGGTCGCCGGGTTCACCGAGCCCGATGACCAAGTGCGCAGGCTGGCCGCCGATCTCACGAAGGGCAAGACGTCGCGCGAGGAAAAGGTGAAAGCCATTTTCGAGTACGTCGCCGACGACATTCGCTACGTCAATTACATCTCCGGCGAGTGGTGGCTTCCGAACCGGCCGCAGCAACTGTTGGCCCGCCGGCAGGGGGACTGCGACGACAAGGCGATCTTGCTCATCACGCTTCTCAAGGCGGTGGGCATCGAAGCGACCGAGGTTCTGGTGCAGACGCGCTACACGGGGCAGCCGTCGATGCTCCTCTCGCAACGCGCGGCCCTCCCGCTCTTCGATCACGGCATCGCCTATTTGCCCGGTCCCGGCGGAGGACCCGGGCAGTGGCTCGATGCCACCAGCCCCCAGAGCCGGCTCGGCCCGCTGCCGTCGATGGATGCCCGCGCGCTCGCCCTCTACGTTTCGCAAGGACCGCCGGTCATGGTGAAAACGCCTTCCGGCTCACCCGACGAGCACGGCGTCGATGGCACCTGGAAGATCCAGCTCAGCGCGTCGGGCGCAGGTGATCTCGACGCAACCGAAAGGCACATCGGCGACCACGCCTTCATTCTTCGCAGCAGCCTCGGCGAAAAAGACGCCCGTGCGCAATGGGTCGAGCAAAATCTATTGGCCGGCTGGTTTCCCACCGTCGAAGTCGGCAAAGACGTGGAATTCGCCGGCAACCTGGCGCAGGGGGCGGCCCGGGTGCACTACCGCGCCCACTCCGACGGCCTCGCGCGCCGCGAGGCCAACGAGCTCGTGGTGCCGCTCGCCCCTTCGTCGACGATGACATCGCAGCTCGCGCCGCTCGTGAAGCGAACGTTGCCCGTCGTTTTGCCCCCCAACTTGGCGCCGAGCCACCAGACCCGGTTCATTCGCGTCCTTCCTCCGCCCGGTTACAAGACCGCGGAGCTCGCCAAGGGCGGCGAAGAAAAAGGGGGCGAGTTTGGTAACGCCAAAGTCGAGATCAACACCGACCCGGAAAACCCGCGCGGCGTTCTCGTGAAGCGAACGGTCGTGTTCGACATGAGCACGATCCCCGTCGAAAAATACGACGCCTGGCGCGCCTGGCTGCAGCGGGTCGACGCCCTGATGCATCGCTCGGTACGCTTCGCCCCCGCGACGGCGAAGGCCCGCGGAGGCCCATCGTGAAAAATCGTAGCTTGGCGGCTGCGCCGTCGACGCTGGCGGCTGCCATTTTGATCCTCGCCTCGGGAGCGTGTGCGGGGCGGCAGACGAAGTTCGGGCGCGGCGATGCCAAATTCGATCTCGCGGGGCCTTACGCTCGCGCGGTCGAGGTCGAACAAATGCAGGGCTCGGAAGCCGCGATGAGGGCGTACCTGGAGCTGCTCGACCGCTCGCTCGCGAACTCCGCCTCACCTTATGCGCCGTCCGCGCTCCTCGCGTCGGTCGACGCGCTGGTGACCCGATCGGCGCCGAGTCTGGACAAGATAGGCAACGCGCACGGGCTCGCCTTTCGACATCCGGGCGGGATGAAGACGGTCCTCGATCGGTTGACCGACGCCTACGCAGCGGCGAGTGGCTCCGGTCCTTTCGCCCGCGGCGTGGTGGCGCGCGGAGCGCTCGAGCTCGCGTTGCATGAAGGAAACGCCCCTCTCGCGCAGACCTGGCGACAGCGCACCGGATGCGCGCGCGCTGCCACCGTCGTAGGTCCGCTCGATTGGGCGCCGATCACCGCCATGACCCGCGAAACGCCGCTCGAAGCGCCGACCAAACCGCTCGAGGCATCCTACCGGGGCGTCGGACCCTTCGTGGAGAACGTTCCTCCCCTCACCGTACCTGCCGACGGGTGCGAGATCGGCCTGATGACCACCAGCATCCTCGAGGGGTTGCGGGCGGTGGTGGTGGACGTCGACGTGCCCAAGGCGCAGCAGATCGGCGTCGCTCTCGAGAGTCCTTCGGCGGCGGCGCTGGTCATCGGAGGCAAGCT
>WNGB01022276.1_pt1 | contig 10279 bp, 10 predicted proteins | sample 5400681 | NCBI WGS metagenome assembly WNGB01 (sample SAMN13153367, study PRJNA577476) | soil metagenome | isolation source: 115 cm soil or saprolite under grassland replicate 2 | place: USA:California | collected 2016-06-15
CTCGGCCTGCGCGCCGGAGAGGACCGTTCCGGCACCGACGATCGCGCCATGCTTCGCGAACGCATCGTCGGTCGCGAGCTTCGCGATGAGCTCGTACGCGTCGGGCACGGTGAGCGTGATCTCCACGAGGCGGACGCCCGCCTCCGCCATCGCGCGCGCGGCGCGCTCGGCGATCTCGGGCGTGGCCGTGCGGATGACCGCGACGAGCCGGTCTTCCCCGAAGATCCGGACGAGGTCGCGGCGCAGCGCAAGAGCGTGGGGGGTTCTCGGGGGGCGGAGCCCCCCGGTGGTTGTCATCTCAGGCAATCGTATCGCCCGGTGACCGTGCGATGGCCGCCGCCACGCGGCCGGCGAGCTCCTCGGCCGTGGCGAGATCCTCCGGAGCGAAACGGCGCCGCGATTCCGCATTCGTGAACGACATCGCGCCACGCACGTGCCCGTCCACCCGCAGCGGAACGCCCATCCACGAGCAGATGCCGCGCTCGAGCAGCTGGCGTAAGTGGTCGCCGTTCCGAGCGAGGCGCTGCAAACGGTCGGGGTCGACCTCCTCCCAGACGAGTGGCCGGGCGTCGCGCAGCACCTCCCACACCGGATGCGCTCCCAGCGGATCGCGCCGATAGCGGCTCGCGATGGCCCAGTTCGCGCGCTCGACGTCAACGTCCAATGCCGCAAGGGACACGCGCCGCAGCGATCCATCCGCCTCGAGCAGATCGATCGCGCAGAAGTCGGCGAGCTTCGGCACCGCGAGCCGGGTGATCTGCTCGAGGCGCCGCTGCACCGCGGTCTCCTCACTCAGCGTCTCGCCCGCTTCGAGCAGGAGTCGCATGCGGCCTTCCGCGGCCTCCGCGGCCCCCCGCGCGCGCCGCTCGGCGTCAAGCAACGCAGCACGGTCGATCGCGCCGGCGACGCGTTCGGCGATGAGACGGAGCAGGCCGAGCTCGTCAGGTGTGAAGGCGTGTCCATGTTCGCCGGCGAGGTAGAGGAGGCCGACGAGCTCGCCCTCGGCGTGCAGCGGCGCGACGACGGACGCTTGCACCCGCGTCCCGACGAGCGCGTCGAGCTCGGTGGCGGAACTATCGAGGATCGCCATCGGCCGGCGCGACTGGATGGCACGCTCCGCGTCGCCGCCGCGGATCCGCACCGGCGCGCGCAGCATCTGATCGATCCCGACCGCGGCGCGCACGGCAAAGCTTCCCGCGGGGAGACCCGGCACGAGCACGAGCGCGGCGTGCGCGTCAAAGACAGGCATGATCCGCCGCAGCATCTCGGACAGCTGGTCGTCGAGCCCGCTGCGCGCGAGCGCGGCGTCGGTGATGCGCTGCAGCGCCTCGAGCCGCGCCGTCGCGACCTCGGCCTCCGTTCGCGCGGCACGTTCGCGATCGAGCAGCTCGCGACGCTCGCTGTCGGCGCGTCGCAGATCCTCGATGTCGCTCGCGTCGCGGATGAGAGCGGTGCGCTCGCGGCGCATCACGCCGACCTCGCGCAGCATCGCCGACACGATGAGCGCCGTGAGGCCGTAGAGGATGAGGATGAACGCGAGGTAGGGGAGCTCGATCGGGAGGCCGAGCGCGCGCTCGCGCCAGATCGCGAGTCCGAGGAACTCGAGCGACACGATCAGCGTCGCGCCCCCCGCACCGACCTCGCCGAGCCGGAACGCGGCGGTGATGATGAACAGCACCGCGAAGAGCGGGAACAGGACCCAGTTCGGGTCGGGCGTGACCACCAGCATCCCGAGGAAGATGACGATGCAGTCCCCGACGAAGGCCACCCTCGAGGTCTGCTCCTGATCCGCCGTGGTGGTCGCCCGTCCGGACAGGACGTGCAGCACCGCCGCCCACGCCAAGAGGAAACCGGAGAGGGCGAGAACGTATCCCAGCCCGAGATTCGGAAGAAGCGGTGCGATGAGCAGCGCGGCGAGCGCGCCCGCGGCGCGCGTCCAGGTGATCGCGCGCTCGAAACGTCGCGGTGCTTCCTCGCGAGCGTCAGCGCTCGATGAGGAAGACCCTTGCGGGCGCACCGTCACCGCCTTCGAACTTGATCGCGCCGCAGGCGAGGTCGTATTCGCCGGGCCGCACGTCCTTCAGGTCGAGCCCCTCGACGATCACGATCTTCGCGCCGAGGAGCATCTTATGAGTGGGATAGCCCTCCTTCTCGGGCCCCTGCGGTTCGATGGAGAGGTAGTCGATGCCAACGAGCTTCATGCCGCGGTCGACACACCAGCGTGCCGCGGTGCGATCGAGCGCGACAAAGTCGCGGTCGAACGGCTTCACCGGCTCGCGCCAGCGCTCGCTGTTGCGGGTCTTGAAGAGGATGCGCTCCGTCCCCTCCGGTATGTCCGCTTGCTCGAGCCATGCCGCGCTGATGTGTCGCGGGCCGTCGAACTCGACCACGCGACACGGTCCGACGAGCGCGTCGACCGGGAGCTGATCGACCGTGCCCGCGCCTTCGATGAAGTGCACGGCCCTTCCTCGCCAGGCCAGGTCGGCATATCCGCGCGCATCACCAGCGACGCGTCGTGCACCTTCACCCACGCACCTCCACCACGGTCTTGATCTGGGACGGATCGTGCGGCAACGCGCGTGCGGCGTCCGCGAGCGGAACCCGCCGCGTGATGAGCGCGCCGAGGAACCCCGGCCAGCGGCGCTCCGCCTCGGAGAGGTCAGTGATCCCTTGGCGGAAGTCGTCGGACTTCGCGTTCACGGTGCCGAGGACCAGCACGTTGTTCAGCACGAGCTTCTGGTTGATGACATCGGCGGCCACCTCGAGCGAGCGCATCGCGCCGGTGACGCTGGTCAGGATCACCGCCCCGTTCGCACCCACGAGCCGTAGGCACTCGAACGCCACCCCGGAGTTACCGGTCGCCTCGATCACGAGGTCGATCCGCTTGGAGCGCTCGGCGATCTTCACCAGCGGTGTAATGCTCGTCGCGGCGTAACTCGCCCCGATCCGCGCGAGCAGAGCCTCCTTCTCCGGCTTGTGCTGGCGCTCGACGACGGTGACGTCGAGCCCCTGAAGACGAAGCTTGGTCGCCGCGAGGATCCCGACCGGACCGCCGCCGGCGACGATCGCGGTGCGCGGCTCCCACACCGTCATACGCCGCTGCGCGGCGACGAGGTGGCGCCACCCCTTTTCGGTGATGGTGAGCGGTTCGAGGAGGACCGCTACCTCGATGATGGCTTCGGGCACGACGAAGAGGTACTCGTTCCTCTCCGCAAATCGCTCGGCACAGAAACCGTGGAGGCACTTGATGCCGCGCTCGCGGAAGCCGCCCCACAGACACATGTCCTGCTCGCCGGCGCGGCAGTTCGGACAGCCGTCGGGGCGGCGAACGCTCGCGACGACCGGCGTCCCGGCCTTCAAAGCCCCCGCGTCGCGGGCGACGCGTCCAAAGCTCTCATGACCGAGGACCAGCACGTCGGCACCGTCGGGAGCCTGGCCGTACTCGCCGCGCTCGATCTCGGCATCGGTGCCGCAGAGGCCGACGCGCACGACGTCCACGAGCACCTCGTCCTCGGCGGGCATCGGGTCGGGCACGAGGCGCACCGCGCCGGAGCCCGCGCGACCCGGGACGACCGTGAGCGCACGCACGCTCGGAGCATATGAGCACTCCGGCCGCGATACTGTCGCGCGATGGTCACGCCGCGCGAGGTCGAGCTCATATTCCGTGAAGCGGGCGCCTTTCGCGAAGGACACTTCGTCCTCGCGTCGGGCAAACACTCGTCGCGCTACCTCGAGAAGTTCCAGGTGCTCCAGTGGCCGGTGCGCACCGCCGCCCTCTGCGCCGACATCGCGGAGTGGGCGCGGTCCATCGGACCGCGGACCGTCGCCGGACCGACGACGGGCGGCATCATCCTCGCGCATGAGGTCGCGCGACAGATGGAGCTGCGGGCGGTCTACGCCGAGCGCATCGAGAACGGTCCTGGCAGGGAGTTCCGGCGCCCCTTCGAGCTCGGATCCACGGAGCGCGTCCTCGTCGTCGACGACATCATGACGACCGGCGGATCCGTCCAGGAGACGATCGACGCCGTTCGCGGCGCTGGCGCGCAGGTCGTGGGCGCGGCGGTCCTCGTCGACCGCTCGGGCGGGTCCGCGACGATCGATGTCCCGCTGCATGCGCTGTGGACGGTCGAGATCCCGACGTACGCGCCGGCGGACTGCCCGCAGTGCGCCGCCGGCGTTCCGCTCGCAAAGCCTGGCACGACCCCTGCTCAGGTGGCGAACGGATGAAAGAGCTGCTCAAGCTCATCCGCACCCTCGCCTGGTTGGCCTTCGCGGCCGCGATCTATCAGGAGCTCCGCAAGCCTCCGGAAGCGCGCACCTGGAACGGCAAGGTCGCGGGAGTCGTCCCGTATGACTTCCGCGTGCCGACGCTGGATCGACTGCGGGACGCGTACTGGGCGCCGGACAGCGATCAGCTCGTTTCGGAGAACGTCTTCGGTGTCGGCTGGGCCGTGAACATCCCGGTCGCCGCGCGAAAGCTCAGCGAGATCGTGTCGCAGTACGCGGAGTCGAGCGCCGCGCTGCGCCGACGCGTTTCGCGGCGCGACGAGGCGCGAGCGCTACCCGACGAGGCGCCATCGCTACCCGACGAGCCCTGATCTCCAGATACGCGGGAAGGTGGCGCTCGAGCTCGTCCGCTGACCCCGGCTCGCCGCCCTCGTAGCTCGGCGAGTACTCCCAGAGCCCGTCGACGAGCAGACCGTTCTTCGCGCAGGCGTTGACGAGATCGCTGGTGCGGTGCCCGTACTCGAGCGTAGGCGCTTCGACCTTCACCGTGCCGAACTCCCAGACGGCGTCGTCGAACGGGATCGACCCGTCGTCGAAGTAGCGCTGCTTGAAGCCCCAGCCCGTCCCCGTCCACGTCTCCTGCATGCGCAGCGCGACGGGATGCATGGTGGAGAAGACGTAGATCCCGCCGGGGGCGAGGACGCGTGCGGCCTCGGCGATGACGCGTTCCGCGTCGGGCACGAAGACCAGCGAGTGGTGGTGGCTCACGATATCGAACTCTCCGTCCGCGAATGCCGAGAGGTCGCGCATATCGCCCTGCACGAAACGCAGCTTCGTGCCTCGGTCGCGCGCGAGCGCGCGCACCGTCGCGAGCTGGCGCTTCGAGATGTCGAACAGCGTCGTCGTCGCGCCGAGCTCCGCGAACAGGACGGCGTCCCATCCACCGCCACCGGCCAGGGACAGCACGCGCTTTCGCTCAAGCCCTACGCCGCGGAGCCGTCCACGCGTCAGCTTCTCGAGGAAACGCCGCTTGCCACGGGCGTCCCGCGGCGGCTTGCCGAGCGGACGCGTGTACGGGATGCCGGCCTCCGCCAGTCGCTCCCACATCCGACGGTTGTGCTCGCCGACCTCGTCGAATGCGGCCCGTCGCGTCAGGGCAGATCCTCGCAGCACTTGTTCAGATGCGCGTTCAGGAAGCGACGGACGCGCGCATCGTCATATGTCGTCAGCTCGTCGATCCAGCTCCACGCGGTGAGCGCGATCGTGCCCGGCGCGATCTTGTCGTACGGGCGGATGAGCAGCTTGACCTCGCCGTATTTGTCCTTCGGATACGTCGTGAGTAGTGCCTGCAGCGCCGCGAGCGATTCGGCCGGGATGTTGTTGTACGAGGCGACGACGCCACCGTGCTCGAGGTTGTGCACCGCCCGCTCGTCCGGAACGACCTCGCTGTGAAAGCCCCATGTCGTCGGCGCAGGCCAGTGCGGACCGTACGTCGGCGGGTACGACGGATACGGGATGGCCTGGCCTTCGGGGATGTGGTTGCCGACGCCGCTGCCCGGACCGGTGAACTTACCTGCGCTCTCGCCGACGCCGAACGACTGCGCGACGAGCACGCCGATCACGAGAACGATCGCACCGGCGCCGATCGCGAGCCACGGCACGCGGCGATGCCACGCGTAGTTGCTCTGTGCCTTCGTGCGCGACGCGACCCGCTTCTTCTTGCGTGGCATGCGGCCGCGCTACTGATGGAGCGGCGAAGGCCGCTCCAGAAAGCCGGAGCCGGAGGCGGAGGTCACTGCGCGAGCGCCGCGTCGACCGCGTCGCGGATCCGCGCGAGGCGGCGCTTGCGATCGGCGACGAAGCGTTCGATGCCTGCGAGCAGGTGCTGCGGCGAGAGGTGCGCTTCAGCGATGACCTCGTCGACCGTCCCACCGGTGCGCCAGCGGTCGTCCCAGTCGGAGGTCAGCGAGTACTCGGCGACGACGGGGTGCTCGATCCAGTCACGCATGACGCGCCGCGAGCGGTTGCTGATGACCATCGCGTCGACGCGGTCCGCGGCCGAGGCGATCTCGTCGCGGTAGCGCTGGTCCTGCAGCGCGAAGAGCTGCGGGCTGATCGCGGCGATGATCTTCACGTTGAGCCCGCGCTCGTCGAGCTGCGGCAGGACCTTCACAAGGTTCGCCGTCGTCGAGGTGCCCTGCACGAAGATGGTCCCCATCCGCGGCTGCCCGTCGCGATAGCGGCGGATGAAGTAGGCGCCGCGCGCGGCGGCGAAGTGCGAGTCCATGCCGAGTGCCTTGCGGTCAGGGATGTCGACGTTCGGCCGCGTGAGATGCAGCGCGACGATCGGTGCCTTCTGGCGCAGCGCGGCCCCGAGCACCACCGGCACCTCGTTGTACTCCCACGGATGGAGATCGGTGACCGCGCCGTCGGGAAAGAGCTGCGTCACGCCGGTCTCGAAGATGCCGAAGTGCGTGCGTGAGTCTTCAGCGGTCTCCGGACCGGAATGTCCGGCGATCCATAGCACCTTGCCGACGCGTAGCTCGCAGTCCTGCGCGAGCTGGCTGAAGAGACGCATCTCGCCGTACTTGAGATACGAGAACGCGCCGTACGTCGAGCACGCGCCCCAGAACCCGTTGAAGTCCTCGAACGGGTCTTCCGCGAGATTTACCGAGGCGATGCCACAGGCGACACCGGAGTTCGTGAACTCCGTGATCTGCTGCGGCAGCAGGGCGCCGTGGATGTTCGTGTCGCGCTGGTACCAGCCCCAGCCCTCGACCTCGCCGAATCCTTTCATGAAGCCGGCGATGTTGGTCGACTCGGCGAGGTCCGCCGACATCGCGATGAAGAGCGGCCGGCCGTACTCCGTTCGCGCAAACGAGTTGACCCACGAGCCCCAGGTCGCGAGAGCGGCGCGGTTCGGCTTCTTCTCGCCGGGCTTCGCCCACATCGCTTCCGGGTAGCGCTCATAGTCGAAGATGCGCTCGTCCTTGAAGATGTCCTTCGCGCGGCCGCCGAGGAAGAACGTCGGTATCTCGTCCGGCACCCTGCGCGCGATCTCGGTCAGGCGATCGGAGAGGTAATCGCTCACATCGGGGCGCGAGCGGAGCACCGATGCGGCGACCTCGAGGTTCCGGCGAGCTTGCCTCACGATAGCGTCGCCGTCCTTCGGCGCGGGCTGGTCCACGCCCTCGTACTCGACGCCGTACTTCTTCTGGAATTCCTTCCGCAGCTGCCAGAAGAGCTCGTGGTTCATCGTGTGTGCGGTCCCGTGCGACGCGTAGTCGTACTTGAGGTACCCGCGGCCTTTGCGCGTGCGGAACCAGCCGACGCTCGGGACCTTCTCCGGATTCTCGCCGCGGGCGGCCTCGAGCACGACCTTCGTCACGTCGTCCCACTCGCTGCCCTGATCGGTGCCGACGACGCGCCACCCGTACGGCTCGAACCAGTCGCGCGGCGTGCCGTGCACGACGCTCGAGACGGCGTTCACGTCGATGCCGAAGTCGTTCCAGTCGAGGAGGAAGACGAGGTTCGAGAGCCCGAGGCCCCAGGCCGAGTTGCGCGTCTCGTGACTCGCGCCCGGTGTCAGCCCGCCCTCACCCTCGACGGCGAAGACCTTGACCTCCTCGGCACCCGCGATCTTGAGCGCGACCGCCTGGCCCACCGTCGGCGGCATGCCATGCCCGGAAGGTCCGGTGTTCCACTTAAGGAACAGCGTCTTGCCGGCCATCTCGGCGTGACCGGGAAGGCCGCCGTGGCGGCGGAGTCCCAGCAGGTCCTCCCAGGTCAGCGCGAACTTTCCATCGAACGGGAACGCGAAGCGTTCGTCGCCCGTGCGTTCGTGCCGCACGCGCATCGCCTCGTTCAGCGTCGCGAGCGTCGCGTAGATGAGCGGCACCGTGTGGCCGGCCGAGAGGATGAAGCGATCGCCGAAGCGTCGCCACGGTCGCAGCAGGTCGTGACGCATGGCCCCGGACAGCACGAGGGCGAGGAGCAGGTGCACCTTGGAGCGCGAGCCGCCGGGATGCCCGCTCTGCCGGTAGTTCAGCGACAGGTCGATGAACTCGTCGACGACGTCCTTTGTGACCTCCCACAGCGGGAAGGCCGGTGCTGAATCCGTGAAGAGGCGCTCGACCTCGGAAGTGATGGTGCGAGCCACAGGGCTTTTTGTAGCACCATTTGCGCCGTGAGCGGCGGCGCGCGCGACATACCCGAGACCGTGCACATCGCTAGCGAGGGCGAAACGCTCGAGGCCGACCTCTACGGTGCGCTTCCATCCCGACGCGCCGCGATCCTGGTCCACGGTCAGAACTGGGATGCCAGCGGATGGCGCGAGGTCGCCCAGCACCTGATCGCGCGTGGCGTGGCCGCGCTCGCTTTGAATCTTCGCGGGTACGACGGAAGCTCAGGGAAGACCAACGAGTTCGCGCCGCCGGCATCGTGGTCGCCCGTCACCGACCTGCGGGCCGCGAAGACGCTGCTGCGGGAACGTGGCGCTCGGGAGATAGCGCTCGTGGGCGCGTCGATGGGCGGCCATGCGATCCTCGCCTCGAGCTTCGAAGCGGATGTCGATTGCATCGTCTCGGTGTCGGCGCCTGTCGTCGCAGTTCCGGACGAGCTGTCGCGCCGCGTCACCGGTCGAAAGCTGTTCGTGTGCGCGGACCAGGATTCGACCGGCGCCGCGCCGTACGTGCGCCGCTGCTTCGACGTCGTGTCTACACCGAAGACCCTCCTCATGTTCGGCGGCAAGGAGCACTCGCGCGGGATGTTCGCGGCGTCCTATGGAGCCGAGGCGCTCGAGGCGATCGTCGACTTCGTGGCGCGCGGGATCTGATGCCCGCTCGCGTCAATCCCGACGTCCCCGGCGAGCCGCTCCTGCTGAAGCGCACCGGCAAGCGTCTGCGCGCGCTGCGGCGGAAGCGCGGGCTGACTATGGCGCAGCTCGGCGCCGACAAGCGCGGCCGCGTCTACTTCGAGAGGCAGTACGTGTGGAAGATGGAGACCGGCCGCGTCGCGCCGTCGCTCGCCGCGCTCGCGCACTTCGCGCGCCGGCTCGACGTCACGCTGTCCGAGCTGCTTCGCGGGATCTGACGTGCGCGAGCGGCAGCGTCACGTGGAAGGTCGTGCCGGCGTCCGGGTTGCGCTCGGCCCAGAGCCGTCCGTGGTGCCGTGACACGATCTCGCGGCTGATGTAAAGCCCGAGCCCCAGACCGCCAACGTGATCGGCGCGCGGATCCGGCGAACGGTAGAACAGGCCGAAGATCTTCTCGACCTCGGCCGGGGCGATGCCGATGCCCTCGTCACGCACCGACACGATCGCGTTCGCCCCGCTCTGGTGCAACGACATCTCGATGCGGCCCGTCTCCGGTGAATATTTGATCGCGTTGCCGACGAGATTCTCCAGGACCTGTTCGATGCGATCGCGGTCCGCGACGATGGGTGCCGCACCATCGATCTTCGTCTCGATCTCGTGGCCCTTGCTCAGGAGCTTCATCCGCTCTCCGACCTCACGAACGACCTCCGCGAGCTCGATCTCCGCGAGCCGCATCTCGACCCGACCCTGCTGCAGGCGGGACACGTCGAGCAGCTCGTCGATGAGGCGCGCCAGCTTCTTCGCCTGGCGGTTCGCCATCTCGAGCGTCTCGTCCGCCCGCTGCGCTTCCTCACGCCACGAATTCGGGATGTCGGTCGCTCCCCCGAGGCGGCCCATACGGCGCCGCGCGATCTGCATGAAGCCGCTCACGGCGGTGAGCGGCGTGCGCAGCTCGTGCGATGCCATCGAGAGGAACTGTGTCTTGAGCTTGTCGAGCTGCTCCAGCTCGACCAGGCGCTGGCGCAGTCTGCGTCGCTCGAGAGCGCGCCCGACCGTCGCGCGCAGCTCGTCGACATCCGATGGCTTGATGAGGTAGTCGTACGCGCCGCTGCGCAGCGCCGTCACCGCGGATTCGAGCGAGGCGTAGCCGGTGAGCATGATCGCCACCGTGTCGGGCCACAGCTTCTGCGTCTCGCGGAGGACCTCGATGCCGTCGAGGTCGTCGAGCCGCAGGTCCGT
>WNGB01027052.1_pt1 | contig 10279 bp, 7 predicted proteins | sample 5400681 | NCBI WGS metagenome assembly WNGB01 (sample SAMN13153367, study PRJNA577476) | soil metagenome | isolation source: 115 cm soil or saprolite under grassland replicate 2 | place: USA:California | collected 2016-06-15
CAAGGCCCGACCGCTGCTCTCCAAGGCCCAGGTCGTGCACGTCCATTCCAGCACCTGGATGAACCAGGTGGCGGCCCGGCTGGCCGTCCGCGTGGGCAAACCCTACGTCCTCACCCACTACGGCACGGAGATCTGGCACTACGAAGGCGGCGATGCCCGCTTCCAGAGATTCAACCGCGACGCGCGGCACGTCACCTTCTACAGCCGCGCCCTGCTCGAGCGCGCACGGGCCCTGGCCGTGCCTTTGCGCGCATCGTCCGTCGTCTATCCGCCGGTGGCCGACGCGTTCCACCCTCTTTCCGCGGACGAGCGGAGCGCGGTGCGCCGGCGCCTCGCCCCCGGCGCGGGGGCGCTCCTCGTCAACGTCAAGCGGCTACATCCCCTGGCCGACCAGGCGACGCTGTTGCGCGCCTTCGCTGTCGTCCGCCGCCAGCGCACGGACGCGGTGCTGCTCGTGGCGGGGACGGGTGAGATGGAGGTCCCGCTGAAGGCGCAGGCGGCCGCGCTCTCTCTGGGCGAGGCCGTGCGCTTCCTCGGGCTCGTCCCCAACGAGGAAGTGGCCGCCCTGCAGGGCGGGGCCGACCTGTTCGTGCTGTCCTCCGTCCTGGAAGCCACACCCACCGTGGCCCTGGAGGCGCTCGCCTGCGGCACGCGCGTGGTGTCCACCGACAACCCCGGTGGTCTCGAGCTGCGCGAGATCTTCGGCGAGGACGTGGCGGTGGTGCCGAAGGGGGACGACGGCGCGCTCGCACAGGCCATCCTCGATCGCCTCGCGCATCCGGGACGCGCTCGCGAGGGCACGGCGCGTCTCGTGGCCGAGCGTTTCCGGGTGGACGGTGTGGCCGAACGCTATCTGGGGCTGTACGCGGAGGCGATGGCGTCGTGAGGACCATCGACGAGGCGGCGCTCAGCGAGGCCGCCGCCGCCCGCTTCCGCAGCGAGTACGACTACGCCGTGTTCGAGTACCGGCGCAGCGCGAAGGTGCTGCAGGCGCTCGAGCGGGCGGGGGTGACCGCGCACGGCCGCGTGCTCGACGCCGGATGCGGAGGAGGCGGGACGGCGCTCTCGCTGGCAGAGGAGTCCGCCTTCGCGGTGGGCCTCGACCTCGAGGCGCGCTTCCGCGGCTCCGGCACCCGCCTGGCCGGGGAGAAAGGGGTCGCGAACGCCGCCTTCGTCCAGGGAGACGCGGCGCGCCTGCCCTTCCGCAGCGCCGCGTTCGATCTCGTGCTGAGCCATTCCGTGATCGAGCACGTCGCCTCCGCGGAGGACTATCTCCGCGAGTGCTTCCGGGTGCTGCGCCCCCGCGGCGTCCTCTATCTCTCGACCGCGCCCACGCTGTCTCTCGCGGGCGCGCACCTGCCGCGGCTCCTCGTCCCGGTGCCGCTCCATCTCCTGATCGGTCGGCGCGCCTCCTTCGCGACCTTCCGCTGGCTGGCCCGCCACGCGCCCTGGATGCTGCAGGAGCCGAAGGAGGCGAATACCTTCATCGCCCTGGCCGAGGAGGGCAAGGATAAGCAGGACGACGTGCTGCAGGCGGTGACCGTCCGGCGCCTCCGGGCCTGGATCCAGGCCTCCGGCTTCCAGCTCGTCCGCGAAGACCGCCACGTGACCGGCTTCTTCCGCCGCGTCCTGCCCGGGCCGGTGCGGCGGGCGCTCGAAGCAACGCCCTTCACGCAGGACGTCATGATCGGCCACATCCAGTGCGTGCTGCTCAAGCCGTGAGCGCCGATGCGTCCGGGCGGCTGGAGGTGCTGGTGCCCGCCGACATCCGCTTTCCCCTCGAGCGCGCGAACGGCGTGCAGATCGTGAAGACGGCCGCGGCCCTGAGCGGGGCGGGAGCGCGCACGACGCTGCTGGTGCGGCAGAGCGATCCCCGGCCCACCCCCGAGATCCTCGCCCTGTACGGGGTCGCTCCCCATTCGGGCCTGCACGTGCGCCGTCTGCAGGTCGTGCACCGGCGCGGCGCCTACGCGTTGCCGCGCGCGTCCTTTCTCGCCCGCGCCTCCCTGGCCGCGCTCCCCGCCTTGCGGAGGGGCGCCGTCGTGCTCACGCGTGATCTCCAGCTCGCGGACGTGCTCCTTCTCCTGCCCGGTGCGCCGCGCGTCGTCTACGAGGCGCACGCGGTGGAGGCGCTCATGTATGGCGAGCGGGCCGCGCTCTACGGCACCGCGGAGAAGACGGATCCGCGCAAGCGCGATCGGCTGCACGGCCGCGAGGGGCGCGTGTGGCGGGGGGCGGCGGCGGTGGTGACGACCACGGCGGGGATCCGCGACAGCTTCGCCGAGGCCTACGGCGAACGGACACGGGTGCACGTGGTGCCCAACGGCTGCGATCCGCCCGCGGGCGGGTTCACCGGCCTTCCCGACGGCGAGCCCGAGATCCTCTACGCGGGCCAGCTCTATCCCTGGAAGGGCGTCGATGTCCTGGTGGAAGCATTCGCACAGGTCCCGCGCGGGCGGCTCGTGATCCTGGGTGGGATCGAGGCCGAGGCGGACATGGCGCGCGTGCGCGCGCTCGTGGACCGCCTGGGCCTCCGAGAGCGCGTGGACATGCCGGGCCTCGTTCCGCAGGCGCGCGTGGCCGACGCGCTCCGCCGCGCCACCGTGGTCGCGGTTCCGTTCCTGCGCACGGCGATGACGGAGCGCCACACCTCCCCGCTCAAGGCCTTCGAGGCCATGGCGGCGGGACGCGCGATCGTCGCCTCCGACCTCCCCTCCACGCGCGAAGTGCTGCAACACGGCCAGACGGCGTGGCTCGTGCCTCCGGGCGACGCCGCCGCCCTGGCCGCCGGCCTGCGGCATGTCCTCGACGATCGCGCATTGGCCGAGTCGCTCGCGCGGGCGGCGCACGCCGCCGCGCCCGCCTACGGCTGGCCGGCGCGCGCCCAGGCCCTCCTCGGTGTCTTCGCGGAGGTGGCGTGAGCACGAGGCCCTGGACGCTGTGGGCGGCCCTGGTCCTCACCCTGCCCCTGGTCACGACGAGGATCCGCGGCGCGGACGAGATCGAGTACTTCGCCTACCTGCATTCGGCCGTGTTCGACCACGACCTCGAGTTCGGGAACGAGTACGAGCACTTCTACGCGCAGGATCCGTCCGGGCTGGCCGGCTTCAAGGCCACGTTCCTCGATCTCCGCGAGCCCGTCACGGGCCGGCACATCAACTTCGCGCCGCTGGGCACGGCCCTGCTCTGGGCCCCGGCCTACCTGCTCGCCCACGGCGCCGTCCTCGTGGCGCGGGCGCTGGGCGCGCCGCTGGCCGCGGACGGGTTCTCGCGGCCGTACGTGATGGCGGTCTGCTACGCGTCGTGGGCCTACGGCATGGCGGCCCTTCTCCTGCTCCATCGCGCGCTCGTGCGTTTCGGCGGCTTCCCGGAGCCGGCCGCGGCCTGGGCCACCGCGGCCGTCCTGTGGGGCACCCCGCTCCTGTACTACGTCACCCTGGGTCCCGGCTTCTCGACGGCGTGCGTGAGCGGCGCGGGCGGGCCGGCCTGGTCCAACTGGCCGCCCTCGGCCTCTTCGCCCTGATCGTATTCGTGCCTCAGCTCTTCGCCTACCGCGCGATCAACGGCGGGTTCGGGCCGTCGCCCCTGGTCGCACGCAAGATGATCTACTACGGCCCGCACGTGCTGTCCGTGCTGTTCGATCCCGCCCACGGACTGTTCGTGTGGGCGCCCCTGCTCTTGCTCGCGGCCGGCGGCCTCGTGCTCGCCGCGCTGCGCGCGCGCGACGGCGATCCCGTGCCGATGGCGCTCCTCGTCGCCCTGCTCCTGCAGATCTGGATCAACGGGTCCGTCGACAGCTGGACCCAGGCCGGCGCCTTCGGCTCGCGGCGATTCGTGGGAGCGACGCCGCTGCTGGCCTGGGGCCTGGCCGCGCTGCTGGCCGTCATCCTCACGCGCATGGGTCGGCGCGCGATCGCGGCCCTCCTCCTCGCCTTCGCCTGGTGGAACGTCTCGCTGATGGTGCAGTTCGGCCTCAAGCTGATGGACCGTCAGGGTCTCGAATGGCCGCGGGTGGCGATCAGCCAGATCACGCAGGTGCCGCGGCACCTGGGCCGGTCGGCCTGGCTGTTCTTCACCGATCGCGAGCGTCTCGTGCAAGAGGGGCGATGATCTCGGAGTCGCTCCTCCAGGCCGTCGCCTGTCCGGTCTGCCTCGAGCCCGGCGGGTGCGCCTCCTGCGCGCGCACGGGCTCCCACGAGGCGACGTGCGCTCCCTATGCCGCGCGGGCGGCCTGCCCTTGCGGCGGGGCCGACAAGGTACGGCTCGCGCGCGACGGCGCGGCCCTCGCCTGCGCGTGCTGCGGCGCGCGCTATCCGGTGGCACAGGCGGAAGGCTGGGTCGACCTCGTTCCGCGGACGTCGGTGGGCGAGGTGACGCAGTATGCCGACCACGAGTTCCACGAGCGCCTGCACGTCACGGAGGCGGAGCCCGTCCTCTCCGCGCGGGTGAAGGCGGACATGATGCGGCGGATGCTGGGAGCGGCCCCGGGCGAGACCGTGCTCGACCTCGGCTGCGGCGCGGGCAAGATGGCGCTCTACGCGGCCCAGGGCGGACGGCGGGCGGCGGGCCTCGACGTCGCCCCCTTCTTCCTCGCCCGCGCGGCGCGCGAGGTGGACCTCGTGCTCGGCGACCTGCGGCGCCTCCCGTTCCGCAAAGGCAGCTTCCCGCGCGCGTATTCGCTCGACGTGCTCGAGCACCTCGACGAGCCGGGGGTGCGCGAGGTCCTGCTCGAAGCGCGGCGCACCCTCGGGCCGCGCGGCCGGCTCTTCGTCTACACGCACGCCATGGAGTCGTCGCGCCTGGCCTCGTTCCAGCGCGGGGTGAACCGGCTGGCCCGGCGGCTGGGGCGGGCCGGGCTCATCGACCACGAGCGCGAGGCCATGCGCAAGAGCGACCATCGCAACGCCATCCGCAGTCACGAGCACTTCGACGAGCTGTGCGCGGGGGCGGGGCTGAAGGTGGCGGAGCGCCGCTATTACAACGTCGTCTTCAAGGCGGTCGTGGAGGACCTCGGCCTGCGCCTCTTCGAGCAGTGGCGGAGACGGGCACCGAAGGCGGAGGCCCACGAGCCATCGGAGCCCACGGCCGGGCGGGAAGAAAGCCGCCCCTCGGCCGCGCTGATGGGTGTGGCCCAGGCCCTGACCTGGCTCCTCAAGCTCGACGTGGTCCTGTTCGGCGGCGTGCGCACGGGCCCGTTCTTCGGCCTGCTCGTGCCCCGCGAGCGCGCGTGAGGATCCTCTACGTGGCCACCGACCAGACGGTGCCGGGCGCCACCGGCGGGAGCGTGCACGTCCTCGAGGTGGCGCGCGGCCTGGCGCGGCGGGGCCACGACGTGCACGTCGTGATCGCGGCGGACGGCGGCCCTCCGCGCGAGGAGGAGGCAGGTGTCGTCTGGCATCGGGTCGACTGGCGGCCGCGCCATCGGCTCTTCCGCTTCCGCGCGCGACCCGCGGTGGAGGCCATCGCGGACGAGGTCCGGCCGGCCGTGGTCATGGAGCGTTACTACAACTTCGGGGGCGAGGGCATCGGGACGGCCTCGCGACGTGGGATCCCGTCCTTGCTCGAAGTGAACTCGCCCGTCGTCGATCATCCCCACTCGGCCAAGCGCGCGCTCGATGCGGCCCTGATCTTGCGGCCGATGCGCCGCTATCGCGAGTCCCTGTGCCGGCAGGCGGCCGCCCTCGTCTCGCCCATCCCTGAGATCGTCCCGGAGTTCGCGCGCGGCAAGACGGAGACGGTGACCTGGGGCGCCAACGTCGACGCGTTCTCGCCGGACCGGCGGCGGGACGAGCTCCGACGCGAGCTGGGGGTTCCGGAGGGAGCCCTGGCCGTCGTGTTCACGGGCAGCTTCCGGCCCTGGCACGGCGTGCACGTGCTGGAAGCGGCGGCGCGGCGGCTCCGGGATCGCGGTGACCTCTACTTCCTCCTCGTGGGCGGACCCCACGCGAAGCCGGGCGAGGGATACCGGGGACGGCGGCTGGGTACCCGGCCCTACACGGAGATGCCCGGGATCGTCGCCGCCGGAGACATCGGCGTCGCACCCTATGATCCGTCGCGTCTGCGCGCGCTGGCGCTCGGCTTCTACTGGTCGCCGCTCAAGATCTTCGAGTACATGGCGTCGGGTCTGCCCACGGTCACCATCCCCCGCCCTCCGCTCACGGAGATCGTGCGCGAGGGCCAGGAGGGGCTGCACGCCCGCGAAGGCGACCCGGTGGCGCTGGCCGACGCCATCACGACGATCGCGAGCGATGCCGCCCTGCGCCGTAGGCTGGGCGCGAGCGCCCGCGTGCGCGTGGTGCAGCGCTATTCCTGGGCGTGCCACTGCGAGCAGCTCGAGCGCGTGCTGCTGCGGATCGCGGCATGAAGGTCGTGCTGGCCACGGAGGTCTACCCTCCCCGGGCGGGCGGGGCGGGATGGTCCACACGGGCGCTCGCCCTCGGCCTCCGCGAGGCCGGCCACGAGGTCACCGTCCTCACCACGAGTCCCGGCGTGGAGGACCTCGAAGGCCTGCGTGTCCGGAGGTTGAGCGCATGCGGCCGGCGCCGGCTGTCCGTGCCGCGCGTCCTCGCGCGCGAGCTGGCCGGAGAGACGGCGGACGCCATCCACGCCCAGCACTCCCTCTCCGCGCTGGGCGCGCTGGGCGGCCTGCGACCCGAGCGCGTGGCCGTCACCGTGCGCGACCACTGGCCGGTCTGCTTCTGGTCGACGCGGATCAGCCGCGGCGCGCTCTGCCCGGGCTGCGGCGTGGGGCCGATGACGCGGTGCGTCGACGGCCACGTGCCCGCGCCGGCTCCCCTCTCCTGGGGAGCGATCCCGTACATGCAGGGCGACCTCGCGCTCAAGCGCGCGGCCCTGCGCCGCGCGGGAGCGACCCTGGCCGTGAGCGGCGCCATCGCGGAGGAGCTGCGCGCGGCCGGCATCCCGCGTGTCCAGGTGATCCCGAACATCGTGGACGCGGTGGAGGCGCGCGCGGTGGCGGCGGGCGCGTGCTCGTTCCCGCTGCCCGAGCGGTTCCTCCTCTTCATCGGGAAGTTCGAGGCGAACAAGGGCGCGCGCCTGCTCATCCCGGCCGTGGCCACGGCGCGCACGGGCCTGCCCCTGGTGGTCCTGGGCGAAGGCAGCCTGGCCCACGCGCTGAAGTTCGACGCGACGGCCGCGGGCGTCACCCTCGTCCTCCGTGGCTGGGCCGAGCGCGAGGACGTGCTGCGCGCCCTCGCCCGTGCCACCGCGCTCGTGTTCCCCTCGGTGTGGCCGGAGCCGCTCTCGCGCGTGCTCCTGGAGGCGCTCGCCCTCGGCACGCCGCTGGCGGCGATGGACACCGGCGGCACGCGCGAGATCCTCGGCGAGAGCGAAGCCGGCCTGCTCGTCACGGAGCCCGCGGCCCTGGCCGAGGCCGTGGGTCGGATCGCCTCCGATCACGCGTTGCGCGGACGGCTGGGAGAGGCGGCGCGGGCGCGCGCGGAGGCCTTTTCCCCGCGCGTGCTCGTCCCGCGCTACGAAGCCGTCTATCGGCGGCTGGCTTGAGGGTGGCGCTGTTGAGCCGCTCCGCGCACCCCTTGCACGACCCGGGGGGGATGGAGCGCGCCGTCTATCTCCTGGCCAAGCACCTTCAGGCCCGCGGTGTGGACACCGTGCTCGTGACGCGGCCGGCCACCCGCGCCGGGACCTTTCCGGGACGCGTGGTGACCGTGCCCTACGGCGACACGGGCCGCGGGCACGGCCGCATCTTCTCGCGAACCCTTCACTACCCCGCCTTCTCGGCACGCGTCGGAGCGACGGTCGCGGACATGGTGCGCGCGGGCGAGGTCGACGTCGTCGATGCCCAGGGCCTGACCGCCCTGGGGTACGGACGGCGGCGGCGGGGGGACGCGAGCCTGCGCGCGCCGCTGGTCATGAACCCGCAGGGCCTCGAGGAGCACAAGGCGAGCGGGCTCAAGCGCGTCGCGCTGACCCGCCTCCGCCGGCTGTCCCGCGAGGCGGCGCGGCTCGCCGATCGCGTGGTTGCGACGGACGAAGCCACCCGCGCGGAAGTGCCCCGCTACCTGGGCGTCGATCCCGCCCGCGTCGTCGTGCTGCCCAACGGCGTCGACCTCGAAGAGATCGCCGCTCTCACCCCGCCGGACGCGGCGGCGGTCGCGGAAGCGGCGCTGCCCGCGCTGCGCGGCGCGGATCCGGTCTTCCTCTCCGTGGGCCGCCTCGAGGGCTACAAGGGGTTCGACGACGCGCGCGCGGCCCTGGCTGCCCTGCACGCCCAGGGACGGCTCGGCCCGACCTGGGCCTGGGCCGTCGTGGGCGAGGGACCCGGGGCCGCACTCCTGGGCCGCGGCCTCACGCCCGCGCTCGCGCCGCACGTCCACTTCACGGGGCGCGTGGAGGACGCGCTGCTCCATGCGCTCTACGAGCGCGCGGACCTCTTCGTGCATCCCACGCACTACGAGGGCTCGAGCCTGGTCACGCTGGAAGCGATGGCGCACGGCCGCGCGGTGGTGGCCACGCGCGCGGGCGGGATTCCGGACAAGGTGACGCACGGCGTGACCGGGCTCCTGGTCGCGCCCGCCGACCGCCCCGGCCTGGCCGCCGCGCTGGGAGAGCTCGCCCAGGATCGGCCGCGGCGCGAGGCGATGGGGACGGCCGGCCGGCGGCGCGTGCGCGACGCGTTCGCGTGCAGCGTGCTCGTGGACGGGACGCTCGCCCTCTACGAGGAGCTGCGCCGAGAGGAGCGCCGATGACGCGCGGGCCTCTCGTTCTCACCCTCGTCGCGGGCGCCCTGACCGCCAGCCTGGCCGCGGTCGTCATCACCGGCCGGCCGAAGGGGCTGCTCGTCGCGGGACTCCTTGCCGCCGCCACCGGGGCCACGCTCGCGTTTCGCGCGTGGACGGGGCCCGGGCCCCGATCGGCGCGGGGCGCGCCTCTGGTGCTGGTCGCGCTGCTCCTGGTGACCGTCGTTCAGTTCCACGTGGGGGGCGGGCGCATTGCCGGCGACGGGGTGAGCTACTACGTCTACGTGCGCTCGCTGATGAAGGACGCCGACCTCGACTTCACGAACGAGTACACGCACTACGAGATGATCGACCGCGCCGACCTGAAGGTGCCGACGCGCACGGGACGGCGCCGGTCCATCTTCTCCGTCGGCCCCGGCCTGGCCTGGATCCCCTTCTTCGCGGCCGGCGAAGCGGTGGCCCGGGCGGAGCGCGCGCTGGGCCGTGACGTGGATCTCAGTGGGTACGGCCCCGAGCACGTCAACGCCGTCGCCCTGGGCAGCCTGCTCTACGGCTTCGGGGCCGTGCTCCTCATCCACGACCTGCTGCGGCGGCACTTTCCCCACGACACCGCGCTCCTGGGCGCGCTGCTCGCCTGGTGGGCGACCTTCCTGCACTGGTACATGGTCCATCAGCCCACCATGTCGCATGCCGCCTCCGCCGCCGCCGCCGCCCTCGTCGTCTGGCTCTGGGACGGGCGGCGGGCCCGGCCCACCGTCTCGTCGGCGCTGGCGCTCGGTCTGGCCGCCGGCTTTGCCATGTGCCTGCGTTGGCAGAACGCGCTCCTCCTTCTCCTCCCCGCAGGGGATGCGCTGATGGCGATGAGGCGGGGCGGGCGCGAAGCCCGCGAAGGATGCCGACGCGCGGCTCTCGTCGGGCTGGCGGCGCTGCTCGGCGCCTTCCCGCAGATGGCGGCCTGGAAGGCGATCTACGGCGAGTGGCTGTTGCGCTATCCGCCGCACGGCGCCGACTTCCTGCGGCTCGACCATCCGTACGTCCTTCAGACCCTGTTCTCGACGCGCCACGGCCTGCTGTCCTGGACCCCGGTCTTCTGGGCCGGCTACCTCGGCTACTTCTGGCTGCTGCGCCGGCGGGCACCGCTGGCCTGGCCGCTGCTGCCGCCCCTCGTGGCCATGACCTACGTGAACATGTGCTCCGGCGACTGGTGGGCGGGCGGGTCCTTCTCGAACCGGAGGTTCGACAGCCTGCTCCCCCTGCTGGCCCTGGGTGTCGCGGGAAGCCTGGAGTGGGCGCGGCGCACCCTTGCCCATCATCCGCAGCTCGCGGTCGGGGCCGCCCTCGTGCCCGCGGTGGCCTGGAACCTCGGCCTGATCACGCAGGTCGCGCGCGGGGAGGCTGCTCCCGATCGCGCGGCGTTCCCGCGGCTCGTGGGAGGCACGGCGCGCGCGCTGGCCGACGTGGCCGGAAGCCCGCCCACCTGGCCCGCGAGCTGGCTCTTCGCCTGGCAGCAGGACCTCTCGCCGCGACAGTACGATGGCGCCGTGGGCCGGTATCTCTTC
>WNGB01015039.1_pt1 | contig 10278 bp, 12 predicted proteins | sample 5400681 | NCBI WGS metagenome assembly WNGB01 (sample SAMN13153367, study PRJNA577476) | soil metagenome | isolation source: 115 cm soil or saprolite under grassland replicate 2 | place: USA:California | collected 2016-06-15
ACTTCATCGAGGACGACGAGGTCACGGTCGCGCGGCCGTGGCCGATCGGCCGCGCCGCGCATCCCGCGGGCGGCCTCGTCTGCACTGCAAAGGATCTGCTCCCCTACGCGCGCTTTCACATAGGCGACGGCGCAACGCTCGAAGGCACTCGGCTCCTGAGCCCCGAGTCGATGGCATTGATGCGCACCCCGCACGCGGCTGCAACCGGCCGCGACGAGATCGGACTGACCTGGTTCCTGCATCCAATCGGCGACGGGACGGCGCTGGAACACGGAGGCGGCACGAACGGCCAGGCATCGCGGCTGACGATCCTGCCGGAGCGGGACTTCGCCGTGGTCGCGTTTGCGAACGGCACGCCCGGCGCCGGCGAGCTGATCCGCGATGCGATCAAGCTCGCGTTCCATAGCTATCTGGGCCTAGAGCAGCCCGAGCCCGAGACGGTCGACCTCACGCCGGAGGAGCTCTCCGAGTACGCCGGCGTTTTCAGCTCGGCGATGGTCGAGATCGAGCTTCGTGTCGAGGACGGCAGGCTGGTCGAGCACGCGACGCCGCGAGGGGGTTTCCCCCGGAAGGACTCACCGCCGCGCCCGCCGCCGCCGCCCAGCCCGCTCGCCTTCTACGAGCCGGACTGCGTGTACGTCCCGGAGGGGATGTTCAGGGGCCTGCGCTCGGAGTTCCTGCGCGACGGCGACGGACGAGTCGCGTGGTACCGCGCCGGGGCCGCGTGCATCGGCGCGTCCGCTAGCTCGCCCCTACTGCGCGTCAGCCTTCATGGGCGGCCGGCATCTCGGCGCAGCGGCGCTCGTAACACTCGAGCACGCGCGTCACTGCGTCATCGGGATCGTCCATGACCGTGAAGAAGGTCGAAGCAACGTTGTCCCACAGAGGGAGCGTGTCGCAGTTCCGCCAAAACGCGACAGCTACGCGCTTGAGGACCGGGAATGCGTCGTCGCGCGCTACGGCTGGCGGCGCGAAACGGCTGAAGTCAGCCGGCTGCAGGTCGACTGCCCTGGCCCTACGATCATCCGCGTGTCCGAGCCGACGAGTCCCGAGGCAGTCGCGGCGTGGATCGAGGCGGCGCAGCGGGAGCGCCCGTTCGAGCGCGTGCGTCTCGCCTCGCATGAGCACCGCGGGCATCACGGTCCGGGCTGCAGTGTGTATCCGACTTCGAGCGGTCCGCTCCTTAGCGTTCTCGCCGCAGCGATCAAGGCGGAACGGATCCTCGAGGTGGGCTGCGGGCTAGGGTACTCCGCACTCTGCCTGGCGCATGGCAGTCATGGCCTCGTTGAGACGATCGAGCGGGACCCCGATCACGTTCGACTCGCTGAAACGGAGATCGAGCGTGAAGGCTACTCCGACCGGATCCGGGTTCTCCCCGGCAGCGGCTCCGACGTCCTACCCGGGCTCGAAGGGCACTACAACCTCGTATTCTCGGACGGCGATCCGGAGGAGATGCCGCTCGACCTCCACCACTTTCTCCGCCTCCTGCGCCCAGGCGGAGTGCTTGTGAGCGCGAATCTCTTTCTCGCCCAGTTCGTTCCTGACCTGACCGGAATTCCCCAGATGGCCGAATACCGACGGCGAATCCTGGAGGACGACCGACTTCTCACAGCAATGATCCCGGGCGGGCTCGCACTTAGTGTCGCGCAGAAGTGAGGGAGACGAGATGGTGATCTCCTTGCCACCTCAGCCAAAAGCTGTGGTGTCCATATTGGCAACGTCCCCCGAGGGCGTGAGGGGAGAGGACGGTCGGCGAGAGCCCGGACGTGAACAGGCCGAGATTCGGGAGACCAATCCGATGGCGTGTGAACTCCAGCCGCTCGGGAGGCGGTAGGAGCATGGGACTCTCCTCCGGCGGCTCGTCAAACGGGGTCGGGAAGTGGACGTCCACGCGCGCGTCGTAGGTCGGGACGCGCCCGAGGTTCTCAAAGCGCAACCGCAGGCGGATCAGCTCATGTTTCGCCGCACGCCACTGCTTGTACTCGCCGAACCAGGTGCGGAGCGCCTCCGCGTAAGCCTCGGCCTCTTTCTCGGGGAACTGTTTGGCGTACTTCTCCAACTTCGCTAGCGGGCCGACGACTTCGCCTGGGGCGGGCGGCCCCTGCTCGGCTTGCGTCGGCTTCTCGCGTGGTACGGTGGCGAGTGCCTGCGCCGCTCTTGCTCGATAATCCTCTCAACCTCGACCGGGCGAGCTATCCACACCCGGTTGAGGCGTGCGCTGGTCGCTGGCTCACCGTCGCCGACCGCCAAGCGGACGACCGGCTCGGGTCGCTGCGCCCGCGCCTCCTCAAGCGAACCTTCGGTCAGCTCTGCCAGCAGATGGATGTCGTTGGCGAGCTGCTTCTGCTGCTGATTGCCGCGCGCGGTGAGCCAAACGCCCGCGCTCGCCGCGATTGCCGCGACGATCGTGAACACGAGCGTAGCGTCGGTCACGATCAGTAGCGCCACAGCGACGATCGCTACGAAGAGAAGCAGCGCAGCGGTCAACTTAAAATGCCGACGCATCGAGTCGCGCATCGTCGCGCCGGCGAGGCGAAGACCGTTCAGACGGTTCAGGCGGTTCAACATCCAGGCTTACGGTAGCCGGACGACCGGCGGCCGTCCTGTGCGTCCAGTGGATGCTCCCAGCGCGGGCGCGCCTTGACCGCGTCGCCCAAACAACTACGGTGCGAGTGGCGTGGGTCGAACGACGGTTGCCGCAGCCGTCGTTCCCCGCGCCTATTCGTCTACTGGCTCGACTCGCCAGAAGGCGTTGAACACGCCGACGTCATCGGGGACCTTTTCGATGACCTGCGCCATCACGTCCTGCGCTCCACACGTCGTTAGTTCTCGTGTTGCGAAGAGGTTGAAGACGTCCGGACGTGCGGAAGCGAGCGCAACCGCGAGGCGCCGCTGACGCCCCGCGATCAGGTCCAGCCGCTGCGTGCCACCTGGCATTACGCGCTTCTCCGCTTGGGCGGCGAGTTCCTTTACCTCACGAATCACGTCTCCTATCAGGTCACGCAGAGGAGCCTTTGCAGCCTCCTCTCTGGCCTCCCGATGTTCGATCAGTCCGAGGCTGTAACCACGCAATGCGAGTAACGCTGCGGCCACCAACAAAAGGGCCTGAGCGAGCGCAATCCAGTCGCTGGCCGTCATCCGTTCCTAGCGCGTGTCCCAGCCCTGCGCTCTAATAGTGCTTTGTTACTCACGTTGATGGAAGAGCGCGAGTTGGTTGAGGTCGACTGGCTGATGGCAGGTGCGGCAGCGGTCGGCCCAGCAGCGTAGGACGGGCTGTAGGAGCAGCACCGCCTGCGGCAGCGTCAGGCCGGCCGCGGGACTCTCGGGCATAGGCGCTCGAGCGTGAGAAAGGCGTGGGCGCAGGTGACGAGCGCGCAGTGGTGGTGGAAGCCGGCGTAACTTCTGCCTTCGTAGTGGTCGAGCCCGAGCTCTCCCTTCAGTTGGCGGTAGTCGAGCTCGATCGTCCAGCGCAGCCGCGCGAGCCGGGCGAGCCGCTCGCGGGGCGTGTCGGCGGGTAGGTTGGAGAGCCAGTAGTCGCTGGGCGCGTCTTCGAGCTGCGGCCACTCGATGATCAGCCACTCCTCACGCGGCGGCTGATGGTCGTTACGAACAGGATGGGTGGCGACGACGCGGACGAAGGCGAAGCGACTCGAGACCTCCTCGCCTGCCGGCGTCGTCCGGCAGACCACGTTCGTCCATGCCCTCCTCGGCAGGCGCTCGGCGAGCGAGCGCACTGACTCGGGCTTGCGGTCAGGACGGGCGACCGTCCGTGGCCGGCCGGTCGTGCCGTTCCGCTCTGGCACCACGAACGTCGTTTCCGGCCCGTAGACGCTGATCGGGGCGGAGACCGCGAGCAGGTACTCGAGCTCCGACTCGTGCAGGTTCGTGCGAAAGGCGGTGTCGTCGCCGTAGGCCGAGTCGGCGAGGATCGGCGCCGCCGGCGAGGGTGTCCGACTTTCTGTGTGTCAGGGCAGTCGGTCTCCGAAGTGGATTTTGAATGAAAGCAGTGCTGAGCTCCAGTGGTAGGTCTGTTTCCAGCTTTTCTTGGCGTTGATGATGGAGAGGTAGATCAGTTTGCGGGCGGCCTCCTCGGTTGGGAAGTGTCCTCGGGTTTTGATCGTCTTGCGGATCTGGCGGTGTAGCGCCTCGATCGTGTTCGTATCAGGTATGACATCCGGGCGTTCCAGGCTTGCCGTCGGACCGCGGTTCTAGGGTCTGCTGGTCGGGTCCGGGGCGTCGTGGAGGAATCAAGCTAGGGCAGGCCGCTCTACACATTGAGCTGCGAGCTCGCGTTAGTACTTGGCCGCCCCTGCGACTGACCCGACTGCGCTGCGAGCGCGAATCCGTTTCTGTCGCTTCCGCCCGGCGATTCCTCGACCCAACCGAGCTGAGAGGAGAGTCAGAGGTGAGGTCGATCGGGATGGATGTGCATCGGTCGTTCGCGCAGATCGCCGTTGTCGAGGACGGCGTCTGTCGTGACGAGGGCCGCATCGGCGTGCGACCGGAGGAGCTTCGCGCGTGGGCGTCCGGGCTCCGGCCCGATGACGAGGTCGCGCTCGAGGCGACGACCAACTCGGACGCGATCGCGACGATGCTGCGCCCGCTGGTGCGGCGCGTCGTCGTCTCCAACCCGCGCAAGACGAGGGCGATCGCCGAGGCGAAGGTGAAGACCGACAAGGTCGACGCACGGATCCTCGCGCAGCTGCTCGCGGCGGACTTCTTGCCGGGGACGTGGGTCGCCGACGACCGAACCCGGATGTTGCGGCGGCTAGTCATGCGACGGACTCATCTGGTCAAGCAGCGCACCCGGGTGAAGAACCAGGTGCACGCGATCATGGCGCGCAACCTCGTCCCGACCTGTCCGCACGCCGACCTCTTCTCCGGCATCGGTCAGCGCTGGCTTGACAGGCAGGACCTGCCCGCGGATGAGTGGCGGAGCGTCGAGGCGCTTCTGCGGCAGCTCGACTTCCACGGCGAGGAGCTCACCCAGGTCGACCGCGACATCGCCCTGGAGGCGCTCGACGACCCGATCGTCGCGCGACTGATGACCGTGCCCGGGATCGATGTCACCGTCGCGATCTCGATCCTCGCCGCAGTCGGCGACTTCAACCGGTTCGACAGTCCCGACCGACTCGTCTCCTACCTCGGCCTCAACCCCCGCGTCCGCCAGTCCGGCAACAGCCCTGCGACACACGGCCGGATCACCAAGGCCGGCCCGGCCCAGGCCCGCGGCATGCTCGTCGAAGCGGCCTTCAGCGCCGCTCGCGCCGCAGGGCCGCTGCGCGCGTTCTACCGACGCGTCAAGGAACGCCGCGGCTTCCAGATCGCCACCGTCGCGACCGCGCGCAAGATGACCGTGCTCTGCTGGCACCTGATCACCAACGGCGAGGACTACGGCTTCGCCCGCCCCAGCCTCAACGCGCACAAGCGCCGCAAGCTCGAGCTCGCCGCCGGCGCCAGCTCAAGACGCGGACCCGCCCGCGGCGCAAGCCACGACTACCACGTCAAGCGGCCGCGCGACCAGGAACGAGCGATCGCCGAGCACGCCGAACGCTCCTATGAAGTGATGGTCGCCCACTGGCAACCCGGACCACCAGCAGCCCGCGCTTGACAATCTCATCCGTGGTGTAGACGACGCGGCGCACGTTGGGCGGGAAGGCGAGGAAGGGGATCACGTGCTCCCAGGTGTCGCGCCAGGTCTTGCCGATCATCGGGTAGCGCTCGCCCCACTCGGCCTCGAAGGCGGCGAGCGCTTCGGCGGCCGCGTCAGCGTCGACGGCGGTGTAGATCGGTCGCAGGTCCTTGGCGACTGCGCGGCGGTGCTTGTCCGGGACGAAGCGCAGACTCTGGCGGATCAGGTGCACGATGCAGGTCTGCACCCAGGTCTGCGGGAAGACGGCCTCGATCGCCTCGGGGAAGCCCTTCAACCCGTCGACGCAGCAGATCAAGACGTCGCGGACGCCGCGTTGCTTCAGCTCGCTCAAAACGGCGAGCCAGAACTTGGCGCCCTCTGAGCGTTGGAACCAGAGCCCGAGTACGTCCCGCTCGCCCTCGAGGTTGACGCCGATCGCGACGTAGCAGGCGAGGTTGCGGACGGCGCCGCCGTCGCGGACCTTCACGATCAACGCGTCCAGGAAGAGGATCGGGTAGACGTCCTCGAGCGGCCGCGACTGCCACTCCCTGACGTCGTCCAAGACGGCGTCGGTGACCCGGGAGATCAGGTCGTGGCCGACCTCGACCCCGTACAGCTCACGCAGGTGCGCCTGGATGTCACGCACCGACATCCCGCGTGCGTACATCGCGACGATCTTCTCGTCGAAGCCATGGAAGCGCCGCTGATGCCGGGGCACAATCTGCGGCTCGAACCATCCCTGGCGGTCGCGCGGCTGCTCGATCCGCACCGAGCCGTGCTCGGTGTGAACCGTCTTCTCGCTGAAGCCGTTGCGGGCGTTGCCGGTGCCGCCCGGCGGCGCCTCACCGCGTTCGTAGCCGAGATGCTCGCTCAGCTCGGCGTCCATCGCCCGCTCGACCAACCGCTTCGTCAAACGTTGAAGCAACCCGTCCGGGCCGGCGAGCTCCTCCGGCGTGCGCGCGCCGGCGAGCAGCTCGTCGATCAGCTCGTCCGGAAGCTCCGGCGGCTCGAACGGATCGCTGTCAGGACCGGCGTCGATCGCCGGCAGTCTCCTCTCTTCGAACTCGCTAGGCAAAACGGCCTACCTTTCCGGCCGGCCCGCCGCTCGGGAATTCCCGAGCGGCGGACACGACACAAGTCAGGCCCTGCCTACACAGAGAATCGGACAGACCCCCGCCGGCAGCTCCCATCCGGCCGCCTGCTCGCAGAGCTCCGCAGCAAGTGCCGGCTTCGTCTGGAAGCAGACGTCGTCGGGGATCTTCGCCTTGCGCCGCCGCTCGAGGTCGTCGCACCACTCCTCCGGGAGATAGAGCGACCAGCCCAGCGGCAGCGTCCCCCGCTCACCAACCGCGTGCACCGAGACCGCGACCTGGCAGTTGCCGACCTTGCCGAGCGTGCCCGAGTACTGGCGCTTCACCCCCGGCGAGTACCTGCCGTCCTTGACGATCCCGGTGTCGTCCACCACCCAGGCGGTGACACCCAACCTCGGCGCCACCCGCTCCGCACACGCACGCACCAAACGCTCCGGATCCCAGGGCGAGTCGGCCAGAAATTGCTGCATCGACTCGTACCGCGCCGGCGTCTGCTCCAGCCGAAACAGCGTCGGCTGCAAACTCTTACGGCCCCCGTGCTCGATCAGCCCGCGCACATACAGAAGCGCGTTCTCCCGCTGCCGAGCAAGCACCAGCCCGCCCGCCACCTCACCCACGAACGCGACCAGACGATCTCGCGCCTCGACCGCCGGACTCTCGAGCTGCAGTGCCGCTTCCATCCGCTCCTCCCCTCAAACGATGACCGCTGACGCGGACACCGTTCGACGCGAAGGCAGAGGTCCCTTCAACCAGCTAACAAAGCACTATTAGGGAGTTGGGGCATGCCCAGGACGAAAACGTGATCACGACGGCAGAGTGGGTAGATGAAGACGAAGGTGGTCGGGATTCGTCCGCGATGCTCGACAGGTGACGGCTGGCTCTTAACAGCGAATCCATGTCTCCGTCGCCTGCCGACCTGCACTCGCTTCACTTTCGGGCTGGCCCCAGGCGCTGACGCTGACGGAATCACACGTTCTTCATGCCATCGACTGCTGACGCGGAAGGCGCTCCGCGGCCGGTATTCTCGTGCCTCACGGCGAGCCGCGACGAGCAACGATGCTCGTGTCGGACTGTCTGGGGTGCTCGGCGACCACTTGCTCGTAGAGTGCGGCGATTCGGGCGGCGATGGTCTGCCAGCCGAAGTGTTCCCGGGCGTCCGTTGCGGCCTGCTCGCCGCGGCGGCGCCGCTCGCCTGCGTGGGTGGCGGCGTCGGCGAGCGCTGCTGCGAGCGCCTGCTCGTCGTCGGGTGGTACGAGCCAGCCGCTCTCGCCGTCGCGGACGATCTCGGCCGGGCCGTGCGCGTTGCAGGCGATCACCGGGAGGCCGCAGGCCATCGCTTCGACCAGCGCGAGCCCGAAGGCCTCCGCGACCGAGGGCAGCACGAGCAGGTCGCCGGCGTTGAGCGCGGCCGGGAGCTGGTCGTGCGGCCGCCAGCCGGCAAGGAAGACGTTGCGGGCGTCGAGCCTGCGGATCGTCTCGACCGGATGCTCGCCCTCCCACTCGCCCGGGTGGCCGCCGACCAGAACGAGCGGCACGTTGCGCCCGAGCCGGGCTTGGGCGTGTTGGTGCGCCTGGATCAGCAAGGGCAGCCGCTTGACGGCTGTGAAGCGGCCCAAGTAGAGCAGCACCGGCTCGCAGGCGAGCGCCGCAAGGTCGTCGTGCCGGTAGGAGACGCTGCCGGGCGTCCCCTGCTCATCCCAGCCTTGCGGGTCGTCGACAAGCCAGCGCCGCCAGAACGCCCGCCGCGCCTCGCCGCTGAGCGGTCGCGGCCGAAAGCGCTCCAGCTCGACGCCGCTTGCCAGCCCGTGCAGCCGCGCTCGGTCCAGTCCGAGCAGGCTGGCGACCTCGGCCTCGGCGCCGGGCGGCACGATCAGCCGCGCGCAGCCGCGTGCCCAGCGGCGCAACCGCCGCTCCCAGGCGCGCGCGTACGGCCAGCCTGGCTGCGGCCCGGCCCGCAGCCGGCGCAGGAACGCGAGCTCGGTGCCGTGCAGCTGGCCGACGATCGGCAGCCACGGAAACGCGCGCCGCGCCGCCTCGTGCGCCGGCGTCAGATGGTGCAGGTGGAGCAGGTCGGCCCGGGCGGCGCCGGCGCGGGCGAGCGCGCCCGTCCAGGCCGCGACCAGACGCTCGTAGGCGGCATCGTCGACCGCCGCGAAGACGCGGTCGGCGCTCCCCGGCCGATCCTCATAGGACGGCTGGAAGGGAACCGCGGCGGCGAGCGGATCGTCGAGCGCGAGCGCGGGCGAGTAGTCGACCGCCGCGACCTCGACCCCCGCATAGAAGCTGGCGGCGTGGGTCGGTTCGCCCAGCCCACCGAGCGAGCCGCTCGCGAGCGTAACCTGCCAGCCGCTGGCGGGCAGGATGCCGGCGAGCGCGCGCGCTACCTGTGCGGAACCGCCGCGGGGAAAGAAAAACAGCACCGAGCAGACGCGGCGGTGCCCGCCGCGCGCCTCCGGCGCCGCGCCTGCACCCGTAAGCGGCCTGCCTGCCCTGACCATGCCGGATATCTTCCTCGGCCGCGAGGACGGCAACCGCCGCAAGGATCCGTGGTCGTTTCACCGCTTCGCCATCCTGAGCTGCATCAGGCACCGGTGTGCTTCGCGGCTGTCGGTGCTGCTCGCGCTCGCAAGCTCTGCGGTCCGACTGCCGAGCGGCAAGCTCGCCGCGGTCGTCGTCGTCGCGGCCGTTGTCGGATCGCTCGGCCCCAAGATACGTGACCCTCTGCTCCGCGGGCTGGGCGACGGTGCTCCTCTGCGCTCGCCGCAGTCGCGGATCCGAAGACCCGGCCGGCGAGCGCCAATATTGGTGTCACCTCTTCGTCGGGCGAGGGCTGGGAGGATCGGCGGCATGGTCTTCTCCTTCCTCTATCTCGCTGTTCGGGCTCTGCTGGGTGCGCTGGTTCGTAGCCGCCGCGGGCTGCATGTGAAAGACCTCGAACTGCTGGTGTTACGGCACGAGCTCGAGATTCTCCGCCGCCAAGTGGCGCGGCCGAAGCTTGGCGCGGCTGATCGAGCCCTGCTGGCGGCCGTCGCTTGTCACCTGCCGCGGTCGTCGTTGGGCGTGCTTTTGGTGACGCCGCGGACGCTGTTTCGTTGGCATCGGGCGCTTGTGCGGCGGAAGTGGCGGCGGCAATCTGCCGGCCGCCGTGGTCGGCCACCGCTGTCGGCTGAAGTGCGGGAGTTGGTGTTGCGGCTCGCACGCGAGAATCCCATCGGCGGATCTGCGGCGAGCTGGCCAAGCTCGGCTTGCGAGTGTCGCCGACCAGCATCCGCCGGCTACTCGCCCAAGCGAAGCTGGAGCCGGCGCCGCGGCGCAGCGGCCCGAGCTGGCGCGAGTTCCTGCGGGCGCAGGCGGCGAGCATCGTCGCCTCCGATTTCTTCACCGTCGAGACGGTGTTTCTACGCCGGTACTACGTGTTGTTCTTCATCGCGCATGCGAGCCGGCGCGTCTGGCTTGCCGGCTGCACGAAGAATCCGAGCGGTGACTGGGTCACCCAGCAGGCGCGCAACCTCGGATTCGACTTCGCCGAGCAGCGCCTCCGGTTCCTGATCCGCG
>WNGB01015042.1_pt1 | contig 10278 bp, 6 predicted proteins | sample 5400681 | NCBI WGS metagenome assembly WNGB01 (sample SAMN13153367, study PRJNA577476) | soil metagenome | isolation source: 115 cm soil or saprolite under grassland replicate 2 | place: USA:California | collected 2016-06-15
TGCCGACTACCAGGCCCACAAAATTCCTTTCAACTTCCGTCAGCGACTGCTTGAGCATCTGCAAAGTGTCGCCGCCAATGGCATTCATCTTTGAATGAAACTCCAGGCACGCCACGCCATCGCCGATATCAATTAACGATGCGCCTGAATTCTTTTTAATTACTCCTGTGCGCTGCTTGACCGACTTGAGAATGATCACCCCCGGCTGATCGGCCAGCGGCAGATACTGCTCAGTAGCAAAGTCGAAGTAAAACTGTTGTCCTTCATGTTTTTTGTAGAACGACTTGGCGCCGGCGTCCATTAATTTCTGGACATTCGCGGGGATCGGTTGCCCCTCTTCCTTCATGCGCGCGACAGACTTCTCCACGCCAATGGCATCCCAGGTCTCGAAAACTCCTAACTCCCAGTTGAAGCCCCAGCGCATTGCACGATCAACTTCGACTATGGTGTCGGCAATTTCCGGGATGCGGTTTGCGGCGTAACGAAAAGTGCGCGACATCGTCTTCCAGAGAAAAGCACCAACGCGATCCTTGCCCCAAACGAGCGCCTTGATGCGCTCGTGCAAGTCTTCGATGTTCTTTGCCATGTCGAGCGCCGGCAATTTCACCTTCTGCACCGGCCGGTAATCGAGCGTTATATGATCTATTGCCCAGATTTCCTTCCGTCCACCCTCACCCGGTTGCCGCCGATAAAAGCCGCCTTTGGTTTTGTTGCCAAGGATTCCGCGACCGATCATCGCGCTCAGAAACTCAGGCGCCTCGAAAACCTCACGCTCCTCATCATCGTTCAGCGCTTCGTAAAGATTCTTCACCACGTGACCAAACACATCCAGGCCGACGAGATCGAAAGTCCTGAACGTCGCGCTCTTCGGCCGGCCCACAACCTGCCCGGTAATTTTGTCGACTTCTTCGATCGAGTAGCCATCTTCAAGCATCGTCTTGATGGTTACCATGGCGCCGAATGTGCCGATGCGATTGGCGATGAAGTTTGGCCGATCCTTGGCGGGAACAACTCCCTTGCCGAGTCGCTGATCAAGAAAGCCGTAGAGAAAGCATGACACTTCCGGTTTGGTCCACTCTGTGCGAATGATTTCGACGAGATGCAGGTAACGCGGCGGGTTGAAAAAGTGAACACCCAGGAAATGTGTTTTGAAATCTTCTGAGCGCCCTTCGGCCAACTGGCGAATGGGAATGCCGCTCGTGTTGGATCCGACGATTGAAGCGGGCCGTCGATGCTCCTCAACGAGTTCAAACAAACCCCGTTTGATTTCTAAGTTCTCGACGACGGCCTCAATGATCAGATCGCAATCTTTCAGTTTTGAAAGATCGTCTGCGAAATTGCCGATAGTAACGAGCGAAGCTTTGTCAGGCGTGAAGAACGCGGCAGGCTTCGCCTTTTTTGCCGCTTCGAAACCAGCGCGCGCAATCCGATTGCGAACCTCCTTCGACTCCAGCGTCAAACCTTTACCCTGCTCCTCGGCCGTCAATTCGCGCGGTGCGATGTCGAGCAGAAGTGTCGGCACACCGGCGTTTGCCAGGTGGGCAGCGATCTGGGCTCCCATGGTTCCCGCACCCAAAACTGCAGCTTTTTCGATTCTCATAACATTGTCTAAATCGCGCTGTGTCAATAGGAGACCACCAGTTGGTTTTCACTCGCTCCCCGGAGCGGACTGCCCAGAACCAGAAGGGCATAATAATACTGAATGAGCATTCATTCAGCAAGCGTTTGCGAGGCTCCAGATTTCACAATTACTCTGTTGTGGGTTCGACCATAACCTAGTAGGGTGCGATTTCCATGAGGGATGAAAAGGTTGAGCGCGGAATCGACAACAAAGTCGGCGCGAGCTACCCGAGTTCCTACGCGGCCAGCTCGCGTGGGGTGGGAGGACAAGTCTGCGCTGGTAACTTCAGGTGAACTCAAGTCAACTGACAGCGTGTACTGCATCCCCTTCGCACATAACACCGAGGCCCTCGTGGCCGGCCTCACGATCACGAAACCTTAGCTTAACCTGGATTGAAAATCGTCGCTGAGCACCTGAGTCTAAGCGATAAAAAGGGGAGGGGTTAAGGCTCAACCCCTCCCCTGCACCGCCCCACCTATGGGGAGGCGAAAAACTTTGATCAGAGGTTCTGCAACCAACACAGCAAGGCTCATGGACAATACTGTTGGGCTGGGTGATGGCGAATCGCACCACCGACACCTGGGATTCAAATCTGGGTTCTCTAGCACGTTGCTATTTTCGGCTTGCCATTTTAGTATTTGTGTCCTCGTATTGTCTGGCTCTTCTCCCGCGCGCCTTCTGTCTCACGATCGAATGAGCCGATCCTTAGTCACGGGTTTTCAAAAATGAGTTCCCCTCATCAACCAGTCCATCACGTAACACGCCGTCCGACGCCGATCACCGGATCGATGCTGTACGACCTCGTTAAGTGTCCTCATCGAGTAACGATGGATCTGTTTGGCAACCCCGCCCTACGCGACGCAGTCAGCCCGTTTGTTCAGCTCCTCTGGGAGCTTGGCGCAGCACACGAGGAGGAGATAGTTGCAAAAATCGGAGATCCGTTCGTCGATCTCTCCACGTATGACGCGTTAGAAAAGGAACGACTCACTCTGGCAGCAATGGAGCGCGGCGAGCCGCTTATTTATAGCGGTCGTATCAGCAGCGACGATTTGGTGGGAGAGCCAGATCTTTTGCAGAAGAAAGGCAACGGCTACGTAGCCGGCGATATCAAGTCAGGCACCGGTGAGGAGGGCGCAACAGACGACGACGATGGCAAACCCAAACGACATTACGCAGTGCAACTCGCACTGTACACCGACATCCTTGAGCGCCTCGGCTACTCGGCTGGCCGAACACCATTCGTGTGGGATATCCATGGCGAAGTAATTCCCTACGATTTGATGGAGATGAGGGGTACGAGAAATCCTCATCGGCTTTGGGATGACTACGAGGAACATTTAAACCAGGCGCGTAACATTGTGGGCCAAGTAACACAAACTCTGCCCGCATACAGCGCCGGAACCTGCAAGGACTGTGTTTGGTATTCGACCTGCGTGAAGAACTTAGAGGAAACCAACGATCTCACTCTGATTCCGGAGTTGGGTCGCTCAAAGCGCGACAGCCTGATCGAGCGAATAAGCTCCATCCGCCAACTCTCGCAGATCAGGATAGATGATTACTTGGAACAGGGAAAATCGGTATTTGGGGGTATCGGCGCGCAAACCCTCGAAAAATTTCACGAGCGGGCGAAGTTGCTCAGCACCGAAGACGGCAAACCATATCTTCGACGCCCAGTAACGTTGCCACCTTCAGATACGGAATTATTCTTCGATATCGAAGTAGATCCGATGCGCGACTTTTGCTACTTGCATGGGTTCGTCGAGCGTAGAGGTGGTAACAACGAAACCGAGCGCTTCGTTTCTTTTTTCGCTGATATCATTTCACCCGCGGAGGAGAAACGCGCATTCACTGACGCCGTTCATTACATGAGGAATGCTCAACCGTGCGCGATTTACTACTATTCAAAATACGAGCGGACAATTTATAGAAAACTTCTCCAAAAGTATCCCGACGTTTGCACCGAGACTGAACTAGAGGCGCTCTTCGATCCCACACGTTCCATTGACCTTTATTTCGACGTAGTGCTGAAGTCCACCGAATGGCCGACTCGAGACTTTTCAATCAAGACACTCGCCCAATACCTCGGCTTCAAGTGGAAGGATACTCATCCTTCCGGGGCCGCCTCGATCGAGTGGTTCGATCGCTGGGTTAAGACTAGAAATCCAGAAATTCGGAAGCGCATACTCGACTACAACGAAGACGACTGCCGCGCCACCCGTGTACTTTTGGATGCGATCAAAGAACTACCTACCGCATCGACTGAACAAACTTGGGTCGGGTCTTCACATTTTCAAACGAAAATACTCCGCCGGAAAACATCGACCGAAGAGTATCGCATCTATCGGGCGGGGCTCGAATGGAACTTGACCGATCCCATAGTCATCGAAAACCGTGAAGACATTAAGTCGGAATCACGCTGGCGCGACCGTATGACTCCCTACCATCACCAGGTTACGAATCTCATAACCTTTTGTCGGCGCTTGCCGGTTACGCTATTAGCCGACGACGTCGGTTTGGGCAAAACTATCAGCGCTGGGCTGATTATCAGCGAGCTGATCTCACGTTCTCGGCTCAATAAAATTCTCATTGTTTGCCCCAAGCTACTAGGACCACAGTGGCAGGTGGAACTTAAAGAGAAATTTAACATCGTCTCCGAAATTGCGATTGGACGGGAACTACTCGAGGCAGAGCAAGAGAATGGCGCTGTTATTACAACTTATCACTCGGCGCGTTCGTATCTGGATTCAATTCCTCATGATCGTTTCCAGATGCTCGTGCTCGATGAATCGCACAAGTTGCGAAACTTGTATGGCGTTGACGAGCCGCCGCAGGTAGCCCTTCGCTTTCGTAAAGCGCTTGAAGAGCGCCGGTTTCGCTTCGTGCTTATGTTAACCGCGACTCCGATACATAACCGGCTATGGGACCTGTATTCGCTGGTTGATCTACTCACCGTAGCTCGAGGACACAAGAACCCGTTTGGAAGTGAGGGGATGTTTGCACGTAAGTTCATCGCCGACAGTCGGGACCAAGCCCGTCAGCTAAAGCCGGAAGCGCGCGAAGAGTTTCGGTCCATTGTCTACGGTTACATGTCTAGGGTTCGACGTGGCGACGCCAAGCTTTACTTTCCCGAAAGAGTCGTGCAAATGCATCACGTCGATCCCACGCCAGCTGAACTGGAACTCATAGAAGCTATCGCCGAGCCCATTCAAAGGATGAATCGGCTTACTCAAATCTCAGTGTTGCAGGCTCTTGTTAGCAGTCCCGACGCCCTGATGGCGCAACTCAACAACATGGCGAGAAATGGAACAGCACCAGAAGAGCTAGCGGCAACTGTCCGTGGAATAGTTAGCCGAATGACGACCAGCGCTAAGTTGCAAGGACTTGGCGTCCTCATTAGCAAACTAAAAGTTGAGAACCCGCAGCGCTGGCGACTAGTCGTTTTCACTACAAGACTAGAGACCCAAACCACCATTCAAGCATTCTTAGAGAGGCAGGGACTTCAGGTCGGAATAATCAACGGCGCGTCTGGATCCCGTAATCAGAAAACCCTCGAAAGCTTTCGAAAAAATCCTCCAGATTTCCACGTTATCGTATCTACGGAAGCGGGTTCTGAGGGTGTTAACCTCCAGGTAGCCAATGTACTTGTGAACTACGACCTGCCATGGAACCCCATGATTGTCGAACAGCGAATTGGGCGCGTACAGCGTCTAGCTTCTGAGCATGCGAACGTTAGTATTTTCAACATTACGTTGCGCGGTACTTTTGAGGAGTACATCGTCGGACGCTTGATGGAGAAGCTTCAAATGGCTGCTCATGCCATCGGCGATATCGACGCGCTTCTCGACGCAGCCGGAGTGGGAGGAGAAGACATCAGCTTTGACGAGCAAATTCGACGACTAGTCGTTGCGGCGTTGGCCGGCAAAGACGTACGAGCCGCTACTCTTCAAGCCGAACAAAGTATCGCCAAGGCGAAGAGCGAATTGGAGCGTGAAGAAGCAGCCATAAACGCTATGTTGGGTGGGATGGACGGGCACGAATATGTAGGTCCACGCGTTCCAACGCTGCCCGAAACCGTTCGGTCGATGGAGCCAATGGAGTTCACGCTCGAAGCCTTTGAGATGTTAGGTGCGAGAGTTACACAGCAAGAACCGGATCTGTTTTTGATCGAAGAAAATGGAGGACGCGAACAGATTCGTTTCAGCGAGTCCGGTCCTTTACCCAGAAGCACGTACTACGCGCCAGGCACTCCCGCCTTCTCCCGCTTGGCGGACCGAGTGATTGCTACCGGTGTTCACGAAATCGAGGATTTGGATGGCGAGCCAGCCAAAGAAGCCTTGGCAATCGCAGGTAGATGGGTGCTCAGTTTCGGCGGAAAACCGAAGAAAGCTGAGTTCGACAATGTCAGCCGTTGCTTCGCAGGCACAGCTGTAGTTCGTGTACGCGCGACCGTGGCGCATGACAGTTACGAGCGGCTTGTCGAAGTCTTTTGCGTAAGGGGCCAACATGTTACCCACCATACTGCCCAAAAAGGTTTGCAACCTTTGGCGCACACAATTCAAAATCCCTCTATAGTAGGAGTCGATCTTGAACAACTCGTCCACGCGGCAAAGCAGGATGAAGCCGTTTCCGAATTTTGCCGATTCTACTTGGAGCGCCGGGCGCAAGAGATAGAAGCAGCAGGTGACGATGAGCGGAAAAGGAAGAAGCTAGAAGACGAATTCACGCCGCGGCTTGAAATGACTCTGGTAGCGATTGGGGGTAGGTTGAACCGCCAAGTGCGAATGAAGCAGTCATACACGCTCGATAGTAAGCTATATGAAAGCATCATTACTGCGGAGCCACTAACAGAATCGATATTAGATTCTCCAGAAATGGGTCAGTGCGTTCGCTCGCGCAAGACCGTCCCTACGACCTGCCTCGATCATTGTCAAATCTCAGGAGCACTCGTGCAAAAACATCTACTCACGCATTCTGATGTGAGTGCTCGAGGGGCTCTTCCTGAGTTCACCGTCGTTTGTAACCTAAGTGGCAAACGCCTGCTACAAGACGAAGCCGAAGTATCCGCGGTCAGCGGCCGTCCGGTACAAACCTCACTTCTGAGGCGCTCCGCATTAAGTGGAAGGAAAGCCGAACCTGATGAGTTCGCTCTGTGCGAATTTACAGGGGCTGAAGTCTTTAAATCCGAGTTAGCCACAAGCGATCTATCTGGCAAGAGCTATCGCTTTGACGAACAGAGAACCTCTTCTATCTCTGGTTTGACTGGCCACAAGACCGAGTTTGTTGTTTGCCAGGAAACCGGCCATTTCTTGGCTATGAAGGAAGCTGAGCAATGCGAGGTAACCGGAAACTACGTCCGTCCAGGAATCCTTCAAACGTGTGAAGTCACCCACAAGCGAATAGTGCCCTCCCAGCTTTCGAAGTGCGCGGCTACGGGCCAGCGTGTGCTGCCTACCTTGTTGGTTGCTAGTAGCTTAACTGGAGCCCAAATACTCGAAACTGTTGCAGTTCGGTCAGCCACAGGAAAGTACTGTGCACCCATCGAAGCCAAAACCTGTGCGTGGAGCGGCAAAAGATTTCATCCGGATGATCTTCGCGTGTGTGCGCTCACTGGTTTGTCCATTCACTTCGAGTTTGTCACAGGGGATCGCCATTCGCGACTTCAAGCTCTGGTCGAATTGCTAGACGGGATCAGGCGAAACGCTGAGGAGACTCAATCGTGGCGCCAGGTAGCAGCAAAGGCTTCGGCAACTCTCGACAGCGCAAGATGCGAAGTGGAAAGCGCAGTGCTTTCACCAGATGCCAAACATCTCGCTGTTTGTACTGAGGTGCGCACGCTGCTGGGATTGCGTGTACGACAGGCTGGTTTTGTGTATGAGATCGATAGCCAGTCGATTACCGGCCGGGTAGTCCAAGGACGCCGTTCCTCGGATGGTTGGGGCGAGATGAGGCGGTGAAGGAATTGGGCTACTAAGCCTTAGCAGCCGTTGCGAGTGTTCTTTTCGTGGGGTGTGCGCTACTGAGTACTGAGTGGTAAGTACCGCACTGGCGCGGAGTAATCCTGTCTTGTCTGCTTCTTCTCACATCGGTGCTCAAGTACTTCAGACATGAGTCGGCCATTAGCGTGAGCATGGCAATCGGCAAACAGCAGACAGTAACAGAAATACTGAGTGCTGAGTGACGAAGGCTCACCGCTGAATGCTGTAAGAGGTGTGGAGAGGTTCCTCGCTGGCATGCCACCGCTCATCGCATCCGGTCACGTGGATCGTTCTACCAATATCTGGATTTGGGCAACCTTCTTGAAAGTTTCCCGTAGCTTCTTGAAACGGTTAGGTTAGTCGAGGCGAGTTAATAAAGGGCCCAACTAACCCTCCTGAAGCGAGGCGGGAATAAGAACTCTTCGATAAGAGTAAGAGTTACCAGAGTCTGGATTCAGGCGTCTTTATCTATAGACGAGGAAGAAAATGAAACTGAACTAGCGGTATTCGCGTTAATTGAGTCAAGGGAGATAGGTTATGTTGAAAGTACACGCCAAGAATTTGGGGACTGTCGCTGTCCTTTGCCTGCAAGGGCAAATTGTGAACGGTGAAACGGAGATTCTGCGCAATGCCGTGCGATCCCTGTCAGCGGTCAGCGCAGTCATACTCGATTTGGCGCAGGTAACTACAATCGATGCCGGCGGCTTGGGAGTAATGTTGGCACTGCGCGAGGAAGTGGAAGCAAAAGGAATCCGCTTCGAACTCATGAACATAACCAAACAGATAAGCCGGGTGCTGGAAATCACGCGCCTGGATTCTGTTTTCCAAATTACATCCGGGGTTGAATTCTTTCCGGCAGTTTCGCGCAGCCAGCGAGCGGCTTTGGCGATACATGGGGCGGCGCTTGCGTCGTGCGCCTAGCTCCTGAAAGAACGCCGCGCTTGAATCCTGCCTTATTCCTTCAGAGCCTGAACGAGTCGCTACGAGAAAAAGCGCGCTACGTCAGGCTCGAGCACTACCACGCTACTGCCTTCAGGAAAACGAGAGATATATTTGCCGCGCACACCATCGCTGAAATTATATTCGTCTAACATTTCCGGATCACCCTCATTATTTAGTTCCTGACTCATGGTTCTTCCTTGCAGTTGGCGTGGCAAAGTCTGTATGCATTCATTCGCTTTCAAGACGTGGCGAAGTCAAGTACTTATGGTTTTCGCTTTCGAGAGGCAGATTTGCGTTTGAGGCCCTGGTATCTGACATTGCCGGGGAGTCTCGGCGGCAGGTCGAGGTCGTCGTCGACAATGTCTTCCATGTGAACGCCTGCGGCGCGGGCGTATTGGAGGATGGTCATCAAGGTCGGCTCACGCTTTCCTGATTCGTATTCTGAGATTCGGCCATAATGCAAGCGCTCTTGCATTTCCAATTGCTTGAGCATCTGCGTCTGAGATAAACCCAGGCCGAGCCGAATATGGCGGAGTTTTTCGGCCAAACGCTCGGGCCTTGGACGGGGACTTCCCATCAGGAGTTTCCTCCTGACGAGATAGCAGTCGCTGCGCTAAGGTTGCACCTACTCCCTGTTGAGAGTAGAATGCGTTCGCGTTTTCGATTCGCCGTGAGTTGGAACCTTCCATGCTCAACGGCGATGCTCATCACTCTCTTTCGTGGGAGGTTGAGCTACGCATTTGGCCGTTGTAAAATTTGTCAAAGACTCGATCGCCGCAGAGCATAACAGAAGCCGCTCCTGTTTGTTCACCAGTTTTCCGCAACGCAGGTTCACGTGAAAACCGTTAAAACGGTTCGCGCGAGGTTGTTGCCCCGTCACCACACTGAAGTGCGGTGCTAATGATATTTCCAGCCGTAGACCGGCGCCGCATTCATTTTGAATCGCGGCGGATCACCCGCTGACCTAGCCGATCACCCTCCGCATCCCGACGTTACCCAAGAAGCCGCTGACTTTGAATCACCCTCTTTCCTGAAAGAGGTTCAGGTCTATGCTGCGTCCTACGCGTCCGCGCTCGACGGAATCAAAGTTCCGGCTCTTGTATCTCGGTACTGATCTGGAATTGATAGCAGCGGTGCGGCAAGTACTCACCGAACCCGATTACCGGCTGGTTGCTTGTGCGGATGGTGAGGGCGCGGTGCTGTTTCTCAAGAGTGAGATTCCGTACGACTTGCTATTGATTGATCTCGAATGGCGCGGAAGGGAAGGCTTGAAAGTGGCGCGGCTCGCGCATTCGCTAGGCCATCGCAAGCGAATGCCGGACGTATTAGTCGCAGCAACTGAATTGAGCGCTCGCCTAAAGGCCCTCGCACGCAAAGCCGGCGTGAACCAGTGCCTAATGAAGACGCCTGACATGAGCGTGGTGAGCGAAGGGATCCGTCAGATGATCGAAGTCAAGAGTAAAACGTGAAGAGTGAAAAGTCGGCATCCGCAGATTGCGCAGATTACACCATCAAAGATTAACACCCACCCGCAGATGGTACTGAAAAAACAGCGTTGTAGTCCTCTTGCCTACTAGTCGGCGGTTGGTGCCGTCGTCTCGCCCAGATACTTCTTAAGCCAGGCATAGACTTCCTGATACCAGAAGCGGCTGTCTTCGCCCTTCGAGATCCAGTGGTTCTCTTCAGGCCAGACGATGAGCCGGCTGGGGATACGCAGGCGTTGCAGCACGCTCCAATTTT
>WNGB01016340.1_pt1 | contig 10278 bp, 10 predicted proteins | sample 5400681 | NCBI WGS metagenome assembly WNGB01 (sample SAMN13153367, study PRJNA577476) | soil metagenome | isolation source: 115 cm soil or saprolite under grassland replicate 2 | place: USA:California | collected 2016-06-15
CGCCCCAGCCGCGGCGGCGATGCCGCACAGCGGCGACCTCAGACCTTGCCGCCGAGCGCCGCGGGCGGGGCCGCGCTTCGACGCCGAGCCGCCAAGTCGTCACTGCCACACGGCGATTCACGCTTGCGCCGAGCGCGCCAGCGATCCGACGAGATCTGGCACAGACCTTGCGCCCGGCTCGACCCCATAGAGGAGACAAGCGCGTGCGCCAACGCTGGACTGTAACGCCCGACGCCAACGAGGCGGTCGCCGGTAGCGCATCACGCCGTCCTCGGCGATGGGCGAGTGGGCCGATCAATGGGCGGCGCAGCGCGTGCCGAACCTCTGGGGCACGGTCCTTACCGGCGGTCCCCCACGTCGCGGCACGCGCGCTGGCTACCCAAGCGCTGTCGATCTTCGGCGACCACAGCGGACCCTCACGAAGCTCGCCGAGGCCTTGCGCATCGTCGGCGCGGACGCCGGCGGCGCCGAGGTCGAGGGTGCTGCCGCGACACCGGCCGTTGGCCTGGTCGACCGGTCCGTTCTCATCGTGAGAGGACCGACACCATGATCCTCGAGGTCCGCGAGATCCTGTTCCCGACCGATTTCTCCGACGTGGCACGGCAGGCCGGACAGACCGCCGCCGAGCTCGCCCGCCACTTCGGCGCCCGCCTGCACGTGCTGCACGTGGTGGGGCCCAGCGATCCCGCCCCGGCGCCGAGCGCGCTGCGCGACGCCGTCGAGGCCCTCGGCGCCGGCCTGCGGTCGGTGGAGGCGACGGCCTCCGGATCCGCCGCTCGCGAGATCGTCGCCTACGCCGCACGTCATGGCGTCGATCTGATCGTCATCGGCACGCACGGCCGCACCGGCGTGTCCCGCGCGCTGCTGGGCAGCGTGGCGGAAGCCGTCGTCCGGCGCGCGGCCTGTCGCGTCCTCACCGTGCCGGCCCGGCTCGAGCCGGCTGTGGCGACGCCGACTCCGCCGGAGCCCGAGAAGTGCGTGGTGTGCGCCAGTCCCTCGGACGAGCTCATCTGTGCGCAATGCCGCGCGCTGATCCGCGGTGAGGCCCTCCAGCACAAGTTCGCAGACGAGCGCGCGGGTCGGCTGCGCGGACGCTGAGCTGCGCGAGGTCCAGCCCCGCCGCGTGGCCGAGCCCGGCGATCACTCCATCTCGAGGCGGTCGTAGCGCAGCACGGTGACGCGGTAGCGGTCGCCGTAGCGTGGCACCGGCACGAAGAAATAGCCGCGGCCGTGGCCCGGCACGTTGCCGTAGACGTACGCCTCGCCACTGGCGACCGTCTCCCCGGCGCCGTCGAGCACGTCCACACGCAGGCGGACGTTGCCGACCGAGATGCCGCGGTCGTTGTAGAGCCAGCCGACGAGCGCGGGGCCGCGCCGGCCCAGCAGGTCGGGCTCGGTCTCGGCCCGGAAGCCCGGCCCGGCCGGCGTCGTCTCCTGCGCGCCGGCGACCATCGAGAGCAGAACGGCGGCGACGAGGGCGGCGACGGCCGCGCGGATGGCGCGCGTCACCGATCGTCCCAGTCGGCGACGAAGACGTCGAGATCGCGAGGGGCGGCGGCGCCGCGGCTGCCGCAGAAGACCAGCCGCTTGCCGTCGCGCGTGAACATCGGGAATGACGCGAAGCCGTCGGCCCAGGTCACCCGCTCCAGGCCGGAGCCGTCCACGTTGACCAGGTAGAGCGCGAAGCTGCGGCCGGATGCATCGTGCAGGTTGGACGAGAAGATGATCTGCCGCGCGTTCGGATGCATGAACGGCGCGAAGTTCGCTCCGTCCAGCCGGGTGACGCGCCGGAGCCCGGTGCCGTCGGCGTTCATCAGATAGATGTCCAGGCGACGCGGCCGCACGAGGCCGCGGCCCAGCAACGCCCGATACTCCTCCAGCTCCTCGCGGCTCTCCGGCCGCGACGCCCGGAAGACGATGAAGCGCCCGTCCCACGAGAAGAACGCGCCGCCGTCGTAGCCGGGCGCGCCGGTCAGCCGGCGCACGTGGCGCCCGTCGGCGTCCATCACGTAGAGGTCGAGATCCCCCTCGCGCAGCGAGGTGAAGACGATCCGGCGGCCGTCGGGCGAGATCGCGCACTCCGCGTCGTAGACCTCGTTGTCGGTCAGCCGCGCGAGGTTGTTGCCGTCGGCGTCGGCCGCGAAGATGTCCCAGCTCGGGTAGAGCGGCCACACGTATCCCTGGCTGCGATCGGGCGGCGGCGGGCAGGCGGGACCGGCGGCGTGCGTCGAGGCGTAGATGACCCGACGGCCGTCGGGGAAGAAGAACCCACAGGTCGTGCGCCCCGCCCCGCTCGACAGCAGGCGGGTGCCGGTGCCGTCGGCGTTGACCGTGAAGATCTGATCGCAGTCGAACGGGGGCCGCGTCGACTGGAAGATCAGCCGCGTACCGGTGGCGTCCCAGTACGCCTCGGCGTTCTGGCCGCCGGCGGTCAGGCGGCGCAGGTTGGCCAGGCGGCCCTCGCGCGAGTCGAGCGGCGCCGGTGCCGCCAGCGCCCGGCCGGGAACCAGCGCGACGGCCGCCGCGGCGACGCCGAGCCGCAGCACGGCGCGTCGGCCGAGCGGCGGCGTCATTTCCGCTCTTCCAGCACGGCCTCGACGCGCCGCTCGGCGCCCTCGCGCACGACGGTCACCTCCACGCGGTCGCCTGGGCGGCGGCCGCGCAGCGCGAACGTGAAATCTTCCAGCGTGCGCACGGTCAAGCCGCCGAAGGTCACGATGACGTCGCCCTGGCGCACGCCCGCCTTGTCGGCCGGGCTGCCTGCTCGGACGCCGCCGACGCGCACGCCGGGCCGCTCGCTCTCGCCGAACTCGGGGACGACGCCGAAGAACGGCCCGTACCCTCCACCCCGACCGGACGACCCGGCGGGCGCGGCCACCCGGGCGTAGGCCGGCGGCGTCGCGAGCGTGGCCACCGCATCGATGACCCGCGCGGCGAAGCCCGTCACCTCGGCGAGCCCGGCGGCGTCGGTCTTGTCCCACGTGTCGCCGGGCCGGTGATAGTCGGCGTGGGCGCCGGTGAACAGGAACAGTACCGGCCGGCCGGCGGCGTAGAACGACGAGTGATCGGACGGCCCGAAGGGATCGCCGCGCAGGCTGAGCGTGAGCCCGCCGGCCTGCGCCTGCACCAGCTCACGCAACCCGATGGCGCTGTCCACCCCACCCACGTAGAGCGTGCGGTGGCGCAGGCGTCCCACCATGTCGAGATTGATCATCAGCACCGTGCGCTCGAGCGGATGGGCGGGGCGGCGGACGTAGTGCGCGGAGCCGAGCAGGCCCATCTCCTCACCGGAGAACGCGACGAAGACGAGCGTGCGTGGCGCGCCGCCGGTCTCGGCGAACACCCGGGCCAGACCGAGCACGGCGGCGACGCCGGAGGCGTTGTCGTCGGCACCGGGATGAACGGTACCCACCGCGTCGGGCGCCAGCGAGCCCTCGCCGCCGTGGCCGAGGTGATCGTAGTGCGCGCCGATCACGACCCCCTCCTCCTTAAAGCGCGCGTCGCGTCCGGGCAGGATCCCCACCACGTTCGCCGTGCGACCGCGCTCGCGCACGAGGCTCACCTGCAAGGCCACCCGCACGCCCGCCAGCGCGAACGATCGCGGCGCCGGGCTGGCGTCGATCGCCGCCGCTGCCGCGGCGACGCCCACGCCGGCCGGCGCCAGCAGCGCATCACCGACGGCCGGGGTGACGGCGGCGGCGAGAATCCCGGTGGACTGCGCGTGCCCGGTGAGCGCGGGCAGCGCCTCGCCGGGCGCGACGGAGACGAGCAGGACGCCGAGCGCGCCGTGCTCGCGCGCGTTGATGAGCTTGTGGCTACGCTCCGAGTAGTGGTACGCGTCCGGCCGCCGGAACGGTCCGCTGGGATCCGCGCGGCGTGGCTCGCGCTCGAGGACGAGGACGATCCGGCCGCGCACGTCGAGGCCGGAGTAGTCGTCCCAGTTGAGGTCGGGCGCGGTGATGCCGTATCCCGCGAACACGACCTCGGCCTCCTGCCGGCCCTCGGCCGACACGGGCAGCGGAGCGAAGTCGCGGCCGAGCGCCAGCGCGCGCGCCGCGGGAGCCAGCAGGCTCAACGCGTTGACGTCGCCGAGGCGGGTGCCGGTCGGCACCATGAACGCCTGCAGCCACGTGCCGCCGTCGCCACCGGGGCGCAGCCCGAGACGCTGGAACTCGGCGCCGAGGTGACGGGCGGCGCGCTCGGCGCCCGGACTGCCGGAGGCGCGCCCCTCCATCTCCGGCGCCGACAGCGCCTTGACCTGATCGAGCAACCACGCCGCCGGGGGCGCCGATGGCGCCGCGGCGCCTGCCACGACCGCCGCGGACAGCACGAGAACGAGCGCGCGCAGAAGCGTCACGAAGCGCATTCTACCGCCGGCGCCGAACCCGGCAGACAACGCCCCGGAGAGATGTCGGAACAATGAGAGGTGCCACGGCTTCGCCGGGGCACCCCGAACGCTGGGGGGGGTTGGGGGGCCGTGTCGGGGCCCCCAATGAGCTATGCCGCAGGCAAGCGGAGAACAAAGCGCGAGCCGCCGGCCGCGGGCCGCTCGACTTCTATGGTGCCGCGGTGAGCGACGACGATCGAGCGGGCGATGGCGAGGCCGAGGCCGCTGCCACCGCTCTCGCGATCGCGGGCGGCATCCAGGCGCACGAACGGCTCGAAGATCCGCTCGGCGTCGCCGGCATCGATGCCGGGACCGGTGTCTTCGACGGCGATCTCGGCCTCGCCGCCCTCCGCCGTGACTGAGATCTCCACCCGCCCGCCGGTCGGCGTGTACTTCACGCCGTTCTCGACGAGGTTGAGCAGCGCCCGCCGCAGCGAGCCGGCGTCGCCGAGCACGGCCACGGGCACCACCGATCCCACCCGCACGGCGACGGAGCGATCTTTGGCCAGGCGGGCGCCGACGTCGGCGACGTCGAGGACCAGAGACTCCAATTCGACGCGCGCCCGCGGCGACTCCGGCCCGGCGGTCGAGCGCGAGAGCAACAACAAGTCCTCGGCCAGCCGCACCAGCCGCTCGACCTCCTCGAGCGCAGAGGCAAGCGCCGCCCGGTACTCGGCGCCCGAGCGGTCGGCGCGCAGCGCGACTTCGAGCGTACCCTTGAGCGCGGTCAGCGGCGTGCGCAGCTCGTGGGCGGCGTCGGCGGAGAAGCGGCGCATGCCGCCGAACGCGTTCTCCAGCCGCTCCAGCATGCCGTTGAGCGTCTCGGCCAGGCGATCCAGCTCGTCCCCGGTGCCCCGGACCGTGATCCGTCGCGCCAGCGCTTCGGCGTCGATGCGACGCGCCGCCCGCGCCATCTCGTCCACCGGCCGCAGCGCCGCCCGCGCCATCACGCGGCCGCCGGCCGCGGCCAGCCCGACGCCGAGCGGGACCAGCACCAGCAGCGCCTCGATCCAGCGGTGCAGCGTGCGCTCGGTCGGCGCCAGCGGGACGCCCACTTGCACGACCTCGACCAGCCGCCCGTTGCGCTGGACCGGCAGGGCCACGGTGCGGATGCGCTGTCCGTGCAGCGTCACGGTCTCGAAGACGGCCCGCCCCGCGGCCACGCTGCGGCGGGCGTCCGGCGACAGCGGCAGCACGTCGTCGCGCAGGCGCCACGAGCGCATGCGCAGGCGTCCGTCGGGGCCGAGGAGCTGGAAGAGCTGATGCTCGGGATCGAGCAGGTCGCGCAGCCACCACTCGGCCTCGTCGAACGCGTCGCCGCGGGGCGCGTCGCGCACGACGCCGGCCAGGGCCAGCAGCGAGCGGTCGACGTCCTGGGCCAGGCTCCAGGCCAGCAGCGAGTAGGACAGCACGCTGATGACGACGAGGATCGCCAGTAGCGCGCCGGCGTACCAGAGCGTGAGCCGCGTGTGGACCGACAGCGGACCGCGTCTCACTCCGCCTCGGTCCTGAGCACGTACCCCGCGCCCCGTACGGTGTGGAGCAGGCGTGGCTCGCCGGGGCTGTCGATCTTGCGCCGCAGGTAGCCGACGTACACGTCGACGATGTTGCTCTCCGGATCGAAGTCGAGCCCCCACACGTGCTCGGCCAGCATCGGACGCGTGAGCACGCGGCCGAGGTTGCGCAAGAAGTACTCCAGCACCGCGTGCTCACGCGCGGTTAGGCCGATGCGCCGGGCGCCGCGGCGCACCTCGCGGGTGGCGGGATCGAGCGTGAGATCGGCCACGCGGAGCACCGGGCCGGTGCCGGCCGCGCCCCGGCGCAGGAGCGCGCGCACGCGGGCCAGGAACTCGTCGAAGGCGAACGGCTTGGTCAGGTAGTCGTCGGCGCCGAGGTCCAGGCCGCGCACCTTGTCGGCCACGCTGTCGCGAGCGGTGAGGACCAGGACCGGCGTGACGATCCGGCGCGCGCGGGCGGCTTTGAGGATCGCGAAGCCGTCCAGGCGGGGCAGCATGAGGTCGAGGACGACGAGGTCGTAGGGCGAGCCGTCGAGGATCAGGTCGAGCGCGGTGGCGCCGTCGGCCGCCACCTCGACGGTGTGGCCTTCCTCGGTCAGCCCCTGGCGGATGAAGCTGGCGACCTTCCGCTCGTCCTCGACGACCAGGATCCGCAAGTGGTGCCTTCGTGCCCCCTAGGCCTCCATCTTCGCCCTCCAGGGCTTCGCCGTCCACGTGGAGGAGGCGGGGCGCGCCGAGCCGAGGGCGCGCCTGGGGACCGGCACGCTATAGGGAATGAGGAACAGCCATCGGGCCCACGCCTGGGTGCGGCGTGCTGGCGGCTGGGCCAGCGCGCGCACCAGGTCGGCTCGGACGAGGTCGATCCAGCTTCGCCAGGCAGCCGCCTCGCTCCTGGGCACCAGCCGCTCCAGCGCGCGGGCCAGCGAGCCGTCGCAACCCAGCTCGGCCGCGGCCTGGCGCGGTCCGTCGACGGGATCGGTGAGCGCGCGGTCGGCGATCCACACGTGACTTTGCAGAACGAGGCGACGGCGCCGGGCCGGTTGGATGGCGAGCCAGCACGGCGCCATCGCCTCGTACCAGGCCTTGAGTGCATCCAGCCCGGCTTCCTCGAATCCGATGACCGGTGCGGCGGCGCCGTTCGAGGCCGGCGGCGCCGCGGCGTCCACGGCCGCCGCGCGGCCGTGCGTCCGTCGCGCGGCGAGAAACCGCTCGTCGACCAGGCGGCGTTCGACGACCGCGAGGAGCTGAGAGCGCCGGGCGGGGTCACCGTCCCAGCGGCGCACCCACCGGGCAACGATGCGCGCCAGGTCCACCATCGGGAGCCACTGCAGCACGACGACACCGCCCGTGAACCCGCCGCCGCGCAGATCGCCGATCACCCGGCGCGCGACGGCGCGTGTTTCCGTCAGCCACTCCACGCGCTCGGCGTCGAGCGGCACCAGCGTCTGGCGCAGGAGTAGCCCGAGCCGACCGTGGGCCGACTCGTACACGGCAACGAGATCAGGATGCTGCCGGCACGTCTCCGCGAAGCGCTCGTCCCACATGGCATCACCTCAGACGGCCACCGTGAGGTATAGGCTCTGGCCCTCCCGGTGCACGAGCACCAGGAGCGGCTTGCCGGCGGGATGCCGGTCGAGCGCGGCCCGCAGCGCGTCCACGCTCGCCAGGGGCCGCTGGTCGACCTCGAGGATGACGTCGCCCGGCGCCAGCCCCGCGGTCTGGGCCCGGCTGCCGTCCTCGACGCGCTCGACGAGCACCCCGCGCCCGTCGGGCACGTTGAGCGAGCGGGCGAGATCCGGCGTCAGCGAGCGCGCTGCGATGCCGAGCTTGGCCGCGGCAGGTTCAGCAGTCGCCGCCGCCTGTCGGTCACCCTCCTCCAGCTTCGCGACCTTCACGGTCAGGGTCATGCGCTTGCCGTCGCGCAGCGCCTCAAGGGGCACCTCACGGCCGACCGGCGTCTCCGCCACCGCGCGCGGCAGATCGCTCCAGCGCGCGACCGGGCGGCCGTCATAGCGCGTGATCACGTCGCCCCGGCGCAGGCCGACGCGGCTGGCCGGCGAGCCGTCGGCGATGCTGCCGACCAGGGCGCCGTTGGTGTCGGACAGGCCGAAGCTCTTGGCCAGCTCCGGCGTCAGCGGCTGGATGGACACGCCGAGCCAGCCGCGGACCACGCGGCCGCTGGCGGCGAGCTGGGTCACGACCGGCTTGACCAGGTTGGTCGGGATCGCGAAGCCGATGCCGACTGAGCCGCCGGTGCCGCTGGCGATCGCCGTGTTGACGCCGATCACCTCGCCGCGGGCGTTGACGAGCGGCCCGCCGCTGTTGCCCGGGTTGATGGAGGCGTCGGTCTGGACGAAGTCGTCGTAGGGGCCGGCGCCGATCGTCCGGCCGGTGGCGCTCACGATGCCGGTCGTCACGGTCTGCTCGAGGCCGAACGGGTTGCCGATCGCCATCACCGGCTCGCCGACTTCGAGCTTGGCGGAATCGCCGAGCGGAATGACCGGCAGCCCGGTCGCCTCGACCTTGAGCAGGGCGAGATCGGTCTTCTCGTCGCGCCCCACGACCTTGCCCGGCACCTCGCGCCCGTCCGCGAACTTCACGCGGATGTCGGTGGCGCCGTCCACCACGTGGTTGTTGGTGAGGAGGTAGCCGTCGGCGTTGATGACGAAGCCCGAGCCGAGGCCTCGCACGCTGCGCCGCGGCGTGCGGCCGGGAGACTCACGCCCCTCGCGCCCCGGGAACTCGCGGCCGAAGAACTCGCGCAGCTGGTCGTCGCGGCCGGCGTTGTCACGGACGGCGCGGGTGCTGACGTTCACGACCGCCGGCTTCACCGCCCGCGCGATCTCCACCCAGGCCGGAGCCGGCGCCGTGGCGATCGGGGCGGCGCCGGGGGCGCGCTCGACCCACAGGTGTCCGGCCCGTCCGAAGCCCGCGAGCGGGGAGCCCACGACTATCGAGACCACCGCGGCCAGCGCCACCGCCGGCCATACCACGCGATTCCACCACGATCCGCCGCTCATCGCCGTTCCTCCTCGGGGCCGGGCTCCTTGGAGACGGCCCCGGATCGGACGATAGCGGCGGTGGATGAGACGGCCATGAAAGGCGAATGAGAAACCTCTCATCCGGGGGCGGGGCCGGGGCGTCGCAGTATCAGTTGAGGAGCCGGTGCCCCGCTCGCCCCGGGACCGAGGCCCACAACTCGTTGAAAATCCAGACCCGGGGGCGTGGCATCCGGCTCGCATCTGTGGGGGCCGCAAGGAGGCGCAATGCCGCGACGTCCGGAGCAGCTTGTCGAGATCAACGGCCTCGGCCCGGCCCTGACGCGCGCGGCCGACGGCGCGTTCGTCATGGACGCCGGCGGTCGCATCGTCGTCTGGAACCGCTCGGCCGAGCAGATCCTCGGCTACGCCGCGCGCGAGGTGCTCGGCCGGTCGTGCTGTGACGTGTTCGCCGGCCACGACACCGAGGGCAACCGGGTCTGCTACCCGGGCTGCCAGGTGATGACACTCGTCCGGATGGAGGAGCCCGTGCAGCACTTCGACATGCGGACGCGCAGCAAGGCGGGGCGGCCGGTCTGGCTGAACATAAGCATCCTCTGCACCAAGTCGGCGGCCGGCGAACGGCTGACGATCCACCTCTTCCGCGACGTGACGGCCACCAAGGAACTGCTGACGCTCATCCACGAGCGGCTGGGGCCGCGGCCAGCCGCGAGCGATCCGGACGGGCCGGCCGCAGCCCTGTCGCGGCGCGAGCTGGAAGTCCTGCACTGCATGAGCCAGGGACTGAACACCAAGGCCATCGCCGAGCGGCTGCACGTGAGCCTCGCCACCGTGCGCAACCACGCGCAGAACATCTTCGGCAAGCTCGGCATCCACAGCCGCCTGGAAGCCGTCGCCTTCGCCACCAAGCACCGCTTGTTCTGACCACACGGAGGACCTCATGCTGGGAATGGGGATGGCGTCGGCGCAGGCGCCGATGATGTTTCAGAAGGCGCAGCACTGGCCGCGGATGGTGGAGCGGATTCCCGTCGAGGCGCGCGAGCACCTGCCGCACAGTGCCCTACCGGCTCTTCCTCGGTCTGGCCGCCCGGCCCGAGCTCCGTGACCGTCTGCGCAGCGAGCTGCTGTTCAGATCACGGTCCGAGCCGGTAAGGGCGACAAGGACCGCGTCACCATGTTACCCGCCGCCGTGAAGGACGCACTCGCCAAGCACCTGGAAATGGTGAAAAGGCGGCACGAGCTCGACCTGGCGCACGTCGCCGGGTGGGTCGAACTGCCGTGGGCACTGGCGCGCAAATACCCGAATGCTGGCCGCGAGTGGCCCTGGCAGTGGGTCTTCCCGGCGACCCGGATCTACGTCCACCACAGTACCGGG
>WNGB01015043.1_pt1 | contig 10276 bp, 13 predicted proteins | sample 5400681 | NCBI WGS metagenome assembly WNGB01 (sample SAMN13153367, study PRJNA577476) | soil metagenome | isolation source: 115 cm soil or saprolite under grassland replicate 2 | place: USA:California | collected 2016-06-15
CCGAGGCTGAGGCAGAGGTCCGACACCAGCTCGTCACCAAGCTGTCGGCCATGGAGCCGGGCGATCCGATCCTGGATGCCATCGCCGAACGCTGGCGTGAGCTGACAATGCCCGAAAGCCAAGGCGAACGAGCCGTCCTTCATTCCCGCCTGGAAGCTGTTCGAGGCCGCATCCTTGACCTCGAAGAAGCACGCTTCATTCGGGGCCAGTACACCTCCGCCGAGGACACCGCCAGGTGGGATCACATGATGGCCCGCCTGACGGCCCAACGCGATGCGCTGCTGGAGGCCCTGAAGCAGCTCGGGCCAGCGCCGGAGTTCGACCTTGCGTTCTTGCTGGACGGCTGTCTGACCGAGGAAGCGTGGAAGGCCATGTCCACGGAGCGTCGCCGCGAGATCCTCAAGGTCGCGGTGGACAAGGTAATCATTGGCCCCGGCAAGCGCCGCCAGGTCCCCGCGAGCGAGCGCGTGCGGATCGTCCTCATCGGCGAGGAGAGCGAGTAGTCAACGGCTCCAACCCTAGAGAACGGCTGAGCTTGCAGCTCAGGCGACCCGACGCCTGTCCGCGTTCGGCTGATTGACGGCAGCCCAGCCCGCCACACCGCGCAGGGCGATGTTGCGGGCTGCGTTCCAGTCGGCATGCCCAGCGAAGCCGCACGACCGGCATTGAAACGTCGCCTGATCCATACGATTGTTCCGGTCCACATGTCCGCAGGCCGAGCACGCCTGCGAGGTGTAGGCCGGGTCCACCTGCACGACCAACACGCCGGCTCGTTTCGCCTTGTAGGCGATGAAGCGGCCAAGCTGGTCGAACGCCCAGGAGTGCAGCGTGGCCCGCTGGGGCTTGCGGAGCCGGACCCGGCCGCGGATGCCCCTGAGGTTTCCAGGGCGATGCCCCGGCCGGTGCGTTCAGCCTCGGCCACGATGCGCTTGGCGATGACATGGTTGGTGTCGGTGGCAAACCGAGCTTCCTTGCGGCGGCGGTGCTTGAGTAGCCGCCTGGCGCTCTTGGTGCCCTTGCGCTGCAGCTTGGTCCGCAGCCGTCGGTTGCGGTGGCGGACCCGGTTCAAGTGTCGTCCGACGTGCCGCTTTCCGTCCGACGTGGTGGCAATGTTGACGATCCCAAGGTCGATACCGAGGAACCCGGCCGGGCTGGTTTGGGATGCCTCGGAGGCCTCGCAGGTGGAGTACAGGTACCACTTGCCGTCTCGGCAGAGCAGGTCCGACTCGCCTCTGCGGTGGGCGAGCAACGCTTTCTGGTGCTCGCCCACGGTGAACCGCAGGCCTTTGAGCCGCCCGGCGGTAGTCCAGATGCTCACGGTGCCCTGGTCAGGTTGCCAGGATAGGCAGCGGTCATCGTAGGGCTGAGCCGCGTCAGCTCGAAAGGTGCGCCTGGTGCGCAGGTCGGCCTTGTAGGCGTCGGCGACCTTCTTGATGACATGCTGGGCGGGCTGCGCGGACAGACCCTTCGCCCGTACCTGGGCATAGGTGATCTTGCGCAAGTCGAAGTTGCGGAACACGCCCCGTTGCCAGGCCACGTCGGAGACGAGGTTGGCAGCCTGGTTGGTGAGGTCAAGGGTTGCCCGCAGGGCCGTCTCCTGGGCGGGGTCGGGCAGCAGCCGGACTTGAACGGTGAGCTTCACGCGAGTAATCATAATCGAACACTAGTTCTATATCGTGCCCTTGGGCGAGCTGCTCCGAAGGTGGATACCAACAGGAGGTGGTCGTGGGAGACAATGAGCCGCCGACCACATCAGCAGATTCGGAAGGCTCGAGTCTCTTGCACTCGCAATCGCATGTCGTTCCCGCCGTGTCCGCGCTACGGCGTGCCCGGCTGCATCGCAACTGGGTCCTGACCGATGTTGTGCGGGAGCTAGATGCCCGAGATCCACACTGCGGTGTGACTGAGAGCCTGGTCAGTGCCTGGGAGCTTGGCAAGCGTAGGACCAGCCCTCGTTACCGCAGGCACCTGTGTGAGATCTACCGTGAGCCGCCTGAGGTGCTGTTCGCCCACCAGGATGCAGGCCGTCGTCCTGCCCTGGCGGTGATCAGCCCCAACTTGGACGACGCTCGGATCGGTCTGACTACACCGGCCGACGTGGTCACGACAGTGGACGCGCTGCTGGCGGCGATGCTGGAGGTTGTACGAGAAGCCAGGGAGTATCTTGTCGTGACCGGGTCGCGGTCACGGGACCTGCCGTACCTCCAGCAGATCGAGGAGGTACTCAGAGAACGGCCGCGACTGGTTCACTACAGAGTGCTGTTCGGCCCGCCGCACCACCGGTTGTTGAGGGACCACCTGCTTCGCCTGCTGGAGCTGCGTGATCCCGATAGTCGCGAGCAGGGGATGAAGACACTGCACATGGGAATGCTTGACGATCTGGTCCGAGAGCCGGAGCGTTTCCTTGTGGCCAGCGAGCAGAGGGCGGTGGTGACGATCCCCTCGCTGATGACCGCCGGGAACTTCGACGCCGGCGTCGTGCTGGCGCATCCCCGGCAGGCGTGGGGGCTCGTGCAGCACGTCAAGCAGCTCTACTTCGCGGCGGAGAAGGTGGAGACGCCCGAGGCGGTCCGTGCACTACAGGTGCTTCGGTGACGGTGGCGGCCCAGCGTCGGACCAGGAAGGTCCGCCCGCCGAGCCCGTCGGCGTCGGCCGTTATCCGGGCTGTCGCGTCGGAAGACCACGCGAGCGTGGTGGACCTGGCGCAGCGGCTGGTGCGGACGCCTAGCCGCGCCGGCATTGACCCGTATGGGCCGATCCTTGAGCTGATCGAATCCTGGCTGACCGGCCATGGCCTTGCCGCGCGCCGGCTGCACGATGCGGCGGGCGAGCTGGTCGGGCTTGCCTGCGATGTGAAGGGCGCCCATCCGGGACCGCGGTACGTGCTGGATGCCTGTGTGGACACCCCACCGTTTGGGGATCTGGCGGCCTGGCGTCACCCACCAACGTCAGGGGTGATCGAGGACGGTTGGCTGTACGGGCGGGGCAGCAGCGACTGCAAGACGGCGGTGGCGATCTTCTGTCACATCGCCGCGCGGCTCAACCGCCGGTCAGACGAGCTGCACGGCACGGTCACTCTGCTGTTCGACGCCGACGAGCATACCGGCGGATTCAACGGCGCCAAGCAGTACTTCACCGGCGAGGATGCTCCCACCGACGTGGCTGGAGTCATGATCGGCTATCCGGGCTTGCGACGCATCGTCATCGGTGGGCGAGGCTTCCTGCGTGCCGAGGTCGTCACGCATGGCACAGCGGGCCACACCGGCGCAGGTGATCCGGGCGACGGCAATGCGGTGAGCAAGGCCGTGCGGCTCGTCAACGAACTCGACCAATATCGGGAACCAGCCCCGACCGATCCGGAGTTTGGGCTGTCGCCTAAGCTCACCGTGACCGCCGTCCATGGTGGTGAGGGTTTTTCGATCGTGCCGGACCGCTGCGCGGTGAACGTGGACATGCGGCTGACGCCAACATTCGACCAGCAAACAGCTGCCGCGCTTCTGGAGCGGGTCGTGGCGGAGGTCGACCGACAACGGCCAACGGCCGCCGCGACAACTATCACCTATGCCGAGAGCTGGCCCGCCTTCCGGTTGCGCGACGACTCACCGATCGCGGTGGCATTAAGGCTTGCGTCCCAGCGGCACACCGAGCAACCACCGGAGTGGAAGGTGGCCGGGCCGAGCAACATCGGTAACTTCCTGGCGTCGTTGGGCATAGACGCGACGGCCGGATTCGGCATGGCTTACCGCAATCTGCATGGCACCGACGAGTGCATCGAGGTGGCCACCATCCCCGTGGTCCAGGCGGTCTATCACGAGGCGGTTGTGGCACTGCTGGGCTGATTGCCAGTAAATCACCAAAAACGCGATAGCCCGAATTGCCATCGCTTTACTCTTCCACGCTCTTCAGTCCTCACGCCGCGTTGGCTTCCATGGGCCTAACGAAACGCTTGTGGACGGAGAGGTCCGGTGAACCGCTACGTCATGGCTGGAGAGGCGCTTCGACTGCTCGTCAGCGGAGGAGAGAGCCTCCTGGGCTGTAACTCCGCTTCGCTGCGGTCTGTTCTCCGCACCGGCGCCGAGGCGTGCGAGCAGCTCGACGACATGAGCCGGCAGCTCGCCCAGGCACTTCAGAGAAACGCCGAGCTGGAAGCTCTCCTCTCCCGGACCGCTGAGGTTCTCAGTGGGGAGCCGTTGCCAATTGAGGGAGGCTCCTGGGCCGTGTTCGAGCTTGCCCGGGAACTTCGGTGCTCCCTCGACCAGGCTGAGCAGAACGCAAACAAGACCCACCAAAGCGCGCTCACCTCCGAACCCACCGACGACCACACGGAGTCGGTCGGTAGGACATGCAGCGAGGGACGCCGATGACAGACACCGACCCAGGTCAGGCGACGGTCAACGTCGATGTCGATCCCAAAGTGACCGCGGCCGTCGCTGCCTGGGCTACCCAGGTGACCGCGCGGGCTGTCTGGACTGCCAGCGGGACCGAGACGCCGGGCTGGATCGCCATGGTGGTCGCGCTGCTGGACGACCTCGCCGAGCAGCTCGCCCAGGCCAACGGTCTGATGGTGGGGACCGCGGGGCAGGCCGGAACCACCAAACCCACGAGCACGGCAGGAACGCATGATGCGCTCCTGCGGGGGGTGTTCGCCGGGCCGGTGGCACCGGCCGCCCCGCCGTCCCCACCATCTGACGCTACGCCCGCCGAGGTACCGATGACGATGGGGGCGCTGCTGGAGGAGCTGGGCGCGGCCCGGCGTGCGGTGGAGGCCGCCGACACGCTGGCGGTGGCGCAGCGGGTCGGTGACGCCCAGGACGTCGCCCACGCGCTGGCGGCCTACGAGCAGGCCAGCCTGGCCTACCACCTGGTGGCCGGGCAGCGTGCTGCGGGCGAGGCTGACGGGGGAGCCGGGTGGTGAGCGGCCAAGCTCAAGGTGCGGGCCCGGATGCCGGCCTGGCTGTGGAGACCGCGGCCACGGCGGTCCGGGCGGCAATCCTCACGGCGGCGCTCAGCGGCAACGGGGTGCCCGACTGGGCCGAGACGATAACCGTGCTGTTGGAGGACTGGTCCCGGCAGCTCGACCAGGGTGGGCGGGCCGCGGGGCAGGCCGGCACGGCGAGAACGCCAGGTGCGCTGGATGCGCCTTCGAGGAAGGGCGTTGTTGCCGAGGGTCACGTGTTGGCCGCCCCGCTGCCCGCCCACCCGCTGCTGACCTGGGCGCGGCTGCGCTTCGGCGTGCGCCGCTGCCTTGCCTGCGGCCGGCTCGGCAATCGCAGCCTGCAGCCCACGCATCCGCTGGTGTCGCTCGCCAGGGCGCGGACCTGGCGGTGCGCCGACCGGGACTGTTGCCGCCAGCGGCGCACCAGCCGGGAGGCCCGCAGGTGACCGCGACGGCCGAGCAGTACGCCACGGCCGCCGAGCTGCTGCGCCGGCTCGCCCGTCACCCCGACCGCCCAGTGCTCAACGGCGACGGCGACCTTGCCGGGCTCGCCGAGGCGCTGGCGGTGGCGGCGCAGGCATGCGAGCACCTCGAGGAGGCCGACCTGGCGCGCGGGGCCGCCGAGCTGACGCGCGAGGAGGCGATGCTGCAGGTCGCGTCCTTGTGGTCGCTGCTGGAACGGGCGGCCGAGGTCATCGACGCCCACATCGCCCAGGACGACGGCGGCACGTGGGAGACGTTGACGCTGGCCTTCGAGCTGCACCAGGCGGTGGAGGCCGAGCCGGACGAGGCTGGTGTCCGGCTGCTTGGCGAGCTGCACGCCGCCCGGGTCGCCCTGCGTGCCGCCGACAGGCTGGCCGCTGCGGTGCAGCGCGGCGACGGCAGTGTGGTCGGGCAGTGCCTGGCGGCCTACCGGCACGCTAGCCGCGCCTGGCGGACGGCGGCCGGCGCACGCCAGCACGCTGACGAGGTCGGCGTCGTGGCCGAAGGAGCGCCGCGATGAGCACGACCGGTACGCCCAGCGCCGCTGCGGGCGAGCGGACCTTGCTGCAGGCCGCGCTTGACCGCCTGGACCAGGCCGCGCTGGCGGTCACGGGCAGCCACGCCACCACCGAGGAGCAGCACGACATCCTCGGCAGTCTGGTCGCCGCGCACAGCCTGCTGCACACCCTTCACCGAGTGGACCCGGCCGCGGTCGAGGAGCTGCTGGACCGCGCGGCCGGGCTCGCCCAGCGGGTCAGCCAGCCCACGCCCGCCACGGCCGGGCACGGGGTTGAGACAGTGGGGGCGCCGGCAGACCGGCTGCAGGAAGTCGGGTCGGCGCCCCCCGCGACCCTGCCGGAGGTGGCCTGATGCGCGCCGCCCACACCCAGACCCCGCTGCTGGCCGGCTGGCGGTGCTGGCTGGTGCTGCTGGTGCTGGGCTACGCGGTCCTGATCGTGGTGTTGGCCACCATGGTGGTCCCGGCCCTGTGGCACGGCTCGGGCATCGCCCGCCCGGCCGCCCTGCTCGTGCTGGGCGTGTACCTGCTGCAGGGGTGGGCGCTGTGGCGCTGGGCCGGGCACGCCGCCGAGCTGCTGCCGCCCGCCCGCCCGCCCGGGCCGCTACGTGCTGGTGGCGCTGGTGCAGACGGCGGTCGGCGCGGGCCTGGGATGGATGGTGTGGAGCCGATGACCCGCCGCCAGCGGGCAACCGCGCCCGGGAGCACGCCCGTGGTGGGCCTGGTGGCGCCGGGCCAGCCGGTCAGCCCGGCCGAGCTGCACGCGGTGTTTGCCGATCCGGGCCTGTCGTTTGCGGCCAAGGGCGTGCTGGCGCTGGTGCTGTCGTGCCCGCCCGGCGCGGTCATCGGCATGGCTGAGCTGTTCGCCCAAAGCGCCGACCCGATGTCCCAGGTGGAGCGGGCCGTCACGGAACTGGTCGACGGGGGCCTGCTCACCACGACCCCACCCGGCCGGGCCACCGACAGCAGTGCTGGCGGTGTGGTGTTCGGCCGGGGCCGGCGTGCCCACCGGAAGGGGGGTGGTTAACCGACCACTCCCGGTCGGGCGTGTCGGCGGTTGCCGGTCTGGGCCGCCAGCGTGCCCGACGCGCCCCGAAACGACGGTCTGCATGGGGCTGGAGAACTCCCCTCACTACCACACCACGCCGTGTGGTCCGTGCCCGCCGGGAGGGAGAGCGACCGGACACGACGGGCTCACCGCACCACCTTGGAACCTCCCACCACCACCACCACCACCACTGGCACCGACACAGGGGCCTTGCGAAGTACCCGGCTCGCAGCCGGGTCGGGGAAGGGGAAGCGCAAGGCCCCACAAGCGGCCGGGGGGGAGCACACCCCCTGGCTCCTCTCCGGCCCCTTTTCCCGCCGCACCACCTGTAAGGAGGACACACATGGGCAGGCTGCTGACCGGGTTCGCGGTCGGAGGGGTGAGCCTGGCCGGCACTGCCGCGCTGCTGGCGCTGACCAGGCTGGTGCTGGTGCAGGTCCGCGGCCTCACGCGACTGACCCGGCAGCTCAGCGACCCCACCGACCAGCCTGGCGGGCCGTGGGAGTTCACCGACTGCGGCCAGCCGCCCGGATGGGCGCCGCCGCCCGATCGGCACACCGGAGAGCTGGAGCCGTGGCAACGGTGACGCCCGCATCCTCCAGGGCCTGCGGTGGCGTCCCTGCCAAGCGGTTGATCGTGCGAGGTCCTCGGCCGTGACCCGGCGCAACGGCAAGGGCCACCGCGATCAGGACCTGGCGCTGGCGCTGCTGCGTTTGGAGGCGGCGTTCGGGCCGGTCGAGGTGCTGGAGGTCCGTCCCAACCCGCGCCCAGCCGAGCAGCGGTGCTCGGAGGAGGACGCCCAAGCGCGGGAGAAGGAGACGGCCCAGGCCGTCCTGGACCTGGATGGCGAGCAGCGGGAGGGGGTGAGGCGGTCGCCTAGGGCGGTCGACGCGCGGCCAGGGGGCTGACCGGCGGGCGCGCTCGGCCGGCAGGCCGTGGCCCGGCGCAGGGGCAGCGGCAGCCCACCGGTCAGCCCCAACCCCGACCCTATACGCACGCGAGAGCACCGCAACGACAAGGTGTTCGCCGGGCAGGAGCGAAGGCCCACAGCCTGCCAAGCCAGTGCCTTCGCTCCCGGACCCGGCCAGCACCAGAGCCTGGTACTGGAGGCCAACGATGACCACGCAAGCAACCATCGTCGACCAGCAGCAAGCCTATCCTCCAAGCGCGGTGGTGATCGACCGTCCCACCGACGACACCCTCGACTTCATCGCCGCGTGCGAGGAGATCCGCCGCCGCCACCGCCGGGACCTTGAAGACCAGATCGAGTGGGCCACCACGCGGCTGGTCCACCGGCTCAACCGGCAGCGCCGCCGCCTGCACGCCGGCACGCTGCGCCAGGCGGCCTGCCAGGAGGTCGTCTACGCGCGGCGCCGCGTGGCCGACCAGGAGCTTGCCGGCATGCAGCCCGCCAGCCAGCTGGTGCAAGACGCCGAACGCCACGACGATGCTGAGCTGTACGGGCGCCGCGAGCATGCCCTGGCGGTGCTGCTGGATGACACCGCCGACTCCTACGTGTACATGGCGCCGCAGGTGCTGGCCGACCGGGAGAGCGCCTGTCGCCAGCAGGCGAGCCTGGTCGACGAGCAGGAGCAGCGCAGCCGGCAGCTCGGGCAGCTCCGCGGTGTGCGCGGGGTGCTGTGCGCGCGGCGGGTGCGCCAGCTCAACAGCGAGCTGGCCGCGCTGGACCGCCAGCTCGTCGAGGTCCAGGTCGAGATCGCCCACCAGGAGGCGCTGCTGGACGTGATCCAGGCCGCCGACGCCAAGCGCAGCGCCTGGCTTACCCAGCACCAGGCCATCCTCCACCAGGGCGCCGCGGCGGTGATCGTGTTGACCCGGCGGTTGCTGGCGTTGGCCAACCCGCCCGGCTGCACCCGGCCGGTCAGCGCGGTCGACCTGGACCACCCGATGGGCCACGACCCGCTCGCCCTGCCCGCCACCAACGGCGGCACGGCCTCGCCTTCGGCTGGTGAGGACCCCCGCGTCGCGTCGGCCGCCGCGGCGCGGACGGCGACGCCCAGCCCTGCCCCAGCCCCAAGGCAGGACTAGCGCCGCCACGGCCGGGGAGCCTCGCGGCCAGCTCTCATCCCACCGGCTCCCCGGCCCAACCACCCGTTCGTGTGCTTCGAGGTCGGATCCCATGGCTGTCACCATCGCCAACCCGTCCCCAGCCAGCCAGCGTCCGCCGGTTGATCCGGCGCTGCTACTGCGACCCACCAACCAGGTCGCCGGATGGTTGGGCGTGACCACCCGCACCCTCGCCAACTGGGCCGCTGCTGGCAAGGTCCCCTTCCACCGCAACCAGCACGGCCACCTGCGCTTCGTCGCCGCCGAGCTGGCCCCGACCGTCGCCGTGATGGGCCGCGTCGTGCCGCCTCTGTCGGCCTCCATCGCCAGCCAGCAGCCGCAGGCAGCGGTGCTCGCCGTGGTCGACCCGTCCGACAGCCCCGCGTCTGCGGCACCCGGTCAAGGTGGCGAGGACGGGCAGTCCGCCGGCCAGGGGCGGGCAAACCGCACACCCACCGCCAGCGTCGACGTCGGCCGGTTCCTGGTCAGGCAGCGGTTCTCCGGCGCCTGCGACCAGGCCACTGCCGAGCTGTTCTTCGACGACAGCCGCGAGCCCGGCCCGCTGGTCCGCCAGCGCCACCAGGCCGCCAAGGCGATCTGTGCGCTGTGCCCGATCGTTTCCGAGTGCCGCCTGGTCGGCCGCGCCGACCCCACGCTGGTGGGTATCTGGGGCGGCGAGACCCAGGACGAACGCCACGCCGCCCGCCGCCGGCCCGGCGGTGCAGTGCTGCTGCCAGGGGACAACCACGACGGCCGCCGCCTGGCCGGCATGGCGGCCGAGCTTGCCCGCCGCGACGGCCTGGACGCCGCCGCCACAGCGCTCCAGGTTCCGGCCGCCACGCTGCGGCGCGTGCTGGGCCTGTACGGCCTCGACCAGCCACCCAGCCCCACCAGTCCAAGCGCGACTCCGAGAGGAGGTGAACGCGCATGGCGACCACCGGGCAGGCCGCCAGCAGCCAGCACGACCCGGCGTCGGGGCAGGCAGTCGCGGTCCAGCTCGCCGTCCAGGGCTGGGCCATCACCCGGCCCGGCCACGCCAGCCCACTCGATGACCCCTGCAACCTCTTCGACCCGACCGCCTGACCAGCCGCTGGTAAGGTAGGCCGCTGGCTGGTCAGCGAGCGGTAGGCGGTCGGGCTCAGTCCCGCCGGTTTCCCGGTGGGTGCATCGATTCCGGCTCGCCGTGGCTGCTGCTTCGCCAGCGGCCCCCTGTCAAACCGGGCAT
>WNGB01025406.1_pt1 | contig 10275 bp, 10 predicted proteins | sample 5400681 | NCBI WGS metagenome assembly WNGB01 (sample SAMN13153367, study PRJNA577476) | soil metagenome | isolation source: 115 cm soil or saprolite under grassland replicate 2 | place: USA:California | collected 2016-06-15
CGACGGCGATGCCGACGTCCGGGCGGTGGTCGTCACCGGCGCCGGGGACCGGTGTTCGCCTCCGGCGCGGATCTCACCGAGATGCAGACCCAGATGGACACGCCGGACGCGGCGCGCCGGTACGATGCCGTGTTCGAGGCAATGTACGCCGCGCTCGAATCCTGCCGGGTGCCGACGATCGCCCGGATCCAGGGACACGCGATCGGCGGCGGCTGCTTCCTGGCGCTCGCCTGTGACCTCCGGATCGCCGCCTCGCGTGTGCTGCTCGGTGTCCCCGCCGTTCGCGTCGGTGTGGGGCTCTCGCCATCCGAGGTGCGACGGCTCGTCCAGAGCGTCGGACCGTGGCGTGCGAAGTGGTTGCTGTTCACCGGCGCGCGGCTGGCCGCTGTGGACGCTCAGGCCTGGGGTCTCGTCGACCAGGTCGTCGGCGACGGCGAGCTGGATGAGGCGATCGACCGCCTCGTCGCCGACATCGCGCGGGGGGCGCCGCTCGCCATTCGTACCGCCAAGCGGATGGTCACCGCCGTCAGCGCCGGTCTGCCGATCGACGAGTCGATCCTGCGCGAGGCCTACGATACCGTCTACGGCAGCGCCGACCTGCGCGAGGGCATCAGCGCGTTCCTGGAGAAGCGTCCTCCCCTGTTCCGCGGTACATGATCCAGGCGGCCGCGGTGCTCTTCGGGATCCTGCTGGCGGGATCGGTCGCCACCGCGCAGGAGGTCTCGCCCGACCGCCCGAGCGTCGGCACCGGCGCCGGGATCATCGCGCCCGGCTTCTTCCAGTTCGAGAGCGGTGTCGAGTACTCGCGGCGATCGCGCGCCGCGAGCCTCCCGGAGCTGCGGATCGGGACGGAGATCCTGCTGCGCGCCGGCATCATCGAAGGGCTCGAGGCCCAAGTGCTGGTCGAGCCGGTGACCGTGCTCACCAACGGCACGACCGAGAGCGGCTTCGGCGACGTGACGCTCGGCGTGAAGTACCGAATCGTCGCACCCGGTGAGGACGGCTGGCCGCCCGCCATCTCCGTCTTGCCGTTCGTGAGGGTGCCGACCGCCCGCGATCCGATCGGCAGCGAGCACGTCGATGTCGGCGCGATCGCCTGTCGGCGTACGGCGAGCTGTTCTTTCGAACACGAGAGGAGCGGGACGGACGCGACGCGCTCGGCGCCGACGCGGGAGTCGTCTTCATGCTGACGAAGCGCGTGGCGCTGGACGTCGCCGTGGAGACCGGGCTCCTCGGCGACGGCAACGACTGGGCCGTCAGGGCGGGGATCAGCGTCCTGCTGGGCCCCTCGCGCTAAAGAAGCCTCGACAACTCGGTCAGATCAGGAATCTCGAAATCGGGCGGTGGCACATCGGGGCGGCGCGACCGACCATCCCGGTTGACCCACGCGACTTGCAGACCTGCTTCCTTCGCGCCCTTGACGTCATCCACCTCGCTGTCGCCGACGTGCAGAACCTCATGCGGCTGAAGCCCCAGTTGCTCCAGGGCGCTCTGGAACACGAGTCGATGCGGCTTGTAGGCTCGCACGGCTTCGGAGATGAGGATGAACTGAACGGGCAAGGTGAAGTTCCAGGCGGCGAGGTGTTCATGATCGGCATTGGAAACGATGGCGGAGCGCACATGCCCGAGCGAGCTCAACACCTCGAGCGTTTCCGGGTAGAACTCCACCTTCGTCGTCACCTGAAAGAAGAGATCGACATACGGGGCCGCGTCGGCGCCGACGTCGAACTGTCGCAGCACGCGCCGCAGCACCTGACCCTGAATTTCTCTGAGCGTCCGGAACGGCGGCAATTGCGTGGCCTCGTGATAGAGGTCGATCCACAGCCGCCAGACATCGTCAACGATGCGCACCGACAGCCCGTGATCGGCCACGATGCCTCGAGGAACCAGCATCAAGTCCTCGTTTCGCAGCAGCGTGCCATAGGCGTCAAACGTCACGGCCTCGACGGGCATCTATTCAGCGGCCAGGCCCGTCTTGGCGTACTTCACGTCGCGGTACTCGCCCGACAGGACCGGCGGGTGCCGCGCCTCACCCGGCGCCGCGAGGCACTCGATCGACACGTCGTAGTTCGGATGATTGAAGAACGCGATCGACAGCCGGGGCTGGCCGGCGTCCGGCGGCGAGGGCGGATTCACGACGCGGTGCATGTTCGACAGCCACCGGTCGTTGGTCCACCGCATCAGCAGATCGCCGATGTTGACCACGAGGGTGTCGGGCACGTCCTCGCCGCTCAGGATCGTGAACCCGCCGTAGTCGGTGTGCGCCCCGGCGCGGAGCTGGCCGGGCCGGGGCGGCGCCGTGTGCGCGGGGTAGTAGTTGAGCCGCATCGTGCCGATCGAGCGGTCGACCTTCCGATCGAAGAACGTCTCGTCCCGTCCGAGCGCCAGCGCGGTCAATCGCATGAGGACGACGACGAGATCGCTCATCGCCCGGTAGTACACGGTGGCCGCGCGCTCGAAGTCGGGAGGACGGGCCGGCCAGATGTTCGGCGCGAAGTGGCGGCGACCGAGCGCGCTCGTGTAGTACGGGTCGCTCGTCACGTCCACGGGGCCGACGTGGAAGAACTCCTTCAGATCTGGCGGGCTCGCCTCGTCCCTGGACGTCGAGAGCGCTTCTCCGCCGAGGGGATGATAGCCGCGATTCGTGCCGGGCACGGGATGGCGCGCGGCGAGCTTGTCGGCGAGCGGCAGGCCGAAGAACGCGTGCGCGGCCTCGCGGAGATCGGAGATCGTCCGCGCGGAAACCCCGTGTCCGCCGAGGGTGAAGAAGCCGATCTCGCCGCACGCGGCGTCGATCCGGCGGGCGACGTGCAGTCGATCGGCGGCCCCACCCTCACGAGCCGAGGTGAGATCGATGGCGGGGATGGCGCCGGTATCCGTCACGGCGGTACCTCTTCCTGCGCGGCTTCCGTGAACGCGGCGATCTGGTCGGCGAGCCCGAAGACACGGAGCACGTCGCCGGTTCTCAGGATGGTCTCCGGGGTGGGATTGAAGATCACGCCGTCGCGCCGGACCAGGGCGACGACGGTCACCCCGAAGCGCTCGCGGATCCGCGCCTCGCGCAGCGACTGATCGGCCAGGCGCCCGTCACCGAGCGTCACCTCGTGGACCGCGGGCAAGGGGACGGGGCTCTCCGGCCCATCGACGTGGCCGGTGAGCATGGCCTCGCGGAAGCGCTCCAGATAGTCGATGGCCCGTTGCTTGGGAAGCCCGAGCGTCGCCAGCGCGTGACGGATGAGGGTGGCCGAGGCCTCGACCTCCGGCTGGATCACCTCCGTGGCGCCGAGCCTCCGCAAGGCTTCGGCCTCCTGGCGCCCGTGTGCGCGCGCCAGGATCGGAACCTTCGGATTGACGAAGCGAGCCACCCGGACTGCCCGCTCGGTCGGGCCGATGTCCGGCAGCGCCACGACCACCAGCGTGGCCGACGTGGCTCCTGCGTGGAGGAGGAGGGCGCGATGTCCGGCGTCACCGAACAGACAGGGAACGCCGCGCGCCCGGAGCTCCCGGATCACCTCGGGGTCGCGCTCGACCACGGTGAACGGAATGCCAAAGGTCTCCAGCGCCTCGCCGAGAGCGCTGCCGACCCGACCGAATCCACAGAGCACGGCGTGGTGGATGGCGAACGCGGATGGCGGCGACGAAGCAGGCGACATGTCGAGGCGGAGCAGCGTGTTGATCCACCCCGGGGCATACCGCACGAGGGACGCGTTGGCGAGGAGGGTCAGGAGCGAGGCGGCGAGCGTCGCGTTGTAGACGTCCGCGCCGACATGGCCGGCGTCGCGGGCGACCTGGACGAGGACGAACGAGAACTCGCCTATCTGCGACAGCCCGACGCCGACGAGCAGCGCGGTCGTGAGCGGGTACCCGAAGACCGACACCACGAGAGCCCGGACGACGAGCTTGCCGACGAGGACCAGGGCGACGATCGCGCCCAGCAGGGGCAGGTTGCCCAGCACCGTCATGGGATCGGTGAGCGCACCGATCGTCACGAAGAACACGGAGACGAACACGTCCCGCAACGGCAAGAGCCTCGCCAGGGTCTCGTGCGCGTAGTCGGACCCGCTGATGAGCAGCCCGGCGAGGAAGGCGCCGAGCGCCGTCGACAGCCCGACGGCCTGGGTGAGCGCCGCCGTGCCGAGGCCCATGGCCAGGACCACCAGGAGGAACAGCTCGTCGCTCCCCGTGGCCGCCACGCGGGTCATCAGCCGCGGCACCACCTTGGCGGCCAGGTACGCGAACGGCACCAGGATGACCACTGCGCGCAGCAGCGCGTTGCCGATCGCCAGGAACCGTCCCGGCTCGAGCGCGCCGAGGGCGGGCAGCAGTACCGTCAGCACGACGACCGCCAGGTCCTCGACGAGCGAGATGCCGATCATCACGCGCCCGTGCGTCGAGTGCAGCTCGCCGCGCTCGAGGAGCAGCCGAGCGAGCACCATCGTGCTCGCGACCGAGACGACGCTGCCGACGACGACGGACTGCAGCAGCGGCCACCCGAGCGCCGTCCCGATGGCAACCGCCAGCGCGATGGTGAGCAGGATGCCGAGCGGACCGCCGATCAGGGCCACCCACTTGACGCGCAGCAGATCGCGGAGCGAGAACTCGATGCCGATCGAGAACATGAGGAGCACCACCCCGATCTCCGCGAAGAGCTCGAAGGTGTGCATGTCGGAGACGCTCGGGCCGGGGGTGAAGGGCCCGATGACGAGGCCCGCGAGCACGAACCCGAGGATGGGCGGCTGGCCGATCGCCCGCGCGGCCACCGCGCCGAGCACGGCGGCCACGAGGACATAGGCGAGGTCGCGGAAGAAGAGGGGATCGGCGACTATTTCAGCACGGCCTCCGCGATCCGCGAGAGCTGGGCCCCCATCTCGGCTTCCGTCTTCACCGCGTCCAGCCGCACGACCACGTGATTCGCGCCGGCGTCGTGGAAGCGGCGGAGGAGATCGCGGTCGGCCGGCTGTCCGTAGACCGAGATGGTGATGGCCGAGGGATCACGCCCGGCGTCCTTGGCCAGCCGATCGAGGGTCGCTCGGCTCTCGCGCAGCTTCTCCGGCGTGACCCGATTCGGCAACCAGCCGTCGCCCCAGGCGGCGACCCGCTGCAGCACGTTCGTGGCGGCACCGCCGAGGAGCACCGGCGGGTGGGGCTTCTGCGCCGGCTTCGGGTAGGACTTCACGGGCGGGAAGTCGTAGTGCTTCCCGTGGAACTCGGCCTCGGTCTTGGTCCACAGCTCCTTCATGGCCAGGATCGACTCACGCGCCTGCGTCCAGCGGTGGTCGAAGTCCCCGCCCATGATCTGCGTCTCTTCTCGCAGCCAGCCCGCGCCGATGCCGAAGAGGAACCGCCCGCCGCTGAAGAGGTCCAGCGTCGAGACCTCCTTCGCCAGGAGCAGCGGATGGCGCTCCGGGACGAGCACGATGCCGGTGCCGAGCTTCACCCGCTTCGTCACGCCGGACGCTCGCGCGAGCGCCACGAACGGATCGACGAAGTGCGCGTAGGTCTCGGGGATGACGCCATCCGCCGAGCCTGGGAAGCGGCTGGTCGTATGGACGGGGATGAACGGATGCTCGGCGCACCAGAACGATTCGAAGCCGAGCTCCTCCGCCGTCCGGGCCATGAAGGCCACGTCGACCTGATAGGCGGGCAACGGGACGGAGACGCCGACGTTCATCGCGAGCCTCCCTGGGGCTTCGCCTGCTCGAACAGCGTCTTGTACTTCCCGTAGCCCTCGGCCTCCAGCTTGGCGACGGGGATGAATCGAAGCGAAGCCGAGTTGATGCAGTAGCGGAGGCCGGTCGGCCGCGGTCCGTCGTCGAACAGGTGGCCGAGGTGGCTGTCGCCGCTCGCGGAGCGAACCTCGACGCGGCGCATGCCGTGAGAGGTATCGGTGTGCTCCGCCACGTTCTCGGGCTCGAGCGGCCGGATGAAGCTCGGCCAGCCGGTGCCGGAGTCGAACTTGTCGGTCGAGGCGAAGAGCGCCTCGCCGGACACGACGTCGACGTAGATCCCCGGCTCGTGGTGGTCCCAGAACTCGTTCCGGAAGGGCGGCTCGGTGGCACTGCACTGCGTGACGTTGTACTGTGTCGGCGTGAGCGTGGCCTTGAGCTCGGCGTCGGTCCGCTTCTTGTCGATCATGGTCCCGTTCTCCCTCGCGAGGGGCAGATCATCCACCGTGTCGGTCCACGCAGAGTATACGCGTCGGGGGGAACAGAGACCCTCGGGGCGGCGTCCTCACTCTGGGGATGCCCGTAGCTTGGGATCACGCTATGCTTCGCTGGCGCGATCGAGCGCCGGCTTTGCCGGCGCAATAGGAGGCCCAGCGGTGCGACGATTCGAGCTTGCCCTGCCCGGGAGCGTCGAGGAGGTCGTCCGCGTTCTTGGTGAACGCGGGCCGGACGCGAAGCTGCTGGCCGGGGGAACGGACCTCCTGCCCCAGCTCAAGAACAGCCTCCTCAAGCCCGCGTGGGTGGTCGATCTCTCCGGGGTGGCGGCGGTCCACACGTTGACGCGCGACGACGGACGCGGGCTGCGGATCGGCGCCGCGGTGGCGGCCCGGGAGCTCGAGCTGGATCCCCACACGCGCGCGAGGTACCTCTCGCTCGCCGAGAGCGCCGCCCTCGTGGGATCGGTCCAGGTGCGCAACCTCGCCTCGCTCGGCGGCAACCTCTGCAACGCCGCGCCGTCGGCCGACATGGCGCCGCCGCTGTTGGCGCTGGACGCCGAGGCGGTCATCGCTGGCCCCAGAGGCCAGCGCCGCGTTCCGATGGCGGAGTTCTTCCTCGGGGTGCGCCGGACGGTGCTCGCGCCGGACGAGCTGCTGGTCGAGCTGGTCGCTCCGGATCCGGGAGGGCATAGCGGCGGCAGCTACATGAGACACACACCCCGGCGCGAGCTGGACATCGCCGTCGTCGGCGTGGCCTCCCAGGTCACCTTGAAGGATGGCGTCTGCACGAAGGCTCGCATCGCTCTCGCGGCCGTGGCGCCGATCCCCTTGCGCGCGACGGCGGCGGAACAGTCGCTGGAGGGCCAGGCCCTCACCCCGGAGCGGATCGAACGCGCGGCGGAGCTCGCCGTCGGGGCCGCGCGTCCCATCGACGACCAGCGCGGCTCGGCCGAGTACCGGCGGCATCTCGTCCGCGTCCTGACCCGTCGCACCCTGACCACCGCCCTCGAGCGCGCCCGCGCCTGATCCTTCGGAGGATGTGCGAGGCGCAGCCGCAGGCGAGCCGAGCGAAGCGTTGAGGAGACCGCCACCGTGGCCAGACAGATCCTGAGCTGCACGATCAACGACGAGCCGGTCGAGGTGCTCGTCCGGCCCTACGACACCCTCCTGGACGCGCTGCGGGAAGACCTCGGTCTGACCGGGCCGAAGGAGGGGTGTGGGACCGGCGATTGCGGCGCGTGCACCGTCCACCTGGACGGCAAGCCGATCGCGAGCTGCCTGATGCTCGCGATGCAGGCTCGCGGCCGCTCGGTGCGCACCATCGAGGGCCTGGCCGGATCGGACGTGCTGCACCCGCTTCAAGACGCGTTCGTGCGGCATGGGGTGCCGCAGTGTGGGTTCTGCATTCCGGGAGTGCTGATGGCGGCGGCGGCGCTGCTGGCCGAGAACCCGCATCCCACCGAGGAAGAGATCCGCTACGGGATCGCCGGCAACCTGTGCCGGTGCACCGGGTACACCAAGATGCTGACCGCGATCGTCGAGGTCGCGGCCGGCGCAACCGTTCGGGAGGGTTGATCGCATGGCGACGGTGATGAAGACCACGCGCGACGTCAAGGGCGTCGGGCTCCCCATTCCGCGTCCGGACAGCCCGGAGAAGGTCACCGGGCAGGTGCAGTACGTCGCCGACATCAAGCCGAAGGGCTTGCTCCACGCCAAGCTCTTGCGGAGCCCGCACGCGCACGCGCGCATCATCAAGATCGACACCAGCCGGGCAAAGGCGCTGCCGGGCGTGCGAGCGGTCGTGACGGCCGCGGACATCCCCCAGTTGAAGAAGAAGGCGCCGACGCGCGCCCACGCCGTGCTGGCGATCGACCGCGTCGTGTTCGTCGGACAGCCGGTAGCGGCCGTGGCCGCCGATGAGCTGGCGATCGCCGAGGAGGCGCTCGACCTGATCGACGTCCAGTACGAGGTGTTGGCCGCGTCCGTCGATCCGCTGAAGTCCATGCAACCTGGCGCTCCGCCCGTGGCGGAGCTGGGAACCAAGGCCGACACCAGCGAAGCGCAGGCGCACTCCGGCGTGGCGGCGATGAAGTCCGACACCGCCGAGCCGGCGAAGGCCGTCAACGTGTCCCAGCAAGCCCGGATCCAGAAGGGAGACGTGGCCAAGGCGTTCGCCGAGTCCGACCACGTGCTCGAGAAGACGTACCGCGTCCCGATGGTCCACCAGGGCTATCTCGAGCCTCACGCCGTCCTGGCCCAGTGGGACGCCAACGGTCTGCTGACCCTGTGGTCGAGCACGCAGGGCTCGTTCAACACGCGGTCCGAAGTGGCCGATGTCCTCGAGATCCCGGAGAACAGCATCCGCGTCATCCCGGTGGAGTGCGGGGGCGGCTTCGGCGGCAAGATCCGTGCGCTGTGCGAGCCCATCACCGCGGTGCTCGCCCGCGTGACGAAGCGCCCGGTGCGCTACGTCATGACGCGGCGCGAAGAGCTCGACGCCGGGATGCCCGCGCCGCAAGTGATCATCCGGCTGAAAACGGGCGTCAAGCGGGACGGCACCCTGATGGCGCTCGAGGCGGAGACCGTGCTGGAGAGCGGAGCGTTCTCGGGCGCCGTGCTCACGATGGGCGCGGTGTTCATCGCCAGCGTGTACAAGTGGCCCAACTTCGACGTTCGTGGCTTCGAGGTGCTCACGCACAAGCCGAGCATCGCCGCGTATCGCGCGCCCACCGCGCCACAGACGTTCTTCGCGGTCGACTCGCACATGCAGCAGATCGCCGACGCCCTGCAGCTCGATCCCGTCGAGTTCCGGCTGCGCCACATGATGCAGGAAGGCGATCCGATGGCCAACGGCCAGCCCTGGCAGAGCAACGGCGCCAAGGAGGTGCTGCGGCGGATCGCCGAGCATCCGCTCTGGAAGAACCGGGCGGAGTGGAAGGCCACGGGCGGCAAGGACGGTCATGGCCTGCGCGGCACCGGCCTCGGGGTCGGTGGGTGGATTCCCGGCCTGCAGCCGACCGGCGCCACGGTGCGGCTCAACCCGGACGGTTCGCTCAGCGTGCTGACGGGTCAGGTCGACATCGCGGGCACGAACATCGCGCTGGCGCAGATCGCAGCGTCGGCGTACGGCCTCGACATCGACAAGGTCCGCATCACCACCGGTGACACCGACGTGGCGCCGATGACCGGGCTGAGCGCCGGCAGCAAGACCATCTACACGGTGGGCGCGGCGGTGCTGGAAGCGGCGCAGGACGCGCGCCGCCAGACGCTGGAGATCGCCGCGGGCGAGATGGAGGCGCGTGGTCGTCAAGGGTGTGCCGGACAAGGCCGTGACGCTGGCCTCGATCGGCAAGAAGGGCAACCTCTACATGTCGAAGGTCCCGCCCGTCCTCGGTGTGAGCCATCCCGCCTTCGCCAAGCAGGCGCCGGCCTTCGCGGCCCAGCTCGCGCGGATCGAGATCGATCCCGATACGGGCGAGCTCACGCTGCACGACTTCGTGGCGGTCCAGGACGCGGGCAAGGCGATCAACCCGCTCGGCGTCGAAGGCCAGATGCAGGGCGGCGCCGTTCAGAGTCTCGGAATCGCGCTGACCGAGGGGATGATGTACGACGACACGGGCCGCTTGATGAACGCCAGCCTGCTCGACTACCGGAAGCTGACGGCGGCCGATCTTCCGAACATCGAGACGATCATCGTGGAGGTGCCGTCGCCGGCCGGACCGTTCGGCGCCCGTGGGGTCGGCGAGCCGCCGATCATTCCGGCGCCGGCGGCGATCGCGAACGCGATCGAAGACGCGACGGGCGTGCGGCTGACGGAGTTGCCGCTGACGCCGGAGAGGATCGCGCTGGCGCTCGCGCGCCGGTAGGCCCGCTCCGAGACACCACCCCGCGCGGACAGCAATGGCCGAGGTCTCATCGCTGCTCGTCGGTCGCTTCATGCGCCTGCCACGGCGGTCCGACGAGCGCTGGCAAGGCGGGCTCGTGAGGCTGCCGATGTGGGTGGACGAGCCTGACGGTCCATTCCGGCCCTGGGGGGCGGCGTGGGTGAGCCGGCGCAGCGGTTTCGCCCACATGAAGGCGGAAGAGCGCGCGGGCGCGCACGACTGGACACT
>WNGB01027934.1_pt1 | contig 10274 bp, 9 predicted proteins | sample 5400681 | NCBI WGS metagenome assembly WNGB01 (sample SAMN13153367, study PRJNA577476) | soil metagenome | isolation source: 115 cm soil or saprolite under grassland replicate 2 | place: USA:California | collected 2016-06-15
CCCGGCGTCCGTTCCGCGAGCGCTGTGATACCGCTGCCGTTGAGCGGCAACATGTTTCGCATTTCGTTTGAGACCGAAGGTCGTCCGGTCGCGAAGGGCGATCAACCCTCAGCTGATTTCTTCGCGATCGGTGATGGTTACTTTAAGACGCTGGGTGTCTCGATGTTGCAGGGAAGAGACTTCAACGAGCGCGACAACAAACAAGCACCGGCAGTTATCATTGTCAATCAGGCCTTCGCGCGAAAATTCTTTCCCAATGAGGATCCCATCGGCAAACGGATCAAACCCGGAATCTCTACCGATAATGACAAACCGGCGATGCGTGAGATCGTCGGCGTGGTGTCTGACGTTAGAAATCGCAACCTGAGTTCCGAACTGAGGCCTGGTTATTTCCTGCCGTCCGCGCAAATCCCATTCAACCAGATGACGATGGTTGTCAGAACTACAAATGATCCACACAGTGTAATAACCGCTGTCCAGAATGAGGTTCACGCCATGGACAAAGAATTGCCGGTTTTCAATATCAAGACTATGGACGAATATATTTCTGCTACCGTGGCCGCGCCGCGATTCAATGCTACGCTGCTGGTAATCTTTGCGTCGGTGGCTTTGGTGCTGACAATTGTTGGCTTGTATGGCGTGATGAGCTATTCAGTCGCGCAACGTACGAACGAAATTGGAATCCGGATGGCGCTTGGTGCGCAAACTCGCGACGTGCTACGGCTGATCGTTTCGCAGGGCTTCAAACTTGTATTGCTCGGACTCGCCATTGGCCTGGTGGGCGCATTCGCGCTGATGCGTGTCATCGCGAGTTTGCTCTTCGGCGTCACCACGAAAGATCCCCTGACTTTCACTGCCGTGGCAGTGCTGCTCGGGTTTGTTGCTTTGCTGGCATGTTATATCCCGGCGCGACGCGCAACGCGGCTCGATCCCTTGAGCGCATTGCGCTACGAATAGGTGCGGATTGTGTTAACAGGCCAGCGGGGGCAAGCCCACTTTCCGACCACGAGCTGATTAGAGTTGAGCCTTAGTTTTTCGGTGAAAGGCGTTCAGGCAGAATTAACTGAGGTGTCAGAGAAGCTCTCAGGTTGGGAAGGCGGGCTTGCCCCCGCTGTCTCGCCAAACAATCAAGTCTGAATGCGATCAGAGACTCTTGTGGTAGCTTCATAGCAGTTTGGGAAAATCTGACGATGCCAAGAATTCTCATAGCAGACGATCAAGTAGACGTACTCGCGGCTTTGCGTCTGCTTCTAAAAGGCAATCGTTGCGAAATCGAGACTGCTTCGTCTCCAGCCGGCGTTCTCGAAGTGGTTAACTCGCAGGAACTCGATGTTGTGCTCATCGATCTCAATTACGCACGCGACACGACCTCCGGCAGCGAGGGTTTAGACCTGCTAACCAGAATTCAGGCGATCGATCCCACGCTGCCGGTGGTAGTAATGACGGCGTGGGGAAGTGTCGACCTTGCCGTAGAAGCGATGCGCCGGGGCGCGCGCGATTTCATCCAAAAGCCCTGGGACAATGCGCGTTTGCTCGCCGTGGTGCGTACGCAGATTGAGTTGGCCGGAGCATTGCGCCGCGAACAGCGCTTGGAAGCAGAAAACCTTGCGTTGCGCGATAACGCGGCAGAGGCGACTGCAAAGTTGCCGAGGATTGTCGCCGAATCACCGGCAATGAAGGCTGTTTTGAAACTTGTCGAGCGAATGGGTCCAGCGGACGCAAACATTTTGATCACTGGCGAGAATGGAACAGGGAAGGGAGTGATCGCGCGCGCCTTGCACGCGACGTCCGCGCGCTCCGCGAAACCGCTGGTATCTCTCAATGCGGGAGCCCTGGCCGAAGGTGTTTTCGAGAGTGAGTTGTTTGGTCACGTGCGTGGTGCGTTTACCGATGCGAAAGCAGATCGCGTGGGACGTTTCGAGCTGGCTGATGGCGGGACGTTGTTTCTCGACGAGATCGCCAATGTGCCGCTCAACTTGCAACCCAAACTCTTGCGCGTTTTGGAAACTGGTGAGTTTGAGCGGGTCGGCTCGTCGAAAACGCGCAAAGTGGATGTCCGCGTGCTCTCGGCGACAAATGCCGATTTGAACGCTGAGGTGGCCCAGGGAAAGTTTCGTCAGGACCTGCTATTCCGTCTCAACACAGTTGAGATTCACCTGCCGCCGCTGCGCGATCGTCGTGAAGACATCCCCGTGCTTGCGGAACATTTCCTGCGGCAACACAGCGAGCGTTACCGGCGCGGAGTGGTGACCTTCACGCCGCAGGCTCTCGATGCTCTCCGCGAGCACCCGTGGCCGGGTAACGTCAGGGAATTGGATCACGTTGTGGAGCGCGCACTCTTGATGAGCTTCAGCAATATGGTGACCGCCTTCGATCTGGCTCTGCAATCAACGCCCGATGATCGTCTCTCGGCGCGACTCGAGGAGATGAGCCTTGAAGAAGCAGAGCGTCTTTTAATAACAAAAGCCCTGGCGCGTTTTGAAGGCAATGCAAATCGCGCGGCTGAAGCGCTCGGCCTGAGCCGCAGCGCCCTCTACCGGCGGTTGCAAAAATATGGCTTGTCGTAGAGTGGTAGAAACTAAAGCAAAGCAGGCCCGAAGGGCCGATATTCAATAGCCACGTCCGTGAGGGCGTGGAGCAAAAATCTCGAAGAAATAATGAGCGCCGAAGGTGCGACACGAGGTCGTGATGACGAAAGGCTTGAGAGTGCCGGCCCTTCGGGCCTCAAGAGGCGGATGGTAACTTTTCCACGCCCTTACGGACGTGGCTATTGAATATCGGCCCTTCGGGCCTGAGATCTTCAAACCACAGCGATAAGGCAGCCGGTCTCTCAAACACTCTATGAGTTATCATAGCGGCGTGAGCACTCCCGCTAAGCTACCAAGACATGCGTCAACATTGCCAAGCCTCGACCCCGCGCTGCGCCGTGGCGGTCGTATTCAATTCGAGCGGCGCGTTACTTTCCTCGCCCTTGCCGCCGGTTTTCCTGCCGTAGTTCTTTGCGCTGTTTTACTCTGGTATGACGACTATTCGCCCCGCGTGCAGTGGACTGTCGACCTTTTCCTCGTGTTAATTTGGCTGGGCGTTGCCTTCAACCTCAAACAACGCATCGTTCGGCCACTGCAAACTCTTTCCAATATTCTCGCGGCTATTCGTGAGGGTGACTATTCAATTCGCGGACGGCGTGCGGCAGTGGGCGACGCGCTCGGCGAAGTGATGCTCGAAGTGAACGACCTGGGGCAAACTTTACGTGAGCAGCGACTCGGCGCGCTCGAAGCGACAACCCTCTTGCGTACAGTGATGGCTGAGATCGATGTGGCCGTCTTCGCGTTTGACGGCCAGGCGCGTCTGCGATTGGTGAATCGCGCCGGAGAAAGATTATTGGCCCAGCCTGCGACGAGACTGCTGGGTCGCAAGAGCGCGGAGCTGGGTCTCGCAGCGTGTCTGGATTGGGACGATGGCGAAGGCCCACACACGATGCAGATGGTTTTTCCAGGCGGCGTCGGCGCGAAGAAGAACGCATCGCCTGGCAACGTCTTTTGCGCGTGCTCGGACACGAGCTTAATAACTCGCTGGCGCCGATCAAATCGGTTGCCGGAAGCCTAGCCGACCTGCTGGGCCAGCAACCACGGCCAGCGGATTGGGGCGATGACATGCAGCGCGGTCTGGAAGTGATTTCATCGCGCGCTGATTCGCTGGCGCGCTTTGTTGAGTCATATTCCAAGCTTACGCGTTTGCCTCAGCCGCGCTTCGAACCGCTGGATATCGGCGCACTGGTCCGGCGCGTGGCGAGTCTTGAGACGCGTTTGCCGGTCAACGTTGTTGCCGGTCCCGAGGTTCTGGTCAATGGTGATGAGGTGCAGTTGGAGCAGTTGTTAATAAATTTGGTGCGCAACGCGGTGGATGCATCACTTGAAACCAAAGGCGGGGTAGGAGTCGGTTGGGCTCAAAATAATGGTCAAGTGGAAGTTTGGATTGACGACGAAGGACCGGGCCTCGCAAACACCGCCAACTTATTCGTGCCTTTCTTTACTACGAAGAAAAAAGGGTCCGGCATTGGCCTGGTGCTTTCTCGTCAAATTGCCGAGGCGCACGGCGGTACGCTCACACTTGAAAACCGCCGCGGGCTGCGCGGTTGCGAAGCGCTCTTGCGGTTGCCGCTCTGACCGCTGGAAGAGAAGAAGGGGAAGGGGTAATGGGTAAAGGGGCAGGGGTAAGTAAATTGATTCCTTACCGTTGGCGCTTACCCTTACCCCTTACCCTTGCCCCTTTCCCCTTTACCTTTCGGAAACGGAATAGGCCAGCATTCGATTTCCTGTAGATACAAACATTAATCCGAGGGCTTCATCCGTAACGAATCGCTCATCCAGTTCGCGTAGTCTGATTTGACGCTCTGTCTCACCAGTGTGGATGTTCACCCCGGCAAGACCGTTTCCATCACCTTTGAGGTCCGTATAGAAGTACATCCAGTTGCCTAGCAAAGCAGCCAGGCGATCGCGATGCCAAAGAAAGCGTGAGAGCCGCTCCAATTGATGCGCCGGATCAATGCGATCCAATAGTCTTTCGTCAACGTCGTTCGTGCGGCGACGAACCAATTCACCGGGTGATGGCGGCGCGGGAGTGCCCGTCGACAAGGTGCCTAAGCCACCTCGCACGCGTGAAGCCACACCGAATTGCCGGAAACGAGAGGCGGCATACGATCTTGCATAGTTGCGAGCGGAACTTGTCGCGAGAGCTTGCAGGTTGGAAGCAGACGAACGCGCCGCCAGACCCGACCAACTCAAACCACCCACGGTCCGCGCCAGTTGCACTCCACGAAAAGCAGTGACCGCAGTGCCGCCGTAACGAAAATAGAGCGACGCCGCGCGCGCCGCAATGGCTGTAATCGTGCGCAGAACGCCGCGACCGGGTGGCGTATGACGTGCGCGCCATGTCTCCCGGCCATTCGTAGCATCGAAGGCAGCAATTTCTGATTGACCACCAACTACAACTTCACCTCGTTCATTCAAAACACCAAATGCTGCTCGCTCTATTCCGTGTTTGACGCGCGTCCGGCGCTTGCCTGTTTTCGCATCGATAACGATGAGATCGTCGCGATCCGCGATAACAATGCTGGAGAGATCCGGCAGCACAAGATTGGTAATTCCTTTGTCCGCGCCTTTGTAGCGCCACAGCACTTTTCCATTGCGTGTGTCTATTGCGCTGACTCCAAATGATCCGCGCTCGATAGTTTCACCATCCTTGAGCCGCGTAAACTGTCCGCCCGTGCGCACGTATAAAATGTTGTCTACCAAAATCGTCTCCGGCGTCAGACCCAGGTCTTTGGCTTCCCAATCGGTATCGCCGGTTTCGCGTGAGATTGCCCGCACGTGCCCGCGCCCCGAAGTATAAATCACTGCGTCGTCAAAAATCGGGGCCGCTTCGGTAAGCGCGAGGCCCTCTTCGTTAACACGATAACGCTCGCGCAGCCGCGCTTTGCCGGTGCGCGCATCGAAGGAAGTCAACCCCTCGTAGAATAGATAAAGTCTGCCATCGAGAAACGTCGGTGGATAATAGTTGTCCAGGGTATATTCCACGTCGCCACCCTCGTTCCAGCGCGCGGGCATCATTTCAACTTCACTGACTTCGTATTTCCAAATCTCCCCGCCCGAAGCCAGATCGAGCACATGCAGAAGTGGATGATGCTTGAAGCCATCGTCGGCGTGGCCTTTTGCGTCTTTTGCAAAAACGACGGCCAGCAGACTAGCGGCCGGGTCAACTGCCATTTGCATGACGCCGCCACGAATCTTGTTGCTGCGCCAGATGGTGTCGCCGCTAATGACGTCAACAGCCTCAACTCGAGTGCGCTCGCCTTTTTCAAAACTTAACAAAACCAGATCGGAGCCAGGGACTGGCGCCACGTCGGTTTCGTCCAGCGAAACGTCCTTGCGACGCCAAAGCGTTTCACCGGTCGCTCCATCAACCGCATAGAGGGATTTCTCCGTGCCAACGAGCAACACGCCAAGCTCTGTCGTTTGATAGAAGCGGACTGACTTATCGAGTTTTGCCGTCCATGTTTGGGCATGCGCATCGCATACGGCGAAGACGAACAGAACGGCGAGCAGAAGTAATGATGAGCGTAGCCGATAAAAGGTTCGCATAGTCTGAGGATACCAGAAGTCGCGCTTGGGTTGTCCCCGTCGAATGCAAGAAAATAAAACAACGAAGCTAACCAGTCGGACGGTGTGGGTCGACGAATACAGAACCGGGAGCGATAGCGACCGGCTCCAACAAGCCCTACCCAAAACCGTTCAATGCGCGGAAGTCAATTATCACAGCGGCCCCGCCTTGATCATACTCAACGTATACAACGGCATTAATCACGTCACTCTCAGTCCATAAATATCGCTTGCTCCCACGCTCGACCCAAGGAGTTTGACTTGAACGCCAACAACCAGCGGCCCGCAATTTTCGGGTGGCATTGGCTTTGAACGCAATGAGGATTCTTTCTGGGTCGCAACCTGCCCCAACCACTGTGTGAACATGATTTGTTCTTACATTTGTTGCCCAAAACTCCCATTCGCGTAATCTGCATGTCTCGCGAATTGCTTCCTCAACCAAAACTCTTTGCCTTGACCTCAGTTTGACTGGCGAGTGGCTGAGCAGGCTGTGATTATATTTTCGCCAACGTTCGTTAGGAACAATGAGTGGGGTGCCGAACCGGTTGTGAAAGCGATTAACTGATCCGCGCTTGTCCCCATGCAGCCACGTGCCATAAGCACGAAAAGTAATTAAGTAGGCCAGGGAAATATGTTCGTTACGATACTCAGCCATCGATGGCCTGATGTATAGCGCAGGTTGGGTCCGGTCGCTATCGCTCCCGGTTCTGTATTCATCGACCCACGTCGCCAGAGTCTTTGCTACGGGTGTCAGCTTTGAGGTTATGTTGTAGCGACCGGCTGCCGCTTGCGGCACACATTACCGCCGGGAATAGTGACTACAGCTCCCGGTGCGGTTCTTCGTACAAATCTGATATTCTAACCGCGAATAATTAGATGTTAATGACAGGCGTTAATCCCGAGCCGATCATTTTACCGATAACTTTCCATGCAGATTCCAGTAACAACTAAGACAATCACCAGCTCGGCGTGCTGGGTGGTGTTAATCCTCGCTTGTTTCGCCGGGAATGCTTCGGCTCAGTCAACCGACATAGCCTGGCCATCGCCGGTGCGCAGCAATGAAGTGGTGGGCAAAATCGGCGCGAGGGACCTGGGCGATCCGCGACTCACCGATCATTTTTATGCTTTCACCGGCAGAGCCGGCGATGTGTTGGTTACGGTCGACAGCCGCAATCTCAACGGTGACATAGATGTGTTTATGTTCACTGGCCTGCGTCCACTCTTGAAGTTCACGATGTATGCGGGTAGCTCTTCGCCGATTACCAAGAGTATTTATTTGCGCAACACGGAAGGCCTGATCCTGCGAGTTGAAGGCCGCACGCCGAATGACGACGACGCAGTTTATCGAATTCACTTCGGTGGTGCGTTTGAGCCGATAACGTCTGGACCGCTCGCGGAACACGAGGATGCTGTGCAACTCGCGACCGCGGAGGAAGTGCCAGGGAAGGGCGGCAGACGGGTCTCGTCCGTGGGAGCCCGAATCGAGGAGCCTCGTTCCGAGGTTGCCGCAGCGCCCACTCCTGAGCCGACTCCAGTTGCACCAACCGAACCAGAACCAAAAACGACGACCAGTAAGCCGCCTTCAAGAGGCAGCCGCGCGCGTCGCCCGACGCCGCGGAGAAGTCGCCCCACAGCGGCGGCGAAGCGTGAAGAAACAACTGCAAAGGATGAGTCGGAGGACACCACACCGGCCACTGAATCCGCGGCAGAACCCAAACCTCCTGCTGTGGCTAAACGACCACCGAGAAGAGGTCCGACCACCCGCGGCGCTGCCAGGCCGTCCGCTTCTCAGGAACCTGAAGAAAGCGGTCCGCGGCTCATGATAGAAACGAATGACGGCACACTCGTCGACCGCTACATGAACACCGTGCGACGCGTGACAGTGGAGAATGGTCAGGTTGTGGTGATTGGTAAAGACGGAAAGGTGCAGCGCATTCCACTGGCGAGCGTTGTGCGAATGACTATCTCACCCTAAAAGCTTTTGGACTTTGACCTTGGGTCTTTGGTCTTTGTGCTTTGATCTTGATTCGTTTTACTTGACTCGGTCTCAATCACTCCTAAAAGCAAAGACCAAAAGCCAAAGACCAAAGACTAACCTTCCGGTTATTTTGCTTTCAAGCCGGCCAACTTATCTTTAAACTGCGGCAAATCCTGGCTGGAGGGATCCACTTTCTCGAGGTTGGCAATAGCTTGCTCGGCTGCCTTGGTATCACCCTTCCCGAGCGTGGCCGCAGCCAGGCCGGCGAGCGTGACGACATCGTCGCCCTTTTTTAAGAGCGCTGCTCGATACCATTTTTCTGCAATATCGTAATGGCCTGCATCCAGGTTCACCAGTCCCAGCGCTACCAGAGTTTGATAATCGTCGGGCTTCAATTGATTGGCCTTTAGCAGAAACTCAATTGCCGGGTCGTACCGTTGAATTTGGTAGTAGAGCTCAGCCGCCTTTATTTGAGCCTCAAAATTTTTCGGTTCACTCCTGGCCTTTTCAAGCTGCGTGGCGATCTCCGCCTGCATACCGGCGGGATTTTGAGTGCCGGCGTTTGGGCCCACAGGTGGATGATCTGCCGGCATCTGCGCACTCGACAAAGCGGCAGGCGCGCCTGGTCCATACCGCTGGTTCATTGTGCTGGCAAAGATAAAACCGACGATGAACCCAAAGAGCACACCGATGATTGCGAATAGCAGATTCTCTCGCGTCATTGTTTTCCGGGATTAGGTGCGAAGCGGTTTATTCGTCAGCGTCCTTTAACAGGGTTCGTAACTGCTCGCGCAACTCCGGGCTGTTCGTATGTCCATGCGCAGTCACCGCATGTTGCGTCGCAGCCTCGAGCACTTCTTCTTCCGTTCCTTCGATGCTCAGCGTGCAACCCTTCTCGCTTGGATAAAGCCTGCAATCAACGACTTTTCTTTTTGCTTCTGACATCAACGTATCTCCTCATTATCAATTGTTTATTAGCAATTGCGATCTGAATTTTATTGAGCGCTCGTTCGGGCCAAGGTCTTCGCTTCGTTGATATTCTGTGTAACAGTTTGGGCTAATTCGGAATCCGCAGGTGCCTTCGCCAATACCTTCTGCCAGTACTCAATTGCCTGTTTGTAGTTCTTAGCCTGAAATTCAGCAGAACCCGCGAGTTCGAGGGCTTTCGCATTTTGCGGATCTATCTGCAAAGCCTTTTTGATCAACTCGAATGGCTGGCCCTGAAGCTGCCGCCCGTTAGCCATGGCCAGCGCAAAAGCATAGTCGGCCAGCAGGTCGGCATCATCAGTTTTCAGCGCCGTCGCTTTCGCATAAGCGTTACTAGCGTCTGCATATTTTTGCAGCGACACCTGGGACCGCGCGAGCATAATCCACCCTTCAACATCAGCAGGATTCTGTTCCAAACGCTTTGCGAGCGACGCAACGTTTGCCTCGATCTGCTGCTGCGACATTTGCACATTGCCCTGAGACCCGCCAGCGACTGGAGCTTGCGGCGCGGTTGTGGCCGCGCCAGACCGGGCGGCAGAATTCCCTAATATCAAATACAAAGCGACAGCCATGACAGGAATGCCAAGCGCGATTGCATAAACCGGCCCTCTGCCCGCAGGCTGCTTTGTTTTCGTTTGGGTTAACTCGTCTGCCGCGGATATGTCGTCGAGCAGGCGTCGCTCGATTTCATCTCGATCCTGTTGATATTGTTCCGGGCTAATTATGCCGTTTCGCAAGTCCGCTTCCAACTCGGAGAGTTGATCGCGATAGATCTCCAGGTTGGCTTCCTTTTTCCCGTCGGCGCCCGGATTTTTAGGCGCGCCCTGCAGCAATGGCGGAAGGACGAATGCCAGCGCAATCGCTACGAGGCCGGCGCATATTAGCCAAAAGAGTATCATGCGGTTTCTTTCCCCGGGGTAGTTTTCAACAACGCCTCCGCACGGCGACGCTCGTCTTCGGAAAGAGGCTGTTCGGTAATCAATTCTTTACGCTGCTTCAGGTAGCGAAAGAGAAACGCAAGGCCGGCGAGTAAGAGAATAAACGGGCCGAACCAAAGCAAATACGTGGTAGGATCAACCGGCGGATTGTAGAGAATAAACTTACCGTAACGCTCAGTAAGATAGGCAACGATTTCTTTGTCGCTTTTGCCG
>WNGB01036621.1_pt1 | contig 10274 bp, 6 predicted proteins | sample 5400681 | NCBI WGS metagenome assembly WNGB01 (sample SAMN13153367, study PRJNA577476) | soil metagenome | isolation source: 115 cm soil or saprolite under grassland replicate 2 | place: USA:California | collected 2016-06-15
TGGCGAAATTCCGGCGAATTGGAACGTCAAGAAGCTTGGGGACTTGTTGGATTTGGCCTACGGAAAAGCGCTTAAAGCTGAAGATCGAAAGGCGGGGCGAGTGCCGGTCTACGGGTCAAACGGTCAGATCGGTTGGCACAACGAGAGGTTGTGCCCAGGGCCCGGGATCATTGTTGGCAGAAAGGGTAATCCGGGAGTTGTGACTTGGGCACCTACCGACTTCTTCGCCATCGATACTAGCTTCTATGTGGTACCCAAAGGTGATTTTCATAGTCTTCATTTTCTCTTCTATGCTCTCCAAAACCAGGACCTCGCATCTCAAGGAGCCGATTCCGCGGTTCCAGGACTCAATAGAAATATGGCTTACATGAGCAATCAGGTTCTCCCATCGGTTGAAGTCTTGGAAGAGTTTGAACGCGTTGTGAGTCAACTGTACCAGCGGCTTTATTACGCGAACGACGAATCGCGCACACTCGCCGCTTTACGCGACACGCTTCTACCCAAGCTCATCTCCGGCAGGTTGCGTGTAAAGGATGCCGAGCGCTTCATCGGAGGTGACGCGTGATGGAGAACCTTGAAATTCTAGCGCCTCACTTCCGACTGGCAAAGGAACGGTGGCTCGATGCTCAGGCCCTTGCCAAACATTATGAATCGGTGGTGGAGAGTTATGAAGGTAACAGCTACGGTTTGATGGCTACTATCAAATCGTTTATCGAATGTGTTTGCCTCACTATACTCGGTGAGTTTGGAAAATCTTCTCCTTCCGCAACTCCGACCACTACGGAGTTGCTGGTGGAGGCACTCAGGTGTCTGGGCTTACAGAACACTCGAGGTGCCAGCAAGGTTGACAAACTACTTTCAGCACACAACAAGATGGCTGATGCGCTGAGTGAAATTCGTAACGAGGATTGTCCTCTTGCTCATGGCAAGGATGGGTTCCTTGATACTCTTACAAATAATGAGCGTCGCGCTTTCCTCATTACTGCTGACACTCTTCTCGCCCTTCTACTCTCAGCCCTTGAGGGAAAAGAACCAGATCTCGAATACACAAGAGAACCCTATGAGAGATTCGAATATCTGCACGACCGAATTGACCGGAATATCGTAGCGGATGCAACAACAGAAGAAGATGGTGATCGTCAACTCGTAGTGGTCACACTTCGAACAGGTTCCCTACAGGAGGGGTTGGAACTACGAATTGAACCGAGCAGGTTGTTATATGCAATCGATCGGACGGCATATGTGGAGTTTTTGTCCTCTTCTCGTGAAGGGGTACCGACCGATGTGACCTCCGATGATTCGGAGGAGATATCAGATCTAAGTATTGAGCTTCGTCGTGCGCCGGAGCCGGAACCTGCTGTCGCAGAAGCAGTGTCGTCGTATGAAGGAGTCTTATCCCCACTTAAGGAAGGATTCGATGAATATCTCAGGGCAATAGGTGTGATAGCGTCGGATGATCGTTCGAGTCATGAGTTACGGGATTCACTTCTTGCCGCCACCGAACCGCACCTCGGTCTTGATTGGACTGTACGAGAGCCTCTTGTCGCAGCCATGAAGGTGGCGTTGCGTCGCACTCTTGTGAGATTTGGAATTGATCGCGAGCAAGCAGAGTCTAAGGCTGAGCAATTGACCTTGTGGCTCAAAACCTACGCGTCAGATCTTTATCGCGTCGAATCCCGAATCATGTCCTCAACCGGTTCGTCGGATCGATCTATCGAAGACGCAGCTTCTACCTAAGAAGCCCGCCAAGATTATGCCAACAACTCCTGAACAAATTGATCTTTGGCGGAATTCACCATCAGAGCATCAACGTCTCGAGTTCAAAGAGGCCAAGACGCAGCTCGACTCCCGGAAACTCCACGGGTATTGCGTTGCAATCGCAAATGAAGGCGGAGGGTTGTTGATACTGGGAGTTGCTGACAAGCTGCCGCGACCCGTTGTCGGTACCGAAGCCTTCAAAGACGTGACAGGAACGACAGCCAAGCTTTTTCACACATTAGGGTTTCGCGTCGATATCGAGGAAGTTTCGCATCCAGACGGGCGCGTAGTTGTTTTTCACATTCCCTCTCGTCCCCGCGGTACTGCGTACCATCGCGACGGCGCTTATTTAATGCGCTCGGGAGAAGAGCTAGTACCGATGAGTGAGGATAAATTGCGACGGATCTTTTCCGAAGGTGAACCGGACTGGTTGGAGGAATCTTCCAGAACAAGGTTGAGCTCGGAAGAGGTTATCGAACTTCTCGATACGCAGCGATATTTCGAGCTGTTGAATCTCCCTTACCCCAGCGAACGAGATAGTGTTATTGGACGATTGCTTAGTGAACGCTTAATTGACGCAGGCGACGATGGCCTGAGTATCCGCAGACTAGGCGCACTACTTCTCGCTAAGAGACTTGAAGAGTTTCCGGATCTTTCCCGAAAGGTGCCGCGCGTAGTCGTTTACAGCGGCACATCGAAAGTTGAAACAAAACTTGATCAGCCAGGAGCAAAGGGATACGCGGTTGGATTTCGAGGACTAGTTCGATTTGTTATGAGCCAACTCCCTCAAAACGAAATCATTGAAGATGCCCTACGCAAGGAAGTGAAGCTTCTGCCTGAGATCGTGATTCGTGAACTGGTTGCAAACGCACTCATCCATCAGGATTTTAACGAGTCAGGTACTTCAATGATGGTGGAGATCTACTCGAACCGGGTTGAAATATCGAGTCCCGGTGAACCAATCGTACCGGTCGATCGGTTCATTGATGGCTATCAGTCGCGCAACGAGCGTCTCGCCGATCTGATGAGACGCTTCGGAGTCTGCGAAGAAAAGAGTAGCGGGATCGACAAGGTGGTTCAGGCCGCTGAAGTATTTCAGTTGCCGGCTCCAGACTTTCGAGCCGGGCATCGACGCACCCAAGCGATCATTTACGGCCCAAAACCGTTTGATGATATGGATCGACAAGACAGAATTCGAGCTTGCTATCAACACTGCGCGCTGAAATGGGTAATCGCGGAACAGATGACAAATCAGAGTTTAAGGGAACGATTTCAATTGGCTGAAGCCAAATCAGCTATTGTGTCGCAGATAATTGCGGCTACCGAAGAAGCTGGACTGATTAAAGCGGATCAAAAAGCTGGTGGGTCACGCAAGTTTGCACGTTATATTCCCATCTGGGCTTGAGCTTATTTAAACCGGAAGCCCTATTCTGGTGCTTTAAGTCGGTAAGGTGTTGAAAATGCGTAGCTTGTTTATTTAAGAGCAATCCTAACCCTTGGCACTCTTTTCGGAATCCATTGTCGAAGATGCGGCTCTGGCCTGGCTGGAGGAGTTGGGTTATGCAGTCGTGCATGGGCCGGACATCGCTATAGATGAGCTTGGGGCTGAGCGCACAGACCCAAACTACCGCGACGTTATTCTGGAAGGTCGCCTTCGACAGACTCTCGCTCAATTCAATCCCGAACTTCCGCCCGACGCACTCGAAGATGCATATCGCAAACTTACGCGAGTCGATGCGCCGTCGCTCATCGCGCGCAACCGCGCCGTGCATCGCATGTTGGTTGACGGAATCACCGTTGAGTATGCGCGTGCGGATGGTTCGATTGCCGGCGCACAGGCGGTCGCGGTCGACTTTGAGAATCCTGATAATAACGACTGGCTGTGGAACGCTTTCCATCAACTCGAAACCTATCAGGCACAAATCCCACTTCTGTTTTCTACTAATGCATCACTCATCGTCTCTGATGGTGCACAAGCTCGAGTCGGTACTCTCGGCGCTGGACGCGAATGGTTCAAACCGTGGCGCACAATTACGGGAGGTGAAGATGCGTCGGCGGTATTAGCGGAGTTGCAGGTTGTTCTCGCAGGAGTTTTTGAAAAGCGTCGCTTCCTCGATTTACTTCGCTACTTCATCGTGTTTGAAGATGAAGGCGGGGGCAAGCTGATCAAGAAGATGGCGGGCTATCACCAATTCCATGCCGTGAATGTCGCAGTTGAGGAAACGTTGAGGGCCGCGAAGGAGCGCGATAATTCAGGAGCGAATCGGCAAGGTGGCGATCCGGGTGATCGACGCGTAGGTGTGGTCTGGCATACACAAGGATCAGGTAAGAGTCTGACGATGGCCTTCTATGCTGGGCGAGTAATCCTACATCCGAAAATGGAGAATCCGACGATAGTAGTGATCACCGACCGAAACGATCTCGACGATCAACTCTTTGGTACGTTCGCGCGCTGTCGGGATCTTCTTCGACAACCTCCAGTCCAGGCTGAAAACCGCACAGACCTCCGAGACAAGTTGCGAGTTGCTTCAGGTGGAGTCGTCTTCACTACCATCCAGAAGTTTTTCCCGGAAGAAAAAGGCGATCGACATCCAGTACTTTCGGAGCGTCGCAACATCGTGGTGATCGCCGACGAAGCACATCGCAGCCAGTATGACTTTATTGAAGGCTTTGCACGTCATATGCGCGATGCTTTGCCGAACGCTTCATTCATTGGTTTTACGGGTACACCCATCGAGAAGACTGATGCAAACACGCGGGCTGTGTTTGGTAACTACATCAGCGTTTATGACATACAACGCGCAGTAATTGATCGAGCTACCGTTCCCATTTACTACGAGAGCCGGCTTGCAAAGCTCGAGATAAACGAAGCGGAGCGTCCAAAGATTGATCCAAACTTTGAGGAGGTCACTGAAGGTGAGGAAGTCGAGCGTAAGGAGAAGCTGAAGAGCAGGTGGGCTCAACTGGAGGCAGTAGTGGGTTCAGAGAATCGACTCAAGCTCATCGCCCGCGATTTCGTCGAGCATTTCGAAAACCGCCTTTCCGTGATGGATGGCAAGGCGATGATCGTTTGTATGAGTCGTCGTATCTGCGTGGAGTTGTACAAGGAGATCATTGCGCTTCGGCCAAGCTGGCATCATAACGACGATGACAAAGGTTTGATAAAGACGGTTATGACTGGGTCTGCCTCCGATCCTCTCGATTGGCAAACCCACATTCGAAACAAACCACGACGCGAAACACTTGCGCTGCGATTCCGCGATCCCAAAGACCCGTTCAAGATTGTCATCGTTCGCGACATGTGGCTCACGGGATTCGATGCACCCAGCTTGCACACCATGTATGTCGACAAGCCAATGCGAGGTCATGGACTGATGCAGGCAATCGCGCGCGTCAATCGAGTCTTCAAGGACAAGCCTGGAGGTTTGGTTGTCGACTACCTCGGCCTTGCGGATGAATTGAAAGAAGCGCTGGCAACTTACACCGAAAGCGGTGGTAGCGGTCAAACCGCTGTAGACCAAGCTGAAGCCGTCGCGTTGATGCGAGAAAAGTATGAAGTCTGTTGCGGATTGATGTATCAGTTCGACTGGTCGAAGTGGACCAGTGGCACTCCGCAGGAAAGAGTGTCGCTTCTACCGGCGGCACAGGAATATGTGCTTGCTCAGCAAGATGGAAAGAGTCGCTTTCTGCGGGCGGTAACAGAGCTCTCACAGGCGTTCGCCCTCTCGGTGCCGCACGAAGAAGCGATCAGCATTCGCGATGACGTCGGTTTCTTTCAGGCGGTGCGTGCGGTACTTGCTAAGAATGAACCGGGAGAACGAAAGACTGACGAAGAACTCGATCATGCAATCCGGCAAATCATTTCCAAGGCAGTCGTTTCGGGCGAAGTCGTTGACATCTTCGCTGCGGCAGGCCTGAAGAAGCCGGATATCTCGATCCTCTCCGATGAGTTTCTCGCGGAAGTGCGCGATATGCCACAGAAGAATCTTGCGGTGGAGTTGCTGCGGAAACTCCTGGCTGGTGAGATTAAGACGAGGTCGCGTCGCAATGTCGTGCAAGCGCGCTCGTTTGCAGAGATGCTGGAGCGGGCGTTGAAAAAATATCAGAACCGTGCGATTGAGACGGCACAGGTCATTGAAGAATTGATCGGACTTGCCCGCGATATGCGCGAGGCAAACGCGCGTGGTGAACAGCTGGGCTTGTCCGAAGACGAGGTCGCCTTTTACGACGCGCTGGAGACAAACGACAGTGCGGTCAAGGTACTGGGTGATGAAACTCTGCGAACTATCGCGCGCGAGCTGGTTTCGACGGTCCGCAATAATCTCACCATCGATTGGACCGTGCGTGAGAATGTTCGTGCGCAGCTGCGCGTTTTGGTCAAACGCATTCTGCGCAAGTATGGCTATCCACCCGACAAGCAGGAGAAGGCAACACAGACTGTGCTGGAGCAGGCTGAAGTGCTATCCGGAGGCTGGGTGGAGGTTCTCCCGAGCGGCTATGAGCCTGAGCCAAAGTTTCAGCTTCGAATTGTTCAGCCACGCCCAGAGGATCGGTACGTCAACTGCGTACCCTTTGTCCCGCTTAAAGTCGCAGCTGGGGCATTCGGTGATCCGCAGCACCTCGATGATGAAAACTGGGATTGGGTCGAGATTGTAAGCAAGCGGCGTTTGCGGCCAGGTATGTTCGTGGCTCAGGTCGTCGGAAAATCAATGGAGCCGGCGATACCGGACGGTTCTTACTGTCTGTTCGCGGCACCCGTCGAAGGTCCGCGTCAGGGAAAAACAGTGCTGGTCCAACTAAGAGACAATGTCGATTCTGAGACAGGCGAGCGTTACACGGTCAAGCGTTATGAGAGCAACAAAGTTGCTGAAGATGACTCTTGGCGTCACACAACGATTACATTAAGACCTGCCAATTCAGAGTTTGCTGCACTTGAACTCACAGATGTCCAAGAGGGGCAAGTGCAGGTTATCGCGGAATGTATCGAAGTCTTAGGAACTCCGCTTGAGACTTAGCATCTACGTTATTAGCGGAATGCCGTTTAATAATTCGCTAGAAGGCCTAAACCTAAGAGAGCCAAATGCCGCTCGATCAAAAACTCCTTGGCCAAAAACTGCAACGATACCGGAAGCAGTTCAGTCGCACTCTGAGTGAAGTTTCAGAGGCCACTGGCATTAGCGTTCAAAAACTCGAAGCGTATGAGGCGGGTACTGCGGCCCCTTCAGGAGACGAAATCCTAATCTTCGCTGACTACTATAAGTGCGATTACAAGTTTTTTATTTCAAACGAAAAGCTGGCTCCATTTGAAGAGACCGAAACTATGTTTCGGCGTTATGGGCAAGAATTCTCAAAAGATGATCGGTGGGCCGTTCAAGAGTTTCTGTTCCTAGCAGAGTGTGAGAGCTTCCTTCAGGACGCCTTGGAAAAGCGACCGCGTAAAAACTTCATTTTCCGAGGATTAAGTGTTCACTTTAAAAAGCTTGGTGATAGTGCAGCTGCGGAACTTCGCGAATTTCTCCAGTACCCCGCAACAGGTATCTCCTTGGACATTTATAAGGATCTTCGTTCCATAGGAATTCACGTATTTCGCCGAAAACTTCACAATTCGAATATCTCAGGATTGTATGTTAAGCACCCAGTTGCAGGTGGCTGCATTCTAGTCAACTACACGGAGGATGTTTATAGGCAGAGATTCACGGCCGCACACGAAGCCTGTCATGCAATTCTCGATTCCGAGGCTAGCTTCGTGGTCTCTCTCGCCTCGGACCGAAGCCAAGCTCAAGAGACTCGCGCAAATAGATTTGCATCTCACTACCTAGCGCCATCCAGCTTCTTAAAGGCGATTCCTCACTCCCGAACTTGGAACACGGCCAAGGCACTTGAATGGGCAAACAAGTTGAATGTTAGCACCGAAGTTTTGGCATACGCGCTTCAGCGTGAAAGACTAATAGACTCTCAGACTGTTGAAGTAATCAAGAGCGTCAGAGTCCCAAAGACAGAAAAGGTTGATCCAGAACTTCCGGCCACTCTCACGCCGCAGTCCCGCAGGCGAAAGCAGGAACTTCTCGAACGAGGCCTTTCGAACTATTACGTAAATCTTTGTTTCGAGAGTTATAGAGAAGGGATTGTCTCGGCTGCTCGACTAGCAGAGATGCTCTTAATGGAAAGTGATTCCGAACTCAGGACTCTCGCGACTCTCTACGGCGAGCATATTCAATATGGCGGTTGATCCTAGAAGTTTTCATCGCTTCAACATGGTGGACACATGTGCCGTTTGGAATGTTTTGTCATCGAACAGGCTGTATCAAGGTGCATCCGGGGCAGGATGTATATTTTCATGCACTGGCTTTGTCATCTACGAATGCTTGGTCAAGCCACGAAAGAAAATGAGCACTCATGATCTTGAGTTACGAAGGCGTCTGGTTGAAGAGCGCAATAATGCAAGGTTTTCCACGTTCAATTTAGACTTAGAAGACTTGCAAGAGGTAGAAATTTTAGAGAGGCGAAAAAAACTTGGTAAAGGTGAATTGTCTTCAATTGCATTTGCAAAGCGAACGAATCAGGCTTTTCTTACCGACGATCAGAAAGCACGAAAGCTAGGTAATGACGTAATACCGGGCTACGTGCAGACCACACCGCATCTCCTGGGGTGGCTGTTGTTTGAGGGCATTTTGAAAGATTCGGATAAGGACGCTGTAATAGCCGATCACAATAGTCTAAATCTGCCGCTAGGCAAATACTTTGAGGAAATCTCGGAGGTCGCGCTTCGGTACCAAAGCTATACCTGAGATCAAGCTTTAAAGAGTTTCACGACCAATAGTTCTTTCAGGTTGTGTGTATTCCGAATGTGAGCAGTGATTTCTTCACTTGCGATTGCTTGCAGTCATATGGGACCGTACTAAACGGTCGAGTTCGAACGCGGCTTCAGCCCGACGCTGGAACTCTTCAGAGTCGTTAGTTTCGGTCATACTTCCCGTTTACTGTTGATAACTTCCGTCCCTTAACCAAGCTCATCTTAGCACTTGGTGGAACTTTACATATGCCAAGGAGATATGTAAAGTTACCCAACTAACTTTACATCTGGTCTCACCGTATGTAAACTTGGCGTCGACGTAACCCAATGCAAACTCAACCTTTCAAATCCGGAACCTATAGACAACAGTACCAATATAAGAGTTTCACGCCAAACCCAATAAACAAGCTCTTTACTTGGAACGATCCTCTTATCGATGTGTTACTGGAAGATGCAACGAGGCTAGTGGGGGAACTAAACGCTTATTCTCACCTGATACCCGACGTAGATTTCTTTATTAGGATGCACATCCTCAAGGAAGCTACAACCTCGAGTCGTATTGAGGGCACACAGACGAACTTTGACGAAGCCGTTTTGCCAGTAGAAGAGATTGCGCCCGAACGGCGCGATGACTGGTTAGAAGTCCAAAATTACACTAAATCAATGCGATTGCTTTGCGAGGCGCACGCGATACTAATGTCCAGCGCGCGCGGTGAACATCGCAATCCTGGCGAGATACGCAAAAGCCAAAATTGGATCGGCGGATCAAATCTAAAGAACGCAGTCTTTATCCCACCCACACCCCAGGAATTGCCCGCTCTACTTACCGACCTCGAAAAATTCTGGCACAACGAAAAGATCGCTATCCCTCACTTAATCAGAACTGCAATCAGTCATTATCAGTTTGAAACTATCCATCCGTTTCTTGACGGTAACGGACGAGTTGGTAGACTCCTGATAACTCTATACCTAGTAGACAAGAAACTTCTCACCAAGCCTACTTTGTACTTATCTGACTTTTTTGAGCGGAATAGAGGAGCATACTATGACGCGCTGACTGCAGTAAGATCCTCTAACGACATAGAGCACTGGATCAAATTCTTTCTTACTGGTGTTTCTGAGACTGCCGCAGGAAGTAAGCAAACATTCGAAGGGATCGTAGCATTGCGCCAAAGATGTGAAGAAAAAATCCTACAACTTGGCAAACGAGCCCCAAAGGGACAAGCACTTCTCAGACAACTCTATTCCCAACCGGTAATGAGCGCTAATGACGTAGCAGCGAAGCTAGACATTACTCATCAATCCGCCAGCTCACTAATCAGATCCTTCGAAGGAATGGGAATCCTCCGAGAGATTACTGGACGAAAGAAAGATCGCCTTTTTATGTTCTCGGAGTACCTCGACCTATTTACTAGCCGGATTTCTCAGACCCAAATAAGAAGACTCAAGCGCAAGGCGAGTTGAATCCAAACGCATGGAACTCGAAAAGCAGTGTGCAACAGTCCTCTGAATTGGTGTTAGTCTCGTGGGTTTCATTTGGTCGATAGGAAAAGTCGGACGAGCTTCTAAGATTATTAATGTGGAAGATTAAACGTCGATTTGCACAGGTAGGAAACGAGAAATCAGTCGTCATATGGTCAAGTCGAGTGAGTGACCTCCTTGTCTGTGAATGCTCATGACGTCGTAAGCGACGGTTGTTAGAATAATGCACTTCAATGGTTAA
>WNGB01020061.1_pt1 | contig 10273 bp, 10 predicted proteins | sample 5400681 | NCBI WGS metagenome assembly WNGB01 (sample SAMN13153367, study PRJNA577476) | soil metagenome | isolation source: 115 cm soil or saprolite under grassland replicate 2 | place: USA:California | collected 2016-06-15
TGGGCGATCTCGGTGCCCCTGAAGAAGCAGACGCACTCGCGCACGATCGCCCAGAAGGCGCTCGCCTACGGCCTGCCCGGTATCCAGGTGGACGGCAACGACGTCCTCGCCGTTTACGCCGCCGCCCGCGAGGCCGTCGATCGAGCGCGCGCCGGCGACGGTCCCACGCTGATCGAGTGTGTGACGTATCGCCTCGGCGTTCACACGACCGCCGACGATCCGAGCAAGTACCGGACCGACGAAGAAGTTGCGATGTGGGAGCAGAAGGACCCTCTGACCCGCTTCCGCGCGTATCTGGTGAAACGGAATCTCCTCGAGGCGAACGTCGAGCAGCGGATCGACGAGGAGATCGCCGAGGCGGTGCGTCGCTTCGAGTCGGCGCCGCCCGCCGATCCGCTCACCATGTTCGACCACGTGTACGCCGAGCTGCCGGCGGACCTCAAGGCTCAGCGGGAAGAGATGGCCGCGCGTGAGCCGGCCGCCCAGGCGCTCGCCAGTGAGATGCCGCCGCCGAGCCCCACGCCGATGCGGGGCCAGCGGCTGACGCGGCGCTGACGCGATGCCCAAGCTGAACATGGTCAAGGCGCTCAACCTCGCCCTCTTCCAGGCGATGGAGCGCGACGCTGACGTGCTCGTCCTGGGCGAGGATGTCGGCGTGGATGGCGGCGTCTTCCGCGTGACCGATGATTTGCAGCGGAAGTTCGGTTCCCAGCGCGTCATCGACAGCCCGCTGGCCGAAGCGGCCATCATCGGGACCGCCGTCGGCATGGCCCTCTACGGCCTCAAGCCTGTCTGCGAGATCCAGTTCTCGGGCTTCGCCTTCCAGTGCTTCCACCAGATCGAGAACCACTGCGCGCGCTACCGGGCGCGCTCCCAGGGACGCTTTCACATCCCGATGGTGATCCGCATGCCATACGGGGGAAGCGTTCGCGCTCTCGAACATCACTCGGAATCAGAGGAGCAGTTCTACGCTCATATTCCCGGGCTGAAGATGGTCATTCCATCGGGCCCCCGCAATGCGCGCGCGCTGCTCGCCGCCGCCATCAGCGATCCCGATCCCGTGATCTTCTTCGAGGCGAAGGCGCTCTACCACGCCGCCAAGGAGGAGGTTCCGGAGGAGAGCGAGACGGTGCCGCTCGGGCGCGCGCATGTGGCGCGCGAAGGGAGCGCCCTCACGCTGATCGCCTACGGCGCCATGGTCCGCGTCGCCCTCGAGGCCGCCGATGTCCTCCGCGACGAGGACGGGGTCGACGCCGAGGTGATCGATCTGCTGACGATCTCGCCGCTCGATCGCGAAGCACTCGTGACCTCGGTCAAGAAGACCGGCCGCGCCGTCGTCGTCCACGAGGCGCCGCGCAGCTTCGGCCCCGGCGCCGAAATCGCCGCCTCGATCATGGACGGCGCGTTTCTGTCGCTCGAGGCGCCGGTCCGACGCGTGGCCGCGCACGACGTGCCGTTCGTCGGCTTCGCGCGCGAGAAGGCGAACATCCCCGACGTGCCCCGGGTCGTCGCCGCCGCGCGCGCGACCCTCGCGTTCTGAGGCAATGCCCCGGCCGTTCGCGCTGCCCGACCTGGGCGAGGGATTGACCGAGGCCGAGATCGTCAAGGTCCTCGTCAATGAGGGCGACGTCATCGCCGAGGACGCTCCGCTCCTCGAGGTCGAGACCGACAAGGCCACGGTCGAGATCCCCTCGCCGTTCGGCGGTCGCGTCGGTGAGGTGCTGGTCACGTTCGACGACGCGCCGCGGGCGGCGTCGGGGCGGGAAGGTGGGGCGGCCCTGCCGCAACCTGAGAACTACGACAGGTTGCGGCAGGGCCGCCCCACCTTCCCGCCCCGACGGGAGCCAGCGGCGGCCGCCGACGTGAGCCAGATCCCAACCGCGTCCACAACTGCCGCGACCACGCGAGGTAGCGGGCCAGTGTCGGCGCCGGCGATGGGTTCGGGCGGCGCGAGCAGAGGATCGGCGGTGGCCGGCGCCCGCGCGGGGCCGGTGCCCGCGACGCCGGCCACGAGGCGGCTCGCCCGCGAGCTCGGCGTCGATCTCGGTACCGTGAGGGAGTGGGGGCCGGTGGAGCGGCAGCCCCTGTCCCACCTGCGTCGCACCATCGCCGAGCGCATGACGCTCTCGGCCACGCTGATCCCGCACGTGACGCACTTCGATCGTGCCGACGTCACCGAGCTCGACGCGATCATCCGCCGCAACGTGGAGCCCGCACGCGAGCGAGGCCTCACGCTCACCCTGACGAGCTTTCTCCTGAAGGCGGCCGCGCTCGCGCTCCACGAGCACCCGCAATTCAACGCCAGCCTCGACCCGGCCGCGGGCGAGCTGATCCTCAAGCGGTACTGCCATCTCGGCGTCGCGGTGGCCACCGAGCGCGGCCTGATCGTCCCGGTGATCCGCGACGTCGATCGGAAGCCGCTGGTCGAGCTGCAGCGCGAGCTGGCAGGGCTCGCCCAGCGCGTGCGCGAGGGCAAGGCGACGCTCGACGACCTGCGCGGGGGGACGTTCACGATCACCAACATCGGCGCGCTCGGCGGCACCGGCGCGATTCCGATCATCAATTACCCCGAGGCGGCCATCCTCGGCGTCTCCCGCGCCCGAGAAGAGCCCGTCGTGCAGGAGGGCCGGATCGTGCCGCGCACGCTCCTGCCGATCTCGCTCACGTTCGACCACCGCGTCGCCGACGGCGCCGACGGCGCCCGCTTCGCCGCGGCCATCGTGCGGCGGCTCGAGCGCCCCGAACAGCTTCTCCTGGAGTGGTGATCCGACAGGTGGCTAAAAAGGAGGCCTTGATGTCCGACCATCGAGATACCTGGTCGAGCGCCGACGCCTACGAGCCCTATGTGGGCCGCTGGAGCCGGCTCGTCGCGCGTGACTTCCTGGGCTGGCTCGACGCGCCCGACGACCTCCGCTGGCTCGACGTCGGCTGCGGCACCGGCGCCCTGACCGAGACCATCGTCTCGCGCTGCTCACCGGACGCGGTCGTCGGCGTCGACCCGTCCGAGGAGTACCTCGCGTATGCCCGCGCGCGGGTCACCGACCCGCGGGTCAGTTTCCGCGCCGGCGACGCCCAGGCGCTCCCCGTCAAGGACGGCGAGCACGACGCCGTGGTCTCCGGGCTGGTACTGAACTTCGTGCCGGACCAGGCGCGGGCCGTGAGCGACATGAAGCGCGGGCTGTCGGCCGGAGGCACGGCGGCGGCGTACGTTTGGGACTACGCGGGCGAGATGCAGCTCATGCGCCGCTTCTGGGACGCGGCCGTCGCCCTTGATCCCGGTGCGCTCGAGCTCGACGAAGGACGGCGTTTTCCACTCGCCAGGCCCGCGCCGCTCGTCGAGCTCTTCGAGGGCGCCGGCCTGCAGGACGTCCGCGTTCTCGCGATCGACGTTCCGACGGTCTTCAAGGACTTCGACGACTACTGGTCGCCGTTCCTCGGCGGGCAGGCGCCGGCGCCCGGGTACTGCATGTCGCTCAGCGAGGAGCGCCGCGCCGCCCTCCGTGAGCGCGTCCGGTCGACCTTGCCGATCCAGGCCGACGGCAGCATCCGTCTGATCGCTCGCGCCTGGGCGGTCCGCGGCGTCGCGGAATGAGGGACTGATCAGGCCGTGGTGATGGGCGACCTCGTGATCGAGGTCGACGTCGCCGTGGTGGGTGGTGGACCCGGCGGCTACTCGGCGGCGTTCCGCTGCGCCGAGCTGGGCCTCGAGACAGTCGTCGTGGACGCCGGCAAGCGCCTCGGCGGGGCCTGTCTCTGGGAGGGCTGCATCCCGTCGAAGGCGCTGCTCCACGTCGCCGCGCTCATCGAGGACGCCGAGCGCGCCCGCGAGCTCGGCGTCGACTTCGGGGAGCCGCGGGTGTCGCTCGACCCCTTGCGCAAGTGGAAAGCCGAGCGGGTCGTCGGCCGGCTCGCCCGCGGGCTCGCGTCGGTCGCGAAGGCGAAAGGCGTCGAGGTGATCGGCGGCCGCGCGGTGTTCGAGAGCTCCCGCGAGCTTCGCGTCGAGGGCGACGAGCCGCAAAAGGTGCGTTTCAAGCATGCCGTCATCGCCACGGGCTCGGCGCCGACCGGCCTGCCCGGCCTCACCGTCTCGAGCGATCGCGTCATCGACTCGACCGCGGCGCTCGAGCTGGCCGACGTGCCCGAGCAGCTCCTCGTGATCGGCGGCGGCTACATCGGTCTCGAGCTCGGGCAGGTCTACGCCGCGCTGGGCAGCGCAGTCACGCTCGCGGAGATGACCGACGGCCTGCTGCCGGGCGTCGACCGCGCGCTCGTTCATCCGCTCGCCCGCCGGTGCGAGAAGCTCTTCGCCCAGATCCGGCTCGGCGCCAGAGTGACATCACTCGTCGAACGAGGCTCGGCGATCGAGGCGCGCTTCGACGGCGACGGCGTCGCCGCGTTCGACCGCGTGCTCGTCGCGATCGGCCGGCAGCCGGCCAGTGCTGGGCTGGGTCTTGAGCGCACCCGGGTGAGCGCCGATCCGCGCGGCTTCATCGGCGTGGACGACCGCTGCCGCACGACCGATCCGGCGATCTACGCGGTCGGCGACGTCACCGGCGAGCCGATGCTCGCCCACCGGGCGATGCGCCAGGGCAAGGTCGCCGCCGAGGTCATGGCGGGGCGCCCGGCGGCGTTCGACAACGTCGTCGTCCCCGCGGTCGTGTTCACGGACCCGGAGGTCGCCTGGTGCGGGCTCACCGAGTCCGAGGCGGAACGCGAGGGTCGCACGGTGAAGGTGGCCAAGCGCGAGTGGGTGGCCGCCGGTCGTGCCTTGACGCTCGGGCGAAGCGACGGCCTAACGAAGCTCATCGCGGACCCGGACTCGGGCCGCGTCCTCGGCGTCGGCATCGTGGGCCCGGGCGCCGGCGAGCTGATCGCCGAGGGCGCGCTCGCCGTCGAGACGGCGCTGACCGTCGAGGATCTCGCGGCGACGATCCACGCTCACCCTACCCTCTCGGAGACGCTCATGGAAGCCGCCGAGGCGCTCTTGCGCGGCTGAGGCCTTACCCGATCGCCTTCCTGCCATCGGAGAAGAGGTACGGCCCGTCGAAGTCGCCAATGTAGCTCGTGTGGCTGACGAGGCCGGTGCCGGGGCGCCAGACATGGAGCTGGCACGCCGGCGGCTCCATGGTGAACATCAGGGGGTTATCGTCCTCGAGGTCGAGCGCCACCTGATGCGCGGTGCTCGGCGCGGTGCTCGCGAGTGTCCCGCCCACGCGCGCCTGGATCGGGCGGTGCAGATGGCCGCACACGATACGCTCGACCTGGGGGTGGCGGCGCACGATCTCGGCGAACTCGCGGGCGCGGGCGAGGCCGTAGCTGTCCATGTGCGCGATCCCCGTCACGAACGGCGGATGATGCATGAAGATGACGGTCGGGCGATCGGGCGCCTCCTCAAGGCGCGCCGCGAGCCAGCCCAGACGTTCCTCGCAGAGCAGGCCGCCGACCTCGCCGGGCACGAGCGTGTCGAGCGCCACGAGCCTCACCGGATATTCCTCGACGACGTATTGCATGAATCGGCCACCCCGCGGGAGGTACGCGTGGTCGGCGAACGCGGTGGCAAGCGCATCGCGATTGTCGTGGTTACCCGGGATGAGGTAGACGGGCATGGGGAGCGGCGCCAGCAGCCCGCGAAGGCGCCGGTACTCCTCGTCCGTCCCGGCATCGACGAGGTCGCCTGTGGCCAGCACGACGTCGGGGCGCGGCTTGAGGCAGCGCAGGTGCTCGACGGCGCGGGCGAGGTAGGGAGCTGTGTCCACGCGCCGGTAGGCGAGGACGCCTTCGGGCCGGATATGCATGTCGGTAATCTGGGCGATGATCACAGCTAGAGAATAGTCCCGAGCGAGCCCGAAGGGGAGACGATCGCGACCCTGTGAGATCCCGCTGGCCGATCCTCGTACTCGTGACACTCACCCACGGTCTCGGCGCCCTCACCGCCCTGGCGGTGGCTCCACTCGCGCCGTTCCTGCTCGAATCGCTCGCGCTCTCCCGCGTGCAGGTCGGCCTCTTCCTGCCCGCGGTCTATCTGGGCGGCGTGCTGATGGCGCTCCCCGCCGGCTGGCTGACCGACCGCCTCGGCGTTCGCCTCGCCCTCGGGCTCGGTCAGCTCCTCGTCGGCGCCATGATCACGCTCGCGGCCTTGAGCCCGAACCTCGTCTGGCTTCTCACGCTGCTGGTCCTCGGCGGCTTTGGATTCAGCGCTCTCAATCCCGCCACCGGCAAGGCGGTTGTGGAGTGGTTTCCGCCCCGCGAGCGCGGCATGGCGATGGGCGTCAAGCAAACCGGCCTCACGCTGGGCGGGTTGGCCGCGGCGCTGGCGCTGCCGCCCATCGCGGTGGCCTGGAGCTGGCGACATGCGCTCGCCGCCGCGGGCACGCTCTCGCTCATCTCGGCCGCGCTCGTCTCGATCTTCTACCGTCCCAACCCGACCGGTTCGCCCACCCGTGTGGGCGACCAGCCGCGGCTCGCCGAGCTCAGCACGTTCCTCCGGCGCCCGTCGGTTCTCGTCGTGTTCGGCTGCGGGCTCGCGCTCTCGATCACCCAGTCCTCACTCCTGGCTTACCTCGTGCTCTACACGAAGGAGACGTTTGCCGTCTCCGCGGTGACTGCGGCGCAGTTCCTCGCTCTGGCGCAGGTGGGCGGGACGGTCAGCCGCGTCGTGTGGGGAGTGATCTCGGATCGCTCCTTCGGCGGCCGCCGTCGACCAGGCGTGGTGGCCAGCGCGGCCATCGGTGCCGTCGCCTACGCCACGCTCGCCCTCGGGACCCGGCTGCCCGTGTTGCTCATGATTCCGCTGGCACTCGTCGCGGGCGCCGGGGCGTTCGGGTGGGTCGGGCTCTACTTCGCGCTCGTCGCCGAGATCGGTGGACCGCGCTACGCCGGCCTCCTGACCGGCGCCGCCACCGCCTGCTCGTGGAGCGGGACCCTCATCGGTCCACCGATCTTCGGCGTGATGCTCGAAGCTACCGGCGACTACACCCTGCCGTGGCTCTTCCTGACGGCGATCGCGGTGGCGGTGGCGGTGACGCTACCCCGCCTCTCTCCGCTCGTGCAGCGCGGCTGACGGGCGATGTGGCAGACTGAGCAGTAGCCAGAGAACAGGCGATGTCTGAAGATCGCGTCATCCTCGTCACCGGGTTCGAGCCGTTCGGGGCTCACACCGTCAACCCCTCCGAGGGGCTGGCCAAGGCCGTCGACGGACGTCGGGTCGGCGACTTCGGCATCCTCGGCGCGGTTCTGCCCGTTCACCACACGGACGCGGCGAAGCGGCTCGCGGCAACTCTCGCGGACTCGAGGCCGGCAGCGGTCGTGCACCTCGGTCTCGCGGGCGGGCGGGCACGCGTCGCGCTCGAGCGCGTCGCCGTGAACGTCATGGACTACGAGCAGCCCGACAACGCGGGTTTTCGAGCGAGCGGGGAGCCGTGCGTTCCGGGCGGACCAGCCGCGTACTTCTCGACGTTGCCGCTCGCCGCGATGCTGAAGGCGCTCGTCGCGGACGGCATCCCGGCCTACGCCTCGAACACCGCGGGTACGTATCTGTGCAATCAGACGCTCTACTGGACGCTCCATGCGGTGCGCCACCAGTCCCGGCCACCGAGAGTTGGCTTCGTCCATTTTCCCCTGCTCCCATCGATGGTCGCCACCTCGGGACTGGAGCAGCCCAGCATGGACTTTCCCCTCATGCTCCGCGCGGTCGAGACGATGCTGGGCGTGATCGCTCGAGAAGAACCGTGAAGGCGCTGCTCCTCGACCTCGACGATACATTGCTCGACTACTCCGGCGGCGTGGATCAGAGCTGGACCGAGGCCTGCAGCGCCTGCTGCGCCTCCGCCGGGATCGATCCGGCCGTGCTCATAACCGCGATCGCCGACACCCGGCGGTGGTTCTGGGACGACCCGGAGCGCCAACGCCGGGAGCGCTTGAACATGCTCGGGGCCTGGGAGCACATCGTAGAATTCGCCCTCGAACGCCTCGGCCAGATCACCACCGGTCTCGCGGCTGCCGTCGCGCGCGACTATGCGGCGCGGCGGAGAGAGAGGATGCGCCTGTTCCCTGACGCGCTCGACTGCCTGACCGATTTCCGGCGCCGGGGCGTGCCGCTGGCTCTCGTTACGAACGGTGACGCCGTCCAGCAACGCGACAAGATCGAGCGTCACGGCCTCGCGCGCTTCTTCGACGCGATCTTGATCGAGGGCGAGTTCGGCGTGGGCAAGCCCCACGAGGCGGTGTATCGACGGGCGCTACAGGCGCTCGGCGCGGTGCCGACCGAGGCGTGGATGGTCGGCGATCATCTCGAGTGGGACGTGGGCGCGCCGCAGCAACTCGGACTCAGGGGGGTGTGGATGGACCGTGGGGGACGCGGGCTACCACCGGACAGCGCGGTACGGCCTCACTGGATCATCCACTCGCTCGACGAGCTGACCACACCGAGAGGTGAATCCGCCGCTTAGCGGCGGCCGTGGACGACGTCGCACCAGCGCCGGTTGTCGTCGCCGCCCGCCTCGGCACTCCCCGACAGGTAGGCGGACGCGGTTACCACCTCGTCGTCGGCGCCGTCACGCGCCGGAGAGTGGGATTCGCACCAGCGCACGTCGAGGATTTCCTGGCTTGGGTCGGCATCGGGCTCACAACCAGGACAGTAGGCGCGGGCGACACATGGAGTGTCTGGAAGGTAATCCGTCACCGGTTTATGGCGAGAATCTGCTGCACCGCCATTCCTTTCTCATATTAGGGTAGCCACCCTCCTACGCATGCAAAAATTAAACCGACGGGCGAGCCTCAGGATCCCGGCGACGGACGTCGACAGGACGAGCGATTTCAGGCTGATCCAGATCGGCTGGAGAGGGTGGCAAAGTCCTCACCGCAGTGAAGGTCTTACACAGTGAGGGCAAACCGGGCCTTTCCGAGCCTTGAGGTGACGAAAATGTCAGCATACGTGGACTGCCTGACATTGGCTCGCCCACGCCCGCCTCGTTGACGTAGACTCCTCGTGGCTTCGGTCCGGGAGATGACGCGATGAAGATCATCGAACTCAAGGCCTATCCCACGTCCTTCCCTGTGCCGCCCGAGGGCAGCGTGACGCTCGGCATCGGCCGAGCAGTGAAGCGCGACGCCGTCGTCGTCAAGGTGACGACCGACGATGGCGTCGTCGGCTGGGGCGAGTCGCACCACGGCCGCGCGCCGGGTGCGGTCGCCCACCTCGTGAACACGACGCTCCGCCAGCTCGTGCTCGGCATGGACGCGGCCGATGTCGTCGGCGTGTGGGCGCGCATCTACAAGATGCAGCTCGGCAGCCACGGTATGGGGGCCGGCACGGCCCTCGCCATGAGCGGGATCGATCAGGCCCTCTGGGACATTCGCGGGAAGGTGACGGGCTGGCCGCTCTACCGTCTGCTCGGCGGGACCTCGCGGCCCATCCCGGCCTATGCCGGTGGCGTCTCGCTCGGCTATCAGGAACCAGCCGCGCTCGTGGACGAGGCTCGGCCGCTCGTCGCGGCCGGATACCGCGCCGTGAAGCTCCGCGTCGGCGACACGCCGGGGCGCGACCTCGAGCGCGTGGCCGCCGTCCGGAAGGCGTTCGGTGACGGCCTCGTCATTCTCGTCGACGCGAACACCGGCTATTCGGTCGCCGACGCGCGCGCCGCCATGCCCGGGCTCGACGCGCATGGCGTCGGCTGGCTCGAGGAGCCGTTTCCGGCTCACGATCACCGCAGCTACGCGCTCGCCGCAACCTTCGGCCGCGTACCGCTCGCCGCCGGCGAGAACCACTACACGCGCTTCGAGTTCACGCGCGTGATCGAGGACCGCGTCATCACGATCCTGCAGCCAGACCTCTCGAAGACCGGCGGCATCACCGAAGGGCTCCGCATCGCGGCCATGGCCTCGGCGTGGAAGCTCTCGGTCAACCCGCACACGTCGATGACCGGGCTCAACATGGCCGCCTCGATCCACTTCCTGGCCGCGCTCGACAACGCCGGCTATTTCGAGGCGGACGTCTCGAAGGGGAACCTGTTCCGCGACACGCTGGTCGGCACGCCCTATACCCTCGGCAAGGACGGCTGTGTGAGACCACTCGAAAAGCCCGGTGTCGGGGTCGAGGTCGACGAGGAGTTCCTCGTCAAGCACCCGGTGATCGATGGGCCGTCGTACGTCTAGACCGATGCCTTCCGTAGATTCGACGGCGGGTGACCGCTTCGTGATCGAGGGCGGGCACCCGGTCGGCGGGGACGTGACGCCGAGCGGGAACAAGAACGAAGCGCTGCCCCTCCTCGCGGCG
>WNGB01024296.1_pt1 | contig 10272 bp, 10 predicted proteins | sample 5400681 | NCBI WGS metagenome assembly WNGB01 (sample SAMN13153367, study PRJNA577476) | soil metagenome | isolation source: 115 cm soil or saprolite under grassland replicate 2 | place: USA:California | collected 2016-06-15
TGATCAAGGCGCTCGACGTGCTCTTCATCCTGCATGCCGACCACGAGCAGAACTGCTCGGCGAACGTCATGCGCTCGATCGGCTCGTCGAAGGCCGATCCGTACTCCGCGCTCGCGGGTGCGGCGGCGGCGCTGTACGGCCCGTTGCACGGCGGCGCCAACGAAGCCGTGCTGCGGATGCTCGCCGAGATCGGCGACGTGAAGCACATTCCCGAGTTCATCACGCGCGTGAAGGCGGGCGAGGGACGCTTGATGGGCTTCGGCCACCGCGTCTACAAGAACTACGACCCGCGGGCGAAGATCATCAAGCAGGCCGCGGACTCGGTGTTCGAGGTGACCGGTCGCAACCGTCTGCTCGACATCGCGCTCGAGCTGGAGAAGATCGCGCTCGAGGACGAGTACTTCGTCAGCCGCAAGCTCTACCCGAACGTCGACTTCTACTCCGGGATCATCTACCAGGCGCTCGGCCTGCCGACGGCGATGTTCCCGGTGATGTTCGCGATCCCGCGCACGGCCGGCTGGCTCGCGCAGTGGCTCGAGGGCGTTGTCGATCCCGAGCAGAAGATCGCCCGTCCGCGTCAGCTGTACGTCGGCGCGGACGAGCGGGACTACGTCAGGCTCGGCTTCCGCCGCCCTGCGGAAGCACAAGCCCTCGCTCTGACGTAGTCCTCACCGCGGGCGCCCCGCTCGCGCGGGGCGCCACGCTGTAACGAACCAGCGCGTCCGGGGACTCTTCGTGCGGGGTCGCATCGTGAGCGAAAGGAGCTTCACCTTGAACGCTGTGTATCTGCAGACCAACGACGCGGAACGGAACGAGGTCGTCGCCTTCCGGCGCGAGGCCGACGGCACGCTGAGCGCTCTCGGCTCGTACGCCACCGGCGGGCGCGGCACCGGGAAGCCGCACCTTCCGTCCCAGAGCTCGATCGTCGTCAGCGGCGACCGGCTGCTCGTCGTGAACGCCGGAAGCGACGACATTTCCCTGTTCGCGATCGGCGCGGACGGGCTCTCACTGCTCGACCGGGCGGCCTCGGGCGGATCGATGCCGACCAGCGTCGCCGTGCGCGACTCGAGCGTCTTCGTCCTCAACGCCGCCGGCGAGCCGAACGTCACCGGCTTCACGCTCGGCGACGCAGGGTTGGAGCCGACGGGCGACACGCGCGCCTTGCCCGGCGCGGATCCCGCGCAGATCGGCTTCACGCCCGACGGCTCGTCGCTGATCGTCACCGACCGCGCGACGGACGCGCTGCTCGAGGTGCCGGTCGCCGGCGGTGACCCGATCCGGCATGCGTCCGCGGGCGCGACTCCCTACGGCTTCGACTTCACGCCCGACGGGACGCTCGTCGTCACGGAGGCGTTCGGCGGGACGGTCGGCGCCGCCGCGACGTCGTCCTACGCGGCCGGGCTCCAGCCGGTCAGCAAGAGCGTCGCGAACACGCGCAGCGAGGTCTGCTGGGCAGCGGTCACGAAGGACGGCCGCTACGTCTTCGTCACGAACTTCGGCGACGGCTCCATCTCGAGCTACGCGATCGGCGCCGACGGCTCGCTCACGCTCGTCGACGCGGTCGCGGGCTCGACGGTGCTCGGTGAGAAGGGCGTGCGGGACGAGGCTCTGAGCTCGGACGGCCGGTTCCTCTACACGCTGGACGCCGATGCGCGGAAGGTGTTCGCGTTCGCCGTGCGCGACGACGGCCGGCTCGATCCGGTCGGCGACTTCGACGGGCTGCCGGCGACGGTCGCCGGGCTCGCGGCGGTCTGAGGGCGAGAAGGGGCGCGGCCTCGGCCCGCGCCCCTTACCATCATCGCGTCATGACGAACGACCCACCCGTCTCCAGAGGCTTCCGCGGCCGCGCCCGCCGCGAGGGGACGGCCGACCGCGTTCCGCCCGGGCAGTACGTGACGGACGACTTCCCCGTCCTGTCCGCCGGCCCGACGCCGCACACGCCGCTCGACCAGTGGACGTTCACGATCGAAGGCGAGGTGGACGAGCCTCGGAGCTGGACCTGGGACGAATTCCGCGCGCTGCCGAGCGAGCAGGTCACGAAGGACATCCATTGCGTCACGAAATGGTCGAAGCTCGACACGAGCTGGGAAGGCGTGTCGGTCGACACGTTGCTCGAAGGCGTCGACACGACGGCCGAATACGTCGTCGCGTTCTGCGACGGCGGCTACACGACGAATCTTCCCCTGGAGGACGTCACGGGCGGCAAGGCGTGGGTCGCGTTTCGCTACGGCGGCGAGCCGCTCGAGCCAGAGCACGGCGGCCCCGCGCGTCTGCTCGTGCCACACCTGTACTTCTGGAAGAGCGCGAAGTGGGTGCGCGGCCTGACGCTGCGCGCCGACGACGAGCCGGGATTCTGGGAGCGCTACGGCTACCACAACTACGGCGACCCGTGGCGGGAGCAGCGGTACTGGGGAGACTAAATTGGCGCGTCGCGTCCGTCGCAGAGTTCGTCGACGAGACGCCGCGCACGCGGACGCTCGTCCTCGACGTGGACGGCTGGCCCGGCCATCGTGCGGGACAGCACGTCGACGTGCGTCTCACCGCCGAGGACGGGTACCAGGCCGAGCGCTCGTACTCGATCGCATCGGGGCCGAACAACGGAAGGCTCGAGCTGACGGTCGAGCTCATCGAGGACGGCGAGGTCTCGCCGTACCTCGTCGGAGATCTGCAGCACGGTGACTCCTTCGAGCTGCGCGGGCCGATCGGCGGTTACTTCGCGTGGGACCCCGCCGACGGCGGGCCGTTGCTGCTCGTGGGCGGCGGCTCGGGCGTCGTTCCGCTGCGGTCGATGCTCCGCGCTCGACCGGTGGACGTTTCCGCGCGGCTGATCTACTCGGCGAGAACGCTCGAGGACGTGATCTACCGCGACGAGCTCGAGGCGCTGGGCGACGACGTCGTCCTGACGCTGACGCGCGAGCAGCGCGACGGCTTCCATGCCGGTCGCGTGGACGCCGACCTGCTTCGCGAGGCCGGTTTTCAACCCGAACGGGAGCCGCGCATCTTCGTTTGCGGGCCGACGCCGTTCGTCGAGAGCGTTGCGTCGTCGCTCGTGGCGCTCGGCCACCCGCCCGAGCGGGTCAGGACCGAGCGGTTCGGACCGACAGGGAGGTGAACGTGGAGGAACTGGACGGAAACGCCGCCGCCGGAATGTTGAGCGAGGTCTTTGCGCTCGAGCTGACCGGAGCGCGCGGCCGCTGCGACGGGTGCGGGAATGTCGCGCACCTCGGCGAGGCGCGCGCATTCGTCGAGGCGCCCGGTCTCGTGATCCGCTGCCGCGCGTGCGATTCCGTGCTGCTCGTGCTCGTACGCGGCGACGGCCGCTACTGGCTCGGCGCGCAGGGGTTCAGCTGGCTCGAGCTCCGCGCCGGCTGACGCGGCGGGGCGCCGGAACGCCCCGCCGCGCGACGCTCGTTACGCCGGCTTGATGTTCTGGTTGACGTGGAAGACGTTGTCCGGGTCGTACTTCGCCTTGATCTCGGCGAGCCGCGCGTAGTTCGGGCCGTACGTGGCCTCGACGCGCCCCTGGCCCTCCTCCATCATGAAGTTGACATACGAGCCGCCCATCGAGTACGGGTGGAGCGCCTCCTGGTACTCGACGGCCCACTGGCGGATCGCTTCGGCGTTTGCCGGATCCGGGTCGACACCGCCGAACACGCCTGTCCACTTTGCGTCGCGGTAGGCCCACGGGGTCGCGTCGGGAGCGATCCGCGAGGCGGCGCCGTCGGAGGGGTAGAGGTGCATCGTCGACTTCCAAGTCGGCAGCTTCTTGCCGAACTCGACGTGGATGTCGATCGCCGCATCGGGGATCTCGTTGAAGTAGTCACCGCGCCAGTACCACTGGTCACCGGCCGGGTAGAGCTCGTCGAACGCGCCGTTCCACGCGGGCAGCGGCAGCGACATCACGCCGTCGAGCGCAGGCGTGCCCAGCTCGCGCGCAGGCTTCAGCAGCTCGTCGACCGCCGCCGTGTCGTCACCGCCGTAGCACCAGACGACGCCGCACACCTTCTGCATGTGCAGCTCCTCCGGGAAGGGCGGGCCGGGCGGGACCGTCAGGAACGCGAAGAACCCCGTGAGCTCGTCCGGTGCCGCGGGGAGAAATTCGCGGTACCAGGCGAGCACCTCGGCCGATGCGTCGATCGGCCAGAGAATCGGGCCGGCGATCACAGTCGACACCTCGTGCAGCTGGAGCGTCAGCGCGGTGACGACGCCGAAGTTCCCGCCGCCGCCGCGGATCGCCCAGAAGAGATCTGCGTTCTCGTCCTCGCTCGCGCGCACGAAGCTGCCGTCGGCGAGTACCACGTCCGCGCCGAGGATGTTGTCGATCGCGAGCCCGTACTTCCGCGAGAGGTGTCCGACGCCGCCGCCGAGCAGCAGCCCGACGCCTGTCGTCGAGATGATGCCCACGGGCGCGGCGAGGCCGAACGCGTGCGTCGCGTGGTCGATGTCGCCCATCATGCAGCCGCCGCCGACCTGCGCCGTCCTCGTCGCCGGATCCACACGCACCCAGCGCATGGGTGAGAGGTCGACCACCATCCCGCCGTCGACCGTCCCGAAGCCGGCGCCGTTGTGTCCCGCGCCGCGAACGGCGATGTCGAGCTCGTTCGCGCGTCCGAACGCGAGCGCCGCGCGCACGTCGCCGACGTCGCGACAGCGCGCGACGAGCGCCGGGCGTTTGTCGATCATCGCGTTGTAAACGTTGCGGGCCTCTTCGTAGCCCGCGTCCTCCCGAGTGACGACTTCGCCTCGAACCTGCGCACGAAGCTCGTCGACACCGCCCAGCGTCGTAACAGCTGCCATGTGACGCCCCCTTTCGTAGTGATCCGCTCGAGCGGTTCTTATCACCCGGCCGCGCGGGCTACAAGGGGCGCGCGAGCTCGGACGCAGACACGGGTCCCCGGAGGTCGCGCGCGAGCCGGCGGAACGGCCCGTCCTCGGCGAGGAGCCGGCGCTCCGTCCCGCGCTGGACGATCTGCCCGTGCTCGACGACGAGGATCTCGTCCGCGCGGCGGACGGTGGCGAGGCGGTGCGCGATGATGATCGACGTGCGGCCGTGCAGGAGCCGGTCGAGCGCCTGCTCGATCAGGATCTCGGTCGGCCGGTCGATGTTCGACGTCGCCTCGTCCAGGATCAGGATGCGCGGATCGGCGAGGAGCGCACGCGCGATCGAGATCAGCTGCCGCTCGCCTGCGGAGAGGCCCGCGCCGCCTTCCCGCACGACGTGTCCGAGCCCCTCTTCGAAGCGTGCGGCCAGCTTGTCGATGCCGATCGCGGCGGCCGTCTCGCGTACCTGGTCATCGGTGGCGTCCGGCCGCGCGAAGCGGATGTTGTCCGCGATCGTGCCTGCGAAGAGGAACGGATCCTGGAGCACGACGCCGAGCCTGCGGCGGTACGACCGGAGCTCGACCTCGCGCAGGTCGATGCCGTCGACGCGGATCGCGCCCTCGTCGGGGTCGTAGAAACGGCCGACGAGCTTCGCCAGCGTCGACTTGCCGTGGCCGGTGTGTCCGACGAGCGCGATGCACGCGCCCGGCGGGATGTGCAGCTCGACGCCGCGGATGACCGGCTCCTTGCCGTACGCGAACCAGATCGAGTCGAGGTCGAGCTTGCCCTCGATCTGTCCGAGCACGATCGCGTCCGGCTTGTCACGGATCTCCTCCTCCGTGTCGAGGACGGAGGAGATCTTCTCCATCGCGGCGCCGGCGGACTGCACCTGCCCGTAGAGGTCGGAGAGCTCCTGCAGCGGCTGGAAGACGAGGTTCAGCAGGAAGACCGCCGAGATGAGCGTGCCGACGGTGAGCGTGCCCTCGTCGTGCAGGCGCCCGCCGACGAGCAGCACCGCGACGATCGCGACCATCCCGAAGATCTCGATCGCGGGGAAGAAGAGCGAGTTGAGCCATTGCGCGAACTGGTTCGTGCGCAGGTTCGCCATGTTGGCCTCGTCGAACTCCGCCAGGAATGCGCGCTCGCGGTTGAACGCCTGCACCACCGCCATGCCGGCGACCGATTCCGCGACCTGCGCGGTCATGCCCGAGATCGTGTTGCGCACCTCGAGGAAGGCGGCGTGCGAGCGCACCTGGAACCAGCGTGTGAGCACGAGCGTCGGCGGCAGGATCACGAGCGCGACGAGCCCGAGCCGCCAGTCGAGGATGAAGAGCCCGATCACGGCGGCGACGAGCGTCAGCGAGTTGCCGACGAGCGTCGTCAGCCCCTGGGAGAGGACATCCGAGATCGCGTCCACGTCCGACGTTAGCCGCGCGATGATCCAGCCCGCGCGCTGCTCGGAGAAGTAGCGCAACGAGAGCGACGTCAGGTGCTCGAACAGGTGCTCGCGCAGCGCGAGCACGACCGTCTGACCGACGCGGGCGAGCCCGCGGATCATCGTCGAGGTGAGCACCCACGCAGCGGCGTTGACGCTCAGGTAGATGATCACGTCGCGCGTCAGGCGCGAGACGTCGCCCTTCTTCATCCCATTGTCGATTGCGTCCTGCACGAGCAGCAGGCCGATCACCGGGCCGGCCGCGCCGAGCATCGCGATCACGGCGAGGAAGGCGACGCGGCCGCGCTGCCCGACGAGGTAGCGGCCGAGGCGGGTGAGTCCAGTTCTTTTATGCGGCGGCAAGGACCTCGTCTCCGAACAGTCGCTTGAAGAAGCCCTCGTCCTTCAGCAGCTCGCCGGGCGGGCCGTCCTGGACGATGCGCCCGTCCACGAGCACGACGGCGCGGTCTGCGACCTGCACCGTCGACAGCCGCTGCGTCGCGACGAGCACCGTGCGCCCAGCGACGGCGGGGCGCAGCGTGTCGACCAGCAGCCGCTCCGTCTCGGTGTCGACGGCGGAGAGCGGATCGTCGAGGACGATGACGCGGGCGCCGGCGATCAGCGCGCGTGCGAGCGCGACGCGCTGCCGCTGCCCACCGGACAGGTTCACGCCGCGCTCGCCGATCAGCGTGTCGTAGCCGTCGGGCAGGTCGTCGGCGAACTCGGAGACGCCCGCGGCCTCGCACGCCTCCCGGACCAGGTCCCAGGACACGTCCGGACGGCCCGCGGTGAGGTTGTCGCGCAGCGGAATCGAGAACAGGATCGGGCGCTGGGTGACGATCGCCACCGCGGAGCGGAGCTCGGCGACCGGCACGTCCCGCGCGTCGACGCCGCCGACGAGCACGCGCCCGCCGGTCGGGTCGTAGAAGCGCGGGAGCAGGTTCAGGACGCTCGTCTTGCCGGCACCTGTCGGCCCGCAGACGGCGACGATCGCACCGGGCTCGACCGCGAGATCGACGCCGGACAGCACCTCGGAGCCGCTCCCGTACGAGAAGTGCACGTCCTCGAAGCTCACGCCGAGCGGGCTGCCGGCGGGCAGGTGTTTCGGCTCCGCCGCCTCGGGGATCTCGTCGATCTGCTCGAGCCACGCGAAGCTGCGCGACGCCGAGGCGGTCGCGCGCTGGCCGAGGTTGATGATCCAGCCGAGCGCTTCGAGCGGCCAGACGAGCTGCAGCAGCAGCGAGCTGCAGCAGCAGCGAATAGAAGAGGAAGAACTCGCCGAGCGTCAGGTGCTGGTGGATCACGTCGCGGCCGCCGAACCAGAGGACGATCGCGATCGACACCGTCGGCAGGAAGAGCAGGCCGGGCAGGAAGCCTCCCTCGATGCGCGCCTGGCGCAGGACACCGTCCCGGACGGCGCGCGCCTTGACGCCGAAGCGCGTGCGGACGTCGTCCTCGCGGCCGAAGGCCTGCACCATCTCGATCCCGACCACGGACTCGTCCGCAGCCTCGGTGACGTCGGCCTTCAGCTGCTGGACGAGACGCGAGACGGGCATCACCATCACGGCGAACAGCCACGTCAGCAGCCCGACGAGCGGCATCGCCAGCAGCGCGTACAGCGCGAGCAGCGGGTTGACGAGCATGAGCACGACCGCGACGCCGATGATCATCATCAGCGACTGCGCGCCCTGCACCATTCCCCAGCCGATGAAGTAGCGGATCGGATAGAGGTCGTTCGTCGCCCGCGAGACGACCTGGCCGGTCGCGTGCTGGTCGTAGAACGCCCGTGGGAAGCGGAGGTAGGCCTGGTAGAGCAGCTCGCGCATGCGCGCCTCGACCCGGATGCCGACGCGCGCCGTCGCGTACCGGCGCGTGAAGTTCGATCCGAAGCGGAGCACGGCGAGGACGAGCACGACGAGCAGGTACGGCCAGAGCCGCTGCCGGCCGCCGTGAATCGGGGCGATCGAGTAGTCGATCGCGTGCCGGATCAGGATCGGGATCGCGAGCGAGAAGCCGGTCGTGATCAGCGCGCACGTGAGCCCGAGCAGGACGAGACGCCACTGCTCGCGCCAGACGCGAAGCAGCCTTACGGCCGTGGCGACGAAGCCGAGATCTGGCGGGTCGACCTGCACGCGAGACTCCTCGAAAACGGGGACACACGAAAGACGCGGCGGTCGCCGCGTCTGCCGCAACTCTAGCGGTCGAGCGCCTCGCGCAGGCCGGCGACGTACTCGCGCAATGCTCGCGGCCCTTGCTCTGCGACCTCGACGGCGCGCGAGCCGACGACGATTCCGTCCGCGAGCGCTCCCGCGGCGCGCGCGTGCTCGGGCGTCGAGATGCCGAAGCCGGCGTACAGCGGCACGTCGGCGACGGCGCGCGCCCGCTCGACCAGGCCCGCGAGGGCGGGGGAGACGTCGGCCCGCGCACCCGTGGTTCCCGCGACGGTGACGAGGTAGAGCCAGCCGTCCGTCTGCGCCGCCGCCACGCGCAGCCGTGCGTCGGTAGACGTCGGGGCGACGAGCTGGACGCGCTTCAGCTCCGGACGCTGGCCTGCGGGCAGGTCGGCGACGATCAGGCTCGTCGCGCCGGCAGCGCTCGCGGCGGCGGCGAAGCGCTCCCAGCCGTACGCCTCCAGCAGCGACGCGTAGGTCATCGGGATCAGCGGCACGTCGACGGCGGCGCGCGTCTCGCGCAGGACGCCGAGGCAAGCGGCCGTGCGCATTCCGGCGGCGAGCGCGCGCTCGGCCGCCCGGCGGATGACCGGCCCATCGGCAAGCGGATCGGAGAAGGGGAAGCCGAGCTCGAGCAGATCCGCGCCGCCGTCCACGGCCGCAGCCGCGAGCGCGGGCGTCTCGGCCCCGCACATCAAGTAGATCGAGAGCGCCTTCCTGCGTATCACGAGCGGACACGCCCCGGCGCAACATGTCTGGCGGCAGCCACCCGCTCAGGAGTGTTGCGACTTCGTGACAAGGCAAACGCTTCGCCCGTGATTGCTGCGCTTCTTCGTCCGGTCGACCCCGTCGACGACGGACAGCTCTGGCGGCAGCCACTCATGAGGGAGTGCAACGCAGTCGTGACGCGTTTTGCATTCGCGTCGGCTCGTCAGTCCTCGGCGAGCCGCGCGAAGAGCGTCGCGTCGTACTTCTCGCCGAGGTCGCGGCGCAGGAACCGCCGCTTCACGCCCTCGCGCGCGAAGCCAGCACGCTCGAGCACGCGCTCCGACGCGACGTTGCCCACGCGCACGTGCGCCTCTACGCGGTCGATGCCGTTCGCGAACGCGTGCTCGGCGGCGGCTTGAACTGCCCGCGTCGCGACGCCGCGTCCGCGTGCGGGGGCGAAGAGCCAGTAGCCGACCTCCACGGAGTCGCGCATCGGGTCGAAGTGCTGCAGCGTGAGACCGCCGAGCAGTTCGCCGCTGCCCGTGTCGACGATCACGTACGGGCAGAGCAGGCCGCTCGCGATCATCCCCGGGAGCTGCTCGCGCATCAGCGTGCGCAGCGTCTCCTCGTCGAAGGGCGGGATCCCCGCCTCCGGGCCGACCGCGGGATCCTGGAAGGCCGGCGCGACGACCGGCACGTCGGCCTCGCTCGCCGGACGCAGCAGCAGCTCGTCGATCCGCAGCTCGGGCGGGAACGTGTACGTCGAGAGCCGGCCCGTCGTCGGATCGGAGCGGCTCATCGCGCCAGCACCTCCTCGAGATCCTTGTCGCCGCGGCCGCTCAGGCAGACGAGGACGTACGTCTCGGCGAGCTCGCGCGCACGCGCCAGAGCGTGCGCCGGTTCGAGCGCGGGGATGATCCCTTCCGTCCGCGTCAACGCACGGAACGCACCGAGCGCCTCCGCGTCGGTGGCGCCCACGTACTCGGCGCGGCCGCTGTCGCGGAGGAACGCATGCTCAGGGCCGACGCCCGGGTAGTCGAGCCCGGCGGAGATGGAATGCGCGTCGAGGATCTGTCCGTCCTCGTCCGCGAGGATCGACGAGCGCGCGCCGTGCAGCACACCCGCCCGTCCCGTGCC
>WNGB01041216.1_pt1 | contig 10272 bp, 12 predicted proteins | sample 5400681 | NCBI WGS metagenome assembly WNGB01 (sample SAMN13153367, study PRJNA577476) | soil metagenome | isolation source: 115 cm soil or saprolite under grassland replicate 2 | place: USA:California | collected 2016-06-15
CCAGGCCGGCGATGAGGTCGGGAAAGAACTGCAGGAACAGCCCGCCCACGATCGCGCCGGCCGGCGACTGCATGCCGCCGATCACCAGGCCGAACAGCATCTGGACCGACAGTGCGAAGTTGTAGCCGGTCGGGCCGACATAGCCGTACTGGTAGGATGAGAGGCAGCCCGCCAGCGCGAGATAGGCGCCGGCGATGCCCGAGATCGTGGCGCGCACCTGGACGACACGGATGCCCTGTGCGGCGGCGGCGAGGTCGTTGTCTCGCGCCGCCGTCAGCGCCCGGCCCGAGCGGCTGGCGATCATGTTCCCGGCAAGCCACACACCGGCCGCCAGCAGGACGAGCGCCATGAAGAAATTCCAGCGGTCGGCGCTGATGCCGCCGGGTGGCGTCGGGAAGTCGAGATAGAGGCCTTGCACGCCGCCGGTCCAATGCTCGATCAGGCGCCAGCGCAGCAGCTGCGGGAAGGCGATGGCGAAGGCATAGGTGACCAGCGCCTGTGTCCAGAGGCTGTGGCCGCCGGCGATGCGGCCGAGACCCCAGCCCGCGGCGTAGCCCATCAGCAGCGCGGCGGGCAGGCCCCAATAGACCGACAGCGGCGTATGCGTGCCGATGATGGCGGCGCTGTAGCCGCCGACGCCGAACAGGGCGGCCTGGGCGAAGGAGAACTGGCCGCTGACGCCGCACAGCAGCACCAGGCCCAGAAGCGCGATCGCCCAGATCGCGGCCTGCGTGAAGCGGAATACGATGAAATCCGGGAAGCAGAATGAAAGGGCGGCCGCCGCCACGAAGCCCATGGTCCACACGGTCCGCATGGGACTACCATAGGCGACAAACGAAAGCTTAGGGAGTGGAACGATGAAGCTCAGGCAATGCGTCTTCGTCTGCAAAGATCTCGAAAGCTCGCGTGAGGAACTGTGCGACATCCTGAGCATTGAGGTCGCTTATCGCGATCCCGGCGTCGCCAAGTGGGGCCTGGTCAACGTCGTCTGCCCGATCGGTCATGACTTCCTCGAGATCGTGACGCCCAGCCAGCCCGGCACCTCGGCCGGCCGCTACATCGAGCGGCGCAGGGGCGACGGCGGCTACATGGTGATCATCCAGGTAGCCGACGCCAAGGCCGAGCGGGCGCGCGTCACCGGGCTCGGCGTGCGCGCCGTCGCGCAGAAGGACCTGCCCGAATACAACTACACCCACTTCCATCCGTCCGATACGTCGAGCGTGCTGCTGTCGCTCGACACGACCTTCGCGCCGGCAGGCGTCGATCCCAAACTGTGGTGGCCGCCGGCCGAGAAGGACTGGCTGAAGCACGCGCGCTCCGATGTGACCAACGGCTTGGCCGGTGTCGAGATCCAGGCTGAGGATCCGGACAAGGCCGCCGCGCTATGGTCGAAGCTGCTCAATCGTCCGGCGCAGGACGACATCATCCGGCTCGACGACGACGGCGAGATCCGCTTCACGCCGATCGTCGATGGGCGCGGCCCTGGCGTGTCGGCCTATGACGTCAAAGTCGTCGACCGCCAACGCGTGCTCGCCGCCGCCAAGAAGCGCGGCAAGCAGCACGGACCCGCTCAGGTCGAGGTCTGCGGCTGCCGCATCAACCTGGTGTGAGGCCGCAACAGCAGGAACAGCAGGACGGCGAGGTTCACGAGGTTGAAGGCCATGCCGGTCGAGAAGGCCGGCAGGTAGTCGCCGAACTGGTCGTAGAGCAGACCGGCACCCCAGCCGCCGCTCGCCATGCCCAAAAGGCCGGCGAACATGACGGTCGGGATGCGCCAGTTCGCTTCCTGGATGGAAAAGCAGTCGCGGATCACGATCACGTAGGCCGGCAGCAGGCCCGACAGGCCGAGCCCGAAGACGGCGGACACGGCAAAGAGCGCGGCCATGTCCTTGGTCAGCAGAAAGCCCACCAGCGCGGTTGCCTGCACCAGGGAGCTGAACAACAGGGTCTGGAAGCCGCCGATCTTGTCGCTCAGCCAGCCCCAGAACTGGCGCGCCAGGAAGGCCGTGCCCAGCAGCACCGACAGCATGGCCGCGCCATATTGCGAGGCGAATCCGAGATCGCCGCAGAAGGCCACGACGTGCTGCATGGGCATGGCCATGGGCACGCAGCAGCAATAGACCGCGATCATCAGCAGGATCATCAGGAGGTTGGGCGGCAGGCCGAGCGTCGTGTCGCGCCGCTGCACGCTGCCGGCGCCGCCTGCCGTCGCTGACGGCGCGACAGGCGCGCGATGCAGGAAGATCAGGGTGATCGTCACGCTCGACATCAGGACGAAGCCGCCGAACCACAGCATGGTGTGGCGCCAGCCGACGTGGTCGATGCCGAACTGCAGCAGGGGCGGCCAGATCGCACCGGCCACCGCCTGGCCCGAGGCGATCAGCGCCACCGCCTGGCCGCGACGGCGTTCGAACCACAGGCTCACATAGGTGAGCAGCGGCGAGAACATGCAGGAAGTGCCGAACAGGCCCATGAAGATGCCGTGGCCGACATAGAGCTCGAACATCCCGCCGAATGCCGAGAGCAGCAGGCCCGCCGCCACCATGGTCGAACCGAAGATCACGATGGGTCGGATGCCGAGCCTGCCGGCCAGCCAGCCGGCGACGATGCCGCCAAAGGCAGCACCGACATACGACAGCGAACCCGCGCCGGCAGGTCCCGACCGGTTGGTCTGCAGCTCGGCCGCGATCTGCTTCATGGCCACCACCACGACCAGCGGCGCGCCGTAGGCGATGGTCATAATGGCGAGGGCCGCGCTCGCCGTGATCCAGGCGGCGCGGCTGTCCAGGACGCCCTTCATAGCGCGTCGACCTCGCGCGTCAGGCGGCGGACGGTGTCGACGGAAACCTGCCGGGCGAGAGCGGCATGGGCCTGCCGCCAGGCGGCGAGGGCGGCCTCGAGCCGACGCGCGCCTTTCTCGGTCAGCCACACCATGCGCTTGCGCTGGTCGCTTTCGACGATGGCGATCTCGACCAGGCCGTCGGCCTCCAGCGTGCGCAGGGTGCGCGACAACGTCGACTGGTCGAGGCCCATGCGCTCGGCCAGCGCGCTCACCGTGTCGTCGTCGGCCGAGGCGATCTCGGCCATCAGGCCGAACTGCGAGAAGGAGACGCCGGCTTCGGCCATGCGCTCCTCCATGAACTGCGTCGCCCGCCGGGCGGCGAGTCGCAGGTTCCAGCCGGCGCAGGTTTCCAGCGCCGAGCGGGCGTCGGAGCGCAGCGTCTTGGGGGATTGTCTGGGCTTGCTCATTGATGTATGTATATACATAAGTTGTAGATACATGGAAAGCGCCATGAAGCCAATCCTGATCGTCGGCAGCTACCTGTCGCCTTATGTCCGCAAGGTCCTGGCCTGCCTGGAGGTGAAGGGCATGGCCTACGAGGTCGACCACATCGTGCCGTTCTTCGGCGACGACCGGTTCTCGAAGCTGAGTCCGCTTCGGCGCATCCCGGTGCTGATCGACGGCGATCTCGTGCTGTCGGACTCCTCGGTGATCTGCCAATACCTCGAGGACAAGCAGCCCAAACCAGCGCTCTTTCCCAAGGACATCGCCGACCGGGCGCGCGCCCGCTGGCTGGAGGAGTTCGCCGACACGCGCATGGGCGACGTCTTCATCTGGCGCTTCTTCAACCAGATCGCCATCCGGCCCTCGGTGTGGGGCGAGAAGGGCGACCGCGAGATGGTCGACCGCACGCTCAAGGAGGAGATCCCGACGGTGCTCGACTATCTGGAAGGCGAGGCGCCGGCCGCTGGTTTCCGCTTCGGCAACACCCTGTCGGTCGCCGACATCGCCATCGCCGCCTTCTTCCGCAATGCCGGCTGGGTGCGCTTCCAGATCGATGCGGCGCGCTGGCCGAAGACCGCGGGCTGGATCGGCCGAACGCTGGCTTCGCCTGCCTTCGCCAAGCTGGCCAAGATCGAGGACGCAGTCCTGCGCGTGCCGATCGCCGAGCAGCGCAACGCGCTCAAGGCGATGGGCGCCCCAATCAGCGCGGAGACCTACGCCGGCTCGGCGCCGCGTCGTGGCGTGATGCCGATCTAAGTCATACTCTTCCGGACCGCGCGCGTCCCGCGCGCTTACGCGCATTCACATGCGCGCTTGATCATGAGCGCGCGGGACGCGCGCGGTCCAGAAGAGCATGAGGTCTTATCAGGTGCGGCGCATCCATCCTTTCGTCTACGGCCACGTCGTCACCGCTCTGATCGTCGGTGCCGCCGCCGGCGCCACGCTCGATGTGCAGGCGGCCATCATGGGCGCCATCTTGCTCGCGGCCGGAGCGATGGCGAGCTCGATCGTCTGCTGGTGGAAGCCGGGCTTCGAAGCGCCGGCTTGGCTCCTCATCCCGGCCACCATCCTCGCCAATCCGCTGATGCTGGCGGCACTGGGTTTTATGGTCGTCGACTACGAATGCGTGGTCGGCAGCCGCACGGGCTGGAACTGCCTCGGCGCCGCGATCGCGATCCTGGTCGCGGGCGTCTGCCTGCTGCCGCCGTTCGGCGGCTGGCTGTGGCGCTGGTGGAAGCGCCGCCGGCCAGCGCCTGAAACGACCTAAGCCGCGATGGCTTTTGCCAGCCTCCCGCGGATCATCTCCTCGGCCTCGCCGACGATGCGCTCGATCAGCTCCTTGCAGCTCGGCACGTCCTTGATGAGGCCCGTCACCGTGCCGGCCGACCAGATGCCGTGTTCCATGTCGCCGGTCTCGTAGACCACCTTGCCGCGCGTGCCGGCGACCAGGGGGCCGATCTCCTGGATGGTCTTGCCCTCAAGCTCCATCTCGATCGCCTTCTTGGCCACCGAGTTGCCGAAGACGCGGCTGGTGTTGCGCATGGTGCGGAAGATCAGCGAGGTCGAACGCTCGTCGCTGTCGACCAGGGCCTGCTTCACCTTGTCGTGGATCGGCGCTTCCTTGGTCGCCATGAAGCGCGTGCCCATGTTGATGCCCTCGCAGCCCAGGGCCAGCGCCGCCACGAGGCCGCGCGCATCGCCGAAGCCGCCGGACGCGAGCATCGGGATTTTTATGACATTGGCCGCTGCCGGCAGCAGCACCAGGTTGGGGATGTCGTCCTCGCCGGGGTGACCCGCGCATTCGAAGCCGTCCATCGAGATCGCATCGACGCCGATCTTCTCGGCCGACACGCCATGGCGCACCGAGGTGCATTTGTGGATCACCTTGATGCCGGCTTCCTTGAGCTTGGGCAGGAAGGGCTTCGGGTTGTTGCCCGCGGTCTCGACGATCTTGACGCCCGAATCGATGATGGCGTCGATGTCGGCAGCGCTTGACCTCCTTGCGCAAATCCTCGGGCGTCGGCTGGGTGAGGCCGGTCAGGATGCCGAGCCCGCCGGCATTGGACACCGCCGAGGCGAGCTCGGCGCGGCCGACCCACTGCATGCCGCCCTGCACGATCGGGTGTTTGATGCCGAACATCTCGGTGAAGCGCGTCTTGATCATCTGGCCGTCTCTCCCGCGGGATCTCTGTTGCGGCCAGCATTAGCGAACCTCGTCCGGGTGCACTAGCCCCGGAACAGTCTTCCGCAGCGCGGACTATGCGACCAAGGACGCATCCAGCGTGATGGCGGCGTTGAGCACCTTGGACAATGGGCAGCCGGCCTTGGCCTTGGTGGTCAGCTCCTCGAAAGTCGCCTGGTCAATGCCGGGAATCTTGGCTTTGAGCGTGAGATGCACGGCGGGTATGGAGAAGCCGCCGTCGGCCTGCTCGAGCGTCACCTTGGCCGTGGTGTCCATCTGCTCGGCGGTGAACTTGGCCTCGCCCAGGATGAGCGACAGCGCCATGGTGAAGCAGCCGGCGTGGGCCGCGCCCAGCAGCTCCTCGGGGTTGGTGCCCTTCTTGCCCTCGAAGCGGGCGGCGAAGCCGTAGGGATAGGCGCTGAGCGCGCCGCTCTCGGTCGAGATCGAACCCTTGCCGTCCCGGAGACCGCCCGACCAGGCGGCCGATGCGCTGCGGATGATCTTCATGGTGGTCCCTCGTCGGTTGGATGCCGGAGCCTAAGCCTCGCACGCCAGCGTGTCAGCCGGACGAAGGTATGGTCAGCGCGCGTCGAGCCAGGCCAGCACGTCGGTGCGCGTCGGCGCCCGGCCGCTCAGCAGGCCCGAGAAGGCCGCGACCACGTCGATATGGCCGACCTCGAGATAGAGCTTCAGCTCGACGGGGGCGCCCGCGGCGCGCCATGCTGCGGCGAGGTTCGTGCTGTTGCGCGGATAGACCGTCGTGTCGGCCGTGCCGTGGATCAGCAGGGCCGGTGGCAATGGCGCCTTGGCGAAGGTGATGGCTTCGATCTCAGGCTTGTTCGCCCCGCCGAAGATCTCGATCAGCCTCGCCGACTTCAGCGGCAGGAAATCGTAGGGGCCGGCGAGGCCGATCGCGCCCTTGAGGTTCATACGATCGCCCCCGGCAGCCGCGAGATAGGGCGTGTTGGCGGCGAGCAGCAGGGCGATATGGGCGCCGGCCGAATGGCCCATGATGAAGACCTTGTCGCTGCCGACGCGATCGGCCGTCCAGCGCACCGCCCGGGCGCCGTCGTCGACAAAGGCGGGAAAGCGCACCGCGGGATAGAGGCGATAGTCGGGGATGACGACGGTGTAGCCGCTGGCCACAAGCGCCTGGGCGACGAACAGATAGTCGCCCTTGCTGCCGGTCTCCCACGCGCCGCCGTAGAAGAAGATCACCGTCCTGCCGTCGGCGCGCGGCTTGTCGGGCCGGTAGAGATCGAGCTTCTGGCGCGGGTCGGGTCCATAGGCGATGTCGGCTTCGCGCGTATATCCCTGGCGCGAGACGGTGGCGTTGAGCAGCGTGGCCGGAGAGCAGCCGCCAAGCAGACCCGCGAGGCCGGCAAAAAGACCTCGCCGGGCCAACGTCATGCCCCGACGCTCATGTGATCGCGATGTCGCGTACCTGCTCGGCCAGCGCCAGCGAGGCCGTAAGGCCGGGCGATTCGATGCCGAAGAGGTTTATGAGGCCGGGCACGCCATGATCGGCCGGTCCCTGCACGACGAAATCCTGGGCCGGCGCGCCCTGCGGCACGGTCTTGGGCCGGATGCCGGCATAGCCCGGCTGCAGCGCGCCGTCCTTGATGCCGGGCCAGTAGCGGCGCACGGCGGCATAGAACTTGTCGGCGCGATGCGGGTCGACGGTGTAGTCGATGCCGTCGATCCATTCGACGTCGGGGCCGAACTTGGCCTGGCCGCCCATGTCGACGGTGATGTGCACGCCGAGCCCGCCCGGCACGGGGACGGGGTAGATCAGGCGCGAGAAGGGCGAGCGTCCGGTCAAGGTGAAGTAGTTTCCTTTGGCGTAATACGCTTGAGGCACGCGGTCGGATGGCAGGCCGACGATCTTTTTTGCGAGCGTCGGCGCATGCAGGCCAGCCGAGTTCACGACCAGCCGGCAGCGCAACTTCATCGGCTCGGCACCGCCGACCTCGAGATCGATGCCGGCATTGGCGACGCGGGCGGCCTGGACGGGGCTGTGGAAGAGGCGCATGCCCTCGACACCGTTGGCTTCGGCGCGGCCCTTGATCTCGGCGAGCTTTTCAGCCTCGGCCTCGTTGGTCGCCACGATCAGCTTGCCGCAATTGCGATGCGGCACGCCGTGCTCGGCGCAGTAGGCATAGAGCAGGCGCCGACCGGCGACGCAGGTCTGCGCCATCAGGCTGCCCTTGGGATAGTAGATGCCGGCGTGGATGACTTCGGAATTCCGCGAGCTGGTCTCGGTGCCGATGCCTTCGGCTGCCTCGACGACGATGACCTCACGGCCGGCAAGGGCAAGGGCGCGGGCGATGGCGAGGCCGACGACACCTGCGCCGATCACAACGCAGTCGGCGGTTTCGAACGGGGACGAAGTCATGGGCGCATGCTAGTAGAACGGACTGACTATGGCAGCAAGACGCCCTCATGGCTGGGGGCGCGCGACTCCAGTCGCGCGTCTTCGCCTGATCCAGAAGAAGATCGCGCCACTGGAGTGGCGCGCCCCCAGCTTATGAATGGCGCATTGGTCACGGGATCGGCCGTGCGGGTCGGCCGCGCGATGGCGATGGCGCTGGCGGCCGACGGCTACTTCGTGTTCGTCCACCATAACCGGTCGACCGCCGAGGCCCGTCAGACGGTGGCCGATATCGCCGCCGCGGGCGGCAAGGCCAAGGCGGTGCGGGCCGACCTGTCCTCGGCGCGGCAGGCCGAGGCGCTGGTCGGCAAGTGCCGTGCGCGGGGCGTGCAACTGACCTGCCTGGTCAACTGCGCCTCGCTGTTCAAGCTCGACCGCGCGCCCACCGCCAAGGCTGACGACTTCGACCGTCACATGGCCATCAATCTGCGGGCGCCCCTGCTGCTGTCGCAGGCCCTGGCGCGGCAGCTGCCCGACGGCCAGACCGGCGTGATCGTCAATCTGCTCGACCAGAAGCTCTACAACCTCAATCCCGATTTCCTCACCTACACGCTGTCGAAGGTCGGGCTGCAGGGCCTGACCAAGCTTCTGGCCCAGGCTTTCGCGCCGCGGCTCAGGGTGGCCGGCATCGCCCCCGGGCTGACGCTGCGCAGCGGCAGCCAGACCGACGCGCGCTTCGCCGAGCAGCACGCCGACAATCCGTTGCGCGTCGGCGTCAGCCTCGACGACCTGGTGCGGGCCTTGCGCTTCATCCTGCAGACGCCATCGTTCACCGGCGACACACTGATCGTCGACAGCGGCGAGCATCTCAGCGGCCGGCCGCGCGACGTCGCCTTCGACCGCAAGGGAAAGGCGTGACATGGAACGCCGTATCTTCATCCGCGACTTCCGCCTGAAAGTCTCGATCGGGATCCACGACTTCGAGAAGGAGGGGCCGCAGACCGTGGTCGTCAACGTCGACCTGCTGCTGGAACCGGAGGGCAAGGCGCACGACGACCGCATCGCCAACGTGCTGAACTACGACACGGTGCATGACGGCATCACCAGGCTGGCCGGCAGCCGGCATTTCAACCTGCAGGAGACGCTGGTCGATGCCATCATCGACCTCTGCCTCGCCCAGCCCGGCGTGGTCGAGGCGCGAGTCTCGACCGAGAAGCCCGATGTCTACAAGGATTGCCGCGTCGGCTACGAGGCCGTGCGACGCCGCTGATGCACAATCGCGGTCATCAGTTGGTCGCCTTCCCGGCGATGATCTTCGTCGGCGCGAGCTGGGGCGCCAACGTGCCCGTCAGCAAGGTGATGCTGGCGCACTTCGACCTGATCCCGATGTCGGCCATCCGCACGGCGGTGGCGGGTGCGGCGCTGGGCTTGCTGCTGCTCCTGGTCGAAGGTGCGAAGGCCTTGCGCATCGATCTGGATTTCCGCCGCTTCGCCCTGCTCGGGCTGATGATGGGCGGCTTCTTCGCCGTCTATACGCTGGGCCTGCAGTTCAGCAATCCGATCACCGCCGCCACCGTGGCGGTCGCAGGGCCGCTGGTGTCGGCCGTGACGGTGCGGCTGGTGACGGGGCTCCGGTTCGATCCCGGCTTCCCGGTGGCGCTGGCGCTGACCTTGCTGGGCGGCGCCATTCTCGTGTCCTCGACCCTGGTCGGCAGCGGGCCGGTGACCTTCGGCGGCGGCGAGATCGTCGTGCTGCTGTCGAACTCGATCTGGACGCTCTACAGCATCAAGGCTCAGGCTTGGTTCGATCGCGCGAGCCAGCTCCATCGCGCCTACGTCGCCTCGCTGTCGGCGTTCGGCTGGACGACGCTGCTGAGCGTGGTGCTGATCGCGCTGGGCTGGTCGCGCTCGCCGCTGGCCGTGAGCGACGGTTGGGTATGGGCCCAGCTCCTGGCCATCGCCTTGTTGGCGAGCGGCCTGGGCGGCTATTTCTGGAACATCGGCGCCAGCCGGCTCGGCGTGGCGGTGGCGTCGCTGTGGGTCAATCTGGTGCCATTTTTCGCCGTATTGTGGTCCATGGCTTATGGTTTCGTGCCCAATGCCTACCAGATCGTGGGCGGCCTCGTGGCGCTGAGCGGCGTGGTCTACATGCAATGGCGCAAGCTGCGGACGGTGCCCCGATGAGCGTTGCCGGACTGAGGACAAGGAACTGCCGCTGGATCGACGTGCGTGGTGCCGTCGACGAGCGCGGCCGCATCAACTTCCTGGAGGCCGGCAAGGACCTGCCGTTCCAGCCGCAACGCCTGTTCTGGCTGCACCATATCGCGCCCGGGCAATGGCGCGGCCGGCACGGCCATCGCGAGTCGCAGCTGGCGTTCGTGGCGATGAGCGGCGGGTGCCGGGTCCATCTGGACGATGCCAAGGTCAAGGAGA
>WNGB01015050.1_pt1 | contig 10271 bp, 6 predicted proteins | sample 5400681 | NCBI WGS metagenome assembly WNGB01 (sample SAMN13153367, study PRJNA577476) | soil metagenome | isolation source: 115 cm soil or saprolite under grassland replicate 2 | place: USA:California | collected 2016-06-15
GAGGTCATGGCCACCGTCGGTCACAACAAGATCGCCATCAACATCGTGTGGACGCTGATCACCGGCTTCCTGGTCATGTTCATGCAGGCCGGGTTCGCGCTGGTGGAGACCGGGTTCTGCCGGGCCAAGAACGCCGCGCACACCATGGCCATGAACTTCATGGTGTACGGCATCGGCTTGATGGGCTTCTGGATCTGCGGGTTCGCACTGCAGATGGGCGGAGTGGGCGCAGTGGCCGCGCTGGGGGGCACACCGCCGCTCAGCAGCGAGTTCACGGTCACGCTGTTCGGTCATCCGTTCGGGCTGTTCGGAATGAAGGGCTTCTTCCTGGGCGCCGACGTCTACGACGTGGGCGTGTTCGCGCTCTTCCTCTTCCAGATGGTGTTCATGGATACGACCGCCACCATCCCCACCGGCGCGATGGCGGAGCGCTGGAAGTGGTCCTCGTTCGTGATCTACGGGTTCTTCATCTCGATGTTCGTCTACCCGCTCTTCGCGAACTGGGTCTGGGGCGGTGGGTGGCTCGCGCAGCTCGGCTCGAACTTCGGCCTAGGTCACGGGCACGTGGACTTCGCCGGCTCGTCGGTCGTGCACATGGTGGGAGGCGTGGCCGCGCTGGCGGGAGCGATGGTGCTGGGACCGCGGATCGGCAAGTACACCAGGGACGGCAAGCCGGTCGCCATCCCCGGCCATCACATCCCGATGGCTCTGCTCGGGACGTTCATCCTGGCCTTCGGGTGGTTCGGCTTCAACCCCGGCTCGACCCTGGCCGGCGGTGACATGCGCATCGCGGTCGTGGCCACCAACACCATGCTGGCGTCGGCGGCGGGAGCGGTGGTCGCGATGATCTACATGATGGCTCGTTTCGGCAAGCCCGACCCGAGCATGATGGCCAACGGCATGCTCGCAGGCTTGGTGGCCATCACCGCCCCCTGTGCCTTCGTCACCGCCCCCGTCTCCGTCCTCATCGGCGCCATCTCCGGTGTCCTCGTGTGCTGGTCGGTCTTCTTCGTCGAGGGCACGCTCAAGGTCGACGACCCCGTGGGCGCGATCTCGGTCCACGGCGTCAACGGTGCGTGGGGCGTGCTGTCGCTCGGCCTGTTTGCCGACGGCGTCTATGGCGATGGCTGGAACGGAGTGCCGGGCAAGGTCACCGGGCTCTTCTACGGCGCTCCGAAGCAGTTCCTGGCCGAGTGCATCGGCGTGGTGGTGTGCTTCGCATGGACCTTCGTGACCATCTACGTGTTCTTCAAGGTGGTGGACGTGATCGTCGGGAACCGCGTCTCCGCCGAGGTGGAGATCGCGGGCCTGGACCTGCCCGAGGTGGGGGCGCTGGCCTATCCCGAGTTCGTGCTTTCGTCGGGCGGAGTGGGATCGGTTGCTCCGGCGCCCACTCCACTGCCCGCGCCCGCGGGGGCGCCCGCGGTCGCGCGCGTCTCCGTGACGACGTAGGGACAAAGTCCGGCGGCGCGCCGTTGCCGCGGCGCGCCGCCCTGATGTGAATGCCGAAACGATTGGAGATTCAAGTATGCCATCGCCGAGCCGCTCTTTCACGAGGTCCCGGGTGCTTTCCCTGGTTGCCCTGGCCGTACTGGCCGCCATTCCCGCGCGGGCGGCGGACACGGTCACCGCTCCCGCTCCGGAGGCGACCCCTGCTCCCGAGGCGACCGCTGCGCCGGAGGAGAAAGCTCCCCCCAAGCCGGCCCCGATCGAGGTGACGAGCTTCGTCGACACCTACTACGGGTACTTCTTCAACAAGCCGACGGGAAACGTCCCCCTGCGCAACTTCGACACCAAGCACAACACGTTCAGCCTCGGGCTGGTCGAAGTGGCGGCAGAGCAGAAGGTCACCACCGCCAACCGTCTGGGCTTCCGCCTGGACCTGCAGGCGGGTCCCACCGCGGAGCTCGTGAACGCGTTCGAGCCCGGTGGGCTGGAGTTCCTCAAGAACGTCGAGCAGGCTTATGGCAGCTACCTGTTCGGCAACAAACTGCAGGTGGACGTGGGCAAGTTCGTCACCTCCCACGGAGCCGAAGTCATCGAGACGAAGGACAACTGGAACTATTCACGCTCGCTGCTCTTCGCGCTCGCCATCCCCTATTACCACGCCGGCGTGCGCGCCACCGTGCCCTTCAACGACAAGTTCACGTTGGGAGCGATGGTCGTGAACGGGTGGAACGACGTGGTGGACAACAACTCCGGAAAGAGCTGGTGCATCGACCTCACCCTCAAGCCGACCCCGAAGCTGACGCTCGTCCAGAACGTCATGGGTGGGCCTGAGCAGAAGGACAACACCCACGACAAGCGTTTCCTCTCCGACACCGTCCTCACCGTGAACGCGACCGACAGGGTCAGCCTGATGGCGAACTACGACTACGGCACCGACCGCGTGGCGGGGCTGGACGTCAAGTGGCACGGCATCGCCGCCTACGCGCGGGTCCAGGCGACACCGTCCTGGGCCATCGCTCCGCGGTTCGAATGGTTCGACGACCGCGACGGCTTCGCGACCGGCATCGGGCAGAAGGTGAAGGAGTTCACCATCACGAGCGAGCAGAAGCTCGGAGGCAAGCTGCTGACGCGTCTCGAATATCGCCGCGACTTCTCGGACCAGCCGTTCTTCGCCTCGAAGACCGGGAGCCCGAAGAAGAGCCAGGACAACATCACGCTCGGCCTGGTCTACATCTTCACGCGCAGCTTCTGAGCGATCGATCGCGATCGGTCGCTGGCGGAAACGCGGGGGCGTGGGGTAACAGCGGCTGAGTGAGGACGCTGCGCAGGGCTCCTTAGCTTGAGCGCGGGGGTGGGGGGACCCCCGCGCCACATTGAAATGGAGGTTATGCGCAGCGCCCGGAGCGAAGCCGCGCACCCCGCGCCCCATGTCGCCAGCGACCGTCGTCGGGGGACGCGGATCAGTCGAGGAAGAACTTGAGATAGGGCCCGCCCGCGGCCTCGCGCTGGATGAGCAGCGCGAGCTCGCGGGCGTGGTAGTCGCCCCACATCGCCGACTCGCCGCACGGGACCTTCCGGCCGGGGGGCACGTGGTCCCAGCCGTTGGGGCGGTGGTACACGACGTGGAGCAGGAGTCCCTCGTGGGCGGCGTCGGTCGAGAGGTAAGGCTCGGCGAAGAGCGTGCGCGCCACGGTGAGCCCGGCCTGGCGATAGGCGCGGCCCGCGTCGCCCTGGCCGCGCGCGACGAGGACGTTGCCCAGGCGGATGAGGCCCTGAGCCGAGATCGCCGCCGCCGAGCTGTCCACGGGCTCGTGATCGTTGAAGGGCTCGGAGCCGCGCGCCAGGCAATCGCCGAGGTGGACGAGGCCCGGTGCGCCCGTGTCCCAGTACGGCACCCCGTCCGTCGGGGTGTTCGCGACGAAGAAGTCCGCGGTGGCGGTGGCCACCTCGAGGAAGCGCTCGATCGTGCGCGCCTTGTCGGAGGCGCCTTCGAACGCCTTCTCGGGTAGCGCGGACACGAACTCGAGCTGCTCGGCATACCCGCACAGGATCCAGGCCAGGCCGCGCGTCCAGGTCGTGAAGGGCGAGTAGCCCTGCTGGCTGCTCGGGCAGCGATAGGCGCCGTCGCTCACGTTGAAGATCGACTCGTGGGCCACGCGCCCGCGCACGTCGTAGGCGTCGCGGCCCTGGCCGAAGTAGACGTTGAAGCGCGCGGTGGCCTCCGCGTGCTGGAGCAGGCGGCCGAGGAGCGACACCGGGCGGTCGCCCTCCGCCATCAGCACGTGCCCGAGCTGATGGGCGAGGGCGAGCGCGCGCATCGAGCGGATGGTGTCCGCGAAGAGGGAATGGGGGCCGTTGAAGGAGCAGACGTAGCCGAGGTCCGGGCCCAGGCGCGTCCACCGCGCCGCCTGCACCGCGCCACTGACTTTGAGCGCCACCTCGTAGAACCGGCTCTGCCACGGCTCTTCCGGCACCCGGCCCTCGCGCATCAGGCGCAGGAGGTTGCCGTAGGTGCTGACGTTGTTGAAGCCGTGGTCGTGGACGCCGACGTGCGTGAGGTGCGAGGCCATCCGCTGCACGGTCGCGTCCCGTCCGATCTTCAGGAAGCGCTCCTCGCCCGTGGCGTCGAACTGCAGGATGGCGGCGCCGAACTGGAAGCCCTGCGTCCACTCCGTCCAGCCGCGGCTCGAGTACTCGCCGCGGACGGTGAAGACGGGGGTGCCGGCGTCCGCGTTCCACCGCCTCTCCAGCCGGTCGATCTTGGCCGCGGAGAGCTCGAAGAGGCGGCGGACGGCGGGCAGCAGGGCCTGGGCGGTGAGGGCGGGGTCGGTCTTCAGCACCTCTGGTCAGAGCCTTTCGATGTGGAGCCCGCCGTCGATGTTGATGACCTCGCCGGTGGAGAACGGGAGGCTGCCCTTGAGGAGCGTGGACACGGCCAGCCCGACGTCCTCCGCCGTGCCCCAGCGGCCCTGGGGGATCACGCCTTCCGCGATCATGCGGTCGTACTTCTCCTTGACGGCCGCGGTCATGTCGGTGGCCATGATCCCCGGCCGCAGCTCGTACACCTGCGCGCCCTCTCCGGCCAGCCGGGCCGACCACAGCTTGGCGGCCATGGCCAGACCCGCCTTCGACACGCAGTAGTCGCCGCGATTGACGGAGGCGCGCGCGGCGGAGGCGGAGGAGACGAACACGAGCTTGTAGCCGCCGGGCAGGCGCGAGTCGCCCCGGTGATCCAGCCAGTGACGCGCGACGAGCTGGGAGAGGAAGTAGGGCGCCTTGAGGTTCACGGCGATCAGCTCGTCGAAGCTGGCCTCCGTGGCCTCCAGGATGTCGGCGCGGACGCGCGGCGCGATCCCGGCGTTGTTGACGAGCGCGTCGAGGCGGCCGAGCGCGGCCAGGGTGTCGTCCAGGATCCGGCGGCGGTCCTCCGTGCCCGCGATGTCGCCGGAGACGAGCGCGAACTTCTGGCCGGCACGGGTCGCGACCTTGCGGCAGGCCGCCTCCGTCTCCTCCGCCGCCGCCCGCCTGGTTCCGTAGTGGATGGCGACGTCCAGGCCGTCGCGGCTCAGCGCCTCTGCGATCCCGCGCCCGAGGCCACGGCTGGCGCCGGTCACGAGGGCGGCCGCGGATGGCGGCGAGGCGGGACCCATGGCGGGGGATTGAAGCACAGGAGGGGGTAAACTGCACTGCGCCCTTCGAGGCGCAAGAGGAATCCCGAATGTCCAGATCAGAAATCATTCGAAGCGCGGTGGTGATGGCCGTCCTGGCCGGGGGCGCGGCCAGCGTGAGCGCCGAGGCCAAGGCCGACGGCAAGGCCGGCGTCCAGCTCGTCGTCAAGGAAGCGGACCGCCGCGTGGACGTCCTCGTGGACGGCCAGCCCTTCACGTCCTACATCTGGCCGACCACGCTCAAGAAGCCCGTGCTCTATCCGCTGCGCACGTCGGCGGGCACCGTCGTCACCCGCGGCTTCCCCCTGGAGCCGCGGCCGGGCGAGCGCGTCGACCATCCACACCACGTCGGCCTCTGGCTCAACCACGGCGACGTCAACGGCTTCGACTTCTGGAACAACTCCGAGGCCATCCCGGCCAAGGACGCGGCCAAGTACGGGACCATCGTCCATCGCGCCATCAAGAGCGCGAAGGGCGGCGCGGACAAGGGCGAGCTGCAGGTGACGGAGGACTGGACGACGCCGGACGGCAAGACCCTGCTGCGTGAGGACACGACGTACGTCTTCCGCGGCGGGCCGGGGCTGCGCTCGATCGACCGCATTACGACCCTGAACGCGCTCGACCAGAAGGTGACGTTCCGGGACAGCAAGGAGGGCATGATCGGCATGCGCGTGGCCCGCCCGCTCGAGCAGCCCTCCGACAAGGCGGAGATCTTCACCGACGCCAGCGGCAAGGCGACGCCGGTGGCCAAGCTCGACAACACGGGCGTGAGCGGCCGCTACACGAGCAGCGAGGGCAAGACCGGCGACGCGGTCTGGGCCACGCGCGCGCCGTGGACGATGCTCTCGGGGACGATCGGCGCCGAACCGATCACGCTCGCCATCCTCGATCATCCGAAGAACCCGACCCATCCCACCTATTGGCACGCCCGCGGCTACGGGCTCTTCGCGGCGAACCCGTTCGGGGCCAAGGCCTACACCGACGGCAAGGTGGAGACGAACTTCAGCCTGGAGCCCGGGCAGTCGGTGACGCTCCAGCACCGCGTGCTGATCCTCTCCGGGCCCACCACCGCGGATCAGGTCGGCGCGCAGTACAAGCGCTACGCCGACGAGGTGAAGTAACCGGCTGATGGCCTCCGGTCCGCCTCCGCGGCGAGACAGCGCGGATCCGTCGCTCTCCGACTGGACGTTGAGCGCGCAGCACACGGAGGCCACGTCCGGCCGGCCCCCGGCCCCGGCGGCCGAAGGCGGCTTCACTCCGGGGACGGTCCTGGCCGCGCGCTACCGCGTGGTGGCGCGCCTGGGCCGGGGCGGCATGGGCGAGGTCTACCGCGCGGACGACCTCAAGCTCGGCCAGGCCGTGGCCCTGAAGTTCGTCCGGGGCGCCCTGTCTCCCGAAGTCCTCAAGCGGCTCTACAGCGAGGTCGCTCTCGGCCGCCAGGTGTCCCATCCGAGCGTGTGCCGCCTCTACGACGTCGTGGAGGTCGAGCCCGAGACCTTCCTGGCCATGGAGTACGTCGACGGCGAGGACCTGCAGTCGCTCCTGGCGCGGATCGGACGGCTGCCGCCGGACAAGGCCCTCGAGATCGCACGCGACCTCTGCTCGGGGCTGGCCGCGGTCCACGAGAAAGGCATCATCCATCGCGACCTCAAACCGGCGAACGTGATGATCGACGGCCGCGGCCGGGCGCGCATCACGGACTTCGGCCTGGCCGTGGTGCCGCAGGAGTCGGGTCAGTACGCCTTCGTCGGCACGCCCGCCTACATGTCCCCGGAGCAACTGACGGGGGGAGAGGTCACGCCGCGAAGCGATCTCTATGCGTTCGGCCTGATCCTGTTCGAGATGGCGACCGGGCAACGATTCTTCGATGCGAAGAGCGAGGACGCGCTCGTCCTGCAGCATCGCGAGTCCAAGGGTCCCCGGCTCTCCAGCGCGTCGCGCTTCCTCGACCCCGCCGCCGAGCGCCTCGTCGTCCAGTGCGTGGAAGAGGATCCGCGCAACCGTCCGTCCTCCGCGCGTGCGCTCCTCGCTCTCCTCCCGGGGATGGATCCTCTGGAGGCGGCGGTGGCGGCGGGGGAGACGCCCTCACCGGAACTCGTGGCGGCGGCGGCGACGGTCGGCGACCTCTCCGCGGGGAAAGCCTGGCTTGCCCTCGCCACCGTGATCGGAGGCCTCGTGCTCGCCCCCTGGCTTGCCGATCAAACCGGCTACCTCCAGCGCACCCTGCTCCCGAAGACGCCGGAGGTCATGGCCGATCGCGCGCGCGAGGTGCTGGGCCGGCTCGCCCCCGACCGCATGATGGCGGACGAGGCCTACTCGTTCGAGTGGGACGTCGCCTACCTCGGCGATGTCGGCGCTCATGACCGCTCGCCCGATCGCTGGCAGAAGCTGGCCACGAAGCCGTTCCCCCCGCTCTACTTCTACTACCGGCAGAGCCCGCGCAAGCTGATCGCCGCGAACCGCGACGGCATGGTTCGCGCGGACGATCCTCCAGTGGACGTGTCCGGCATGGCCGAAGTCGTGCTCACCTCGCGCGGCCAGCTCCTCAGCTTCCTGACCGTTCCCCCGCAACGCGACACGGGGGAAGGACCGTGGCCGGAGCCGGATTGGAGCACGCTCCTGCGGGAGACGGCCCTGGACGGGTCCACGCTGCACGCGGTGGCGCCGCAATGGGCCTCGCCCGTCGATTCCGATCGCAAGGCGGCCTGGGAAGGAGCGTACGGGGCGGGAGAAGATGGCGTCCCCGTCCGCATCGAGGCCGCCTCCTATCACGGCCGCCCGGTATGGTTCGCCGTGCTGCCTCCGTGGATGAAAGCGACACGCATGGCCGCGCGCGGGGGCACGCCGCCGACGCCGGTGGGAGAGGCGGGCGTATGGCTCCTCGCCCTCGCCATGCCCCTCGGGGGCGTGCTCCTGGCGCGGCACAACCTGCGCCTCGGGCGCGTGGACCGCAAGGGCGCGTTCCGCGTCGCCCTGTTCGTGTTCGTCAGCTACACGCTGGCCCGGCTCTTCCGCGCGGACCACGTGGCCGCCTTCGGCGACGAGCTCTGGATCCTCATCAAGATCCTGGCCTATCCCGCCTTCTGGGCCGCACAGGTGTGGCTCCTCTACACCGCGCTCGAGCCCTACGTGCGGCGGCGCTGGCCGCACATGCTCATCTCGTGGAAGCGGCTCCTCGGCGGCGCGTTCGACGACCCGATGGTGGGACGCGACGTGCTCCTCGGGGCCGTGGTCGGCATGGTGTTGATCGTGTTCTTCCTGGCCGGCCTCGTCGCGCCGCGGGTGCTCGCGCCCATCGTCCCCGTTCCCATCCCGCCCGGCCTGGCCGCTCCGTTCCTGCAGGGGCCGACCCTCACGTTCCTGAGCCAGGTCTTCTTCCGCCTCTTCGTCAACGCGTTCAGCGCGGTGCTCTTCGCGATGGTCTTCCTGTTCATCCTCACCTTGCTGCGCATGGTCCTGCGCCGGGACTGGCTGGCATCCCTGGCCTGGGCCGCCATCGTGGCCGCGCCGATCGCGGGCGAGAACCCGACGCTGGGCTGGGTCGGGGGCGCCTTCCGCGCGCTGATGATGCTCGTCGTGCTCCGGCGTGGCGGCCTGCTGTCGCTGGCGGTGGCGCTCTTCTTCATGTTCAGCCTCATCGAGGTCCCGATCACGCTGGACCTGGGCGCCTGGTACGCGCCTCGGGCTTTGCCCGTCGTGATCGTGCTGGCCGGGCTGGCCGCGTACGGCTTCCGCGCCTCCCTCGGCGGCAAGCCCCTCTTCGGATCGTCGCTGCTGGACGACTGACCGACCCCTGCCCTTCATCTACATGCTCCGGTGCCGTGACGGGTCCCTCTACACCGGCATCGCCAAGGACCTCGCGCAGCGCCTGGAGCGGCACCATCTGGGCAAGGCGTCGAAGTACACGCGCTCCCGGCGGCCCGTCGTCCTCGTGTGGAAGCGGCGGCTGATGTCGTGGAGCCGCGCGCTCAAGGAAGAGCTCCGCGTGAAGTCGCTGACGCGCGCGCAGAAGGAGGCGCTGCTGGCCCGGGTGCCGTCGCGAAGGCGGAGACGCCGCTCGTGAGCCTGCGATGGTGAGGGGACCGCTCCTTCTCAGTTGCGAAGGCATCACCAAGGCCTACGGCAGCCGCCCTCTCTTCGATGGGCTGTCGCTGGGCCTCTTCGAAGGGGATCGCGTCGGGCTCGTCGGGCCGAACGGCTCGGGCAAGTCGACCCTCCTCAAGATCCTGGCCGGTCTGGAGACGCCGGACTCCGGGACCCGATCGCTGCGCCGCCAGGTCCGGGTCGGCTACGTCGCCCAGGACCCCGTGTTTCCCGAGGCGCAGACCGTGGAGAGCGTCGTGGCGGCGGCGGGCGCCGACGATCCGCACGAAGCGGCGGGCCTCATCGCCATGACCCTGGGTCGCGCGGGGTTCGAGGACGTCGAGCAGGACGTGAGAGCGCTGTCGGGCGGTTGGAAGAAGCGCCTGGCCATCGTGAGGGAGCTGGTGCGCGCGCCGGACATCCTCCTCATGGACGAGCCCACGAACCATCTCGACGTGGAAGGCATCCTCTGGCTGGAGGGCGTGCTGCAGACGCACCCCCGCGCGTACACGGTGGTGAGCCACGACCGCTACTTCCTCGAGAACGTCGCCGCGCGCATGCTCGAGCTGAGCCGCGCCTACACCGGTGGCCTCCTGGAAGCGGAGGGCAACTACAGCGCCTTCCTCGAAAAGCGCGACGAGATCCTCCGCAGCGAGGCCGCCTACCAGGAGTCGCTGGCCAACATCGTGCACCGCGAGGTCCAGTGGCTGCGCCGCAAGGCGCGGGCGCGCACGACCAAGGCCCAGGCGCGCGTGAAGGAAGCGCATCGCAAGATCGACGAGCTGGCGGAGGCGCGCTCGCGCAATACCGAGGCCCGCGCGTCGGCGGGTATCGAGCTGTCCGCGTCCGGACGGCGCACGCGTCGTCTCCTGGCCACGCGCGGACTGGGGAAGGAGCTCGGCGGCCAGACGATCGTGCGCGAGCTCGACCTCGTCCTCACCCCGGGGACGCGTCTGGGCCTCCTGGGTCCCAACGGCAGCGGGAAGACGACGCTCCTGAAGATGCTCGCGGGCACGCTGGCCCCGGACGCGGGCCAGATCGAGCGCGCGGACAACCTGAAGGTCGTCGTGT
>WNGB01015052.1_pt1 | contig 10270 bp, 16 predicted proteins | sample 5400681 | NCBI WGS metagenome assembly WNGB01 (sample SAMN13153367, study PRJNA577476) | soil metagenome | isolation source: 115 cm soil or saprolite under grassland replicate 2 | place: USA:California | collected 2016-06-15
GTGCCTCCTGTCGAAGTCTGCACAATTACCAATTCGGCCGGGGACTCTTTAGGAATCAGCACCTCTCCCGCACCGCCCTCGACAGCCTGAATGACGGTAGCTGAATAACTTTTCCCTTCGGAAGCATTCTGCGAGTCGATGGCTTCGTCGTTGCGGACAGAAATCTTGGTCCCCGGTCGGAACCGTCACAGTATTGCGATCGGCTGCCGTATCCTGCGCCTGAACTTGCGTCCCGATCATCGCGAGGATGCTCACAGCAACCATGATGAAGGACTTTTTCAGATTCATAGGGTTACCTCTTCTATTGGAGCGACCTACATGGAGCGAATTACGAATCGAGCGTACCGAAACTGAATTGTGAGTCTCTCCAGTAGGTTCGCATTTCGGAACTCAAGCCGAAGATAGGCGCACTATGACGTTTAGACGATCAGGCCTGGGCTGTAATAGACGATCACTGGGCTGTAATTTGGCCGCGGTTTGCCTTAGGAGGAATGAGACGCTTGGCTCGAACGGCCGTACCGTTTTTACTGTAGGAAAAATAATGGTATACGATTCTTTGCGAGGACCCGCGTCGTTGAATCGGGTACAAACGAATTTCCGGTGCAAGTTAAATGAAGGCAGCAGCAGAAAAGAAAGTAATCCGTTGCGACTGGGCGCGGAACGATCTGGCCATTCTTTATCATGACCGCGAGTGGGGCGTCTCCCAGCACGATGACCGTGTTTTGTTCGAATTTCTGGTGCTCGAGGGCGCGCAAGCCGGCCTCAGTTGGGACACCATTCTCAGGAAGCGCGACAATTATCGCGCAGCCTTCGACAATTTTGATGCGAAGAAAATTTCCCGCTACGACCAGCGGAAGTTGGACTCGCTGATGCGCAACGAAGGCATCGTCCGAAACCGCCTGAAGATTTTGTCGGTCGTGAAAAACGCGCAGGCATGTTTGGAAGTGCAGAGCGAGTTCGGCTCGTTCGACAACTACCTCTGGCAATTCGTTGGAGGCAAGCCACGAGTGAACGCATGGAACATGCTGAATCAGGTTCCAAGCCGGACCGCTGACTCGGATGCGATAAGCAAAGACCTGAAGAAGCGGGGTTTCACCTTCGTCGGATCGACTATCTGCTATGCCCTCATGCAGGCGGTCGGGATGGTGAATGATCACCTTGTGACGTGCTTCCGGTATGGGGAGATCTAGGTCATCCACCGCGATCCGCTGGCATAATTGTTACCGAATGCTGAAGCTTACCTGGTCTCGGGCGGCGGCGTGGCGAGTGCGGCGCCATCACCTCGATCAACGAGCGCCTGCCGGCAGCATGCTCGCGGTCGCCAGTCGCCTTTGCGGTTTGCACGCACAAGTGATGTCTTCGGCCCTGCTGACCTTGTGGGCCAGAGTCGAAGACCTCGACAAGCGGGCCGTTCAGCGCGCCCTCTGGGAGGATCGCACCCTCGTCAAGACATGGGCCATGCGAGGCACGCTGCACTTGCTTCCCGCCAGCGAGCTACCGCTTTGGCATGCCGCCCTGAGCATGAATCCACGCTATCGAAGACCCGCATTGTGGCGCCGATTCGGCCTCACGCTTGACGAACTCGACGATCTGACCAAAGCCATCGGAACCGCACTTGATGGCTGCGTATTAACGCGTGACGAACTGGCCCAGGCGGTAGCTCGGCTCACTGGGTCAGCCGCGTTGGGCACGAAGCTCGCAGAAGGGAGTTGGGGCACCATTCTGAAACCGGCTTCGTTAACCGGCCGCCTTTGCTTCGGGCCGAGCGTCGGTCAGCGCGTCCGGTTCACCCATCCAGATACTTGGATTGCGGCATCACCGACGGCGGATCTGCCCATGGCCGCGCAAGCCGAGGTCGCGCGCCGCTACTTGGCGGCGTATGGTCCGGCTACTTATCGCGATCTCGCGCGCTGGTGGGGTGGCGGCGGCATTTCCAATGCTCGGCGATGGATCGCGGCGCTCGGCGAAGAGGTGTCTCCGGTCGAGTTGGATGGTACGCAGGCCTGGATGCTCACCGCCCACGCCCGCGAGGCGTGCCAGCTTCCGCCGATGCGCTCGGTCAGCCTGCTACCCGCCTTCGATCACTATGTGGTCGCCGCATCCCAACACGCCGAGCACCTGCTGCAAGGCAATTTGCGAAGCCGTGTTTATCGGCCGCAGGGCTGGCTTTCGCCGGTACTCCTCGTTAACGGCCGCATGGAAGGAATCTGGCGCCACGAAATCAAGGGCAGCCGCGTCGAAGTTGTCATCGAACCGTTCGTCAAGGTGCCGGTATGGGTGCGCCGCGCCGCCAGGCAGGAAGCCGGGAGCCTAGCCGAATTCCTCGGCGGCATCTTGAGCCTCGCCTGGAAGAACTAAGCGTCAGTAACCGGTAGTGCCCGTTGCGCCCGTTTCCTTAAATTTGTTATCCCAGTCGCACGAATGCCGTCTTTGTATGCAGCTGGAGTTCAGTGCGCTTTGTCAGATTCATCTTGCACCCGCGTCTGGTCCGTAATCCAGTTTACTTCCCAGGTCTTGCCTCCATCATCCGAGAATGACTGCTCAAAATGTGGCTTCCTCGTAGTGGTATCCGACCAAATGAATCGAACAAAGATAAGCTTGCCATTCAATGTGTCCTGGCCGTAAAACTCACCGCGTCCATTCTTGAATTCGCCGATCTGGGGTGGGAAGATAGGACCACCCTTGCTGTTGGCCCAGTAGAGGCTCCACTGGTGGGATTCGGGATTGTACAAACGCAGGGTGAGACCTTCGATGTGGCCAGCTGCCGCACTATCGGTTTCAAATTCTTCCAGCTGAGCGCGGCCATCCCAAACCTTCCGGGTAACCGAAGAACCATCAAATTCCACCCAGGTAGTGGATCCCGTCAAAGGATGCAGCCGTCGCTTTAAGTGAATGTTCCAAGTACCAAGCTCGAAATCAAAATCGCGCTGCCCGTCCCGCGCGGTGACGGCTGATTGAGATCCAGTTTTCGCCGCGTCTGAATTCTGCGCGAGCACTTGAAGCGGTCGCACGACGACAACCAAACTGCAGACCAGGAGATACATCCGAATATATTTGCGCCCTTTCATCATTCCCTCGTCCTTTTATTCTGCTGAGGCGGACCGCTTCGGCATGATCCAAGCGGTCCGCCCGCCGACAATTTGAAGGTGCGGCGACACCAGGTGCGGCTTTCCTGCATCGCCGATGCTATTGATTTATGTCCTGCTTGGCCTCAAGCTGTCTCACCAAGCCGTCCACGTAACTCTTCTGATTGTCCGGCGCTCCCGCCAGAGCGACCTTCATTTCCTTGGCGGCGTCTTCAAACTTACCCTGCGCGCAATACATTCGGGCCAAGCCCGAATGCACGAACCACTGGTCGGGATGTTTCTTCGCGTTTTCGCGGAAGATCGCGAAGGCTTCTTCGCTCCGCTTCTCGCCCTGCAACTGGCGAGCGAACAAATGGGTCTGGAAGGGGTTGGCAAGATTCAGCGCCTTCTTCTCCGCCACTACGGCATCGTCCTTACGATTGAGCGCCGTCAGGACCTTCGACTTCGTCATCTCGTTGTCGTAGCGGTCTTCATTCTCGATTGACTTATTCGCATACGTCAGCGCATCATCCAGCGCAACCTTTTCCGTGAGCAGGTAATTGGCCGCGTCGTCCCAGCTCATCCATGTGTACTGCGATATGTTGCGAAGCTGTTTCTTCAGGCTGGCCCGCACCACATCGTGCACATCCACCGAGACTTTGAACGGCACTGCGACTTTCTCCCACTCCAGTTCCACCACCGCCGAATCCGGTTGCAACTGGTCGAAATCGTAGGTGAGCGCGTCGTGCATATCCGCAGCCCTGGGCTTCACGGTTACGCGGAGCGCATCTTCCGCCTGGTCGTAAGTGAAAGATCCCCAGGAGGTCGAGTTCTTCGAAAAAATAATCGTCCATTCATCGGCATTCGGGATCATGTGCAACCCATACGTCCCTTTGTCGAGTGGCTTGCCTTCAATCATGACCGGATCGCTGAAGGTGATCGTAGTGTTTTGATTGGCGCCCGCGCGCCAGACCTTGCCATACGGGACCAAGGCATCCCAGACCTTGCGATTTTTCACCAAAGGCCGGTGATAGTTGATGGTGACATCGGTGATCCCAATTCTTTGTGAGACCTCAGACCGCTGGCTCGGGAGAGGCAGATCGAGTACGAACGATTGCGCCGGACTTACGCCCGGCATGGCTGCTATCAATAGGCAGAAACATCCTCGAAAAACGGTTTTAATCATGGGGAAACGCCTCCTGTTGCAAATCCCAAATTTTGCTGAAACGGGCCGCCGATCCCAGGCCCACCTAGTCGAGCATCTTAGACGTTCGCGGAGGTCCGGCGGTTAGCAGGGGCTTGGGATGGTTGGTGGAACTGCGACTATGAGCATTGACCGTGTGGGTCGGACATTCTTGTCCGACAAATTCGTGCAGGGCCGGATATTGTCCTCAGGTCGAATCAAAACACCTCGATGCGCACGGTATGTCCGGAAGCAGAAGCCAGGCGGGCATCGCGGGTAACCAATGTAGCGCCGAGTTTTTCCGCAAGCACGACGTATGCTGCATCATAGGCTGAAAAATTGTGACGGAGTTGCCAAATGCGGGGCAGCAACACGAAGTGGGGATAGCGAGTAAGCCGAAGGTCCAGCAAATCCTGAATCGCCTGATCCGCGCGATGTGCTGAGACTGCAACTTCCCGCACGAGGCGCCGCAGTACCTGCCCCACCTCCAGATCCAGCAGGTGAGGAGCATGCAGAGATTCGTTACGCGAATAAATTCGGTTCTCGATTTGCTTTCCCGCAGATGTTTGAAGAAGCCAATCAATTGCGGCAGACGCATCCAGAACTATCACCGCGCCTGGCGCTCTTCCTGCACTAGGCGAGCGGTGTCAAGTTGAACCTCAACCGGCTTACGTTTGTGCAGACGCTCACGCAACGCTGCCAATGTTGGACGCTCTGCAATCTCCTTAATCTCCGCCAGCAGGTAGTCCGACAGTGACATGCCTGCCATTGCTGCACGTGCTTTCAGGCTGCGATGCAGCGTATCAGGCACATTGCGAAGCTGGATCATCTTCGACATGTTTATAGCATACTTTCATGTGCATAACATGTCAACATTTTCGAAGAGTGATCAGTCAAAGCAGGAATAATCAAAAGTGGGCATGGCCCGCCTATCTCAGCCCGCGGCGACATTGCACGCGTGTTCGGGCGCCCCATCTTTCGCGCCGTCTGCGAAAGGTGGGGAATTGCTCAGGGAGGTTTCACCACGCGCCCCTCGTCAGAATGCCTTTTGGCGCCACTCGTCATGCTGGCATTCATTGGGGTCCTTCGACTCCGCTCAGGATGACAAGGGTGGGTGGAGCTGCGTACATGTGCATTGCCGGTGTGGGTCGGACACTCTTGTCGACAAAGTTCTGAGTAGCACGAACAATCACGGTTCCAGCCTTCCAAATTTTGGGCCGCCCGCGTCGCAGCGCTAGACAACTCTTTACTACTCTTTACGCACTTTTCGTCGACAAGACGCGTCTCTAATAACACAGGTACTGCGTGAAAGAGTTGATCTCGCGTGTGCGATTTCTGTCAGGAAGGTCTGTTATGGAGATGGCTGAACCAAGAATCTGGGAAGAGTTGTACGCCGCGGCGGTGCTGGAGACTGATCCCACAAAGGCCGTAGCTCGAATCAATACTGCGCAGGATGCTCTTCGAGAGCGGTGGCATGCATTGTGCCAGGAACCGCTTGTGCACGATCGCGAGCTGGAGCGCGTCGAGGACGCGATGCGAACCTTGACCTTGATACGCGAGACCGAACTCGGGACCTCAGCCTGATCTCCTTCGCGCTTATCTTCATGCCGAGCAGAACGGGGTTCGCTCGAATGATTAAGAGCCGAGTGCCTACCCCCGAAGGCCTGGCTCTCCCGGTGGGTGCCCCGTCCAAGCTTTGCTTGGGCAGGGATTTTGATGTTCATCCCGCCGCGTGCCCCACCCTTTCCGCGTTCTTCGCGGGAGGGTGGGGATTTTGATTTCCTGTCTCGGTCCCGTGTCCGGTCAAAGTCAAATCCCCGCCCTGTCGCCAAAAGACGGCGCGGATAAGAGCCTGCTCTGAGCGTAGTCGAAGGGACGGGGCACCCTACGTTCGTCCTTTCGTCATTATGCGAATGTTGAGATGGGCGTGGAAATTGACCCGCAGTGGACCGCCCGCAAGCGGGAGTGCGCTGGAGTCTTCCCCGCAGTGAAGGTACGCTCACAGAAAGAAAATCCCCGCCCAAGCGGAGCTTGAACGGGGCACCCTCTGGAGTGAGAGAGCGGTTTAGGGCGGGCTCCGTTAGCCGGTGTAAAATGCCTGCGCCTTAGGTTGGAGCGGAGAACTGCAATCGAAAAAGGAGGAGGATGACATGCAACGATCACTGTTGATTGTTGGAGTGGCCGCGGCGCTCATGGTCGCGTGGTCCATCGGGCGGGTGCAGGGACAGCAAGATGAAGCCAACAAGTCGTCTTTGCTTCCCCCGATCAGGCGAAGTTCAATGAAATGAACCCCGGTGTCTCCATGGCCGCCATCTGGGGAGATGCCAACACGGGAGCACACGGCACATACACTAAGTTCGTGCCGGGATTCGACGCCGGGATGCACATCCACACCAACGATGTTTGGATAGTCGTAGTGAAGGGCGCTTATTTGTACAAGGACGACGCCGGTGAAAAGCGCGTAGCGGCGGGGGATTTCATACGTGTTCCCGGAGGACACAAGCATTGGAGCGGTGGAGACAAGAAACTAGGCGCGCTATTCTACGAAGAATCGTCCGGCAAATTTGATTTGATCCCAGCACAGTAGCGATGAACACGTAGGCCCGGACGCCCATAGCCTGCCCTGAGCGGAGTCGAAGGGTCCGGGCGGGCGAGCTTTGCTCGCCAAGAGCTTGCGGATCGCCGCTCCGCCGGGCGGGTGGGGGCACCCGCCCCTACGTGATCCGTGGTGGATGGAAGCAGGGTGGGCACGCGTCAGAATGTCCGCGAGCACCTATGCAATAAAAACGTGTCCGGTTGTCAGGCTGTGCCAAAGGTTTGGTTCCAGGTCGCGCGGACTGTACGCAGGAGCGACGGATAGACGACCAGCTTGCGGAACGGGTCGATCAGGGCCATGTAGACGGGCGTGAAGCGGCCGACGCTGCGCACGTAAACGCCAAAGTAGAAGCGGTATGCACTTGCCGTTTCGACGAGAGCGCTCAGCGCCGCGCCGTGGGCGGTGCGGTTGATCACCTCGAGGAGTTGCTCGTTTTCGAAGCGGTACACGATGCGGAAAAGTCCCTCGCGCGTGCCCGCCAGCGTAAGGGACTTCGAGCGATCGGCGGTTGTCAGACGCGTTGCGAAGGTTTCCCAGGCGCACGCGACCGGCTCACGGTCCCACCCAAGTAGCCGGCCGACAAAGAGACGGACGTTTAGGAGCGCGCGCACGACCGGCGAGAGTGTGCACACACGCGTGCTTGCCGTCCGCAAAAACTCATCCAGCGTGATGCCCGAGCGCGTCCGCGGCAGATCGACGGCCCACACGTCATGCAGCGGCACGCCGGCAAGAAAGTCGTGGACCCGCAGCGGCAGTCGTTCGAACTCTTGCGTCGAGATCCGTGACATGGGGCCTTCCTCGCAGTCGTCCTTGCTGTTTTTCGGTTTGTCCCGAGTAACCGACCACCCCAGAATGCTAGAGAGCCGCCTGGGGCTTACACAAGATAGTTTTCAAGAACTCCTTGCTACCAGCGGGGCCAGTCACGCGGACGATTACCGGCCCCATTTTAGGTTGGGCAACCAACTCGAATGTCAAGAACGGGCAACACTCCCTTTCTGCCACAATCATTTTCGCTATGATCGCAACCCACATGCGATCGCCGGGAACGCGGAAAGCATACCCATCCCGGAGTTCCTCAGTCTCGATCACAGCAGACCTAAATTGGGCAAGGAGCGCTGCCTCACGCTCGCGTAGTTCTGCGCTCGTCAAACAGCAAGCTATCGGCATGTCATCAGAGCCATGCTTCATGGCCGACTCGCGGGTGGAACCACGCCGTTCATGCGCAAATACTCGACCATTTGTCCATAATGATCAAAAGCATGCACCAAGGACTCCACCACCAATGCGAGACGAGTTGCCTCCGCGGCTTTCAGTGGCGAGATCGGCGAGGATTTGACGGGCGCAGTCTTCTGGCCAATAGCATCGATTGCTTTGTGCAGCTGCGCAAATGAGCCATTCAGGTAATTAAGAATTTCGGCTTTAGTTCTGACAGTTTTAGGCCCAAGCTCGTCGCCAGCATCTGCCGGTGGCTCCTCTCCCAAGGCTGCCGCCGCCAGAATGTAGTTGGTAGCGGACAGGTGTTTCACCATTTGACCGAAGGTACGCACGCCCTTGAATTCACCATCCGTTGGCGCAAAGCCATACTTGTCGGCGGGCATGGCATCAGCCGCAGACACGATCACTCTCTCAGTGAGCTTTGCCAAGATCTGCAGAGCGTGCTTTTCCCGTTCTGCGTCGAGGCTGGCAGTTTCCTTGGCGTCAACGCGCTGCTGCCCGACTTGTACCAAAATGGTGCCGGAACTCAACCACAGAACGAATATCAATAGCGATTTCATTTTCTGCATTAGTACTTCTCCTCCTGGCGGCAAAGCTCCGGACGCTCTGTCGCTCTATCCGTTACGCTACAACTTAAAGTTGACTTTAAGGCAAGGGGCTTTTTGTAAAGAATCTGTCAACGTTCGGATGTTGATCGGAAGGGGTGATCTAGAATGTCCTTTATGCCCGAATTAACGATTTCTGAGGTGGCGCGGCAAGTTGGATTCCAAGCATCGGCGATTCGGTACTACGAGAGAATTGGATTGCTTCCACGGGCCCCGCGAATGAGCGGACAGAGACGATACGACACCACCGTGCTTTACCGCCTGGCAATCATTCAGCGTGCGCGTCAACTCGGTTTTACATTGACTGAAATCCGACACTTGTTCTTTGGTTTCCGCGACATCACTCGCCCTTCGGAGCGCTGGCGAACGCTCTCCCAAAGAAAGCTTGCGGAGTTGGATCATCTGATGGATGGAATAAAAGCAGTGCGAGGCGTGCTCAAAAAGTTGATGACGAAGTGCCGATGCGACACCTTGGATCAATGTGGCAAAGGCATATTTCAGAGTATGAATAGAAATGTGGTAGCTAAGCGTCTACCTGCAAACCATCCACATCGCCAATAAATAGTAGGTGAGCTGCGAACTTGATTGCGGTTGGCACCGTGAAGTGTTCCCTTGAACAATCGGCTGATTAGATAACCGTGTCGGCTCCTTGCGAGCGAGTAGACTTGGTGCGCTCAAACGAACCAAGGCTCGGAGGATAAGGAGCCGACACAGTTATCTAATCAGCCAAACCTGTAACCTTGTGTGACTCACGTAATGGCGGTCACGGAATGAGAACATCCCGATGGACAAATGTGCCTGTATCCTTTCTCGGGGCACTTGAAGATCTGCATCGCCGGTACGGACTGGCTATGCACGGGATATTCCAGATTCTCGGAGTGTGCGCTGCCAGTTATGTGGTGTATAGCTTCATGACTGGCGAAGTCTATGTCAAGTCCGGCCTATGGGGGCGCACATTCCGGCGCGACGAGGAGCCATGGAAATACTGGGGCGCCATCATCCCTTATTCCGTGCTCGCTATTGCGCTTATTTTCTTTTTTGGGCAGAGGACACAAGCTAAGTGGCTACATTCTTTTCCGAATCCCGCTCCCCTTCCATATTCTTTTGGGTTCTGATTTTGGGAGGGGTGGGTTTTGCAGCCGGCTTTTTAGGACCCATCATTCTCAATCCAGACGCCAATCAGGGGCCGCTCGTAGGAATTTTTATAACTGGCCCGGGCGGAGCATTCCTTGGCCTGCTTTTCTTCGCTGTTTCACGAATCTTTCACATGCCGGCCCTCCGACAATGGCAGACATTGTGGACTTTGGGATCAGTTCTAACTGTGGCAACGCTCTACTTCTGCTTGCCGGAGCCGTCTCTTCGCGGATACGTTCTCGATATCGAAATCCAAGGATGCAAGTCGCCCGCGCAAGCGACTGATGAAGCTGTCGCGTATTGGCAAAAGCGGATCGCCGCCGTTACATGGACTTCTCCCAGAGCAGGCTGGGAGGCAGATGCGCGTCGCAGGCTGCTCGACGATCGGGCTGTCGTGCTCGACGTGACCGTGGTTCGCAGAGACGGGATCTACGAGAGCAAGAAACCGTGGAATAAGGGTCACCTGTTGGCC
>WNGB01015053.1_pt1 | contig 10270 bp, 10 predicted proteins | sample 5400681 | NCBI WGS metagenome assembly WNGB01 (sample SAMN13153367, study PRJNA577476) | soil metagenome | isolation source: 115 cm soil or saprolite under grassland replicate 2 | place: USA:California | collected 2016-06-15
AATCTCGCACCGACGCGAAAGGGGGGATGTCTGAATCTGGCCGTAGCCGTCGGAGAGGTCAGGCCGCGGCACGTCTGCTGTGCGCACGCGGCTGGCCCTATACCAATGGATAATATTTCCCTGCCAAGGGCAATATTTGCCACGCCAATTTCCGTCAGCCTTCCGGAGCCGACATCGTGGACGCGGCAGCTTGCCCACTCACGGCAGGCATATGCAATCCGGAAATCAGGAACGTCATCCAGTCCTGCCGCGTTATTGTGGGTAGTTTTTCGCCAGTGAAACGACAGGTGATATCATGAGACGGATCACGCTAGGTGTAGCTTTAGTCCTTGTGGCCGGAGTCGTGGCCGCGAATGCTCAAGGCATCGGATACCCGCCGGGGGTCAATCCATCCAACCCTCAAGATATGACCCATCGCTCAAACCCTCAGGATCTGTTAGCGCCCGGCGGTTACAATCGGCAGGATTTGGTCCGCCGACCTTCGAGTGGGAACGCTCCCGTCCTTGCTCGTCCCGAAGTGACTTCGGTTCCCACGCCGCGATTGGACACGCCCGCGCTGCGCCACACTGTGAAGAGCAAACCAAAGAAGAGGAAGCCTCACCACCGGGGCTCCACTGCACAGCGCTGAGGTGATGCATCCACCTTCAACGTGTGGATTTGCGAATTCGGCTCTTGGACCCTGCCGTGTTTGGATGGACGTCGACGTCCGATTGTGAGGGCAAAAACCGACATCAGTCAGCGCTGCCTAACCATGGCGGGTCATGAGTACACGTCCTGGCTAGTTCTCATGCCGCGTCCACCGCAATTTACGTGCTGCCGTATGGCCGATCGGCTTGGTGCTCGTTCGGCGGCGCCAAGAATCCGCTTGTAGAGACTGCGTGAAGTCCGGCGCCGCGACGCCGACGGACCGCGAGGCCGAGGCACCTGGCCGGTCTTCTCCGGCTAACGAATCACACGACGCGTACATCGATGAGAGCCCGCGACCACTGAGAAACATCATCTGGCGAGACAGGCCGCCGCGCCGCGCGATCCAGTTGCGAACTTGCAGCGGGTAGTGATCCATCAGGAGCGCAGTTCCCCCGCGGCTGGTCACTTGCCTTCCGCTCTGGTCCAGATCATAGGCCGCGTGAAAACCCAATACGGCTCGCGACGTGACGCAAATACGATTGCGCGGTATCGCGCCGAGCACCATGGTGCACGCAGAAAGGCAAGGTCCGTCGATGACGACGCGCTCGCCCGACTGCCGCATCGCATCGTGGCGCTGGAGATAGGCGCCGATCTGTCCCCCGGCATCCCCGGCAATCCGAATGGTCGCCGAAGCAGGCGAAATAGTGAGCGCACCCGTCAGGGCCGCGATCAAAAAAGCATTCCTCATTTGGCCTCCTTTGGTCCGCGGTGCCGCGTTCGGCAGCGCGCTTGCATATGGGAGGCAATGCGCGATTGTCCTGCTATCTCGCGCCAAATATTTGTTTGTGCCAGCCAACACCACGTCTGATTGTCACCGGCCTATGCCGAGACGGCGATGAGCGAGAAGGACCTCGCCGACATCTACGCGTTTCTGCAGGCGCTGCCTGGCCGGCGTGACGTGAAGGATTTCACGATCCTCAACGATTGAGGATCGCGACATCGGGTCACGGCTTGGGTCGGTCACACTTTAGAGAGCTTGCAAACTAACGCGGGCAAGGCATTGCCGCCTGGGCTATGTTTCGGCATGGCCTGGGGGCGGGCAGCGTCCCTGGGTTTGCGCCAATTAACAACTCTTTCGAGAGATGCGGGAGGACGCTCCATGGCGAAGCTCAATATCAATGGCAGTACGCGTGACGTCGAGGTGGAGGCTGACACGCCTCTGCTCTGGGTCATTCGCGAGCAGGTCGGCCTTACCGGCACGAAATACGGCTGCGGCGTTGCGCAATGCGGCGCCTGCTCCGTGCATATCAACGGCGAAGTGATGCGCTCGTGCTCGCTTCGCGTCGGCGACGTGAAGCCGACCGACGAAATCGTCACCATCGAGGGGCTGTCCCCCGATAGCACGCACCCGGTCCAGAAGGCCTGGTTGGCGCTCGACGTGCCGCAGTGCGGCTATTGCCAGTCCGGCCAGATCATGGCTGCGGCGGCGCTGCTCAAGAAGACTCCCAAGCCGAGTGACGCCGACATCGACGCCGCGATGACCAACATCTGTCGCTGCGGCACCTATCAGCGTATCCGCGCGGCCGTGCACATGGCCGCCACCAACCGCGCCTAGGGAGATCCGCCATGACAAGAAAGATCAGCGGCAAGTCCGCAAAGGTTTCGGCCGCGAAGATTACGCGTCGCACATTCATCGTCGCATCGGCTGCGGCCGGCGGCGGTCTCGCGCTCGGCTTCAATGCGCCGTTCGGCGTTGATGCGGCGATCGCGCAGGAGGGCGGGGCCGAGGTCAACGCCTGGGTGGTGATCAAGCCCGACGACACCACCGTCATCCGCATCGCGCGCTCCGAGATGGGGCAGGGCACGCTCACCGGCCTCGCCCAGCTCGTCGTCGAGGAGCTCGAGTGCGACTGGAACAAGATTGCGGTCGAGCGCATCACGCCCGGTCAAAACCTCGCGCGCAAGCGCGTGTGGGGCGACATGTCGACCGGCGGCAGCCGCGGCATCCGCACCTCGCAGGATTACGTCCGCCGCGCCGGAGCGGCGGCGCGCATCATGCTGCTGCAGGCGGCCGCCAACGAATGGAAGGTGCCGGTCGGCGAGCTCACCGTGCGCAACGGCGTGATCAGCCATGCGGCTTCGAGCCGGACCATCAGCTACGGCAAGGTCGCCGCCGCGGCGGCCAAGCTCGATGCGCCGGATGTCAAGGGCATCAAGCTTAAGGATCCGAAGAGCTGGACCATCGCCGGCAAGCCGGTGAAGCGGCTCGACACCGCCGACAAGCTCAACGGCAGCAAGGTCTACGCCATCGACGTGAATCTGCCCGGCATGCTGTGCGCGGCGGTCAAGGATTGCCCGGTCTATGGCGGCAAGCTCAAGAGCTATGACGAGTCGAAGATTGCCGGCCGCCCCGGTGTGAAGAAAGTCGTGCGTGTGAAGGACACGGCCGTTGCGGTCGTGGCCGACACCTGGTGGCGGGCGAAGTCCGCGCTCGACGCGCTGCCGATCGAGTGGGACGAAGGCGCGGGCGCCACCGCTTCGAGCGCGACGATCGCGGCGCATCTCAAGGAAGGCCTCACCGCGACGGCGACCAATGGCGAGATCACGAAAGGTGACGCTAAGGCCGCGATTGCCTGCGCCGCCAAGAAGGTTGAGGCGGTGTACTCGACGCCGTTCCTGGCGCATGCCTGCATGGAGCCGATGAACGCCACCGTGCGGATCTCGGCGGACAAGGCGGAGGTGTGGGTGCCGAGCCAGAACTTCGAGGCGTCGCTCGCTTCGCTCTCGGAGACCTCGGGCGTGCCGATCGAGAAGTGCGAAGCTCATCGCGTCGACCTCGGCGGCGGCTTCGGTCGGCGCGGCGGCACGCAGGACTATGTGCAGCAGGCCACCCTCATCGGCAAGGAATTCCCCGGCGTTCCGATCAAGATGATCTGGAGCCGCGAGGAAGACTTCGCGCACGACTTCTACCGCCCGATCTCGCAGTGCGCGATGTCGGCGGGGCTCGACGCGCAGGGTAATCTCGTTGGCCTGCATGTTCGCTCGTCCGGCCAGTCGATCAACGCCTGGCTCAATCCGAGCGCCATCCGCGGCGGCAAGGACATGCGCCAGCTGCAGGGCTGGTGGGAGGAGCCGGGCGACGCGCAGCTCGGCTATGACGTGCCCAACAAGCTGATCGAATACGTGATGCGCAACTCGCATGTGCCGGTCGGCCCCTGGCGCGGCGTCAATACCAACCAGAACGGCTACTACATGGAGGCCTTCATTGAGGAATGCGCACGCGCCTCGGGCAAGGACTCGCTCGAGTTCCGCCGCGCCATGATGAAGAGCTTCCCCAAGCATCTCGCGGTGCTCAATGCCGCGGCCGAGAAGGGCGACTGGGGCAAGCCGCTGCCGCAAGGCGTGCATCGCGGCATTGCCCAGTTCATGGGCTATGGCAGCTACTCGGCGGCGACCGCCGAGGTCTCGGTAAGCCCGGAGGGCAAGGTCAAGGTGCATCGCATGGTGCTGGCCTTGAACTGCGGCCACGCGGTGAGCCCCGACCAGATCGCCGCCCAGGCCGAAGGCTCGGTGGCCTTTGGCCTGTCGGCGGCGTTCTACGGCGAATGCCCGGTCGACAAGGGCCGCATGACGAGCCTCAACTTCGACACCTATCAGGTGCTGCGGATCAACGAGATGCCGAAGGTCGAGACCGTGCTGGTGCCGAGCTTCGACTTCTGGGGCGGCGTCGGCGAGCCGACGATCTGCGTGGTGACGCCGGCGGTGATGAACGCGATCTACGCCGCCACCGGCAAGCCGGTGCGCAGCCTGCCGCTCAAGAACGTGAAGCTGGTGTAGCGGCGAAGGCGTGAGGCGGTGAGTTCAGCGGGCGCTCCGGCAACCGGGGCGCCCGTTGGTGTTTGCGACCCAGTAGTCTGCGCAAGCGCTGGTAACCTGGATCAAGACAACTTCGTTCGCTATCATACTGACGAGCCGAAACGGCACGCACTGGTTCGCTTTTAGGCGGTCGACTGGCGCAATTCAGCGGCCACACGCTGCGCCAGCGCAGAAGCTTTTGATAACCAACAGTGGGAGGCAGTGATGCGACGTCTGGCTACGGTTTGTGTGACCGTTCTGGTCCTCGGATCAGGCGCGGTGTTTGCGCAGCAGGCGCAGCCACCCAAAGTCACCACGCTGGTCTCGGAGGCGCCCGTGACGGGCGTGCCGGACAAAGTCTTTACCTTGATAACCGCCGACTGGCCGCCTGGCGTCACCACTGGCCGCCATACGCATCCCGGAGATGAATACGGCACAGTGGTGGAGGGGACGCTTGTCACGCGGCAGGAGGGCGGCGAATGGAAAACGGTGACGGCGGGACAGTCATACTATGTCCCCGGCGGCGTCGTGCATGAGACCAGGAACGAGGGAAATATGCCCGCGAAATCCTACAATGCGTTCATCGTCGAGAAGGGTAAGCCACGGGCAACACCGGTCCAATGATGACTGCGTGACTTAAGGGATCAGGATGAACGACGCATCTGCTTGGCCGGACCTGCCGCTCGCGGCCTGGAGCGAGACCTGTGACACGCTTCACCTTTGGACTCAGGTCGTCGGCAAAGTCCGGTTGGCGTCGACGCCGCTGGTGAACCATTAGTGGAACGTCACGCTGCTTGTGACGTCGCGCGGGCTTGCGACCTTGCCGATACCCTACGGGGCGCGGACATTCGAGATCGCGTTCGACTTCATCGACCACCAGCTGGTTATCGCGACCGACGACGGCCGCATCGAGAGGCTCGCGCTTGCCGCGATGGCGGTCGCGGACTTCTATGCAGCATTGATGGATCGATTGCGCCGCCTCGGGATCGAGGTGCACATCTGGACGATGCCGAGCGAGATCAAGGACGCAGTGTCGTTCGATCAGGACCGAACCCACGCGCACTATGATCCCGCCTATGCGCAGCGATTCTGGCGGGCATTGCTGCAGGCCGATCGGGTGATGAAGGCGTTTCGGGCTCGCTTCATCGGCAAAGTAAGCCCGGTGCATTTCTTCTGGGGCAGCTTTGATCTCGCGGTGACGCGCTTTTCCGGCCGTCTGGCGCCGCCGCTCACCGCGCCTGCCCCCAATGTTGCCGCCTGGGTGATGCGGGAAGCCTATTCGCACGAGGTCTCGAGCTGCGGGTTCTGGCCGGGCAATGGTGGCTATGGCCGCGCCGCCTTCTATGTCTACGCCTATCCGGAACCGCCCGGCTACGGCGACACGCGTCTGCGTACACCCGAGGCTTTCTACGATGGTGGTCTCGGGCAATTCATTCTTCCCTACGACGCCGTTCGTCGATCGCAGGATCCGGACACGCTGCTGCTCGGTTTTCTGCAAGAGACCTATGAGGCCGCAGCCGACAAGGCGGGTTGGGATCGACAGGCCTTGGAACGAAAGGCCTTGGAGCGTCCTGCCTAGTCTTTCCTTACCTGAGACAACAAATGTCGCCCATTGGCCCTCAAGCCGGCCATGACGTGGAGTGTACGGTCGATCAAGAACCGGTTGCCGACTCGCCTACCGCTCGGGTGGCGTCAATTGGATGGGCGGGCCGACACAGCTTCGCATGAAATCGGGCAGCGTCTCGAGCCTGGCGTCGGGCACTCTCTTGAGCTTATCCCATTCGCACTCCCCGCGCTTGTTGCGATCCAGTGCGGGTTGGAGATCGATCGGCGGCGCGTCCAGCGCGATCAACTCGTCTGGCCTCGGCCTTGGGAGCGGCACTTTCTCTGGCGCAGGATCGTTAGGAACTTCGAAGACGAAACGCAGTCGAACCGTCTCTGCAGCGGATAGAATTATCCGATCGCCTTTGTTCTCTCTATTCGTCTGAATAGCCCAAGTGACTGCCACAGGATTGCTGACGTCGCGGATGCTGCTGTTGTTACTCGTGCCAGCGCCAACAAAGACATAAACGCCGTAAGACATGAGCGCCAGGGCGGGAGCGCTCAGGAATGCGATTACCGTTGTGATGATGAACCCTATACGGTCAGGGATCTTGCGATTCAATCTCCTGAACCATAGCGCCAAGGCGGGAGCGCTTAGGAATGCGACTACCGCTGTGATGATGATCGTTATACGGTCGCGGAACTTGCGGTTCAATTCATTGAACCGCCCCCACAGCCTATGGCCCACGGTCGTCATGGCTCGTGCTCCCCGGTCCCTGGTCGAGCAGTACGTGCAACAACTCTACAAAGTTCCCCTTGCTCGTGACTCGCGGACCTCAACATTCAAAGAGCTGGCATAGGCGCCTGATATATTCCAGTCTGCGAATGCATGGCTGACATTTTTTGGATGGATGCACGCTCGGATCAGCAAGTTATCCACAAACATTGTGCCCAGCCGCCTCGACGTCAGCGCGATTGTTTCAAACCGTCAATCAGCAATGAAATGCAAAAGGTACCGATTGGGCGCTGGCGCTTGGATCATGCCAAAGCCGCCGCTTGAGATGTCCGAAGCGGCCTCATCAAAACGATACCATCGCAAAGCTGTGCGGCGATCCGAGTTGGCATAAGCGGGCGCTCCAGGGGCAACCCGGAGCGCCCGGTTTGTTGCGGGCGCCCAGTGGCTGGCGCAGCTTGCTACATTGCAGAGGAGACGTGTTCTCGCGTTTCGCCGCCCTCGGCTTGCGCGTTGGTCTCTGCTTTGGCCTGCGCCGGCAGCTGCAAAACCGTCGCGCGCTGGCCCTCACGCAAGTGTGTCAGCAGCACGACCTGTCCATCCGGAAATTCGAGGGCGTCGTGGTGCGTGCATGGATTGTCCATCTCGATCTGCCGGAAGCGGGCGACCCTGTGAACGAGCGGCTTCTTCCTGAAGATAAGTTGGAAGCCGGTCGGAACACGCTTGACCTCTTCGTCAAACGCGACCTCGGTCCCAGGCAAGAGGCACACGGCCACGTTGGGTTCTTCGACGGCACTGAACCCGCGCGTGGTGGTGTTCCAGAATTGCGCCGTTATCAGCTTGTCTTCGACCTTTGCGGCTCGCGATCTAACACCGCGTAGACTGTAATCGCACATGGCGGAGCATCTCCTGTTTGTGACGTCCCGGCCCTTGAACGTGCAAACGGCCGAACGATGAACATGTTCCGCGATCGAATTGGCAACGCGCAATCCGACCAAAAATCAGTCAAAGGTCTCAGCAGAACGCTCGCTGATTGGGCAGTGATGAACACACAAAGCGGACTTGCGGCGGGGCGTGGACAATTGTGGCTGCCCCAACCGGCGCCTGTGAGGCCGCCCGTGGGCTGCATCTTCCGATATAATCGCGGCGGACAACCATCTTTGGGGGCCGCGATGTACCGTACGACGATCGGAGCCCGCCGCTACGCGTTTCCCGATCTCAAGACGCTCATGGCCAAGGCGTCGCCGTTGCGCAGTGGCGATGTGCTCGCCGGCATCGCGGCGGAGACCGGCGAGGAGCGGGTTGCGGCGCAGTTCGCTCTGGCCGACCTGCCGCTGAGCACTTTCCTGGTCGATCAAATCGTGCCGTATGAGATCGACGAGGTGACGCGTCTCATCCTCGACACCCACGACCGGCAGGCCTTCGCGCCGATCGCGCCTCTGACCGTCGGCGGCTTCCGCGACTGGCTCCTGTCGGACGACGCGACGCCGCCGGTGCTGGCCGCGCTCGCTCCCGGCGTGACGCCCGAGATGGCGGCGGCCGTGAGCAAGATCAGCCGGGCGCAGGACCTCATGCTGATGGCATCGAAGTGCACGGTTGTGACCCGCTTCCGCAACACGATTGGGCTCCCCGGCCGCCTGTCGGTGCGGCTGCAGCCCAATCATCCGACCGACGATACGCGCGGCATCGCCGCGAGCATCCTCGACGGCCTGCTGCTTGGCGCGGGCGACGCCGTCATCGGCATCAACCCCGCGACCGACAGCCCCGAGCGCGCGCGCGCACTGCTCTCGATGCTCGACGAGATCCGCTGCAAGCTCGATATTCCGACGCAGTCCTGCGTGCTGGCGCATGTGACGACCACGCTCGACCTGATCAGCAAAGGCGCACCGGTTGACCTGGTGTTTCAATCGATTGCCGGAACCGAGGCGGCCAACAAGAGCTTTGGCATCAGCCTGGCGCTGCTCGCTGAGGCGCGCGACGCGGCGCTGTCGCTTAAGCGCGGCACGGTCGGCGATAACGTGATGTATTTCGAGACCGGCCAGGGCTCGGCCCTTTCGGCCAATGCCCATCATGGCGTCGACCAGCAGACGCTCGAGGTGCGCGCCTATGCGGTCGCGCGGGCGTTCAAGCCGCTCCTGGTCAACACCGTGGTCGGCTTCATCGGGCCGGAATATCTGTTCGACGGCAAGCAGATCACCCGCGCCGGTCTTGAGGATCACTGCTGCGGCAAGCTGCTCGGTGTGCCGATGGGCGTCGATGTCTGCTACACCAACCATGCCGAGGCGGACCAGGATGACATGGACGTGCTGCTGGCACTGCTCGTCGCATCCGGCGTCAATTTCGTGATGGGCGTGCCGGGTGCCGACGACGTCATGCTGGGCTATCAGAGCACCTCGTTCCATGACGCGCTGGCCATGCGCGACCTGTTCGGGCGCAGGCCGGCGCCGGAGTTCGAGGCGTGGCTTGCACGGCAGGATTTGCTGGATTCGGAAAGCCGCATCCGCCCGCGCAGCTTGCCGAGCCACTTCCGCGCATTGCTCAGCGCATGATTCCGAAAAGTGGGAACCGGTTTTCGGATAAGATTATGCGTAAGCAAGACTCCTTGATGCGATGAGCTTGATGCGATGAACAAGAAGCGCCCGCCGTCATCCGGCCGTCCGCCGCGGCACACACCTGCCGACGATGCCCGCTGGGCCGATCTGCGCAGGCTGACCGCGGCCCGGATCGGACTCAAGCGGACCGGCGCCTCGCTTGCGACCGGCCCACTGCTCGACTTCCAGCTGGCGCATGCCCGTGCGCGCGACGCAGTGCACGAGCCATTGGATGCTGCCCAGCTTGCCGCGGAGTTTGCCGCTGAATTGGCGGAGCTTGCAGCCCCGGTGCTGACGGTCGCGAGCGCGGCCCCCGATCGACAACGTTATCTGATGCGGCCCGATCTGGGCCGCCAGTTGGCGCCCGGTGCCGAAGCGATGCTGGCGCCGCATGCTGGTCACTCAGATGTTGTGTTTGTCGTCGTCGACGGCCTGTCGGCGCGCGCGGTAGCGGCCCATGCGCGGCCGGTCCTCGCTCGCGCCTTGCTGGCCCTACGCGCCGAGGGCTGGCGGATCGGTCCGCTGGTCATTGTTTGTCAGGGGCGCGTGGCGGTTGGCGACGCGATCGCGACCGCCCTTGGCGCCGGCTGCGTCGCTGTCCTGATCGGCGAGCGTCCCGGCCTCACGGCTCCCGACAGCATGGGCGCCTATCTCACCTGGCAGCCAGGGCCGCAGACCACCGATGCAGACCGCAATTGCATTTCGAATATCAGGCCCGAGGGCATCGGCTACGCCGATGCCGCCTTCAAGCTGGTGCATCTGCTGCGCGCCATGCGCATGCGCGGCCGCTCTGGCGTGGCACTCAAGGACGACTCTGAGCGGCTGCAGCTTGACCGATCATTTGACGGTTCATGAGGTGTGCGCCACATCACTGATTGGGGTTGGTCGGCGCTGCGTTGCAGCGCCAGGCATTCTTGTCGAC